>Ga0334722_10000610_pt1 | contig 51082 bp, 48 predicted proteins | sample C3_bottom_MG_FD_207210 | JGI IMG/M metagenome (GOLD analysis project Ga0334722, IMG submission 207210) | Sediment microbial communities from Yellowstone Lake, YNP, Wyoming, USA - C3_bottom | ecosystem: Environmental > Aquatic > Freshwater > Lake > Sediment | place: USA: Wyoming | collected...
TGGCCGTGCTCGGGGCCGGCGTGATGGGTTCCGGGATCGCGGCGCACCTGGCCAACGCCGGGATCTCCTGCCTGATGCTCGACATCGTCCCGCCGACGCTCTCCGACGACGAGAAGAAGAAGGGGATGACCGAGAAGAGCCCCGCCTTCCGGAACCGCTTCGCCCTGAAAGGGCTGGAAGCGATCCGGAAGAGCCGTCCGTCCCTGATCTATGCCAGGAACGACCTGGCACGGATCGCGATCGGCAATTTCGACGACGACTTCGCGAAGATCGCGGAGTGCGACTGGATCGTCGAGGTGGTGGTCGAGAACCTGGCGATCAAGCGGGCGCTCTACGCGAAGATCGAGGCGCTCTGGAAGCCGGGGATCGTCGTTTCCTCGAACACCTCCGGAATCTCGATCGCGCAGATGATGGAAGGGCGCGGGAAGGAGTTCCGCCGCCACTTCCTCGTCACCCACTTCTTCAACCCCGTCCGGTACATGAAACTGCTCGAAATGGTCATCGGGAAAGACACCGACCCCGCGATCTTCGCGGGAATGGCCGACTTCGGCGAACGGGTCCTCGGGAAGGGGATCGTCTACGGGAAGGACACCCCGAATTTCGTCGGGAACCGGGTCGGCGTCTTCGCGATGATGCACGCGATGCACGCGATGATCGAGGACGGATTGACCATCGAGGAGGTGGACAAGGTCCTCGGGCCCGCGATGGGGCGCCCTAAATCGGCCGCCTTCGGCACCGCCGATCTCGTGGGCCTCGACACGCTTCTCCACGTCTCCGACAACGTGTACGAGAATCTCCCGGACGACCCCGACCGGGAGCGGTTCCTGCCTCCCCCCTTCGTGAAGGAGATGGTGAAGCGCGGCCTGCTCGGCCGCAAGTCCGGCGCCGGCTTCTTCAAGATGGAGGGGAAGGGGGACAACAAGCGCAAGTTCGTCCTCGACTACAACGCCCTCGGCTACCGCCCTGCGGAGAAGGTCTCCTTCGCTTCCCTCGACGCCGCCAAGGGCGAGGAGGACGCGGGGGCGCGGATCCGGAAAGTGGTTTCCGGGGACGACAAGGCGGCGAAGTACGCCTGGAAGGTGCTCTCCGAGACGCTGCTGTACTCGGCGAAGCGGATCCCGGAAATCGCAGACGACGTCTACAACGTCGACAACGCGATGAAGTGGGGGTTCAACTGGACCCTCGGCCCCTTCGAAACGTGGGATGCCGTCGGAGTCGCGGAGTCCGTGGCCCGGATGAAGGCGGAGGGGAAGGGGATCCCGGAAAACGTGGAGAAGATGCTGGCCCGGGGGGCCGCCTCCTTTTACCGCCGCGTGGAAGGGACGCAGGAGTTCTACGACTTCGCCACCGGGGGGTACCTCCCCGCGCCCGTCTCGCCGGACGTGATCTTCCTCCCTTCCCTCGCGGACCGGAAGAAAGTCGTGCGGAGGAACGCCGGAGCGACGCTCTACGACATCGGCGACGGCGTGCTGTGCGTGGAGTTCCATACGAAGATGAACGCCATCGACGGCGACATTGTGGCGATGATGACGGAGGGCGTCGATCTCGCCGAGAAGGAGTTCGCGGGGTTGGTCATCGCCAACCACGCGGAGCACTTTTGCGCGGGGGCGAACCTGATGATGGTTTTCCTGGCCGCCCAGAACAAGCAGTTCGAGGACATCGGGAAGATGGTCAAGGGGTTCCAGGATGCGTGCATGCGGCTGCGGTACTCTTCACTCCCGGTTGTTGCGGCCCCTGCGGGGATGGCGCTGGGCGGCGGCACCGAGATGTGTCTCGGCGCCGACCGGATCCGCGCGGCGGCCGAGACGTACATGGGACTGGTCGAGGTGGGCGTGGGGCTGCTGCCCGCCGGCGGGGGCTTGAAGGAGATGGCGATCCGCCACCTCGAGGGGATCCCGGAAGGGGTCGCCACGGACCCGCTCCCGTTCCTGCGCAAGGCGTTCGAAACGGTCGGGATGGCGAAAGTCTCCACGTCGGCGAAGGAGGCCCGCGATCTCGGCTTCCTGCGGCCCGCGGACCGGATCACCATCCAGCGCGACTTCCTGATCCAGGACGCGAAGAACACCGTGCTCGCGATGAACGTGGAAGGGTACGAGATGCCTTCGCCACGAAGCGTCGCCCTCCCGGGGCGGTCGGCATTCCCGGCGTTCGCCTACGGCCTCTACACGATGAAGGCGGCGGGGCAGATCAGCGAATTCGACGAGAAGGTCGGCCGGAAGATCGCTTCCGTGCTGACGGGCGGAGACGTTCCCCCGGGGACGAAACGGACCGAACAGGAACTGCTCGACCTGGAGCGCGAGGCGTTCCTCTCCCTCTGCGGCGAGGAGAAGACCCAGGCGCGGATCCAGTTCATGCTGATGAAGGGGAAGCCGCTCCGCAACTGAGCTGCCGCCGCTCCTGCGGAGTCGCCGCAGGAGGGGGGGCGCAGTGAGGTAAAGCGCAGCCGTGCAGGTTCACCGCACGGCGAGCCACGAACGGAGCCCCGCCCTCCGAGGCGGCGCAGCAGGAGCGGCCTGCGGAGAAGCGGAAGAATCGGCGGGCGTCATAATTGATCGCAGGGGGGATACGACGATGGCGAAGGCATATATCATCGCGTCGGTGCGCACGGCGGTGGGCAGGGCGTACAAGGGAAGCCTGAAGGACACCCGCCCGGACGATCTCGGCGCGGCGGCGATCCGCGCGGCGCTGGACCGCGTGCCGAACCTCGACCCGGCGCGCATCGACGACGTGATCATGGGATGCGCGATGCCCGAGGGGGAGCAGGGGATGAACGTCGCCCGCATCTGCGCCCTGAAGGCGGGGGTGCCCGACAGCGTTCCCGCGATGACGGTCAACCGGTTCTGCTCCTCGGGACTGCAGTCGATCGCGATTGCGGCGGAGCGGATCCTCTCGGGGTTCGCCGACGTGGTCGTGGCCGGCGGCACCGAATCGATGACGATGGTCCCCATGGGCGGCAACAAGCCTTCCTTCAACCCGGAGCTGATCGACAACCGCCCGGAGGTCTTCCTGCCGATGGGGCTGACCGCCGAGGAAGTGGCCCGCCGGTTCAAGGTGACGCGGGAGGACCAGGACCAGTTCGCCTACCACAGCCACCGCAAGGCGCTCGCGGCGATCCGGGACGGCAAGTTCACGGAGGAGATCGCCCCGGTGAGCACGGTGCTGTTCCAGCAGAAGGACGGGGGGCCGCTCCTCCGCAGGGAGATCGTCTTCGACACGGACGACGGACCGCGCGCCGACACGACGGTCGAGGCCCTGGCGAAGCTGAAGCCCGCCTTCGACGCGAGAGGGACGGTGACGGCGGGGAACTCCTCCCAGATGAGCGACGGCGCGGCCGCCGCGATCGTCGTCTCGGAGAAGGTGCTGAAGGAGCTCGGCGTGGAGCCGATGGCGCGCTTTCTCGGGTTCGCCGTCGCCGGCGTGGCCCCCGAGGTGATGGGGATCGGCCCGATCGCGGCGATCCCGAAGCTCATGAAGCGGCTGCGGATGAAGCTCAACCGCGTCGACCTGGTCGAGCTGAACGAGGCGTTCGCCGCGCAGTCCCTCCCCGTGATCCGGGAGCTGTCGCTCGATCCCGACAAGGTGAACGTGAACGGCGGGGCGATCGCCCTCGGCCACCCGCTCGGGTGCACTGGCGCCAAGCTCACCGCGTCGCTCCTGCACGAGATGAAGCGCCGCAACGCCTCCCTCGGCCTCGTCTCGATGTGCATCGGCGGCGGGATGGGCGCCGCGGGCCTCTTCGAGCGCGCCTGACCGGGCGCGTCACCAGCCACAGAGGGATCTTCGCAACGGAGTGTACGGCAGGAGGGAGCCCCTGTGAGGTGCAGGCGGTTTCGAGGGACATTCCTGGAGGTTGTCGGTACTGCGGTTGGAGGAGTGTCCCTCGCCCACAGACCACAATCTCCGTTGACATCTTTCCGTTGCCCGTATAATCTACCTACCCTATAATTAATGTCGTCATTCAGATGACACCCGGAATCGAAAGGAGACCGACGATGTCCTCTACGCGCAAGCCGGAAACGATCGCCCTTCACGGAGGGCAGAAACCCGACCCGACGACCAACGCCCGGGCGGTGCCGATCTATCAGACCACCTCGTACGTCTTCAACGACACCGCGCACGCGGCGAGGCTGTTCGGGCTGCAGGAGTTCGGGAACATCTACACACGGATCATGAACCCGACGACCGACGTCCTCGAGCAGCGTGTCGCGCAGCTGGAAGGGGGCGCCGGGGCGCTCGCGGTGGCATCCGGCCAGGCGGCTTCGACCCTCGCGTTGCTGAACATCGCCCGCGCGGGGGACGAGATCCTCTCGTCGGCCTCCCTCTACGGCGGGACGTACAACCTGTTCCACTACACCTTCCCGAAACTGGGGATCGAGGTGAAGTTCGTCGACCCGAAGGACCCGGAGAGCTTCCGGAAGGCGCTCACGAAGAAGACGAAGGCCGTCTTCGCGGAAAGCGTGGGCAACCCCAAGCTCGACACGCTCGATTTCGCCGCCGTCTCGAAGGTAGCGCACGACGCGGGGATCCCGCTCGTGGTCGACAACACGATGCCCACCCCCTTCCTGTTGCGCCCCTTCGACCACGGGGCCGACATCGTGATCCACTCCGCCACCAAGTTCATCGGCGGCCATGGGACCTCGATCGGCGGAATCGTCGTCGACTCCGGGAAGTTCGACTGGGGGAATGGGAACTTCCCCGAGTTCACCGAGCCCGATCCGTCGTACCACGGGTTGAAATATCGGGAGGTCTTCGGGAATTTCCCGGGACTCGGGAACGTCGCGTTCATCATCAAGCTGCGGGTGCAGTTGCTGCGCGATCTCGGGCCTGCGCTGTCGCCCTTCAACGCCTTCCAGTTCCTGCTCGGGCTGGAGACGCTTCACCTGCGGATGGAGCGGCACAGCGCGAACGCCCTGGCCGTGGGGAAGTTCCTCGAGAAGCATCCGAACGTCTCGTGGGTCAACTACCCGGGGCTGCCAAGCCACCCTTCGTACGCCCTCGCGAAGAAGTACCACCACCGCGGGCTCTACGGCGCGATCTTGGGGTTCGGCATCAAGGGCGGCGTCGCGGCGGGAAAGAAGTTCATCGAGAGCCTCGAGCTCTTCTCCCACCTGGCGAACATCGGCGACGCGAAGAGCCTCGTGATCCACCCGGCGTCCACGACGCACCAGCAACTCACCCCGGCGGAGCAGCTCGCCACCGGCGTCACGGACGACTTCGTCCGCCTTTCGGTCGGAATCGAAAACGTCGACGACATCATCGCGGACCTCGACCAGGCGCTTCGCAAGAGCTGACGGTTCTATCCGCCCGGGGGGGCCGCCCTCCGGGCGTTTTTTCGCTTTCGTACTTGACATTAACGTTAAGTAGAAGTATGAAATATTGAGGACCCCGGGAATCCGGGGAAGCACGAGAACTGAGGTGAGCCGATGACGACCGGAGAGAAGATTCTGCACGGCGGCGGGTACCTGATCGAGGACGCAACGGAGGGGACCGTGTTCACCCCCGAGGATTTCAGCGACGAGCAGCTCCAGCTCGCCGACACCACGGACCAGTTCCTGCGCGAAAAGGTCCTCCCCCACGTGGAAAAACTGGAGAACCACGACTTCGACCTGATGGTCAAGCTCCTGCGCCAGTTCGGGGAGCTGGGCCTCCTGATGATCGACGCTCCCGAGGAGTACGGAGGTCTCGATCTCCCGAAAACCACGAGCATGCTGGCGGCGGAAAAGGCGGCCATCTACGGCGGCTTCTCCGTGGCGTACACCGCGCACTCGGGGATCGGCACCCTGCCCCTCGTCTACTATGGGACGAAGGAGCAGAAGGAGAGGTACCTCGGAAAGATCATCACCGGCGAGTGGATGGCCGCCTACTGCCTCACGGAGCCCGACTCCGGGAGCGACGCCCTCGGCGCCAAGGCGACCGCCACCCTCACGCCGGACGGGAAGCACTATCTCCTGAACGGCACCAAGCAGTTCATCACGAACGGGAGCTTCGCCGACCTCTACACGGTCTTCGCCAAGATCGACCGGCAGCATTTCACCGCGTTCCTCGTCGAGCGCACCTTCGAAGGGGTGAAGCCCGGTCCGCAGGAGAAGAAGCTCGGGATCCGCGGTTCCTCGACGACCTCGCTGATTCTCGAGGACGCGAAGGTCCCCGTGGAAAACGTGCTCGGCGAGATCGGCAAGGGGCACAAGATCGCCTTCAACGTGCTGAACGTGGGGCGGCTGAAGCTCGGCGCCTGCGTCACCGGCGCCGGTAAATTCGCCCTCGCGGAAGGGGTGCGGTACGCGAACCTGCGCAAGCAGTTCGGCGTCACCATCGGGACGTTCGGCGCCATCCGGGAGAAGATCGCCGACACTGCGGCGGCGCTGTTCGCCTCCGAGGCCCTGGTGTATCGCCTGGCCGGGATGATCGATGATCGCCTGGCCGCCGTCCCGAAGGGGATCCCCGGATATTACGAGGCGTACCAGCAGGGGATCGAAGACTACTCCGTCGAGTGCGCCGTCGCGAAGGTCTTCTGCAGCGACGTCCTCGCGCAGGTGGTCGACGAGGTCGTCCAGATCTTCGGCGGGTACGGCTACACGCAGGAGTACCCCGCGGAGCGCTTTTACCGCGACGAGCGGATCAACCGGATCTTCGAGGGGACGAACGAGATCAACCGGATGCTCATCCCCGGGACGTTTCTGCGTCGGGCGATGAAGGGGGAGATCCTTCTGCAAGAAGAGGTGATGAAGGCGGTGGGACGCCTCTCCGCCGCCGCGGGGGAAGCGCCGTCCGGGCCGTTCGGCTCGGAGAAGGCGCTGCTGCGCAACCTCAAAGACGCCTTCCTCGTGCTGGCGGGCGCGGCCGTGCAACGGTTCGGCGGAAAGGTGAAGGACGAGCAGGAAACGCTGATCGCCCTCGCGGACGTGGCGATCGGCGTCTTCGCGATCGAAAGCGCGGTGCTGCGGGCCGGGAAGATCGCCGCTTCCGGGAACGCCTCTCGCACGGAGCTCGCCGCCGCGGCCGTCAAGGTGTTCACATTCCCGGCGGCCGAGGCGGCCGTCAGCGCGGCGCGGCGCGCGGCGTTCTACGTCGGCGAGGGGAACACGCTGCAGATGCTCCTCTCCGGGATCCGGCGGGCGACCCGGTACGACGCCTCCGGGCTCCTCGACGCGAAACGGAAGCTCGCCGCCGCCGCCCTCGAATCGGAGCGCTACCCGTTCTGAGAACGGTTCTCGCCCGCATCCGCACCACCACGCGACGGGAGGTGCCCGGCTGCGTCGCCTCGGAGGGCGGGGCTCCGTTCGTGGCTCGCCGTGCGGTGAACCCGCACGGCTGCGCTTTACCTCACTGCGCCCCCCCTCCTGCGGCGACTCCGCCGCAGGGAAAGTCCCGGATACGTGGCGGCTTCCTGCGCCACCAGCCACCGACGGTTTTTTCGGCGGAAGGCACGGCAGGAAAAGTGTACTCTAAGGCGTAGGCGGTTTCAGGGGACATACCTGGCCAGGGGGGACATTCCTGGTTCTGACCCGGGAGGAAGGGAAGGAGTGTCCTCCCACTGCGGGAAGGTGTGTCCCCTGCCCACAACCCACAAACTGGGGGTCCCGATGAGGAAGCTCGCGGTCGCGCTGTCGTTCCTGCTTCTGTCGTCGCAAGCGTTCGCGCTGGACGTCGCGGGGGTGAACGTCGCCCCGACGGTTTCCTCCCACCAGAAGACGCTCACCCTCAACGGCGTGGGGATCCGCAAGAAACTCTTCCTCAAGATCTACGTCGGCTCGCTCTACACGGAGCGGAAGGTGACGACCCCCGCGCAGCTCCTCGCCGACCCCGGCGAAAAGCTGATCCGGATGAACTTCGTGTACAAGAAGGTGGAGAAGGAAAAGATCGTCGAGGCGTTCGCCGAGGGTCTCGCGAACAACTCCCCCGGTGTCGCGCGCTCCGCGGAGGCGAAGGCGTTCCTCTCCTCGTTCACGGCGGACTTCGTCGCGGGCGACACGGTCGACATCTCACTCTCCCCCGACGGCACGGTGGCCGCGTCGCACAACGGAAAGGCCCTCTGGACGGCCCGGTCCCCGGCTCTCGCCCAAGGGGTGCTCCTCATCTGGTTCGGGGAGAAGCCGGCCGACGGGGGGCTGAAGAAGGGGATGCTCGGGAACGGGTGAGCCCCCCGCTCTACCTCGGGATGGCGTAGAAATCGACGATCCGCTTCCGGTACTCCGAGATGTCCCGCGCCAGGGACGACAGCTTTCCGATCCTCCGGTGGATCGCATCCGTGTGGGTGTCGAGCAGCTCGATCAGGCGCGGCATGATCTTGTCCGGCATCTTCGTCTCGCGGTAAATTTCCGCCAGCTCCTGCATCTGCTGGAGCGACAGGCCCAGCTCCTTCAATTTCAGGACGAACTTGATCCGCCGGATGTCGTCCTTCGTGTAATACCGGATCCCCCCCTCGGTCCGCTGCGGCGGGTCGATCAGCCCCATCTGCTCGTAGAGCCGCAGCGTCCGGGTCGTCACCCCGAGCGAACGGGAGAGCTCACCGATCTGCTGGTGGTCTTCGCTGGTTTTCAGCTTCATCGTACTTTACCTCAACGTAAATGTTAATCATCAGATCTCCGACTGTCAAGGAGGGATCGGGAACCGGATCGAACGGGGCGTCCGAATGTGGTATCGTCCACGGTTCGTATTTCAATGGAAAGGGGTGTCCAGGGAATATCATTGTTTTCGATGGAAGAGGGGGACCGACATGCGACGTCTCAAATGGATTTTTCCTCTGCTTCTGGTTCCCTTCGTCGGGGCGCCCGTCCTCGCCTGCGACATTTGCGCGATCTATCGCGCTACGGAGGCAAAAGCATCGAAAGAAGGGTGGTACGCCGGCGCGTTCGAGCAGTTCACCCGATTCGGCACTCTGCGGGAAAACGGACGGAAAGTGGACAACCCCACCGGTCAGTTCATGAACAGTTCCATTACCCAGTTCCTCGTCGGCTACCAGTTCAACGAAAAGTTCGGTCTGCAATTGAACATCCCGTACATCCGTCGGATGTTCAAGCGGCCCACCGGCGTGGCGGGAACACCGGCCCCCACGGAAAGCGGCACGGAGTCGGGGCTCGGCGACATCGCCCTGACCGGGAGTTTCCAGGGATACCATTACCGGACCGAAAAAAGCACCCTCATCGTGACCCTCCTGGGCGGGATCAAATTCCCCACCGGAAGCGCCGACCGCCTCAAGGAAGAGTTCATGGAAATGGCAGACCCGGCAGCCCCTCCCAGCGGGGTCCACGGGCATGACCTTGCACTGGGCACCGGTTCGTTCGACGGGGTCGCCGGTACGTCCGTCTATGGCCGTTACGGGCGCTTCTTCGGAACGTCGGACCTCCACGTGACGATTCGCAACAAGGGCGCTCACGAGTACCGGTATGCGGACGAGTGGATGCTCGCCGTCAAGCCGGGAGCGTATCTGTGGCTCTCCGACGAAGGGACGTTCGGTTTGCAGCTTGCGGCGATCGGGGAGACGAAGGGAAAGGACACCTTCCGGGGGGAGGTGGCGCAAGACACCGGGATCAGCCGGATCACCCTCGGGCCGGAAGCGACCCTCACCTGGCACGAGAACCTGAGCGCCGATCTCGGCGTGGACTTCCCCGTGGTGCAGAACAATACATCGTTGCAAGCCGTCGGGGACTACCGCGTTCGGGCAGCGGTTTCCTGGAGGTTCTGACCGGCGCACTTCCTCCTTCCGTAGCACTTGTTGAAGGCGGCGAACCGACCCGGGGGGGACTCTACCCCGGGCCGGTTCTTCTGTTACACTTTGCGGTATGGAAAGCGACGATCTGTTGCACGAAGCGCCCTCCGGCGGCGCCCTCTCCGGGGAACGGATGCTCGCGGCGATCCTGAACAGCCTGAGCGAGGCGGTGATCACCGTCGGCCGGGACCACCGCATCGCCTCGTTCAATCGGGCCGCGGAACGGTTGGTGGGGATCCCGGGAGTGGAAGCGCTCGGGAAGGATTGCCGGGAGGTGCTCCGTGCCGCTTTCGGCCCCGCGCAACACGACTGCCCGATGGGGGAGCTCGGCGAGGGGGGGAAGCCCCGGATCGACGTCGAGGGGACCCTCGTCCGCGCGGACGGCCGCATCGTTCCCGTCTCCGCGAGCTGGGCGTTCTTTGCGAGCGAGACGGGCGAGGTGCACGGCTTCGTCATCTCCTTCCGCAGCTTCGAAGAGATCGAGCGGATCGCCGAAGAGCGGAAGTCGAAATTTCCGTTCCGCGACATCGTCGGAAAGACGCCGCGGATCCGACGGATCTTCGACCTCGTGGAGGCGGTGAAGGACACGGATTCCACCGTGCTGATCACCGGCGAGAGCGGAACCGGGAAAGGGCTGTTCGCCCGTGCGATCCACGAGCTGTCGCCCCGGAGGGAGAAGCCGTTCGTCAAGGTCAACGCGGCGGCCCTCACGGAAACGCTCCTCGAGTCCGAGCTGTTCGGCCACGTGAAGGGGGCCTTCACGGGCGCCGTGGCGGACAAGGTCGGGCGGTTCGAGGCGGCTGACGGCGGGACGATCTTCCTCGACGAGATCGGCGAGATCTCCCCGGCCCTCCAGGTGAAACTGCTTCGCGTCCTCCAGGATCGCGAATTCGAGCGCGTCGGGAGCAGCAGGACGCAGCACGCCGACGTGCGCGTGATCGCCGCCACGAACCGGGAACTGAAGGAAGCGATGCGCGCCGGGCGATTCCGGGAGGATCTCTTCTACCGCTTGAACGTCATCCCTCTCATCGTCCCGCCGCTGCGCGAGCGCCGGGAGGACATCCCCCTGCTGGTCGATCACGTTTTGAAGTCTCTCCGGAAGCGCGGGCTCGACCGGGTGCGCGCCGTCTCCCCCGAGGCGATGCGCTGCCTGATGGAGTACCCATGGCCCGGCAACGTGCGGGAGCTGGAAAACGTGCTCGAACGGGGCGCGGTCTGCGCCCGGGGGACGGTGCTCGGGATGGAGGACATCGCGGACGAGGTGCTGGAGCATCGCCGCCTCGGCACGAAGGAGACGACTGCCGTTCCCGCCGCGGACATCCTCACGACCCGGGAAGTCTCCCCCCATCGGCCGACGGACGACGCCCCGGCCGGGGAACGGAACCTCCTGCTTCGAACCCTCGAGGACCACCGGTGGAACAAGGGAGCAGCCGCCGCGGCGCTGGGGATCGACCGCTCCACCCTCTGGCGGAAGCTGAAACGCCTCGGCATCGGTTGAATTTTCCCCTCGCTCCGTCCGATAAGAACGGAAACGATGTTTCTCTGGGGGAGCGATGTCCGGAAAATTCGTGGAATTCTCGAGGGGAAACCTGCCTGCCGCCGATCCTCCCCGGGAATATGATGCCGCGGAGCATCTCGCCTCCCTCCTGAACTACCTCCCCGGCGCCGTGTACCGCGGCCCGCGGGACTGGTCCCTCCAGTTCTTCGGCGCGGAGATCGAGAGGATGACCGGGTACTCTCCCGAACTGTTTCTCCGCGGGAACATGGACTGGCGAAAGATCATTCACCCGGAAGACCTGCCGGTCGTCAAGGAGCGGTTCCGGAAAGCGGTCGCCGCGAAGGAGAAGGTTGTGCGGGTGACGTACCGGATCCGCTGCCGCGACGGGTCCGTGCGGTGGATGGAGGACCGCCGTCAGATGACCTACGACGCGGGTGACGGATTCTCCGGTGTCGACGGCCTGCTGCTGGACATCACCGAGGGGAAAGCCGTCGAGAGCGATCTGCGGAAAACGCTCGACCTGCTCAACGCCACGCTCGAATCCACCGCGGACGGCATCCCTGTGGCGGATGCGGCCGGAAAGATCGCCACCTTCAACCGGAGGTTCCCGGATATGTGGCGGATCCCGGATGAGACCGTGGCGTCGCGGGACGACGGCCGGACGATCTCCTTTGTCCTGGAGCAACTCGAATTTCCGGAACGGTTCCTGGACAAGGTACGGGAGTTGTCTGCCTCTCCCGGGGAGGAAAGCTTCGACGTGCTCGCGTTCAAGGACGGGCGCGTCTTCGAGCGGTACTCCATGCCGATGCGATCGGAGGGAGCCATCCTCGGCCGGGTCTGGAGCTTCCGGGACGTGACCGAACGGAAGCGGGCGGAAGAAACGGTCGTCCTGGCGAAGAACGACTGGGAAGACACGTTCGACAACATGATGGACGCGGTCACGGTCCACGACATGGAGTTCAACATCGTTCGCGCCAACCGGATGGCACGGGAGCTCCTCGAGTTGCCGCCCCCCGGGGGATCGCACCCGGTCAAGTGTTTCAAGTATTACCACGGCACGGAGAAGCCGCCGGAGGATTGTCCCAGTTGCAACTGTATTTCGACAGCCCTGCCTTCCACCTGTGAAATGTTCGAGCCGCACCTGAACCGGCATCTCGAACTCCGGGCGATCCCGAGGATCGACCGCAACCGCCGGGTGGTGGGATTGATCCACGTGGTGCGGGACATCACGGATCGCAATCGGCGCGAGGAAGATCTCCGGAAGAGCAACGACATGCTGCGGCAATCCCAGAAGATGGAAGCGGTGGGCCGGTTGGCCGGCGGGGTCGCCCACGATTTCAACAACCTCCTCACGGTGATCGGCGGCTATTCGGACCTGCTGGTGCAGCGGCTCCCTGCCGATTCGCCACACCGGCGCGACGCGGAGGAGATCGGGAAGGCCTCGACCCGTGCGTCGTCCCTCACCCGGCAGTTGCTCGCCTTCAGCAGGAAGCAGGTGATCGCCCCCAGCGTCGCCGACCTGAACGAAGTGGTGGCGGGGATGGAAAAGATGCTGCGGCGCCTGATCGGGGAGGATATCGACCTGGTCACGGTCCTGCGGCCCGATGTGTGGAACGTGCGGATCGACACCGGCCAGATCGAACAGGTCCTGCTGAACCTCGCCGTGAACGCCCGCGATGCGATGCCCGGCGTCGGCAAGCTCCTGGTCGAGACGGAGAACGGAAGAATCGACGAAGGGATGATCGCACGACTGGGCTTTGGAGCGACCGGGGAATATGTCATCCTCTCGGTGCGCGATACAGGGAGCGGGATGGATGAGGAGACGCTATCCCACGTCTTCCAGCCGTTCTTCACGACGAAGGAGAAGGGGAGGGGGACCGGGCTGGGCCTTGCGATGGTCTACGGCATCGTCAAACAGAGCAATGGGTATATCACGGCGGAGAGCCTCCCCGGAGAGGGGTCGACCTTCCGGGTCTTCCTTCCGCGATGCGGCGAACGGTTGGATTCCGATCTTGTGCGGACGGCCCCCCACGATATCGAGGGGGGAAGGGAGACCATCCTCCTCGTGGAGGACGACGAAATGGTGCGCGACTACATGCGCGTGACACTGTCGTCGGGCGGCTATACCCTTCTGGAGGCGGCCAACGGAGAGGAGGCGATCGCCCTTTTCCAGGGGCGCGATCATCCGATCGACCTGATGATCACGGACGTCATCATGCCGAAGATGGGAGGGAAGGACCTAAGCGACTGGCTCGCGGCAAATCGCCCCGAGGTGAAGGTTCTCTTCGTTTCCGGATACGTCGACAATGAACTTCTCCGGGAGCAGCGGTTCGAGCGGGGCGAGGCGTACCTCCAGAAGCCGTTCACGCCGGAAGCCTTTCTCCGTACGGTGAGAAAGACCCTATTGTGACATTTTGTTGCATCCGGTGAAACAGAACGTGCGCCATCCCAAGGAGCCCGCGCCACCATGCGTTCCGGTTATTGGCTGATTAATCATACCGTTCGTTAACTTATCTGTCTACCGTTCTTTTCCTGCGGTTGGCACCCCAAATGCATCTGCCTTCCGCAACGGAAGACTCCCGGGATCATCCAACCGGGAGCGGAAACGGAGGGATACAATGAACGTCGAACGGTGGATCCGGGTGATCGCGGGGACCTTCGTGCTTGTGAGCCTCGGGCTGGGGTGGTACATTTCTCCCTGGTTCCTGCTGTTCACCGCCTTCGTGGGACTGAATCTCTTCCAGTCGGGGTGGACCAACTGGTGCCTGATGGAGACGATCCTCAAGAAACTGGGCGTACCCGAAAGATAGGGGGAAGACCGATGCCGCTGTACGAGTACCGGTGCGAAAAGTGCGGTCAGGAGTACGAGTCGTACAAGCGGCTGACCGAGGAGAAGAAAGACGAGACGTGCCCCGCCTGCGGCGGCCGCGCCGTGAAGATGGGGATCTCCCTGTTCACCGCGAAGGGGACCTCGCCCGGAGGCAGCCCTTCCTGCGGCGGTGGCCCGCGCCGCTCGCCGTTCGGATGAGCGTGATCCACGGCCCGGCGGTCGCCGGGCGGTCAGGGGGACATTCCTGCCAAGGGGGGACATTCCTGGTCAGGGGGGACATACTTGGTGTAAACCCGGGATACAGGGAAGGTGTGTCCCCCACTGCGGGAAGGAGTGTCCTCCCGCTACTGGGAAGGTGTGTCTCCCGTTGTGAGGAGTGACGACATTGGGTGACTGGTTCCCGTTGGTCCTGTTCGCCGCGGTCTTCGTCGTGTTTCTGCTTCGGGGCGGTTCCGGAGGCGGATGAGGACCCCGGTGCTGACCGCCGGCCGTGCGCCAGCGGGAGAGGGTACCGCCACCCTCGCGCTTGACCCTCCGGGGGTTCCCCCGTACCATCCGAGGGATGCCGGGAATCCGCTACCGTATACTTCCCATCGTTCTGTTTTCTTTCGTGCTGGTGATGGCGTGCGCTTCGGGTGATGTGACGTTCCGTCACGACGGCCATGTGACCGTCACGAAAGGCGCATGCGTTCCCTGCCACGGCCAGGACCCCGCCAAACCCCGGCCGGCATCGACCGGGGATTGCGCCGCTTGTCACCGCCAGGCCGCCGATCCCACGAACGCGGGGAGGTACGGCCTCTCCGATCCACTCCGGAGCCGACGGCCGAAAACCTACGGGGACGTCGTCTTCTCCCACTCCTCGCATGCCGCTTCCAAGGTGTCGTGCCTGGAGTGCCACGGCGGGAAGGGGGGGCCGGGGTTCCCCTCCATGTCCGAGTGCTCCGCCTGTCACGAGAGGGGGGGAGGCCCGACGTCGTGCCATTCCTGCCACAGGAAATTGCCCGCCGATGCTCCCGTGTCGAGGCGTCCCGTCCGATAGCGAGCTTCCCCGAGCCACCGCCCCCTCCCCCGCCTTCCTGTGGATCATTCCTGAAAATCATTTATCTTGCAAAAATCCGGATATACATATGTATACTGTGCACAGAAAGCCGGCCACCGGAGGAATTCGTTGCCGACGTCGAGCAATGTGACGCTACACCGTGTCCTCCCTTTGATTTTGACGATCCCGCTTATGCTGCTGTCCCTGTCCATCCGGGCGGGTGACCCCGGCGTCCCCTCCGGCCTTTCTCCCGTCGATGGTCCCTGCCGTCTGTCGCATCGTCTTCCCATCCCGATCCCCTGGGAGGACGACGTGTTGACGACGGGTCTGCCGACGACGACGCCGATCGGAAAAAGGGCGCTGCGAAAACCGGTTCCGGCGCGGATCCTCGTCTTGGGCAAACCCCCCGCCGTTCGACGGAGGTTTCCACCCGGTCCGCGGTTCGCCCTTTTTTCCCCGCTGGACACCTTGACGGAGTCGCTCCTTCTGAGTCGCCCCCCTCCGACGGTTTCACCGACCGGCGGAAACGGGGGGAGGCAAGGAAACGATGGTATACAACATCTAATTGCTTGAGGAGGAAACACGATGAAGAATTATCGTTCGATCCTGGTGTTGGCGTTGGTGGCGTTGCTGGCGGCGGTTCCCGTGATGGCAGAGGAGCAGAAGGCGGAAACCGCCCCCGCGGCGGCCCCGGTGGCGGAAGCCCCCAAGGCGGAGGCGGCCGCACCCGCACCGGCGGAAGCCCCCAAGGCGGAGGCGGCCCCCGCGGCTCCGGCGGCAGCTGCCGCGGCGGAGGCTCCGGCCCCGGCGAAATAAGGCTTTTTCCTCGAACGAAAACGGGGGAGGGGACATCGAGCCCCCTCCCCCGTCCCGCATCCCGGTCGGCGGGATGTTCCTGTTATCTCACGATGTTCAAGTTGGGCTTGATCAGCTCCAGGAACTCCATCCGCGTCGATTCCCGGGTGCGGAACACCCCCAGCATCGCCGAGGTGACCGCCTTCGCGTTCTGCTTCTCCACGCCGCGCATCATCATGCACAGGTGAAACGCCTCGACCACCACCGCCACGCCGTGCGGCTGGAGCGTGTCCATGAGGGCGGTCGCGATCTCCTGCGTCAGCCGCTCCTGGACCTGGAGCCGGCGGGCGTAGAGCTCCACGACGCGGGCGATCTTCGACAGCCCGACGATGTGCTTGCGCGGCATGTACGCCACGTGGCACTTCCCGAAGAACGGGAGCATGTGGTGCTCGCACATCGAGAAGATGTCGATGTCCTTCACCGTCACCATCTCGTCGTACTGCTCGTGGAAGATGGCGCTCCGCAGCACCTCGCGCGGGTCCTGCTGGTACCCTTGCGTCAGGAACGCGATCGATTTCTCGAACCGCTCCGGGGTTTTCTTGAGCCCCTCGCGGTCAGGGTCTTCCCCGATCTTGATCAGTAGGTCGCGGATGATATCCTGCATAATGAAACCATCTTAATGCAGGAGGAGGATCCCCCCAAATGAAAAAGGGTCCGTCGCGGGCGAAGGAGAGCGCCGTCGTGAAGGGGCTGAGGCAGGCGCTGCGCAACGAGATCGACGGCGCCGAGTTCTACCGGATGGCGGCGGGAAGCGCCCGACGCGACGCGGTCCGCCAGATGTTCCGGTTCCTGATGGAGGAGGAAGAGCGTCACCGCGAGATGATCGTGGACCAGATGCAGCGGACGGCCGAGGGAAAGGCGATGAAATTCGAGCGGAGCGCGTCCGCGAAAAAGGCGCTCGCGAAGTTCCGGAGTCCCCTTCTCACCGACGACCTTGTGAAGGCCGGGCGCCAGGCCGAGGGCGAAGTGGCGGCGCTCTCCATCGGGATGACGCTGGAGAAACGGGCGATCGCACAGTTCATTGCCCTGCGGAAAACGGTGGCCGGCGACGCCCGGGCGGGAAAAGTTTTTTCCGACCTCGTCGCCTGGGAGCAGGATCACCTTGACGTTCTCACGCGGCATTACGACCAGATGCGGGAGATGTTCTGGGAAGAGGCGCGCTTCTGGCCGTTCTAAGTGGGCGCGAACGGGCGGCGCCCCGACACGAGCTTCGCGCTGTCGGGGTACCCCCACTGTAGGAAGAACGGGGGGCACCCCGATACGAGCTTCGCGCCGCCGGGGTACCTCCGCTGTAGGAAGAACGGGAGGCACCCCGACACGAGCTTCGCGCTGTCGGGGTACCCCCACTGTAGGAAGAACGGGGGGCAATGCGGACCGACGAGGAGTTGATGCTCCTCTTCCGGGAGGGGAGCCGGGAGGCGTTCGAGGAACTGTTTTCCCGCCATCACCGCGCCGTAGTCCGGTTCGCCTGGCGGATGACGGGGGACCCCTCCGCCGCGGAGGAGGCGGCCCAGGAGATCTTCCTGCGGATCGCCCGCGCCGCGTCCACGTATCGCCCCACCGCGAAGTTCACCACATGGATGTACACCGTCGCCCGACGCACCACGCTCAATTACCTGAGGGACACGAAAGAGGACGGGGAGAAGGTCCCGATCCTTTCGGAAGGGGAGGGGGAGGGCGGCGTCTATCCGGTGCAACTACCGGGGCCGGACGATCGGAACCCCGAGCAGGTCGTCTGGGAGGCGCAGCTTACGGAACGCTTCCGGACCGCCCTGGGGGAACTCCCGGAGGGGTACCGCGCCGCGTTCGTCCTCAACCGTGGGGACGGACTCTCCTACGAGGAGGTGGCGCATGTACTCGGGGTCACGGTGCAGGCGGTGAAGACGCGGATCTTCCGGGCCCGCGAGATGCTCCTCTCCCGCCTGTCGAAAGACGTTTCGGCGTGAAACCTTTTCCCCCTTCCCCGGGTTTACAGGGACAGGACGGAGGATGACGATGGGTTGCCGTGACATCCGTGAAACGATCAGCGCCTTTGTGGACGGCGAGGCGTCGCCCGAGGAGACGGCATCGGTGCGCGGGCACCTCGCTTCCTGCGAGCGGTGCCGGGTGCTGGAGCGGCAGATGCGGGCGGTGGGGGCGGGGGTCCGGCAGGTCCGGGGATCGGTTTCGGACGGGTTCCGGGATGCGGTGTTTTCCCGCCTCGAGGCGGAGGGGGCGCTGCCGCCGGGAAAGAAACCCTTCCCCGCGGTGTGGCGATGGGCGGCCGTCCCACTGGCCGCGGCGGCCGGCTTGGGGCTGTTCCTCCTCACCTCCCGGGAGGCGGCCCGGGCTCCCGTTCCGCAGGGTCCTGTCGCGGCCCGGGTAGAGATGTCCGCTCCGGTTGCATCCGTTCCGGGTTCCCCCGTTCCCGGTCCGGCGGCGACCCCCGCGGTTCCCACGGTGTCCCCTCGAGGCGATGCGGCCGCACTTTCCACCGAGGACCGGGAGATGCTCGCCCTGCTCGACATTCTCGAAGACCCGGCCGCTCTCGACGCGGACGGCGACGCGGAGGGAATGGATCTGCTCGCCCCGGGCGCTTCCACGGATTCGCCGAACTCTCCCCGGGGCGGAAGGAGCGGCGCATGACCCGGTGTTCCCGTCATGTCCCGGGAGGGATCCTCCCGGCGGTGCTCGGCCTTCTCCTCGTGGTGCACGGGACCGCCCTTGCGCGTGGGCCGGAGACGGGGATGCCGGATCCTCCGCGCTCGGAGAACGTGCCTCAGGAGCGCCTGGAGCGGTGGCGGGCGATGCCCCCCGAAGAACGCGAACGGATCCGGGATCGATACCGGCGATGGAAGGAACTCCCCCCCGGGCAGCGGGAGCGGATCCTCGAGCGGAACCGGCGATGGCGGCAACTTCCCGAGGAGCAGCGGAACTACCTGAAGGACCGCAGGGAACTGTTGAAGGATGCCGGGCCGGAGGAGCGGCGCGTCGTACGCGAATTCTTCGCCCGGATGCATTCCCTCCCGCCTCCTGCGCGGCGCCTGGCACGGCGGAAGATCTGGGAGTGGAGGTCTCTCCCTTCCGGCGAGCGGGAAGAGGCGATGCTCTCCTGGCCCTTCTACCGGGGGCTTTCGGACCGGGAGCGGGAAACCCTCCGCTGGTTCCTGTTCGCCCGGCCCGGCGACCGGCACATCGGCGGGGATCGCACTCCCCGTGAGTGATCCCTTCCGGCGGGCGGGGAGCCCGCGGCCTCCGGAACCGTTGAACGAGACGTGGATGCGCGCCGCGCTCCGCGAAGCGGAAAAGGGCGTCGCCGCGGGCGAGGTCCCGGTCGGCGCGGTCATTGTCTCCCCGGAGGGGAAGATCCTCGCGCGCGCCCATAACCGGCCCGTCACGTCGAACGACCCCACCGCCCACGCCGAGATCCTCGCCTTGCGCGGCGCGGCCCGCAAGGTCGGCAACTACCGGCTGACCGGCTGTCGTCTCGTCGTCACGATCGAGCCGTGCCCGATGTGCGCGGGGGCCGCGGTCGCCGCCCGGGTGGCCGAGATCGTCTACGGCGCGCCGGACCCGAAGGGGGGCGCCGTTTCCACCCTCTATCGCATCGCTTCCGACACGCGCCTCAACCACCGCGCCATCGTGACCCCGGGCGTCCTCGCGGAGGAGTGCGCCGCCCTCCTCACGTCCTTCTTCCGCTCGCGCCGCTCCCCGCCACCCGGGTAAGAACGCCGCGGGTCAGAACAGCGGGGAGAAGATCCGGCAGGTGTCCTCGAGCAACTGCAGGGGCTGCGACCTCCGCGCGAACCGGACAGGATCGACCGTCTCCGAGTTCTCGAGATCCTTGAGGAACCCCTCCGCGAGCGCCGCGATCTGCGGGCGGTCGTACAGGAACACCCCGAGCTCGAAATTCAGGAAGAAGCTCCGCATGTCGACGTTGGGCGAGCCGATCACCCCGACGTCGTCGTCGACGACCAGGACCTTGGCGTGCAGGTTCGTCGAACGGTAAAGGTGGATCCGTACGCCCGCCTCCATCATCTCGTCGAAGTACGACCTTCCGGCCAGCGACACGATCCGCAGGTCGGACGTCCCCGGTACGATCAGGCGGACGTCCACCCCGCGCAACGCGGCGTTGCGAAGGGCCGCCCCGATGCCGTCGTCCGGGACGAAATACGGTGTCTCGATCCAGAGCCGCCGCTGGGCCGCCGTGAACGCCGTGAAGACCCCTTCGTAGATGGGGCGCGTGATCCGGTCGGGACCCGAAGCGGCGATCTGGAGGGCGCACGGGGGAGGGAGATCCCGCTCGAACCGGTCCGGCGGGGGGAAAAGATCTCCCGCCGGGAGCGTCTCCTCCGTGGTGAACGCCCAGTCGTCGAGGAACAACGCCTGCAGGTCGGAAAGGGCCGGCCCCTCGATCAGCGCAGCGATGTCCCTCCATTGTCCCTTCGTCGTTTTCGGCCCCATGTACCTCTTCCCGATGTTCATCCCTCCCGTGAACGCTTTCCGCCCGTCGGCGATCAGGAGCTTCCGGTGGTTCCGCAAATGGGCCGACCACCGGCGGTGGAGGGGAAAGGCCGGCATGAAGGCCGCCACTTCCCCGCCCGCCTCCCGCAGCGGCCGAACGGTTCTTCGCAACGCCCGCCACGACCCCACGGCGTCGAGCAGCAGCCGGACGCGGACTCCTTCCCGCGCCCGCGCGGCGAGCGCCTGGATGAACCTTCGCCCGACGGGGTCGACGTCGAGGATGAAGAACTGGGCGTGCAGATGGTCGCGGGCCGCCCCGATCAGCGAGAGGACGGCCTCGTATGCCTCGTCCCCTCCGCGAAGGAAGGTGATGCGGTTTCCCTCCGCGGGGGGCGGTGTCCCCGTGGCGAGCAGGACCCGGCCGCACCGCTCACCGGTGGCCGTGGGGAGTTCCTCGGGCCGCAGCCGGTGGAACAGGGGAGAGGCGGCGGGGGAGACGGTCGCGATCTTGGCCCGGATGTGCCGGCGGATCCGGCGGACGCCGATCAGGAAATAGAGGGGGACGCCGATCAGCGGCAGGAGGGCGATGGCGAGCATCCACGCCAGTGTCGCCGAGGGGTGTCGCCGCTCGAGGATGATGCGGGGGATCAGGAAGAACGCGAAGACGTACCCGGCGATGTCCAGCGCCAGGATCACGTTCTTCCAGATGCCCGGAATTGCCGTCACCATCTTGCCTTTCAGGGGGACATTCCTTGTTTTTTCGCCGAGAAACCCGGGAGTATCCCCCGTCAAGGTTGAACGGGCGCCCTCCGCCCGCTATAATACCGCCTTCCCCCACGCGGAGGGGTACCGAAGTGGCCGTAACGGGGTCGACTCGAAATCGACTTGGCGGTGCGAGCCGCCACGTGGGTTCGAATCCCACCCCCTCCGCCATCCTCCTTCGCTCAAAATCGGCAATCTGCAAACGGGCGATTTTGAGCTTCGGAGGATGGCGCGCTGCGTAGCTCGAGTGATCACGGGTTTTCGTTGGAAGCTCGAGCGAAGCAGGGCGCCATTCTTTCGTACTCTTTTTGTTTGGTGGGATTCGAACGCGAGCCCGCGCCGAGCGATCAGCGAGGACAAGCCCGATGAACCTGAATTCCCTCCTCACGCATCGGCTCAACGCCCTTGCCGGCAAATCCCGATTGCTCGATCTACCGATGATCGAGCTTACGAAAGCGGGAGTGTTTTTGGTTGTAGCGGTGGTCGCACTACGCTGGTGGTCGAAGCGCGACCGCATGGCCACCCGGTACGCGTGGCTCTTCCTGATGCCCGCAGTCCTCATCAGCCTGTCGCGCGTATACGTTGGAATGCACTATGTCACGGACGTTCTGGGCGGCGCCCTGACGGCGGCGGTCGCTGCTACGTTCGTGGCATGGCTCTACCGGAGCGACTCCGGCCTCAACCGGAAGCTCGTCAGGATCTTCTGATGCGTCCGCGCCCTTTCCGCAGGGATGTTGTGACGCTCGGAGGAACCGATTGATGGTGTCCCTGTTTTCCACGGTTACCGGTTTCCTCGCCGGTCACACCTATATCGCCTACGCGTTCGTCTTCCTTTTGGCGCTGTCGGAATCCATCCCGGTCATCGGTGCCCTCATCCCCGGCTCGGCCCTGATTCTCGGCATCGCGGCACTGGTACCCCAAGGCGCTGTGGCACTGTGGCCGCTGCTGATTTCGGCGCTATTGGGCGCCATCATCGGGGACGGGATGTCTTACGGGTTGGGCCACAGATACCACCGCGAAATCCTCGGTCGTTGGCCTCTGAATCGATACCCTGACCTTCTCGCGCGCAGCGAAGCATTCGTCCAGCGGCATGGTGGCAAAAGCGTCTTCCTCGCGCGTTTCACGCCCGGCGTTCGCGCCTTCGTTCCTCTGATGGTTGGAATCCTGCGGATGCCGGAGCGGCGGTTCTACGCCGCGAATCTCCTTTCCGCGCTCGCCTGGGCGCCTTCGCACGTCTTGCCGGGTATCCTCGTCGGCTCCTTGCTGGGCCTTGCCGGCGGTGTGGCGACCGGGCGACTCGCTGTGCTGGTTGCTATCGTCGGGGTCGCGCTCTGGGCGTCGACTCGCATCGTGCGCTACGCGCTGCGCCAAGGCGCTCCTCTGGTCGCTGCCGGGCAGGAACGGTTGTGGGCGTGGGCGGACGCCGGCGACGGCGCAGTGCGTCGATGGGTGCGCCCGCTGCTCGATCCGTCCCGTCACGAAGGCAGAACCATCGCCTTGCTCGCGGCGATCATCGTCGGTTCCGCCTGGACATTCCTCGGAATCCTCGAAGACGTCGTCAGTGGAGACCCACTAGTGCGCATCGACATCGCCATCTACCGGATCTTCCAGAGTCTTAGGACGCCTTGGGGTGACGCGGCGATGATCGCCATCACGGAACTGGGCGACACGGCGGTGGTGCTTTCGGTGACCGTCGTCGTGTTCCTTTGGCTCATCTGGCAGCGCGCCTGGCGAACGGCCGCGTACTGGGCCGGAGGGATCGGCGGCGCCTCGGCCATCAACCTCGCGATCAAGGCGGCCCTCCACCGGGCGCGTCCCGGTGCCCTGTTCTACCCGGGCTGGAGCGAGTTTTCGTTTCCCAGCGGCCACAGCACAGTTAACGCCGTACTCTACGGATGGCTTGCCTACCTGATTTCCCGCCAGGTCCGTCCGGCCCTGCGCGTTCCGGTCTCCCTGGGCGCGGCAATGCTCGTGATCCTGATCGCCATTTCGCGCGTCTACCTCGGCGCCCACTGGTTTTCCGACGTAGCAGGAGGGCTCGTGTTCGCCACCGCGTGGGGAGGACTGCTGGCGGTCGTCTACCTGCAACATCGGGCTGGGCAGGAAAATCCCCGCGGCCTTCTGGTCGTCGTCTGCTCAGCCCTCATCCTGGCAGGCGGTTTTCACGTGTACCGCCACCACGCAGCGGACGTAGCGCGCTACGCCGTCCGCCACGATGCGCCCGCGATGGCTGCGGCGGCGTGGTGGACGGGAGAATGGCAGCGCCTACCTGCACAGCGGATCGACCTCGAAGGCGAGACCGAGGAACCATTCACGATTCAGTGGGCGGGCAGCCTGGATGGCATGACGGAAGCGTTGTCGCGCAAAGGTTGGCGCAAACCCGAGCCTTGGACATTGCCGAGCGCTCTTGGGTGGCTGACGGCGAACCCCGAGCCTGCGCGTCTGCCCGTACTGCCGTATTTCGAACGAGGGCGAGCGCCGAGCCTGACCCTCATCCATCCCAAAAAGGAGGCGGCCGGCGCGCACGAGAGTTCAGCCGGTAAGAAGGTGATTTTCACTCCGGCTGAAGTGAAAATGGGCCTCTATACGAGACCCATTTCCGCGGGATCTATGATGGAATCCACCGTCACCGGTAACCACGAGGGCATTGGTGCAGTGGATCGGATGATCTGGCTCGCCAAGCAGCGCGAAGTTGGGCACTGGTCGGTCGCGGCTCGCCGACCATGCGTGCCAGTGTCGTCTTGCTGCTCTGGCGCGGTCCGTGGATCAGTCTGTAGCTGCGGTCTGAGTGCCGCAGCTGAAGCGGAGCATCTTGGCCACATAAACTCAAGGATGTCGTATATCCCGAATTTCGAGACGACCCCTTACCAGGGGTTTCCCGGTTGACTTTCCATAGCCTATATCCTATATAGTTATCTATATACTTTGCACCCGGAGGCCACCATGGGAGCCGCGACGAAACAGGCCAATTTTCTTCTTCCCGAGGATCTGCTCGAAGAATTGAAAAGAACCGTCTCCCCCCGTCGGCAAAGCCGGTTCGTCACCGAAGCCCTGCGGAAGGAGTTAATGCGGTTGCGCCTGGCCAAGGCGATCGATGAGAGTTTCGGGGCATGGAAGGAGAAGGATCATCCCGATCTGGCGAGAGGGACCGATTCCTACATCCGACGGATGCGCCGATCGACCCGCTCGGGAAAGCGATGACAAAGAACACTCTCGTCGACACGGACATCCTGATCCATTTCCTGCGGGGGCGCCGGGAGGCGAAGAATTTCCTCTCTTCGTTGCTGGATCAGTCGCGGATCCTCTGTTCCTCGATCACGGTGGCGGAGATCTTCGCGGGCATCCGACCCGGCGAGGAGGAAAAGACACGGGCGCTGATCGACAATCTCGAAGTTCTCGACGTGACACGGGAAATCGCCGAAAAGGCCGGGTACTACAAGGGAACGATCCGGAGTCAGCCCCTCGAGTTGGATGATTGCCTCATCGCGGCTACCGCCTTCATCCACCGGTCCGTCCTTGCGACGGGAAACGGGAAGCATTACCCGATGCGGGACGTCGAAGTGCGGGTCGTCGCCTGCGGGTGACGCTCCGCCGCGCCTCCTTGACATCCGGTATGACAATATTCATACTATCGGTATGAAAACGGCCGTTTCCATACCCGACAAGATTTTCCGCTCGGCGGATTCCCTCGCGAAGCGTCTCGGAGTGTCCCGAAGCCGGTTGTACGCGGACGCACTCGAGGATTTCCTGTCCCGGCGACAAAATCTGCAGGTGAAGGAACGCCTCGACGCGATCTACGGCGAGGAAGAGTCCGCCCTCGGGTCGGATCTCGGGAAGCTCCAGGCTGGGTCGTTGCCGCGCGAGGAGTGGTAGTGGAGCGGGGCGAGATCTGGTGGGCGGAGCTTCCCGACCCCGTCGCCTCCGAGCCCGGTTTCCGCCGCCCCGTCGTGATCGTTTCCTCGAATGCGTTCAACCGGAGCCGCATCCGCACCGTATCGGCCGTTGTTCTTACGTCGAATCTCCGGCTATCCGACGCCCCCGGAAACGTCCTCCTCGCCGCCGCCGAGTCCGGCCTACCGAGGGATTCCGTGGCGAACGTGTCCCAGGTCGTTACGTTGGACAAGGGATTCCTATCCGGGCGTTGTGGTCGCATCCCGCTTCGGGGGATGAAAGCGATCGATCAAGGACTGAGGCTGGCTCTCTCGCTGTAACCGGACCGGGATCCGTCCTGGGATCCGTCCTTGAAAAGCGGACCCGGTTCCCGTAGGATATTTCTCTTTGCGACACGCGATCGACCGGCCGGATGCCCCGATGGCCATGGATGGCCAAGTGCCGAGGCGGGCAGGGATGCCCCGGTACTTGATGCCTCGGCCGCGGGTGCGCCGGCGGCCAGGCCCGCCGCAACGGAAGTCGGCGAACCCCGTCAGGTCCGGAAGGAAGCAGCGGCAGCCGCACATCTCCGTGTGCCGGCGGTTCACCTGGCCGCCGGCGGACCTGCGGGCGCGAAAGCGCGGAACCGGCTGCGCCGCCTCGGAGCGGGGGCTCCGTTCGTGGCTCGCCGTGCGGCGAACCCGCACGGCTGCGCTTTACCTCACTTCGCCCCCCTCCTGCGGTGGCTCCGCCGGGAGAGGCGTCGCGGGCACGCCGCGCGTCAGAGGGGGACATTCCTGGTTCAACCCCGGGTGGAGGGAAGGAGTGTCCTCCGCCAGGATGAGAGGGGGACGCGTAACCGATGGCCTACGAGGCGCTTGCGAGGAAGTGGCGCCCGAAGACGTTCGAAGAGATCGTCGGGCAAGGGCACGTCACCCGCGCCCTCGCCAACGCGATCACCTCGGGGAAGATCCACCACGCCTACCTGTTCTCCGGCACCCGCGGCGTCGGCAAGACCACCTTCGCCCGGATCCTCGCCCGGGCGCTCAACTGCGAGAGGGGGCCCACCCCCACGCCGTGCCTGACGTGTCCCTCGTGCGCCGAGGTCGGCGCCGGAACCGACGTCCAGGAGATCGACGGGGCCTCCAACACCGGGATCGACGACATCCGCAGCCTGCGCGAAAACGCCGCCTACGCCCCCTCCCGCCTCCGGTACAAGGTCTACATCATCGACGAGGTCCACATGCTGTCGAAGCAGGCCTTCAACGGGCTGCTGAAGACACTCGAGGAACCTCCTCCCCACGTGGTGTTCATCCTCGCCACCACGGAGCCCAACCGCATCCCCGACACGATCCTCTCCCGCGTGCAGCGGTTCGATTTCCGCATGCTGACCGACGCCGAAGTGCGCGGGCGGCTGTCGGAGATGGCACGCGCGGAAGGGATCTCCGCCGAGGAGGACGCCCTCGCCCTCATGGCGCGGTACGCCTTCGGATCGATGCGCGACGGGCAATCCCTCTTCGAGCAGGCGGCGGTTTCCGGCGGCGGGAGCGTCACCGCGGCGCTGGTCGAGGGGATGCTCGGGCTGGTCGGGGTGGAGGCGGCGATCGACCTCGTCTCCGCGGCCGTCCTCGACGGCGCCGGGCCGGCCCTGACCCGGTTCGCCGCCCTGCTCTCCCGCGGCGCGGATCTCAAGTATCTTTTCCTTTCCCTGATCGACGTATTGCGCGACGCGGCGGTTCTCTCCTTCACCGGCCAGGAAGCGCTCCTTTTCCGCCACTCCCCCGCGTCCCTCGACCGGATGCGGGAGCTGACGGCGCGCCGCTCCAGGCAGGAGTGGATGCTCCTTCTCGACATCGCGTTCCGGTCCGAGCGGGACGTGCTCGCGACCGAATTCCCGCACCTCGGGTTCGAGCTGCTCCTGCTGCGCCTCGCCAACGCCCAGGGATTGCTCTCCGTCGAGGCGCTCGACTTGTCCGCCGACTTGTCCGCCGAAGCGGCGGGAGCCGCGAAGGCGGAAGCGGCGGGAGCCGCGAAGGCGGAGGCGGTCGCACAAAAGGCATCGGCGGCGGCTCCGGCGGCGACGTTCTCCCGCAAGCCGGCCCCCCGCGCCGACACACCGGTTTCCGTCACCACCCCGGCAGCCGGGGATGCGGCCCGGGCGGGCGCCGGGAAAGCGGCGGACTTGTCCTCCGTAGCGGCGCGAGCCGCGAAGGGGGACGCCGGTCTTTGGGACGCCGTGCGGCGCAACCTCGAGGGGAAGAAAAAGACTGTTCTGCTCGGCCTCCTCTCCCAGATGCGGGGGGAGCTTCGGGAGGGCGAATTCGTCATCACCTGCGGCCACGAGATGATGCTCGACCGGTTGAAGGAGAAGGACAAGTGGCAGCCGCTCCTCGCCGCGCTCGAGGAAGCGGCCGGGCGCTCCGTGCCCGTCCGGTTGTCGGTTTCCACGGAAAAAAAAAGCCCGGAGCCTGATGGCGTAGCCCCGGGGGACGCCGGCCTCGAGCGCAAAGCGCTCGAAGAGCCGGCCGTCCTCGAGATTTTGCGGACCTTCGAGGGATCGATGCTGGTCAAGGTGCAGCCCGCGCCCCCGATCGAGATCCCGCTTCACTCCGCCGCGGCGGACGAGGATGCGGGGGAGCCGGAGTTCCCGGATCCGGTCTAGTGTAGCGTCTCGCAAATAGCCTGAGCATCGAGAGCGTCGATGCGCCGTGCCAGCGAGGCGCGGAAGCGAAGACGTACTGGGAGAGTACGGCGAGCGAGCGCAACGAAGCTGGAGCGGATGCAGCGGCGCTCGAATGCCAGGGTATTTGCGAGACGCTGCACCAGGAGGGGGGATGACGGACTTCAAGGATCTGATGCGGCAGGCGCAGGAGGTGCGCGACCGGTTCCAGCGTCTCCAGGAGGAGCTGGGGGGGCGCACCGTCGAGGGGTCGGCGGGCGGCGGGATGGTGGTGGCCGTCATGAACGGCCGCCAGGAGCTCCTCTCCGTTCGCATCGAGAAGGAAGTGGTCTCCCCCGACGACGTGGGGATGCTGCAGGACCTGGTCCGCGCGGCGGTGAACGACGCACTTGCGCGCTCCCGGGAACTGGCGGCCGCCGAGATGGGGAAGGTCACGGGCGGGATGCTGCCGCCGGGGATCCTGTGACCGCGGTCTACCCGAAACCGCTGCGCCGCCTCGTCGTCCTCCTCTCCCGCCTTCCCGGGATCGGGGAAAAGACGGCCACGCGCCTGTCGATGTTCCTCCTTTCGATGCCGCCCGAGTTCGTCCGCGAGCTGGGAGCGGCCATCGCCGGCATTCCGGAATCCGTGATAAAATGCTCGAAGTGCTTTAATATCGCCGACGAGGACCCGTGCGCTTTCTGCGCGGACCCCGCGCGCCGGGATGACCTGATCTGCGTCGTGGAAGGTCCCGCCGATATAGTCCCGATCGAAAAAAGCGGGGAGTTCAAGGGGAGGTACCACGTCCTCGGCGGGGCGATCTCGCCGATCGACGGCGTCATGCCGGACGACCTCCGGGTGCGGGAGCTCCTGGAGCGGACGGCCTGCGGCGGCGTTTCCGAGGTGGTCCTTGCGACGAACCTCACGGCGGAGGGGGAGGCCACGGCGTCCTATCTCGCCGAGGTCCTCAAGGCGCGGAACATCCGCGTGAGCCGCATCGCCCACGGGCTCCCGATGGGAGCGGATCTTGAGTACGCCGACGAGATCACCGTCGGCCGGGCGATGAAGGGACGCCGGGAGCTGTAATTCATTTGACATCCGGCTTCTCGGGCGGGTAATATGGCATGCGATCGGGAACAGGTACAATGGTCCGACCAATTAGGGGCCGCGTTGTTCACTCATAACGTAGCGGAAAATTTACGCGAAAGGGATAGGGGACATGAGCCAGAGCGGTAAGTCGGTGAAGTTGCCGGTGAAGAACGACCTCGGGTTCTTCGAGATCCGGATGGAGAGCATCGGCGGGTTGGGCGCGAACGTGGCCGGGAAGATCCTGACCGAGGCGGCGATCATCGGGATGGGGATGAACGGCGCCGGGTTCGCCTCGTACGGTTCGGAGAAGAAGGGGACGCCGGTCAAGTCGTTCGTGCGGATCTGCGAGGGCGACCAGCAGGTCCGGATCAACAGCCCGGTGGAGGAGCCGCACGTCCTGGCGATCTTCCACGAGGCGCTGGCGAAATCGGTCCCCGTGACCGCGGGCGTGGTCCCCGGCAAGACGGCCGTGATCCTCAACACGCGCAAGACTCCGGCGCAGGCGCGGGACTTCCTGAAGCTCGAGGGCGGGAAGGTCGGGGTGGTCGACGCGATGGAGGTCGCCATGGCCACCGGCTCCCGGGTCAACATGGTGATGATGGGCGCCATCATGAAGGCGGCGGGGTTCTTCGACTGGAAAGCGGTCGAGGAGACGATCCAAGCCCAGTTCGGGAAGAAGTACGCCTCCCTGATGAAGGCGAACATGGATGCCCTGAAGCGCGGGTTCGACGAGGTGACGTTCGAGGAGTTCCCCAAGGACGGCAAATACCCGGCGCAGCCGTTCCAGCGTCAGGAGCCGAAACTCGGATACGAGACGGCCCCGATCGGCGGGACGATCTACGCGGTGGGGAACACGCGGTTCAAGGACCTCTCCACCAGCCGCACCGGGGTGATCCCCCTCTTCATCAAGGACAAGTGCACGCGGTGCGGCGAGTGCGACGTCACCTGCCCCGACTACTGCTTCGTGTGGGAGAAGGGGAAAGACCCCAAGACGGGGAAGGACGGGATGCTCCTGCTGGGGATCGACTACCAGTATTGCAAGGGGTGCATGCGTTGCACCTACATCTGCAAGTTCGGCGCCCTGGTCGCGGCCAAGGAGGTCGATCACGACGTCGACAAGATCACCGTTCCCCACAAGGCGATGAAATAACGATCGTCCCAACATAAGGAGAAGACGAATGGCGCAGACGGCGAAGAAGACGAGCGGACGCCCCGCCCAGGTGATGGTGGTCCAGAGCGGTAACGAGATCGCTGCGACGGCGGCCAAGCAGATCAACTACCACATCATGGGGTACTACCCCATCACCCCCTCCACGGAGATCGCGGAGACGCTCGACGCGATGAAGGCGGAAGGGGAACACACGATCCGGATGGTCCCCGGGGACGGCGAGCACGGCGCCGCGGGGATCTGCTTCGGTGCCAGCACCGGCGGCGGGCGGGTCTTCAACGCCACGTCGGCGAACGGGCTCCTCTTCGGCTACGAGCAGCTTCCGGTCCAGTCGGGGACGCGCTTCCCGATGGTGTTCAACATCGTCACCCGCTGCGTGTCCGGTCCCCTCAACATCCGGGGCGACCACAGCGACATCATGCTGGCGATGAACACCGGGTGGGTCATCCTGATGGCGGCCGACGCCCAGGCGGTCTACGACATGAACGTGATGGCCCCCAAGATCGGCGAGGACATGTCCGTCCGGCTCCCGGTGATGGTGGCCTTCGACGGCTTCTTCACCTCCCACCAGAAACGCCGCGTGGAGATCTTCGCGGACGACGCGACGGTCCGGGAATTCCTCGGGCCGTTCGTCGCCACGGTCACCTCGCTCGACCCGTCCCGGCCGGTGACGATCGGTCCGTACATGAACGACCCCGACCAGATCAACAACAAGAAGCAGCAGGCCGACGCGATCCTGCGGGCCGAGGGGGTGATCGGGAGGGTCTTCGCCGAGTTCGAGGCGCTCTCCGGCCGCCATTACGACCTGGTCGAATCGTACCGGATGGAGGATGCCGAGGCGGCGCTCTTCATCCTGAACTCCGCGGCCGAGACGGCCAAGGAGGCGGTCGACGCGCTGCGGAAAAAGGGGTTGAAGGTGGGGCTGATCCGCCCCAACGTGATCCGTCCCTTCCCGATCGAGGCGGTCCGCGCGGCCCTGAAAAACGTGAAGGGGCTCGTGGTCGCCGACCGGCAGGACAACTACGGCGCCTACGGCGGCGCGATGGCGATCGAGGTGAAGGCGGCGCTGCAAGGCCTGAAGGGGAACGCGACCCAGGTGGCGGCCCGTGTGTACGGCACCGGCGGGAAGGAATTCTTCGTCGAGGACGCCGAGGCGATGCTGCACGAGGCGCTCGAGATCGCGAAGACGGGTTCGGTCAAGGTCCCTTACGCCTACTTCGGGGTGAACCCGGGCGACCCGTCGTATCAGCCCCCGATGGCGTATGCGCCGATCACCGGGGCGGAGGCGTCCGGCCTGACGCGGATCGAGTTCACCGCCGACGGCAAGATGGAGGTCAAGGGGAACATCCTGCGCAACCTGACGGAGCGGCCCAAGCGGATCGGCCCGGGCCACGGCGCCTGCCCCGGCTGCGGCATCTTCGTCAACCTGGACACCTTCCTCAAGGGGATCGAGGGCCACGTGGTGATCCTGTTCCACACCGGCTGCGGAATGGTGGTCACCACCGGCTATCCGTACACGTCACACAAGATCACCTACATCCACAACCTGTTCCAGAACGGCGCGGCGACCCTGTCCGGCGTCGTCGAGATGTTCGAGGAGCGCAAGAAGCGGGGAGAGCTGCCGAAGGACGAGCAGATCACCTTCATCATGGTGACCGGGGACGGCGGGCACGACATCGGCATGGGCCCCTCGATCGGCGCGGCGATGCGGGGGCACGGGATGATCATCTGCGAGTACGACAACCAGGGGTACCAGAACACCGGCTCCCAGCTCTCGTTCACCGTTCCGCTGGGACAGTCCACCTCCACCTCGAACTACGGCCCGCACCAGCACGGCAAGAGCACGCACCACAAGGACACGGCGCAGATCTTCGCGGCGTGCCACATCCCGTACGTCTGCACGGTGGCCGAGAGCAACCCGCGCGACATGATCCGCAAGGCGGCCAAGGCCCAGCGGTACGCGAGGGAGGGGCTCGCCTTCGTGAAGATGATCTCCATGTGCCCGCTGGCGTGGAAGACCGAGGAGCGGATGTCCGTGCCGATCATCCAGGCGTCGGTGGACTGCTGCTTCTTCCCGCTCTACGAGGTCGAGCACGGCATCACGACACTCAACTACGACCCGGAGGAGAAGGGGAAAAAGGTCGCGGTCGGCGAGTGGCTGAAGCACATGGGGAAGACGAAGCACATGCTGAAGCCCGACTGCAAGCCCGAACTCGACCGCTTCCAGGCCGAGGTCGACCGGCGCTGGGTCCGCCTGAAGGAGCTGCACAAGAACCCGCTGCTGTAAGCGCTTCAGTGTCCCGCCGGGAAACGGAACGGGGTGGGGGCGGCGACGTCCCCGCCCCGTTTTTCTCCCGGTTCATGCGGTAACCAGGCGCTCCCCACCATAACTACGATAACGTGTCGGGAAGAAAGAACGGAAGGTGCACGCCCCAGTACGAGCTTCGCGCTGCCGGGGTACCCCCGCAGTAGGAAAAACGGGGGGCACAACGGGGGGACCGGCGGAGTCGCCGCAGGAGGGGGGGCGCCCCACTCCCGGGCCAACTACACTCCCTGGGGTACCCCCGCCGTAGGAAGAACGGGGGGCAAAGTGAGGCCGGTGCGCAGCCGTGCAGGTTCACCGCACGGCGAGCCACGAACGGAGCCCCGCCCTCCGGAGGCGACGCAGCCGAAGGGGGAGTCCCGGAGGCGCCCAGCACGAGGTTTGCAATGAAGCACGTAGCGGGGGGAGGGGCAGCTTTTTCTTTGGGGGGTCGTATGGTATCTTTGCGCCTATGAGCCAGGGGAATTTCATCCTCCGGGAGCCGGAGTACGAGGCGCTCCTTTCGATCCTTCGAAGGCTGCTGATGGACGCCTCCGCGAAGGTCGCCTTCCTGGTCGACAAGAACGGGACACTGCTCGCTTCCGCCGGGGATGCCGTCGGGTTCGACACGACGTCCCTGGCCTCCCTCGCCGCCGGGAACATCGCCGCCACCGGGGGGCTCGCCAACCTCATCGGGGAGAAGGAGTTCTCCATCCTCTTCCACGAGGGGGAGCGGGACAACATGCACCTCTCCGTCGTGGCGGAGCGCCTCATCCTCGTGATCGTCTTCGACCGGCGCTCCTCGGTCGGCCTTGTCCGCCTGCGGGTCCGGCAGGCCACGGCGCGTCTCACCGAAGTCGTGGCGGCCGCGCTGGCGGCCGGCGACGCGGATCCCGGGGGGATCGAGGAATTGACCGAGGCCGATATCGAGAGCCTGTTCAAGTAATGAGCTTCATCAACTACTCCTCCCGCGAGATCAACTGCAAGATCGTCTATTACGGCCCCGGCCTGTGCGGGAAAACGACCAACCTGCAATTCATCTACAAGCGGATGAGCCCCGAGGCGCGCGGGAAGATGATCTCCCTCGCCACCGAGTCGGAGCGGACCCTCTTCTTCGACTTCCTCCCGCTGTCGCTGGGGGAGATCCGCGGCTTCAAGACGCGCTTTCACCTGTACACCGTTCCCGGCCAGGTCTTCTACGACGCCAGCCGCCGGCTCATCCTGCGCGGCGTCGACGGCGTCGTCTTCTGCGCCGACTCGCAGCTCACCCGCGTGGACGCGAACGAGGAGTCGATGGAGAACCTCCGGGTGAACCTCCGGGAGCAGGGGTACGATCCCGACAGGATCCCCATGGTGATCCAGTACAACAAGCGCGACCTGCCGAACGTCGCCTCGCTGGCCGAACTCCACGCGCTCCTCAACCGGCGCAACGTTCCCGAGTTCGAGGCGTCCGCCACCACGGGGGTCGGGGTCTTCGAGACGCTGAAGGCGGTCATCAAACTGGTCCTGATCGACCTGAAACGGGGCGGACGGCAATAAGATTCGAACTCGTCGTCAGCGTCGCCTCCCCGGGGGAGCTCGAGGGGACCGACCTCTCCCCCTACGACGCCGTGTGCCTCGGCAGCCCATACTGCCGACGTGTCGAGGGGAACTACGCCGAGGCGCTTGACCTTCTCCCCGGGGTCGTCTCCGGCCTCCACGCGGCGGGGAAGCGCGCGTACGTCACCACGCCGGCCGTGCCGCGCGAGGCGGACCTCCCTCACGTTGCCCGCCTGGTCGACGCCGCCGCGGCCGCCGGGGCGGACGCCCTCGAGATCCACAACATGGGGGTCCTCCGGATCGTGCGGGAGACGGGGCGTCGAGTGCCGGCCCATATGGGCGCCTACGCGAACGTCTACACCCACCTCGCGGCGGGGGTCATGCGCGACGCGGGGGCCGTCCGGGTGCGTCCCAACGCCGAGGTGTCCCTCGAAGAGATGGCGATCCTCGCCCGCGAGGCGGGGGTCGAGGTCGAGGTGCTTGTCCACGGGAAGATCCCCCTCGGGGTCACCGACCGCTGTTTCCTGCTCTCGGAGCCCGAGGAGTCCGACCCGAACTGCCCTTCCGCCTGCGGGGAGGTCCACTGGCTCACCTCCCGGGAGTGGGTCCTGAAGACGGTCGGGAAGGGGGTCCTTTCGGGCCGGGACATGTGCCTGCTGGAGCACCTTCCGCGGCTGGCCGCCGACGGCTTCCGCGTCTTCCGGGTCGAGGGGCTCTACGAGACCGCGGCGTACCGGTCGGAGATCGGCGCCGCCTACCGGGAGGCGTTGGCCCGGGCCTTCGCCGGCGGTTCGTTCGCGGTCGAGGATCGGTGGGCCGATGCCGCGAGGCGCCACGCTCCCCGGGGCCTGTGCAACGGGTACATCTTCGGGACGGCCGGCCGAACGTACGTCGGGACGGTTTTACAGGACGCTAACCCTGAGGTATAATTCGCCTTCGCGTCTTCCCTGCTAACGGGATTTGCGCAAGGAGGAGTGACGTCGATGGCCGAGCTGTTGGCATCCGGCGGTTCGTTGGAGATGGTGCGCGCCGCCTTCGACAACGGGGCGGACGCCGTCTATGTGGGGGCCACGGGGTGGAGCCGCCGCCGGGCGGAGTACGAGATGGACGACACCGCGATCGTCGAGGCGGCGCGCTACGCCCGTTCGGCCGGCAGGATCCTCCGGGTGGCGTTCAACACCCTCCCGGCGTCCTCCGAGGTCCCTCTCTTCCTCGCCAGGACCGACGCGCTCCACGCCGCCGGCGTGCGCGACTTCATCCTGACCGACCCCGGGCTGATGATGGCCCTGAAAAACCGCCATCCCGACACGATCCTCCACGCGAGCGTGGGGTGCACCATCATCAACATCCAGGACGCCCTCTTCTACAAGGAGGCGGGCGCCTCCCAGGTGGTCGCCGAGTGCCGCATGGGGAAGGCGACGATGCGCAGGATCAAGGCGGAGGCGGGGGTCGGTCTCGAGGTCCTGGTACACGCCACCACCTGCTACACGCTCCTCGGCCGCTGCACGATGAGCAGCTACACGAAGTATGGGCACCGGGTGGATGCATCGGGGAAGGACCATTTCCCCGGCAGCCCGAACCGCGGCGGCCTCTGCTACCGGATCTGTCTTACCGACTGGGACCAGGTGGGCTCGGGCGGGGAGCTCGAGGCGTCCGGCGTGGAGCTGCCGAACCGGGCCTACTTCCTCGCCGACGACATTCCCTACCTGATCGACCACGGGGTCGACACGATCAAGATCCAGGGGCGGGAGTACTCCGTGCCGCTGGTGGGCCGGATGGTCCGGTTCTACCGCGAACTGATCGACGCCTGCGTGCGCGACCGCGCCGGGTTCCGGATGGACGCGTGGAGGGAGCGGATGGCCGGCATCGTGGCCGACCGCGACGCCGAGCGCCGGGAAAAGACCGCGGGGCTGATCTCCGAATCCCTCGGGTAACGCGGCGGAAGGCGCCGCAGGAGGGGGGCGCCCCACTCCCGGATTAACTACACTCCCTGGGGTACCCCCGCAGTAGGAAGAACGGGGGGCACAGTGAGGCCGGCCTCCAGGGTTCCGTTCCCGCAGAGGCCGTGCACCGAGAGGGTCGATGCGCCGCCTCCGGCGAGGCGCCCGACCGAGGCGTACCCACTGCGGTACGACGAGGGAGGGGAACGATGCCGGGGCGGATGCAGCGGGCCTCGAATGCCGGGATCTGAGGGAATGGAGCCCTGAAGGCCGGTGCGCAGCCGTGCAGGTTCACCGCACGGCGAGCCACGAACGGAGCCCCCGCTCCTGCGGGCCTCCGCCGGGATCCCTCAGTGGCTCATTTCGCCTTCGCGGAAATACTCGACCAGCGCGCGTTCCACCACGATGTCCCGCGGCACGCGGCAGTTGCGGCAGAACTCCTTCAACTGGTCGACCAGCGCCGCCGGCAGCGTCACCGTCACCGATACCGGATCCCTCTCCCCGTTTCCCTTTTCCCCGCCCGTCTTTCCGCTCATGGTTTTTCCTTTCGTTCGGTTCGGAAATGCCGGTACAGCAACGAAACCAGTTCCTTCGCGTCGGCGACGTCCGACCGCGTCCCCTCGTGGACCAGGGAGCCGTTCCGGAAAATGACGTGCCGGTCGAGGAGCCGGTACGCCCCTTCCGCGTCGTGCTCGGCGAAGAGGATCGTCGCCCGCCCCTTCAACGTTCCTTCGATCACGGAGAGCAGGCGGTCGCGGACTTCCCGGGAGAGCCCTAAGAACGGCTCGTCCATCAGGAGAAGCGTCGGTTCCGCCACCAGCGCCCGCCCGAGGATCAGCATCTGGCGCTCTCCGCCCGAGAGCACCCCCGCGGGGGAGCGCGCCTTCTCCGCCAGTACGGGGAAGAGGGAAAACACGCGCTCGCGCGCCGCGCACCAGCGGGAGGCGGGAAGGAGCCACGCGCCGGTCTCGAGGTTCTCGAGGACGGTCATCCGCGTCGCCACCCGCGACCGGTCGGAGACGTACCGCATCCCCCGCGCGGCCCGTTCGTGGGCCGGAAGCGCCGTCACGTCCTCTCCCCGCCACGCGACCTTTCCCCGCGTGGCGGGGACCAGCCCCGCCACCGCCTTGAGGAAGGTGGTCTTTCCCGAGCCGTTCGCCCCGAAGATCGCCACCGTCTCCCCCTCCCGCGCCGTGAGGGAGATGTCCCGCACCGCCACCACATGCCCGAAGGCGACTGTCAAGTCGCGAACCTTCAAGGTGGACGTCCCCCCTGTCACTATACGTTCCTCTCCCGCACGATCCGCCCCTCCTCGAGCACGAGGATGCGCCTGCAGAGGCTTTTCAGCAGCGGCGGGTTATGGGAGACCAGCAGGAACGCCGTCCCCTCGTCGCGGTTCGCCGCGCGCAGCAGCGCCGTCAGGTCCCCCTCGTCCGCGGCCGAGAGGGCGGAGAAGATCTCGTCGAGGATCAGCAGCTTCGGCCGGCACGCCAGCGCCCGCGCGAACTCGAGGCGGCGGAGGCATCCTTGGGACAACTGGGCGCACGGCACGAACCGCTGGTTGAACAGCCCCGTCCGGGCGAGGAGATCCTCGGCTGGTCCCTCCTCGTCCTCCCGGGTCCCGTCCCTTTCCTTCCGTTTCCCGATGTCGACAGCGAGGGCGACGCGCACCGCCTCGCGGACCGAGAGGGCGGGGTACGGGTGGGGGATCTGGAAGGTCCGGGCGATGCCGATCCGGTACCGTGCGTCGAGGGGAAGCCGGGTGATCTCCTTCCCGTCGAACCGGACCGTGCCCACGTCGGGGAAAAGAAGCCCCGAGAGGATGTTGACGAGCGTGGTCTTCCCCGATCCGTTCGGGCCGAACAGCCCCACCGGTTCCCCCGGGGCGACCGACAGGGTGACCCCGGAGAGGACCTGTGAAGCGCCGAACGATTTCGTGATCCCTTCCGCCGCCAGCAACGCGCTCACGGAGTTCTCCCCCCGCCCGGGTTCCGGCGGCGGCGACGCGGGGACCGCGCCCCTTCCTTCCCGCCGAGCCGCGAGGCCAGGTCCCGCGCGGTCCCGACGACTCCCCCGGGGAAGAACCGCAGGGTGGCCAGCAGGGTCAGCGCGTAGAGCAGGACCCGCGCCGAAGGCGGCAGGGAGAGCCCCTGGAAGAGGACATGGAGGACGAGCGCCGCGACGACGGGACCCACGATCGTCCCGCGCCCCCCCACGGCGGCGAACGTGGCTGCCTGGAAGGAGAGTTCGAGGGAGAGGTCGGTCGCCGTGGCGCGTCCCACGTGGAGGACGAAGCCCGCGCCCGCCGCTCCCGCGAAGGCGGATCCCACGGCGAACGCCAGCCGCTTGAACCGGGCGATCGGGACCCCGGACGCCTGGGCCGTGATCGGGCTCCCCGCGACCGCGCGCAGGATGAGCCCCGCACCCGAGCGCGAGAAGCGCAGCATGGCGAAGGAGGCGAGGCACAGGAAGGCGAGGGCGGCGTAATACGACGAGAACGGGGGGGCGTCCCGCCACGGCAGCGCCACCGGGATCCCGCCCTCGCCGCCCCACGCGTACCCCCCCGGCCCGGAGAAGAAGGTGTTCCCGACGGCTGCCTCGTGCGCGATCTCGCCCAGCGCGAGGGTGAGCAGCGCCACGAACGGTCCGGCGAGCGGCGCCGAAAGCGCCCCGATGCCCGCCCCCACCGCGGCGGCCAGGAGGACCGCCGCCGCCACCGCCAGGGGGAGCGGCCACCCCGCGATGCTCGTGAGCAGCGCGCAGGCGTACGCCGCCGCCCCGAAGGGGAGGGCGTGCCCGAGCGTGATCTGCCCCGAGACGCCGCCGACCACGTCCCACGACGCCGCGAACGCGGCCAGCAGGAACCCGGTCGTGAACACGTCGAGGAAGAACGCGTCGGGGGAGGAAAGCGGGAAGAGCAGGAGCAGCCCGATCCCGGCGGCCAGCCACCCCCCGCGGAATGAGGCCGCGTTCCTCAATCCCGCCTCCCGGCCGGTGCGACGATTCCCGCGGGGCGCGCCGACAGGAGCAGGCAGACGGCGGCGAGCAGGGCGACGTACGACCACTGGGGGGAGAGAAACCAGGCGCACGCGTTGCCGAAAATTCCCAGCCCGATCGATATGAGGAAGATCGCCGCCACGGAGTCCATCCCGGCGACGATCACGACGACGAGGGACAGCAGGAGCGGCGCGCGCCCCATCGTCGGCGTCACCGCTCCCGAAGGGGAGAGGAGGGCGCCCGCCGCCGCCGCCATCGCGCAGGCCCCGCCGAACGTCAGGTACCGGATCGCCTCGACGTCCATCCCGAGCGATCCGGCGATCTCCTCGTCCTCGGCGATCAGGCGAAGCGGCAGCCCGGGGCGGGCGGAGAGAACCCATTTGAGCCCCCCCAGAAGCGCCGCGGAGGAGAGGAACGCGATCACCCCCCACCGCCGGAGGACGAGGCCCCCCGGACCGATCCACGGGGCGCCCGCCTCGATCGACAGGGGGTGCGGGCCCCAGACCATCTGTGCCGCCTGCTCGAACAGGAGGGCGCACGCGAGGGTCCCCACCGGCAGGGCGAACGGGTGGTTCCGGGCCGGGTTGACGAAACTCTTGCCGAGGAAGACGCCGAAGGCGAAGGCGATGACGGCGGCAAGCGGCGCCGCGGCGATCGGCGACTCGACGCCCCGCTCGGCGAGCGCGTAGGCGACATAGGCCCCCAACGTGAAAAAGGCCCCGTGGGAAAGGTTGATCACCTTGACCACGCCCAGGATCAGCGCCATCCCCGCCGCCATCAAGGCGTACGTCCCCCCGGCGAAGAGGCCGTCGAGGAGCACTTGGGGAAGGGGAGACGCCACGGGATCAGCGCGGGGGGAAGACGATCCGGGCGCCGCCGCGCTCCCAGCGCACGAAGGTCCCCCGAAGCGCTCCGGGACCGGTCCCCCAAAGGGCCTGGTGGGCGGCGTCGAACCGGTACATGCCCGCCACGCCCGCGAACGTACCGCGTTCGAGGACCGGCACGACGGCTTCGGTCGCCGCGCTCCCCGCCTTGCGCCAGGCGGCCACGAGCACGGTGACGGCGTCGTGGGGAAGCGTATCGCTGTACCCGACGGGTGGCGCCCCGTACCGGTGCTCGTACCGCTCCACGTACGCCGTCGCGGCGGGGGAGACCCCCCGCCACGCGGCGGCCTGGACGTAGACCGGCGCGGTGAGTGGAACGGAGGCGGCCAGCCGTGCGTCCCCCAGCGCCCCGCCGATGGAGAGCGCGGCGAGCGCGGGCGCCGCCTCGCGCAGCCGTTTCAGGAAGGAGACGGAGTTCCGTCCGGGGTCGGCGAGAATCACGATGTCGGGAGAGGCGGCCGCCGCGGCGACCGCGACGGTGTCGAAGGCCGGGTTCCCCGGGCTGTAGTAGGCGGTGTAGGCCGGCGCGATCCCCCGCGGGGCGACCATCCGCTCGAGCGTCTCCCCCAGTTCCCGGTTCCACCGGATCCCGGCGCCGACGAACGCGTACCGGCGGACCTTCCGGTCCGACAGGAACGCGGCGATCATCTCCGCCCACTGGGGGAGCGAGTATCCCACCCGGAAGACGTACCGGTACCGGGCGTACTCCCGGCGCACCAGGTCGGTGATCTCGGCGGTGGCGGCCACGGGGACGAGGAGCAGCGTCCGCTGCGCGGCGGCGACCTCCATGACGCCCACGGTCTCCTCCGACAGGTACGCACCCACAAGGGCGTCCACTTTCTCCCGGGAAACCAGCCGCAACGCCTCCCCCTTGGCCACGTCCACCCGCCCCTGCGTGTCGCCGACGACGATCGTCACCCGTCGTCCGAAGACCCCCCCTTCCGCGTTGGCCTGCTCGACGGCGAGGGTCGCGGCCTGCACGAACGACGTTCCCCCGGCGGCGTACGGGCCGGACAGGGGGGCCAGCACCCCGATCTTCAGCGCGTCCGGCCGCGACGCGGCAATGGTGGGATCCGCGAGAAAAACGAGCGAAAAAAAGTGAAGAAACAGAGCCGCCGGTCCGAAGAGAAGCCGTGAACGCCGAAGAAGGGATCTTGGGTTGACCGTCACGGTACGCCCTCCCGAAGCGGCAGGATCAACGGAGGAATACGGCTTTAACTATATCATAAATCAGGAGATTTTTATCTTTCCCTGCAGCGCGCCCCGTGGTATGCTGCCCCGGCTTAGTGTTGCGTTTCATAAATACGATAACGTATCGGGAAGACAGTACGGAAGGCGTACGCAACAGGAGGGTCCGGCGGAGTCCCCTCCGAGGCGGCGCAGCCGAAGGTCGCGAGCGTAGCGGAGTGGAAGCCGCCCCGATACGCCCGGAGTCTGAGTACCAAACGGTTAAATGGAGAGATGTCCCTGACATGAAGCGGCTGCTCACAGCCATCGTCGGACTTGCCCTGCTCGCGGCGATCCCCGCCGTCTCCCTTGCCGACGCCACGCACGTGGTCCGGAAAGGGGACACGCTTGGGAAGATCGCGCGCGCCCACCACGTCTCCGCGTCGAAGATCCAGGAGGCGAACGGTCTCGAGGGGACCCGTCTTTCGGTGGGGACGAAGCTCGTCATCCCCGGCGGCAAGGCGCATTCGAAGCGCCGCAAGGCCCGCTCCGGAAAGGGCAAACGGGTGACCGTGCGCGAGTCGACACCCGCGGAAGAACCGCCCCCCGGGGCGCAGCTCTCCCTCGTCGATCCGCAAGGATCCACGCTGCCCGCCGAAGCATGGAAGCTTCCCACCGAAACCGAGCTCACCGAACTGGCCCAGGCGGCGAAAGTCTCGGACACCGCATCCCCGGCCGTCGCCGCGGCGACGGACGCCCCCGAGGCAGGGAAAGCGAGCGAGTCGATCAAGGACCGTCTCCTGCGTGTCGCCCAGCGGATGCTTGCCGTCCCGTACCGGTTCGGCGGCACCACGCTCTGGGGGTTGGATTGCTCCGGCTTCGTCCAGAAGACGTTCGCCTTCCTCAACCTCGACCTGCCGCGTTCCGCCCGGGAACAGTTCCGGGAGGGGGCGAAGGTCGCGAAGGCGGACCTTTCCCCAGGCGACCTCGTCTTCTTCCGCACCTACGCGAACTACCCGTCCCACGTGGGGATCTATCTCGGCGACAACCGGTTCGTCCACGCCTCGTCGAGGGAACGGATGGTCACCGTCGACAGCCTCGACGCCCCCTACTACGTGAAGCGCTACATCGGCGCCAAGCGCCTCCTCTTCGAACAGAACGACATCGAGAACTGACCGGCGCCCCGCCCTCCGAGGCGACGAAGCCATTACTTCCACAGGCGGGATAGCGTTTCGCGGCGAGCGCCGGCGTCGGGCTCTCCCGCGAGAAACTCCTCCGACAGCTTGCGCAATAGTGCCTCCGCCTTCCCGGACGGGTCGGGATGCGGGATCCCCGGGTGACGCAACGTGACCGACGGCGTCCGGAACCGGAGGACGTCGCCCGTCTCCGGGTCGAGCTCCGCCTGCAGCGCGTACCCGATCCCGCTCGGCCCCTTGATGTTGAACATGCTGTAGACGGCGAAGTTCCCCAGGCTGTAGACGACCAGTTTTCCCCGGTACACCTCGATGGCGCGCGGGACGTGGGGCCCGTGCCCCAGAACGAGGTCGGCGCCCGCGTCCACCGCTGCCCGCGCGAACCGGACGACGTTCCCCCGATTCTCCCCCATGAACTCCTCTTCCGCGTCCGCGACGCGCATCGCCCGCTCCCCTTCCGCGCCGCCGTGGAACGACACGACGACCAGGTCGTACTCGTCTTTGAGCTCCGCGATGATCTCCCGCGCCGCTTCGACGTCCTGCAGCGGATGGACATACCGCGTCCGGAGGGAGTAGGAGAACCCGGCCACCGCCACGCTCTTTCCGGCGACGGTGAACACCGCGATCCGCTCCCCGCCGACCGCCTCGATCCCCGCCGCGTCGAGGGATTCCAGCGTGTTGTCCAGCCCCTCCATCCCGAAATCGAGCGCGTGGTTGTTCGCTACGTTCACCACGGTGAAGCCCGCCTCCGCGAGGCGGGTGGCGTATCGCGGGGGAGTGCGGAACGCGAAGCAGGGACGTCCGTTGCGGCGCGGCTTCGGGCACTTCGGCGACCGCTCCACGTCCGTCAACGGTCCCTCGAGGTTGCCGAAGACGACGTCGTGGCCGGCGAGCAGCGGCGCCACGGAGCGGAACAGCGTCGCGCCGTCCTCCGGCGGCAGGATCGACTCGGGAAACGTGGTCCCCATCATGATGTCGCCCACCGCCGCGACGCGGATCGCCGGGGCGGAGTGCGCCGGCAGGGTGAGCGCCAGCAGCAGGATCAGCGTCAGTAACGATAGCCGCGTCATGCGTTATCATACCAACCAGGAGGGTCCGGCGGAATCGCCGCAGGAGGGGGGGCGCCCCGGTACGAGCTTCGCGCTGCTGGGGTACCCCCACAGTAGGAGGAACGGGGGGCACAGCCGGGCGTCACAACCAGCGGTGGAGGCAGGATGGCGTTTGACACGACGCGGGTCGGGGGGGTCGGCGAACCCCTGCCGGAGCGCGACATCCTCGAGGGGTTCGACCGGCTGATCGCGGCGGACCGGCTCTTCGGGGCCGATCTCAACTCCTCGGTCATCAAGAAGAGCGGGAAAGGGACGCCGTTCCTCGTCCGCCGGCACCCGTCGCACCACCGCATGCTCGCCCTCTGGCGCGACATCTTCGCGAACCGCGTCCTGCCGCAGGAGGTCCTCGACGCGCTGGCCCCCGAGGTTCTGGGGCTCGCCCACGGCGACGGACTTCTCCTGTTCGGGAAGGACCGGGTCCTCTACGACTGCCGGATCGTTCGCGGGAACGAGGCGGTCGGCCACCTCACCCTCTCCCTCTACCGGGAGCGCGAGCCGGTGTTCCGTTTCCTTCCCTTCCCGCGCCGCCCCGGCCACCGGATCGTCTACATCGAGGGGATCTCCCTTTCCGCGCAGAGCACCGGCTACGCCTCGTCCCTCTTCCGCCACTACGAACGGCTCTTCCACGGCCTGGGTTTCCACCGGTTCCGGCTGAAGGCCTCCCTCACCGTGGGGAAATATTACTGGGCGAAGGAAGGGTTCGACTGCGAGGACCGGAAACAGTTCGCCGAGATGCGGGAGAACCTCCATGCCCTCGTGCGGCGCCTCGGTCTGCCCGTCGAGGAGCAGGAGGTCCGGCGGCTGAACCACGCGAGCATGGTGGCCACCTTCCGCAGGGATCTCCTGATCCCCGTCTACCGGAGCGCGGACGGGTATTACGCCACCGCCCGGGACGCCTCGCACGCCGAAGAGTTCCGGTTCCCCCTCGGGAAGGCGTTCCTCCTCTGCTCCGATCCGTGGGACGGGTACAAGGTCATTTACACCGACACGCCGCGGCGCACGGGCCTCGTCTGGTCGGAGGGGTTCCTCGACCACGAGTCGCGGCCGGGACACCCGGAGAGCCCGAAACGGCTGGAGGCGCTCTTCACCGCGCTCCGCGAGGAGGGGATGCGGGAAAGCCTGATCTTCCTCGAGCCGTACGTCCCGGCGATGGCGTCCCTTCACGCGGTGCACGACCCGGCCTATCTCGAGGCGTTCCGGGAGGCGGCCGCCCGCGGGGACCGGCACTTCGCCGTCCGGGATTGCGCGATCTCGAAAGGGAGCTACGAGGCGGCGCTGCTGGCGGCGGGCGGGGTGATGGCGGGGATCGACGCGGTCCTGTCGGGGCGCTCGGACAACGCCTTCTGCGCGGTCCGCCCCCCGGGACACCACGCGGGACGGTCCTCCGCGATGGGTTTCTGCTTCGTGAACAACGTCGCCGCGGGGGCCCGGTACGCCCGGTCCGCCTACGGCGTGGAAAGGATCTACATCCTCGATTGGGATGTCCACCACGGAAACGGCACCCAGGCGCTGTTCGACGAGGATCCGCTCACCTTCTTCTGCAGCCTCCACGAGCACCCGTCCTTCTGCTACCCGGGGACGGGGCGCCGCCTCGAGAAGGGGAAGGGCGCGGGGGCGGGCGCCACCCTCAACGTCCCCCTGGCGCCGCATGCCGGGGACCGGGAGATGATCGAGGCGTTCGAGCGGGAAGTCGTCCCGTCGATCGAGGCGTTCCGGCCGGGGCTGATCCTGCTGTCCGCCGGGTTCGACGCCCACCGGGACGATCCGATCGCCGGGCTCGAGTGCACGGAGGACGCCTACGTCCACATGACGCGGCGGGTCCTCGAGCTGGCGGACCGCCACTGCGAGGGGAGGGTGGTTTCGGTGCTGGAGGGCGGGTATCGCACGGAGTCGCTGGTTTCCTCGGCGATCGCTCATATAAAAACATTGCAGGGAAGGGAGGGTTCGCCATGTTCGTCGGCCCGAGGATGAAGCGCGATCTGGTCACCGTCACGCCCGTGGCGACCCTGGAGGAGGCGGCCCGGCTGCTCACGGCGCACCGGATCCATCACCTGCCGGTGGTGGAGGAGGGGAACCGCCTCGCCGGGATCGTCTCCGATACGGATCTGCGGAACGCGACCCTCGACGGGATGTTCGGGGGCGCCGACCGCGGGGATTCCGGCCGTCCCGTGACGGTGGAGGAGATCATGACGCGGGAGCTGGTGACCCTCTCTCCGGGGGACACGCTGGACGACGCGATGCTCATCCTCTCCAGGCAGCGGATCGGCGCCCTGCCGGTGGTCGAGGGCGACCGCCTCGTGGGGATCGTCACCAAGGCGGACATCCTCACGGCCCTGCTGTCCACGCTCGACATCGAGGGCCTGGGAGTGCGGATCGAGGTGGTCCTGCGTCGGGACATGAAGGAAGTGGCCCGTCTGGCCGCCGCGCTCGCCGACCTGGACGTGGAGGTGCGCAGCCTCGTCCTCGCTCCCCACGGGGCGGACGGGTACGCCGCGTTCGTCCGGGTCGCGACGATCGACGTGGCGTCGGTGCGGAACGGTCTCCGGGGAAAGGGGTTCGCGGTCGGGGAACTGTCGGACTTCTACGAGGGGGGGTGACCCTACTTCGCGGCGAAGCGATTTCCTCGATACCGCTTCGCCGCTACGTAGGGTAAACCCCCTTCGCGCCTGGCAATGATTCGACGAGGTAAAAAAGAAACGGCCCCTCGGGGAGGGGCCGTTTCGGGTTGCTTGGGTTAATTGCCGGTGCCGGGCCGATCAGGCTCCCTTGAACTCCGGCTTCTTGGAGACGAAGACCAGCACGATCCCCGCCACGCAGGCGGCGGAGATGTAGTACATCGCTTTCTCGAAGGAGCCCGTCGACGTCTTGACCGCGTCGATCATGAACGGGCCGCCGACGCCGGCGATGCCCCACGCCGTGAACAGGTAGCCGTAATTGTGGCCGAGGGACTTCGTCCCGAAGTAGTCGGCCGTGAGCGAAGGCATCAACGCCAGGTATCCGCCGTAGGAGAAGCCGACGATGCAGATCCCGACCAGCCACTTGGTGAACGTGTCGGCGTTCGGGAGCAGCAGCAGGAACGCCACCAGGTATTCGCAGAAGCACAGGATGAGGGTGTTCTTCCGGCCGATCTTGTCGGAGATCGACCCGTGGACCAGCCGGCCGAGGCCGTTGAGGAGCGCCATCGTCCCGAGACCGCCCGCCGCGACCGCCTTGTCGAGTTTCGCCACTTCCAGGCCGATCGGAACGGCCTGCCCGATGATCATGAGGCCCGCCGCCGCGCCGAACAGGTAGATGAGCCAGAGGACGTAGAACTGGCTGTTCCCGATCATTTCGTTCGGGGACCAGTCGGCCTTGGTGACCGTGGCGGCCGCCGCCGCCGGCGGGTTCCACCCGGCCGGCTTGTACCCGACGGGCGGGACCTTGAACAAGGAGCCCGCGCCGCAGACGCACACGAGCATGATGGCGCCGACCACATAGAAGGTGGAGGCCAGTCCCATGCTGGCGACGAGCTTGTTGATCAGCGGTCCGAAGACCAGGGTGCCGGCGCCGAACCCGAAGACCGCGAGGCCGGTGATCGTTCCGCGCATGTCGGGGAACCACTTGATGCAGGTGGCGATCGGGGTCACGTAGGCGAACCCGACGCCCAGGCCGCCGAGGATCCCGTAAGCGAAGACCATCCCGCCGACCGTCGAGCCGATCGCGCCGGCCAGGAAGCATCCGACGGCCAGTAGAACGCCGCCGAAGATGGCGACTTTCCGCGGGCCCGCCTTGTCCTGCCACCTTCCCGCGACGATCATCCCCACCGCGAAGAAGAAGAACGAGGCCATCAGCGGATACCCGGCCTCCTTGACCGTCCAGCCGAACTGTTTCATCAGCGGTGCGCGGAACACGGACCAGGCGTAGAGGACGCCCAGGCACAGCTGCAGGACCAGCGCGGCGGCAACCATTAACCAACGGTTCGTCAACTTCTCGTCAGCCATTCTGTTTCCCCCTCCTTCCGGAATTATCTCGTTTTGGATCCTTTGAACTCGGTCCCCTCAATCGTGGTCGATGCGTCCCTGGCCCACCTCCTTTCGGGGAAAAGCGGTTTTACCCTGTAAAATAAGATTTCCCTATCTTCTACCCCAAACGAAAAACCGGTGTCAAGGAATTTTATAAACGGGGTTTTATTGTCGTTTACGGTTCGCCCGCGGGACGGGGACCGGGCATCGATCGGGGCGTCCTGCGGGGGCGACCCGCGAAGGGGCGTGGGACAAGATTCGGCGGGGGATCGGAGGCGGCGTTCGGAAATCCGCCTGGGGAGGGAATCCGGGCCGGGGAGACGGGTCATCTAAACGGGAAAGCCCGATGGCATTCGAGAGGAGATCCGATATGCTCCCCTTCCACGAGATCAAGGTCGTCCCCCCCGTCAAGGCGATCGGGATGCGCGGCGACCTGTCGTTGTGGGACATCGATACCGCCTTCGGGCGGCTTTACGACAAGGCGATGGAGGGACGGCTGATGTTCCGCCAGCCCGCCATCGGAGTCCGCCACGGGGAGATCCGGATCCCCGACCCCTTTCGCTCCGAATACCACGTTCTCTTTCCCCTGAACGAAAAACCCGGAGTGGAGATCCCGGGCGCCGAGATCGTCGACCTCCCCGGGGCGCAGGTAGCCTCCTTCGTCCACCGGGGCCCCTACGAGTGGATCCAGTGCACCTATGAAATGGTGTTAGACTGGCTCCGGAAGAACCGGTATGAAATCGCGGGAGAGGCCCGGGAGGTCTTCTTCGTGGCGCCGGAGCCGCACTCGGGGGGAACCCAGGACGACATGCTGACCGAGATCCAGGTCCCCATCCGTTCCGCGGCGTGAACCGGCTTCCCGGAGGGATGGGGGAGGCGTGAGCGATCGGGAGAAGATTTTCCTGACCCACCTGTCGTCCTGCGCCGGTTGAGCGTCCAAACTGGGGCAGGGGGTCCTTGCCCGCGTGCTGTCCGCCTTGCCGCCGCCCGACGATCCGCGTGTGCTCGTGGGCACCTCGCACGCCGATGACGCCGGGGTGTTTCGTATTTCGGGGGAAGAGGCCCTCATCGGCACACTCGACTTCTTCACCCCGATCGTGGACGATCCCTACACGTACGGTTCGATCGCGGCCGCCAATTCCCTGAGCGATGTGTACGCGATGGGAGGGGAGCCGCTCTACGCCCTCGCGATCGCCGCCTTCCCCGAAGACGAGAAGATCCTGCCATACCTCGCGGACGTGATGGTCGGCGCCGCCGACAAGGCGAAAGAGGCCGGCATCTGCATCATCGGGGGCCACACGGTGAAGGACAAGGAGCCGAAGTTCGGCCTCTCGGTCACCGGTCGGGTCCATCCCGACCGGATGTGGCACAACCGGGGGGCGAAGCCCGGCGACGCCATTCTCCTGACGAAGCCCCTGGGGACCGGCATCGCCACCACGGCGATCAAGTGGGGGATCTGCCCGAAGGAGACGGAAGCGGCGGTGATCGCCTCGATGGGCCGGCTGAACGCGAATGCTTCGAAGGCGGGGCGGGAGGTCGGGATCTCCACGGCCACCGACGTGACCGGGTTCGGCTTGATCGGGCACCTGCTGGAGGTGCTGGAGGGGAGCGGGCTGATCGCCGAGGTCCGTCGGCAGGACGTTCCGGTGTTCCCCGGGGTGCGGGACCTGATGCGGAGGAAGCGCGTGGACGCCTTGACCGGCGCGCGGCGGTTCCCGGGATCGGAATGGATCCACGCGACGTTCGGCGGGCACCCGATCCCCGGGGGGACCCACCAGAACATGACGCACCAGTTCGGGCGCGTCCGCTTCCCGCCCATGCTGCCGGCGGAGGAGGTGTACCTCCTGTCCGATCCGCAGACCTCCGGCGGGCTGCTGATGTTCGTCCCCGAGGCGAAGGCCGAGGCGCTGTGCGACGCCCTGCGCTCCATGGGCGAGGGCGCGTGGCGGATCGGCCGGACGCTCGAGGCGGGCGACCTCGCGATGCAGCGGATCACGGTGATTTGAGATGACAGGGTGAACATTCTCCTCCCCGTTTCCCGCGGCGCCTCGTTCGACGACGCCGTGCGGCTGGCGATCGACACCGCGAAGGCGCACGCCGGGAGGATCCGCATCCTGGACGTGGTGGACGCGGTGGAGATCCGCCGGATCGAGGCGGGCGCGCGTCCCGGGGCGATCCACCTGGCGCGGCACGCGGCCGACGAGGTCCGCAAGCGGATGACGGCCGAGGGGACGGCCGCGGTCGCCGCCGCGGTGCGGCGATGCCAGGAGGCCGGTGTCCCCGCCCAGGGAGAGGTCCTGGAGGGGGAGATCGAGCGGGAGCTCGTCGCGGCGGCCGCGGCGAACGACCTGCTCGTGTCGGCGACGGCGGCCCACTTCGACCCCGACCTCGAGGACGCTTCGGGGCGGCTCGTCCTCACGGTGATGCGGGAGGGGGGGATCCCGATCCTGCTCTCCGGCGGTCCGCATCGTCCCGTGCGCACGATCGTCGCCGGATGCGGGGGCGGGCCCCGGACCGAGCGCGCGATGGGGGCGATGGCGCGGCTCTCCCTGTGGAAGGAGGCTCCCCGGGGGATCCTCCTCGCGGTGGACGACGCCCCGAAAGGAGGACAGGAGCGGATCGCCGCCCCGCGGCGGATCCTCGCGGACGCCGGCTACCCGGCGTGGGAGGAGAAGATCCTCCCCGGCCCGCGCGCGACGACGGTTCTCTCCTTCTGCGATTCGGTCGACGCCGACGTCGTGGTCCTGGGCGGATGGGGCGAGCACCGCTGGGACGATCTCCTCGGGCTGTCGGTCACCGGGCGCCTCCTCGCGGACGGCCGCCGGCACCTGTTCCTCTACATGTAGCGGGGGATAGCGGAACATGCCGTCCCACGACCCGGTCGCTCTCGGCCTGTCCCTTCCCCTCTGGTCCGTCGTCCCGTTCGCGGGCCTTCTCCTGTCGATCGCGCTCTTCCCCCTGTTCGTCCCCTCGCTCTGGGCCCGCCACTACGCGAAAGTGTGCCTGGCGTTCGGCGTCCCGGTAGCTGGCTTCTTTTTGCTGCGCGCCCCGCGCGAGCTGCTGCACACGGTGCTCGAATACGCCTCCTTCCTCATCCTCCTCGCGAGCCTCTTCACGATCTCGGGGGGGATCCTCCTACGCGGGACGTTGCGCGGTTCGGCCCGGGTCAACGGCGCGATCCTTGCCGTCGGGGCGGTGCTCGCGAACGTCTTCGGGACCACGGGCGCCTCGATGCTCCTCATCCGGCCGCTGTTGCGGGCGAACGCGGACCGGCATCGGAAGGCCCACGTCGTCGTCTTCTTCATCTTCGTGGTGGCGAACATCGGCGGGGCGCTCACCCCGATCGGCGATCCGCCCCTGTTCCTCGGCTACCTGCGGGGGGTGCCGTTCTTCTGGACGCTGCGCGCGATGGGCTTGTTATGGGCCGTCGCGGTCGGGCTGGTGATCGGCGTCTTCTTCCTGGTGGACCGGCGCGCGTTCGCGCTCGACATGGCGGCGGGCGGCGACCCGGCGGCGGGGGGCGGGGAAGCGCGGATTCCGTTGTCGATCGAGGGGAAGATCAATTTGCCGCTGCTCGGTGTGGTGATCGGGGCCGTCTTCCTGCCTACCCCGTGGAGGGAGATGGCGATGGCGGCGGCGGCGGTCGTCTCCGCGTGGAAGACCCCGGCGATGGTGCGGGAGGAGAACGAGTTCACCTGGCACCCGATCGAGGAGGTGGCGATCCTGTTCGCCGGGATCTTCGCCACGATGATCCCCGCGCTGCTGATCCTCAAGGCCCGGGGCGCGGAGCTCGGTGTGGTCACCCCGGCCCACTTCTTCTGGGCGGCGGGGGCGCTGTCGAGCTTCCTCGACAACGCGCCGACCTACCTCACTTTTTTCAGCCTCGCGCAGGGGGTGGGGGGGGCGCAAACGGTGGCGGGGGTGTCGGCCCCGCTCCTGCAGGCGATCGGCGCGGGCGCGGTCTTCATGGGGGCGAACTCGTACATCGGCAACGCCCCCAACTTCATGGTGAAGGCGATCGCCGAGGA
>Ga0334722_10000611_pt1 | contig 51056 bp, 50 predicted proteins | sample C3_bottom_MG_FD_207210 | JGI IMG/M metagenome (GOLD analysis project Ga0334722, IMG submission 207210) | Sediment microbial communities from Yellowstone Lake, YNP, Wyoming, USA - C3_bottom | ecosystem: Environmental > Aquatic > Freshwater > Lake > Sediment | place: USA: Wyoming | collected...
TCCATTAGAGAATCGGCTCGAATTTTTGCATCTATATCCCCGCTTTGAATCCAACGGATAATTTCTTTTTCACTTTCAAGTTGGCTCTGAGTTGATAATTTGAATAGTTTAACAGATGAGGAAAATATCTCAGGTGGGTCTAAAGCATCATATCTTGAAACTAGCTCTTCCATTTTTGATATATGTGCCTCTGAATACTTTAAAAATTCATCTTTACTAATGTCTCCCTCTTCCAATACGATAGTCTCTGATTGGAAATCTGTCTGGATTTTTTTTAAATCTTCTTGAATTGCTTGTAAATTATTTCCAAAAGAAAATCCTTTGATTCTGGTCTGCTCTGCAGTATAATAAAACGTGATCACAAGACCAATTATTGCTATCGTAATAATCCCAAGAATAACATTCTGTATTTTTTTTCGTGACAAGGCTAATCTATGATAATTAAACTCTAGGTGTCTATTAATTTACCATTTTAGGCGTGTTTTATAATAAAAAAGAAAAAAGGAAAGGTTCCTTATTGTCCTGCTACTACTGAATAACTTACGGTAAACGGAGTTTTATTCATGGTATGAACTGCAAGAGCGTTTCCTGAAAATGCCCATGTTCCCATGTTTGTTTTGTCATCAACGAAGGTTAATGCAAACTTTGTTTTTCCGCCATCAGGGGTCCAAATTTTTTGACCCATATCTTCCCCAGCAGCTAGTGGTCCATGGAGGGCAACTAGCTGAATTGGTTCTGACGCTGAATATGTCAATAATCCACTGTAAGTTTTGTCACTTGGTGGAAGTATGATTGCAAGTTGATGACCCTCATGACCGGTTCCTGGGTCTTGCATTGAATCTAAGGTTCCAGTCATTACAGTATCGGACTTTTCATCTTCGATGTAGCTTACTGAATAACTAACAGTAAACGGATCTTTATTCATAGTATGAACTGCAAGTGCATTACCAGTAAAAATCCAACTTCCCATACTGGATTGTGGATCAATTAAGGTTAATGCAAACTTTGTTTTACCATCTGGTGTCCATATTGGTTGTCCATTATCTTCACCATCAGCTAGTGGACCATGAAGGGCAACTAGTTGAATTGGCTCTGAAGCATCGTATGACAATATTCCCTTGTAGACTTTGTCACTTGGTGGCAAAATAATTGCAAGTTGATGTGTTTCATGACCTATGCCTGGGTCTTGTATTGATTTGAGTGTGCCTGAAGCGCTTTTCCACATCATTGATGGTGCCATTTTTTCTGTAGATGGTGCCATTTTTTCTGTAGATGGTGCCATTTTTTCTGTAGATGGTGCCATTTTTTCTTCAGATGGTGCACTAGGAGTCACTTCTTTTGGAACACTAGGTGTTACAGTTTTTCCTCCTGTCTGAGAACAAAGTTTGTCTCCACAAACTTTATGCTTGGTGGCTGAGCCGAATTGATTGTTTGGTGAACCTGAGCTTTTTGTAGCATCTGCTTGAGGTAACAATTCAATTGAAACCGCGATAGCTGAAGTCATTAAAATTGTTGTCAGGAATAAGACGGTTAGAATTTTTCTAGTCATTGTTGGGGGTAAGATAATATGATCTATAATAAGTATTCATTATCAACATCACTTTGGGAGGTTTCAGAAGAGAGCAACTTTTAATTCTGTATTCAATGGATGGATCGTATCTTAACAAAGTTAATGTATAGAGCCACATTTTGACTGCATTTCCCTAGTCTATGTATTTTCCTTCAGTATCAGTTTTGAGTTCTATTATCATCACTGAACCACTAATGAAAGATTCATTTCTAATTGTTCTAACTCGACCTATCTCCAAATGATATGGCCAAATCTCAACTACAATGGCCCCAACCTTAACGTTTTCTGGAGCATCAGTTAATACAATATCCTCTTTTTTTATACCATAGTCTTGTAATTTTTTTAAAGAGTGTTCAACTAGTGGTTCAGGGTTATTGTGATTAATTGCCCAAACAATTCCAGTATAATTGATTTTTTCCAATTTGTTAAAAGTTTATTTTCTTATATAACAATCATTCGGGATTAACTACGCTTAGAGTCATCGTACTGACCACACGTGCAAGATGCCTGATCTTATTTCCAACAGTTTTTTCAAAATCTTCTTGGGTGGGAGCATGAACTTCTGCTATGATATCGTAGGCTCCAAAAGTAAGATATGCCTTTTTTACTTCAGTAATATGTTTGAGTTCCTCAACAACATATTCTTCAGCTCCTAGGTCACAATTTAATAAAACATAACCCATATGCATTATAGTATTTACACACTCTTTTCTTTAAACTTGATCTTTTTATTTTCTAGGAAATAAGAGATTACCATCTGCTTCTCAAACCGTAGTAACTTTTTCCGCCACCCTCTCGTCGTCTATCGCCTGGTTTGTTTCTTCTATCATATTGATCACGAGCCGACCTATGGTTGGACCCAGATGAACGACCTCTTCTTTGTCCATAGGATGATCTTTGATACCCCATCCTCCGAGGACCAATTTGTCTTTTTAGTGGATCTGGAATGTTGATCTCTATTCCCATCTGTTCATTCAAATCAGTCATCACAACTTTTGTTTGTTGTTTTATTACTTTCCAATCCCCAATTGAAGAATATGACACTAGAGTAATTGCTCTTCCTACTGCGCCTGCTCTTGCAGTTCTTCCTATTCTATGAAAATATATCATCTCTTGGTTTGGAACATCAAAATTTACCACAAGTGCAACTTCTGGTACGTCTATTCCTCTTGCTGCAACATCTGTTGCAACAAGAATGTCTGCCTTTCCACGCCGGAACTGGGACATTGATTGTTCACGTCTATGCTGTGACATATCTCCTTCAATTGCCACAACATTGTAATTGCTTCTTTCAAGACTTCGTGCTACATCTCTTGTCCTATGTTTTGTCGAACAAAAAACTATAGTTTGGCCTTTTTTATTTTCTTCAATGAAATCTATCAAATATTTTAGTTTGTCTCTGTCTTTAATTACTAAAAAGGCCTGAGATATTCCCTCTCCACTTAGATCATCTGCATCAAGTAGGAATTGTTTTGGATCATTTAGATAATTTTCAGCTAATCTCAAAATTGCAGGTGGCATGGTTGCAGAAAATAACGACATGACCTTTTGTTTAGGAGTAAGATCCAAGATAAATTCAATGTCTTCAATAAATCCCATATCTAACATAGTGTCTGCTTCATCAAGTACAACATGGCCTACTCGATTGAGCTTAATTGAGCCTCTCTTCAAATGATCAATTAATCTGCCTGGGGTAGCAACAACAATTTCAGGTCCTCTTCTAAGTTGGTCTAGCTGCAGTCCCATTCCTTGTCCACCATATACTGTTGCTGCTTTGATACCTGTATGTTTAGCTAATTTTCTTATCTCCTCTGTGATTTGCATTGCAAGCTCCCTTGTTGGAGCAATTACTAATCCCTGAATTCCTCCATTAGGAATAATTTTCTGTAACATAGAAATAGAAAATGCAGCAGTCTTTCCTGTTCCAGTGTGTGCTTGTCCCACTACATCTCTGCCAGAGAGTAAAACAGGTATAGTTGCTACCTGGATTGGAAATGCCTCCTTAAAGCCAATTTCTTTTAGTCCATCTAATATGGATTTTTTTATTCCTAATTCATCAAATGTAGTCATTTTTTTTCATCTTTAGCAATGACAGAAAAAGCTCATTGCCTATCCATCATTATTTCCGATAAATTCTTTGGTCATTTTACGTCTAATAAACCCTTGTTAAAAATTAACGAGCTTTTTTGATGAAGATATTAACTAAAAGAGCCAATGGCGAGAGTTGGACTCGCGACCTTTCGCTTACAAGGCGAATGCTCTAGCCAGGCTGAGCTACATTGGCATGAGGTACCAAAAAGATAGGGTGGTTTAAAATGTTCTCTCAAGCTAAATAACAAGTTTTTTCTAACATCTACCGATAGTCATTCTTTAATAGGAAATCCACAGAGCATCGTCAATGAAATATATTACTCCAAAAAAGCTCAAGGTTTTAATTATATTATTTTTTAGTACTGCGAGTGTAGGAATCGCATTGGGATTGTACAAAAATTTTTTCTATTTAACAACACTCGGAGTAATTAATCTCTGTCTTGGAGGATTCGTTGGCTGGGTATTCTTTACTCAAACCCCAAAATCAAGGGATAAAAGAAAGGAATAAAGTAATTACGACCATAATGTTTGTTGCAAAGTGCATTGCATAAGCGTGGTTTAATCCTTTTTTGTCATAAATATATTTGAACAAAAATCCAATTGGTATTAGCATAAGTGCCATGTGCACTTTGACTCCCATTGCAATGTGAACTAGTGCCCAAACTATTACCATCTTTTTTGATTTTCTAAAATAAAGCTCTTCTACATAGTTTATGTGAATAAACATGTAAAGTAGCAGTGGAATAAACGGTAAAATTCCCCATAATCCTTGGTCTGCAAATGGTCCAAACGCAATGTTGTACCCAAGCCAGCTCCAATTTAGAATTGGAATTGATTCAAAAAAATCTAAAGCAAGATAAACATAAGCAAGAATTATTCCAAATGCAATTGGTGCAAATATCATGGAATTTTTGCCGTCTATAAGATCTCTCAATCTTTTTTTCGTTTCTTTTATTAATAACAAGGAGGCTGAAACCGTCAACACATAGTATCCAATAACAAAAGCCTCTGAATGAAAAAATTCAAGATCCAAAGCAATAACAAATCAAATTGATGTTATAAATATACTAGTTCCTAAAAGTCGTATCATAATCTTGTTTACTAAATAGTCATATGGGTGAATGAGGTATAACTAGCCATGCAAGAAGGGGATACAGCTCCAGATTTTGAGCTAATGGCTAACGATGGAAGCCTCATTCATTTAGACTCATTTAAAAGCAAAAAAAATGTCGTTTTATGTTTTTATCCAAAAAACCATCTTTTTGCATGTCCCTCAAAAAAAGTCTTCAACATGGCCCAAAGTGTAATCTCATCTTACTCTGATATTGTATCTAATGATGCTATTTTGTTTGCAATATCAATTGACAGAGTAGAGGATCAGAAAAAATTTGTAGAGGTATATAATATTCCCTATTTGCATCTAAGTGATCCAACAAAGGAGACCTGCAAAAAGTATGCCGGACTAAATATTGTCGGATTGGCAAAACGTTCCACCTTCATTATAGATAAACAAGGAATAATCAAGAAAATCTTTCGCGATATTTATGTAGAAAAACATGGACAAGAAATTGCAAATTCTCTCAAACAGCTTTGACTGAAAATTTTTGTAATAATCAAACTATAAATATCAAAACCTTTGAAAAACTGAAGAATTGTTAGACCTAGTTGCCAAGAAATTATTTCTTACCAAAGGAAAAGGAGTTCACGAGGACAGATTAACTAGTTTTGAATTTGCCCTAAGAGACGCAGGAATTGCTGGAACCAATTTGGTTTTGATATCAAGTATATTTCCCCCTCATGCAAAACTCATCTCAAAAAATGAAGGACTAAAGCTAATCAAACCAGGACAAATTCTTTTTACAATTTATTCAAAGAACCAAACACAAGAACCCCACAGATTAACTGCAGCATCAGTTGGAATTGCACAACCAAAAGACATAGAACATTATGGATATCTTTCAGAATACGATTCCTTTGGACAAACAGAAAAGGAAGCAGGAGACTATGCAGAAGATATTGCAGCTCAAATGCTTGCCTCATCCCTTGGCATTCCGTTTGATATTGACAAAAGCTGGGATGAGAAAAGACAACAGTGGACCATCTCTGGAGAGATCTACAAAACGGCAAACGTTACTCAAACTGCAATAGGTGATAAGCAAGGACGATGGACTACAGTTTTTGCTGCAGCGGTATTGCTCGTCTAATGTTTTGCTCTAAATCCTTTCATGTAATAAATTGAGGCTCCAGCTGCTGCCATAACTATACCAACTAAAATTACAATCTGAAAAGAATCTAGCTTTGTTGTATTTGATGGCGAGTTTATTTCGTTACTTCCAGTACTGTTAATGGGACTTACTGAGAAAACAAGCTCATCTTTCCCAACTGAGAACTTTTTTCCAAAAAGATATGTGGCATCAATTTTTTTACCTGACTCTTGATCAAAGAACCACCCATCAGTTGTAAATTCTGGTAAACGTTGACCATCTCTAATTACATCAGGTACAATTTTGGTATTTACATTATTTACTTTGAGTGATTCTGGTGATAGCAAAATAACCTTTAGAAGTGAATTCAGCGGATAGAAATCCTTTGAAAAGTAATCTGATCGTTTTAATTCATTAATTTTAAAAAATTCAAGAGGACTGATATTTTTTATTCCTCTTGCAGTATTTGGATAATCCACAGATAGTTTTAGTTGAAAAAGTGAAGTTACATTCTGGGGAATTATTGACAGTGTCATCCTAGCATTTTGTTCTGCAGATAATTTCTTAGCAAGATCATAAAATCCCCCCGAATTTCTAATCTCTGAAGGAAGCAAAATGGCTGAGAATTTCTCATACATTGTCTGTGTGTCCTCACGTGGCATCGTATACACTGCTAAAAACGTACCTTGCCCAGAGATAATTCCAGATGTTCCTAATGCCCTGTTTGTTTCATCTTTTTGATTTAAAAACACTGAATGAAATTTTGCATCAGTATCAAACGCATCATTAATGTCCCCAATTAAAGAGTCTCCAATGCGGCGTCCAGTATCTTGTATGGCATTAATTCCACCCTCAATTCCCTCTACTGACATGCTTATCATAATACAGCTTTCTTCATTTTTTACACCTAGAACACACTGCTCCTCACTAGTTATGATGACTGCAACAACTTTTTCAGTTTCTTGAATTTTTTTTACAAGCTCTATAGGAACTCTAATTTCCTGATTGCTTGTGCTCTGAAGAGAAATTGCCGCAGTAACATTATTTGAGATACTCTGATCAATTATCAGCTGAGCAGTTTCCTGAAATGTAGCTAGCTTAGGTTCTTGTGCATAAACATCAACAGAGCTGAAAAACATTATGAAAGAAATAGATACTAAAACTAGGAATCTATACACATGGAGCACAATTAGACATGAAATTATTAAGGTTGCTATCTTATTTTTTCCACTTTGATTATAAAGCGATGAAATGGCTCTCTTCTGAATCGCGCTTTTCGCACACAAGAATTATCTGGTTTTTTCTGGCCCACAATCATAAGTTGCAAGATTGCTTCTTTATCACAACACCTATAGGATAATTCAACCCATTATTATATATCCCAACAATCTAAAATGCTTTCAAAAGTTTAAATTTAGTAGATTTCTTTTTAATTTTGACATCGGTTCAAACCGAAGGGGAACAAAACGAGAAGACTGACAGTCTGATGCGTTTAATGACTGTCAGTCGCTTTTAATTTTAAATAAAATATTCCATTCTAGTTCAGGGTTGAAAGCTGTTTTACTTGATCATAAACATAATCAAATCCATCCTGCCAAAATCGAGATGAACTTATGTCAATTCCATATTCATTTAGTAAAAGTTCTGGTTTTTTTGAACCGCCCGCAGACAAAATTTTAATGTATGAAGGAACAAAATCTTGACCCTCCTTTTTGTATCGTTGGAATAGCGATAAAGCTAACAGATTTCCAAAAGAATATGCATAGCAGTAAAAAGGCGTATGGAAAAAGTGTGGAATACAACTCCATTCTAATGCAAAATCATCAGATATGTCTACTGAATTTCCAAATTGCTCTTTTAGATTATGCGAATATGTCTTTGAAATTTCCTCAACTGTGGCACTTTGAGCAATTCGTTTATGTGCTTCAATTTCAAATAATGTAAAAAATGACTGTCTCATTATTGTTGCATACAAATCATCAATTTTTTCAGAAAGCATAATTTTTTTCTCATCATCTGAAATTTTATCAGACAAATTGTCATATAATAACAATTCAGAAAAAGTAGATGCAGTTTCTGCTAAAGGCAGTGGGGCATCAGACACTAGAATTGATTTATCTGAAGCTGCCATACTGTGTACTGCATGACCTAGCTCATGTGCGACTGTAAAAACATCCTTTGATTTTCCTGCAAAATTAACCAAGACATACGGTGTAATTTTTGGAGATAAAGTACTACAAAATGCCCCATCTCTTTTTCCTTGTCTAATTGAGGAATCAACATGTTTCTCTATGAATACTTTTTTTGCAAAGGTAGATAGTTTTGGACTGAATTTTTCTAATGATTCAAAAACAAGCTTTACAGATCTGTCATACGGGTAGTTTTTTTCTTTAATTTTTGAAGTAGCTGGTGCATATAGATCATACCTTCTAAGTTTTTTTAACCCAATCATTTTTGCCTTTTGTATAAAGAAATTCTGAAAAATAGGTGCATTTTTTTTGCATATCATCAAAAGAGAGTTAATTGTTTTATCATCCACATCGTTTGCAATATTGCGAATTGATATTGGAGAAGCAAACCCTCTGATTTCTATTCCTTCATCCTTCCAGTTTAGAACTACATTTTGGTAAATTTCACCTAACACTCCTTTATTTTTTGAAAATTTAGCTAGAAGTTCTTTGTATGCTATCTCCCGTGATTTTGATTTTGTACTTCTTACATATGTTGAGAGTTGCTCGCGCGTAAGCTTTCTTTTTTTACCTTCAATCTTTACAACATATTCAAAGGCGTTAGTTATTTTATCATAAAGTTTGATTAGTGCTGTGCTTCCGGTGACATCAAGTGTATTGATTATTCTTTCTTCAGGTTCACTAAGGGAGTATTTTGCAACCAGTCGTTTGTATTTTAGATATCCTGAGAGGTCCCCAGAATCTTTGATTAGGCGTTTTGCATTTTTTTCATCAATTCCTCTTTTCCACCACAAATCGAAAAACAATGTACGATTAGAAATCTCAGAACCTAGTTTTGTCATACGAGTAAGTAAAGAAGTTGCTTCATCTGATTGCGTGTCACCTGAATAAGTTAGAGATGCATATCCGCCAATTATACTCATTTTTTCATCAAGTTCTTCTAATTCATGTAAAATTTCAAGAAATTTTTTAGATGATATTTTCGGATTTAGTTTTGATTTGATTTTTTCAAATTGTTTTGCTTTTCTTTCAACTAATTGAATTTGTTTTTCAAATGCTGGACTTTTTGGGTTTGCCACTAACCATTTGAGATTCCAAGTTCCAAGTTCGTATTTGTTCATATTAATTCAGATATGTCCTGGAAATATCAATAATATTCTTTGTGGATATAACACCATTTCCAAGGGTGATCTTGCACCGCAATCATCACAGGATGTCCTGTTTTCTCAAAATGCTTAGTTGCATGACGACCAACTGAAGAATCACAACACCCTACATGACCACACGTTAAGCATTGTCGTATAGCTATCCACGGCATTTTTTCTTTCTCACACTCTTCACAACCTTTGGTTTTTGGAGTTATTCCCTCTTTTTTCTGATTAAAGTGCCCACATTCTTCTGGCATAACCTCATTTTAAAACCAACATCTTGTATACCTTTCATTTTGAAAATTGTATGGACCGGATGGGATTTGAACCCATGACCTTAGCGAGATTTTTACATCTTTACGCCATGTGAGGGCGTCATCCTAGCCACTAGACAACCGGTCCAATGATTTTACATTATAGGAACTTTTTGTATCTTTAGGTTTAAGATAAAATCTACTTCTTTATGCCAAGTGTTCTATTTTTCAATCTAAGGTAACTATTGTGACATTTTCTACATCTCGTAGCATCTATAGAATTTCTTGCACCACAGTAAAAACAAATTTTCATATGAAGACGTGCCTTTTGAGCAAGTTGTTTTTTTTCTGGGTCTGTAATTGGCATTTCCTGTTATCCATTCATACTTACTTTTAATTTAATCGGATTTTTCGAATTTTCCAGCTAAAAGCATTGCTACTTCCCCTGGTCTTTTAGCCACAGGAATGTTTGCCTTGTTGAACATAGATACCTTTGACTCTGCTGAGCCATAGTTTCCATAAACTATTGCTCCCGCATGACCCATTCTTTTTTCTTTTGGAGCAGCTCTGCCTGCAATGTATGCCACAATTGGTTTTTTGAAATTACTGTCGATTATTCTTTGAGCTAAAACCTCTTCTGCATCTCCACCAATTTCACCGACAACTACCATTCCTTTTAGATTTGGGGTATCCTTTACCATTTCAAATGCATCTATCAGCCTAGTACCGTTAATAGGGTCTCCACCAATTCCTAAAGTAATTGTTTGACCAAAACCAGCTTCTGTTAGATTGTTTGCAACTTCATACATCAAAGTACCACTTTTTGAAAGAAGTGCAATATCCCCTAACTTGAAAGGACTTGCGGGCATTATTCCAATCTTAATAATTTCTGGAATCATTATTCCTGGAGTATTTGGACCAATTACTATTACATCATTTTTTTTAGCAAGATCAAGCATAATTAGAGAGTCTCTAACTGGAACATGTTCTGGAATTGCAACTAGAAGTTTAATTCCAGCTTCAATTGCTTCCATAGCTGCACCCAAAAAAAACTTGGCAGGCACAAACAAAATGGAAATTTTAGAACCAGTTGCATCTACTGCTTCCTTTACTGAATTGTAAATTGGAATGTTTTCAAACTTCTGACCCCCTTTTCCTGGAGTAACACCTGCTGCAATATTAGTTCCATATTCTTGCATAAGTTTTGTATGAAGTGAACCAAACTTTCCAGTTATCCCTTGAACAATAACTGGTTTTTTGTTGTAATCTGTATCCCCTTCTTTTCCTTGTAACAATTCAAAAATATTAGCCACTCTTTCTAACCTCCATTACTGCAGCATTGATTGCTGCTTCAACAGAATCAAAAAGTTTTGTCTTAGTTTCTTTTAACATCTCTTTTGATTTATCGGATTCAGCTCCCATCAATCTTGCAAAAACTGGTTTGTCAATTAGCTTTTCATCATAAGCTTTGATAAATGCAGATGCTACTGTTGTTGTTTTTACTATTCCTCCAAAGAGATTTACAAGAATTCCTTTTACTTTTTTTATTTTGCTAATTAATGTAAGCGCTTCATATACTGACTCTGGTGTTGCACCACCACCAACATCAAGAAAACATGCAGCCTTCCCACCATTATCTGAAAGCATATCAAGAGTTGACATTACAAGACCAGCACCGTTTCCAACAACTGCAATGTTTCCATCAAGTTCAATTAATGTAAAGCCGCTTTTTTCTGCCATCTCTTCAAGCTCAGAGCGCTCTTGAAATTTTTCCAACTCTTTATGTCTAAAGTTAGAGTTATCATCTGTGATGACTTTGCCATCTAAGGCAATTAAAGACCCATCATTTAAAACCGCAACGGGATTAATTTCTGCAAGCTCTGCTTCTTTTTCTATTGTAAGCCTTGATAGTTTTTGTAGCATATCTACAAATTCTGTCACAGAATTTCCTTTAAGACCAATTTCTTTAGCCACTTCTTCTGCTACTTGTTTATCGACATCTCCTAATCCAACCTCCCGTATTACTTGATTTTTTACAGATTCAATTTCAACGCCTCCTTCTGAGGAAGCAATAATGGTATAGCAACGTTTACCTCTATTCAAAAATAATGACAGATACAATTCCTTTTTGATTTCTGCCATCTTTTCAAGTAAAATTGCCCTTGTTTTTTCTCCTTTGACAGACATTTCTAAAATCTGTGGATATTTTAGATTAAATTCATCTTGATTATGACACTTTTGTATGGCTCCTGCCTTTCCTCTACCGCCAACAGGAACTTGTGATTTAATAACAAACGGAAATCCTAGTTCTTCTGCGTCCCTTCGCCCTTGTTCAACATCTTTTGAGGTTAAGCCTTTTGGGATCTTTATTCCAAACTCAGAAAATAACTGCTTTGCTTGATACTCTAGTAGGCGCATCAAAAAATTCCAAGTTTTGATCCTTATATTCTGTTATGATTATTTCAGATTCTCTTCAAGCCCATCAACGGTTTGTAAGAATAGATCCCGACTTTTTCTAAGCAGTCTATCTGGAAACTCACTTAGGGTAAAAACCAATTGCTGATGAAAGCTGGGTGGGAGTACCCCTCCTGATATTACCAGCTGCTCAATTACATAATCCTTTGTCAATGTACATACTATCTCCTCGTAAGCACTGTCCTCTTCTTCTAATGTTTGGCGATAAAGTATTATTGGTGTATTAGTTTTTGCAACGGCCAGTGATCCCTTTTGAAGTAATTCTAACAAGTGGTGTATCTGCCATGAGTCCAGGCTGATCTGCTTTACCAATACTACAATTATGCAATTTTCTTATTTATTATCCCTCATTCGCTAAAAGCTAACCAATTACTCTACTGAAATCCTTATCTTTTGACCATCAATATCGTCGTCTTTGTACAATTTACAAGATTCCTTGAAATTTACCTCTTTTACCCTTACTAGGAATGCAAGTTCCTGTGTTTTTTGCGCGACCATCTCTAATGATTCTGAATCTAGATCAAGTATGGATGCCTTGCTCAAAATATCTGTAGGATTATACCCACGCTCTTTTCTTAGTGTCTGGAGTCTTCGAGCGAGGTCTTTGACCAGACCTCTTGCCATCATTTCGGCATTTCTTTCTGTTGAAATAAACACAATACACGTATCTCTTTTAGCAACAGCAAATCCCTCTTTTGCTTCAAAATCAATTACAAAGTCATCCTTTTCTAAGGAAATTTTATTCCCTTCTATATCAAAGGTAAATTTTGACTCTTTTTGTAAACTAAAGACTATTTCACTTGGATTGGTTTCAGAAAATTTTTTTAATAATGCACCCATGTGTTGTTTTGCTTTTGGACCAATTTTTTTCCTATCTAATTCAATTTTTGCTAACCATGGAAGTCCAAGTTTCTCAATCTCAATTATTTGCTTTAGGCCTTCAAAATTTTCAATCTCAAAGATAGTGTATTTTTCTACATTTAGCTGAGATTTTAACAAGTCTGAAAGTGATTCAAGCTTTGTTTTTCCACTTTTTTGAATACAAATGAGGGCTTCATTTAGTGGCCATCTTCTTTTGAGCTTCCCTTTCATTCTAGCTGCAGCAGAAACAGATGCCACCTCTTTTAATAAATCAAAAGATGCTTCAATGTTTTCTGAAATTAATGATTCTTGAACTTTTGGCCAAGAATCCAAAAGAATGCTTTTCTTTTTTGCAAATGTAGTTTGATAAAGATATTCACTGGTGAAAGGACATAATGGATGTAACAAAATATCTAGAGTTTTTAAAATTTCATGTAAAACAGAATAGATTGAAAGTCTTCTATCTTTTTTTGACTCATCTTCATCCCATAGCTCTCCTCTAGTAATTGGTATGTAAATTTGGCTTAATGAATTTATGATAAAATCATCAAGCGCTCTTGCAGCTTCATGAAATTTACATTTATCATTTAGATTATTAGAATCTTGTATCAGTTTCTGAAGTTTTGATAATAACCAAATATCTGATGATTGCAGCAAGTTTTTTGTTTGCGCCCATTGTATTGTCGCTTTAGATTCATCAAACTTATCGTATTCACTATTTTGTTTAAAATACAAGTGTAAATGGTAAAGTGTACTTAGCACTTGATATGGTCTTGACATTAATTCTTCAGTGCTAAAGTTAAGTGGCTCAATTGGACTTGATTTCCACATAAAGTAAAACCTGATCAAGTCAACTGGATATTTTGTTAAAAGTTCCTTTGCATCAATTACATTTCCTAAACTTTTACTCATTTTATTCCCATTCTTATCAAGAACGTGTCCTTGAAACAAAAATGACTTGTAAGGAGGAACCGGTCGATTGTTTAAAATTACATTTTCAATTAATAGCGTATAAGCCCATCCTCTTGTTTGATCTATTCCTTCAGTTAGAAATGGTGCTGGTATGCTGCTGGAATATTCTTCATTTGTTAATGAGGAATATGGCGCAGAGCCACTGTTGTGCCAAGTGTCAAGAACGTATTCTTCTCTATGAGTGTTAACACTTCCACATTTTGAACATTTTACAAGAACATTATCAATCCAAGGTCTATGTAATTCAAAATTTGGCCCATCAGGAAGTTTTGATGCTGCATCAACAATTTCTTTTCTTGAAAACAATAGGGTTTGTTTGCCACAATCTTTACAATCCCATATTGGAAGAGGACATCCCCAAAATCTCTCTCGTGAAATACACCATGGATGTTTTTCTTTGATAATCCCTAAAAACCGATTCTTTGGTTGGTCAAAAAAATAGTTTACACTTTCAGCCGCCTTTACTGCCTTGTCTTCAAGTCTGTCAAGCTTGTAAAACCAACCCTTTCTTGCAAGCCAGACTATTTTGTGCTGGGATCTCCAACATAATGGGTACTTGTGCTTTATTTTACCAATTTTTACTAGGGCATTTACCTCTCTAAGATCTTCTACAACTTTTTCATCAGCATCTCTAACGAATAGGCCCTCGTATTTTCCAGCCTCTTTTTTAAATTTAACTTCATCATCAATCGGATTAAAAATTTTAACGCCTCTTTTGTTTGCAATTTTAATATCTTCTTCTCCATTTGCAGGAGATAGATGAACTAACCCACTTCCAGTATTTGCATCTACAAATTCTTCAGCTACTGTAATGTGGTAGTTTGATTCCTTAGCACATTCTTCAAGTCCTGGAATCTGCTCTAATAGTGGATGAACGTATCTTTTGCATTCAAGGTCTTTTCCTTTAACCGTTTTTTGTTTGGAGTAATCTTCCACCTTGATCTCTATCATTAATTCTTCTAGTCTTTTTTCACCAACAATCCAAGTTTCATCGTTGACTTTGACAAAGACATAGTTTTCTTCAGGATTAAGACCTACCATCGCATCAGTCACAAGAGTGAATGGCATTGTAGTCCATACAATTAAGAAAATATTTTCGTCCTGTAGCTTTACCTTGTAGTAAAGTGATGGATCATTTACCATCTCATATCCTTGATTTACTTCAGCATGACTCAACGAAGTCTGGCAACTTGGGCAGTACGCAATTACTGTATAATCTTCTTCCAAAATGCCATTTTCATGAGCTTTTTTAAGGAATTGCCATTCCCTTTCAATATACTCATCCCTAAAAGTCCAATAGGCGTCTTTTTGGTTAAATGACATTCCAAGAAGAGCATCAGCTTCAACCCAATTTGCATTGTATTTTTGAACCAATTTTTTACATTCAGAAACCAGCTTTTCAATTCCAATTGATTTTATGATTTCAGTTTTTCCCCCTGATACGCCTAATTCCTTTTCTGCCTGAAGCTCAACAGGAAGTCCTTGTGTGTCCCATCCGGCATTAAATACGACCTTATTTCCTTTTAGTGTCATGTATCGATACCAAAGATCCTTTATCACTCTGCCTCTAAGATGCCCCACATGTGGTATTCCATTCATTGTTGGGGGGCCTTCAATGAACATAATCTTATGAATTTTTTCAGAAGATTCGAAGATCAATTTATGTAAATCAATATTTGAGAGATACTCCTTGATTTCTTTTTCAATTTTTTTTGAGTCAAATTGTTTTTCTAATTGCATCTATCGTCTTTGGTAGATCCCTGATATTATAAAGATAGATTAGTTTTGAAATTTTCAATCTCTAGTAATTGCATTTTATCACAACTAAATCTTGGATTATATAATAGGCATAGAAACAAAAATCATTGGTTAATATTTTAATGGTGGGTTCTGGTGGCCGCGAACACTCTTTGGGTTGGAAGTTATCTCAAAGTCCCAAAGTAGATACTGTGTATTTTGCACCAGGAAATGGTGGCACCAAAAATAATATCCCTATAGAAGTTGATAAAATCGATGAGCTTGCAGAGTTTGCTCAAAAAAATAATTGTTATACTGTTGTTGGTCCAGAAATTCCACTTGCATTAGGCATTGTTGATTCTTTTGGGGAAAAAAATTTGAAGATATTTGGTCCAACTCAAAAAGCAGCACAGCTAGAATCAAGTAAGATTTGGGCAAAAAACTTTATGAAAAGAAATGATATCCCCACTGCATCATTTGAAATTTTTGAAGACCCAGAAAAAGCAATCGAGTATGTAAAATCAATTAATCATCCAGTTGTGATAAAAGCTGATGGTCTTGCTGCAGGAAAAGGAGTAATCGTGTGTAACAGTACTCAAGAAGCTCTCTCTGCAGTCAATACGATACTTGTCAAGAAAACTTTTGGTGATGCAGGAAATAGGATAATTATTGAAGAAAGAATTGACGGAGTTGAAGCCTCTTACATTTCCCTTTCTGATGGAAACTTTGCAATTCCAATGGCAACTAGCCAAGATCACAAGAGAATCTATGACAACGATTTGGGACCAAACACCGGAGGAATGGGCGCGTATTCTCCTACTCCAATAATAACTGAATCTATGGCCAAAAAAATTCAAGAAAAAATCATTGATAAAACAATTGATTCTATGAAAAGTGAAGGTACGCCTTTTAAGGGATTTCTTTACGCAGGTGTTATGATAAAAGATGGTGAACCTTATGTTTTAGAATTTAATGTTCGCATGGGAGATCCAGAATGTCAACCAATCATAATGCGAATGGATTCTGATTTATATGATTATTTAATGGCAAGTACTGAAGGAACACTTTCATCTTTACCACCAGTTGATTGGAAAAATCAAAGTGCAGTCTGTATTGTATTATCTTCAAAAGGATATCCTGAGGCATATCCAAAAAATGAAGAAATTACTGGGCTTGATTTTTACTCTGAAGGGGTATTTGTTTTTCATGCAGGAACCAAAAAAGAGAATGGTACAGTATTGACAAGCGGTGGTAGAGTTTTAGGAGTAACCGCACTTGGAAATTCGTTGGAGCAGGCAATATCTGTTGCATACTCTGTTGCAAATAAGATAAACTGGCCAAACAAGTATTGTAGAACTGATATTGGGAAAAAAGGCCTATCTTATCTTTGACGTTTCAAAAGTTTGGTCTTCTGTAACAACCCAATCAATTTTAATGTCTTTTTCAGAAAAGGGAATTGATTTTACAATCTGCTTAGAGTAAGTAAGGGATATTGTTTTTACATTTGACTTTGAGAGGAATCTATCATAGTATCCATACCCATATCCCAACCTGATTCCATTTTTAGTAATTCCAACTGTAGGAACCAAAACAACATCAATATCTTCAACTACTGAACAGTTATCTTTTGGTTCCATTATGCCAAACCCTCCTTTCTCTAAATCCTCCAACCCTCCAATCTTTCTAAAATTCAAATCATCTCCAACTACTTTTGGCAAACAAATCTCTTTACCATTGCCAAGTAGTTCTTGCATAATATCTTGGGTCAGCACCTCACTCCCTATTGGAAAATAACACGCAATCTTTTTTGCATTTCTAAAAATCTCAATCTGCTTTAATCTATTGTGAATTTTTTGGCTTGCAAGTTTGATAAAATCATATGATGTTGAATCTCTTCTTTCTAGCAAAACCTTACGAAGGCCTGATTTTTCTATATTAGTGTCCAAGACCTTTACTTAATGATGCAGCAGTTATAGTATTTTTAAGTAGCATCGCTACCGTCATGGGCCCAACTCCTCCTGGAACAGGCGTTACATACGAAGCTTTTTCAATGATTTTTTCATAATCAGCATCTCCAACTAATTTTCCATCATGATGGGATATTGCAACATCAATGACAATTGCATCTTTCTTTATCATTTCTGGAGTTAGAACAAATTTTGATCTGTCTCCAACAGCAGAAATAACAATATCTCCCATTTGACAAATTTCTTTAAGGTTTTTAGTCTTTGAATGGCATGTAATTACTGTAGCATTTTTTTCCAATAGCATATGATACAAAGGCTTTCCAATGAGATTACTTCTGTTAATAATGACAACATTTTTTCCTGACAAATTAATATCATAATAATCAAACATTTCCATAATTCCAGATGGAGTGCAAGCTTTTAGAACTGCTTTTCCCATGGATAATAATCCTACATTGTGTGGTGTAAGTCCATCTACATCTTTAATAGGAAAAATTCGTGATGTTGTGGTAAACTCATCAAGATGTTCAGGAAGTGGTAATTGCACTAGTATCCCATGAACTGCACGATCATTATTCAAAGAATCAATTAGATCATTTATTTCGTCTTGAGAAATTGAGGCTGACGATTTGTGATCTTTAGTAAGTATTCCTACTTCTGAACAAGCTTTGTGTTTATTTTTTACATAAGTTGCAGAAGCTTGATTGTCTCCAACTAGTATTGTTGCTAGACAAGGTTCTACCCCTTGTATTCTTAGCTCATTGACTGCCTTTTTTACTCGTTCTTTAACAGATTTTGCAACTTCAAGTCCATCAATTTTTTTGCCAGTCAATATACTTGTGATTTGTTGTTGATATTTAATTCTAGACACTCAAGCAGATAAGATGAGTCAATCTTTAAAGATAAAGCAATTACAATATTATTGATGAATTTAGAATTTGATACTAATGAGTATCTTGATAACCTTAAAAAAAACAACGGAGAATATTTTCATACTTTTATTAACCGAGACAGTCTTGCTGCAGGAATTTTATTTTTAAAACCTGGAAAGGAAGATACCCAGGAACCACACGGTAGCGATGAAATTTACTATATTATCAAAGGCAACGGATATCTCAAAATTAACAAAAAAGATTATCCAGTTTCAGAAGGTAAAGTTTTTTTTGTTGCAAAAAATGCAGAGCATAATTTTTTTGGAAATACTGAAGATCTCACAGTGCTGTACTTTTTTGGCGGTCCAGACTCATAGAAACAGTTACTGATTTTTATGAAGCTTTTTTAAATTAACCACTGGCAAGTTATGGACATAAAATATTTTTTCTTAATTTTATTGAATAAAGTATGATTGTCTCAGAATAGGTGAAAGTGGAATGGGCTCACTTAACGAAGTCCAAACAAATGTTTCAACTGTATAATTCCCAGCTTTTATGGGATTCCATGATTGTGATACTTCAAAATTTTGATTTGCAGACATTTGTCCTTCAATCCATGATACTGATACAACAGCTCCTTTAGATTCTTTTATCTGTATTATGAAAACAAAATTCTGTTCGTAATTTTGGTTATTGTGAACCGTTCCAGCAATTTGAAGTTGTTCATTCCTCGTAGGGGCGGTAATTATATTTCCAGAACTATCGGCGATGAAACTATTCATTATGGAAATTCTTTCAATTGGTGGAATATTTGAAACAAATTTTGCCTCACTTGAAATTTCTAAATTATCTGATTCACTATAAGGTGAAGGAAGTGTGCGATCTTCATACTTTGCTCGTAGTGAATCATCTGGCGTTACAAACAATCTACTGCCGCTAGAATGTTGGTTTTGGGTAAATGAAATAGACGCTGCAAACAATCCTGAATTCTCAGATGTTTCTATAGCCTTAACAAGAATCCCCGCAGCATCAGAATCTGATGAAACATTCACTTCAATGTGATCAATTCCTTCTGGATTAAGATTCATGTCAGGTTCTATTACTTGAATTATTGCTGTTTCATCTATTGAATAATCAGGCTTCATGAATCTTATCCCTCCAACATTCCAACTAACTTTTACAGATTTAGTTAAGACTACTCCATCAGCATACTCAAACGAAATTGTAATTCCTCCATCTCGTTGAGTTTCCAATAAACCATTAGTTGGTCCACTGCCACTAGTCGTAGGATTTGTATCTGGTCTGCCATCCCCATCTGCATCATGTAAAAACCCAGTAAGAGTCACTTCACCAGTGAATATTCCACTACTTGTTTTAGTTTCGGTTAATTTGTATGGTTCTAATGTGTTATCAGAGGATAAAATTTTAATCAAATGTCCTTCTTGTGTTCCAATAGAATCAATGCCATTTTTGTTAGCATCCCAACTTGGTGCATCTATGGTTATCCAAATCTTATCTGTCCATGTATACACGTCTTTATCAGTAAAAATAGGTGCATATGGGTTGTTATAATCTGGTAAATTCTCGGCGTATGCATTTAAAACAAATAATGGCACAAGAATTAGTACGAGTTCTATCAAGTTCATTCTTACATAGGAAAGTAGGCTGATTTATTCATTGAATTATATCCAGTATAATAGACTCAGGAACAAAACAAGAGTAATGTTTTATAATTATCTCAAAGGTTTTTGGCCGTGTTAGGAAAAATCAATAGTTTGTCTAGAGTTTTCATGGTGATTTTATTATCACTAACACTCTTTGTAGCTACCCCTATTGTTAATGGGGATGCAGAAATAAAGGGACATTCTGCAACGATAGGACTAGACAAAAGCACATATCCAATTCCTGTAGAATCAAATGAACTCAAAATCAGCATTAGGATTTTTGATCCTGATTTTAACACCTCGCCAACTGGTATAGACCAAATTGCACAAGACATTTCTGGAGAACCTGGCGTAGGCCCAGTTAAGATTTCAATTATGAGAGGTGAGTCAGTTGTTTTGGGGTATGCGGGAGGAAAATCATCTAATTCTGGACAACTTGATTCAGAACCTATTGCTGATTTACCTTCTGAAAAATCTCAGATAAGGCAATTTGGTCCAATCATAGAAACATCTCCTTCATCTGGAATTTTCGAATTTGATGTTTCGATAAAAAATACTGATGGTCCAGAAAGTTCTAAATGCCCAGTTTCAAGTGAATCTGAAATTAGATTTGATGACTCTAGTGTATCTTCAAGACATTGTATATTACAAGGTGATGTTCTTCTAGTCGAATATACTGATCCAACCGATGAATCAGGTAACTCTAGAAAAATTACCGCATCAGCAACATTTAGCGTTTTAAATTCCCCTATGTCGCTCGGTTCAAGTTCAGAAGAAATTACTGCTTCAAAAACTGTACGAATTGGCCATCCTCTAACATTGTTACTTTATGATTCAAATTTGAATTTAGATTCTAATAGAGCAGAATCCTATACCTTAGACCTAATCGAATTTGAATCAGAAAATATAAGAACAACATTGGGACCATCTGGCGGTGTTCAAAATGAGTTTAATCCACAGCCATCCGCATTAAGGGAAACAGGAGATAATACTGGAATTTTTTATACAGTAATAGAAATTCCAAGAACCGTTAATGGTCAAAGAATTGATGTAGATGAGAAAATAGAATTTACATATACACAGAGAGGGTTAGGCGCCTTCTTAGTTTTATATCAAGACACATTTTCTCCTGATATGCTTAACATGCTAAAAAATTCTAAAAATCTTTCTTCTAATTTAGAAAACTCACGTTCTAAACAATTTGTTGAGATTGTATGCAAAGAAGGTTTTGTGAAAATTTTCAAACATGATGGATCCCCCGCATGCGTCAAACCTAAGACTGCTGAAAAGCTATTAGCACGAGGTTGGGTCATCTCCCATCCTTAATTATAGTACGTCTACCTGAAATCCTAATCTTTTTTTCTGCAAATAATTTAACAGCTTTAGGATACATTTGATGTTCTTTTAGCAGAATTTTCTTTGAAAGAGTTTCTTCTGTATCGTTATCATTTACCTTTACAACTGCCTGCAAAATTACTGGTCCAGTATCAACTCCCTCGTCAACAAAATGCACTGTACATCCTGAATATTTTGCTCCATACCTGACAGCTTGTTTCTGAGCTTCCAATCCGGAAAAAGACGGTAATAGAGCAGGATGAATATTCATTATGCGATTCTTATATTTTCTAATAAACTGTGGACTAATTATTCTCATAAACCCTGCAAGACAAACTAGTCCATTTTTTGGTGTAACTCCATATTTTGTAAGTATAGATACAATCTTTTGGTCATATTCCCATCTATCTCCATTAAAACCTGAACTCTCAACCACTTCAGTATTCACCCCAAGCCTTTGGGCAATTTTTAGACCTCTTGCATCAGGTTTGTTAGATATTACTACTCTTGGGTTTATTGGAATTTTTTTCATTTTTATGGACTTCAAAATGGCTTCCATATTACTTCCTCTTCCAGAAATTAAAATTGCAAGATTTTGCAAGTATAGTCAACACTTGTTCAATCCTGCAATTTATATCAAATCTTACTATCGTGTTTTTGTTTGCCACGAAGTGTACGTATGACAAAAAATGGGATTGTATACCAACGAGATGAGATGCAGATCTACCTTGATCCAAAAAATGTGGCCTCTGAAGGTATAAATTTTATTTCTCATGCGCATTCTGATCATCTCCCTTCCCAAAATGGTGGCACAATACTATCATCGATGGAAACTAATGAGATTGCCAGTCTCCGTGGTTTTAGAATGGAAAATTTCGTTGATGCGATGGATGATTTTTCGTTAATTGATAGTGGACACATTTTGGGAGCAAAAGGCTTGTTGTTTGATGATGTATTTTACACTGGGGATATTTGCACAAGAGATAGAGCTTTTCTAAAAGCTGCAAGAATTCCAAAATGTAAAACGCTAATCACCGAATGTACATTTGGACTTCCTGAATTTACTTTTCCTAAAATTGATGAAATCAAAATCAGGGTAAATGAAATTATATCTGATCTCTATTCAAAAGGCAAGCCAGTAATTTTACTAGGATATCAGTTGGGTAAAGCTCAAACAATTTCCAGTCTCTTTGGACATTGGAAACCACTCTACTATCACGACTCTGTAAAAAAAATGAATGATCTGCACCGAAAGTTAGGTGTAACTCTAGAAGAAGGTATAGGTCACACTGAAGCTGAATCTATTGGGTTGTTAGATAAAAAACCATGGATAATGATTGCACCAATGATGTCACAAAAAAATCTATTCATAAAACACATGAAGGAAAAATATGGTGCTGTTACAATTGGATTTAGTGGCTGGGCTAAATCTTCTCGATTTTCATTTGGAAGAAGGTCAGATTATTCTATTCCACTTAGTGATCACTGTGATTTTAATGAACTTGTAGAACTCGTCCATAAAACAGGAGCAGAAAAGGTGTATACAATTCATGGCTTTGTAGAAGAATTTGCATCACACCTTAAAAAAATTGGTATTGATGCGCAACCGTTACGTGAGCAATCCCTTGATGACTATGTCTAACTCTGTCTTACTTTTACTGCAATCTTTTCTTTAGGACGTAATTCTTTGAATTGCACTCTACTTCCAAATTTTATTGCAATTAAAACAAAAATGAAAATGCCTCCAATAAATGCTCCAACTGCTAGGCTAAAGTAATTTTCAGACCCAATCCTTACAGTATAGTTAGGATCACCCAGTAGGAAAATTTCTGCAATTGCCATTGATAAAATCATCTGCAATTGCGTAATAGGGAGAATGATCTTCATCCTCTCCATTTTTTGATGAGATTGCCCCTCCATCATATGCCCAGAAATCCTTTGTTTAGTTAATCAATAAGGACACTGGAAATTTTTTGAATAAATCTGTTCCAAAGTGGAATTTAACGATTAGCTTAAGTATTCATTTTCATATTATACACCATGAATTCTTGTTTCAGTACTGCTCTTGTAGCCACTATATTTCTAGGATTATTCTTATCTCTATCTATGTTAAGTGCAAATGCACAAGACATCATGTCTCCTCGCCAACAGATGGCCTCTGGCGTTGCTGCCAAAGACGTAGTGTGTAAATCCGGTTTGATTTTGATGATTCGCTCAACAAATGGAGTTGCTACATGTGTTAAATCTTCTACTTCTATGAAATTATCTGATGCGGGTTGGGGATCCATCATTACTAATGATGAAGAAGACAAAACAATAGACAATGAAACAATGGAAAACCAAACAATAGCAAACCAAACAATGGGAAATGTAACTAGTGAGAAGACCGTAGAACTTTCTGAGGGATTATCAATGGGTGACAAGGAAGGAATGCCCAATGGAACCATAAAAGAAGAGTCATTTACAATTGGTGGTATTGATCTATCTATGGCTGCACCAGTTGAAGGCGACAAAGATGCGCCAATAACAATTATTGAATTTGGAGACTATCAGTGCCCAAAATGTAAAGGCTGGTTCCAAAACGAAAAACCTGCAATTATTAACAGTTACATATCCAAAGGCATTGCAAATCTTTACTTTTTAGATTCTGCATGGTTTGGTGACGATTCAATCTCTGCTGCTCAAGCTGCATATTGTGCAGATGATCAAGGAAAATTCATGGAGTACCATTCTGTTTTGTATAATAATCAAGCTGGGATCCAGGATGGTTGGGCAAATATTGATGCATTAAAACAATTTGCAATTGAAATTAAACTTGATACTGAAATGTTTAACAAATGTTTAGATTCTGGAAAATATGCTGACAGGGTATCTCATAATACAGAGGTTGGCGCTTCAGTAGGAGTAGTGGGCACCCCGTATTTCTTCATAGTTGGACCAGAAGGTGATATTAAAAAAATTGCCGGCCCACAACCGTCCATCGTGTTTGATGCCGCCATTAACTCGCTAAGCTAATAAATTTACATTTTTTAACAGAAAAAGCTAGCTAAAATTAATAAATGATTTTTTGATGTTTAAAAAATAATGCTAATGGTATGCCCAATGTGTAAAAGAGGCAAAGATATCCCCCTTGACTTTAAAACTGATAGGCCAAAAAGGGGTGTTAGGTGCGAACACTGTACTACCCAAATCACTTGATTGAACTTTCAAACTATTGTCGGAATCTGGAAATTTGTTTTATTAGATGTTTGATCAAAGGGATCATACACAAACTTAATCGTAATAATTGTATAATATGTTAGAAACTAATCCACACGTTTCAAACCAGACACTCCTAGTTCTTTGAGGATAAGTCAGGAGAATAGGGCTTTTTTTCACCCTATTCTTAAAAAATTCACATCTAAAAAAACATTGATTTTGAATTAATTATAATATGTATCAATTGCACACACAATTACCTATTATCCACAATAATAATAATTAATTTGGAATTCATTCTACCAAAGAACGCGGACAGAATAAATCTCTGCCGTAGTTCTTGGTTGTTTTATTATAATTAAATTTGTCAGTTTTTTCATGGATAATTTAATTTCTTATTTTTTTATACCCATTGTTAATGGTTTTGAATTATTCCACAATAGGTTGCAAAGTGTATGGATATTGTTTACCATTTCATTAGAATTAGTTGAAAATGCAAAGTCTGACTCAATGCCAGAATTTTCACTGTCCTTTGATGTAGCATCTGACATTATCATTTGATTATTTTTCCCAACTATCATTCTTCCTTTGGTACGAACTTTGCCAATTCTTGTTTCAGTTGCACCAAAACGTTTTACAAAGGGTAATAAATTCTCATCACTTAACTCGGTTAGAAGTAAAACTCTTCCACCATTTTTTTCACAAATCTTAATTTTTTCGGGGATACTAGTATGATACATTCTTGAAATGTCTTTAAGTGTGGTGACGATATAGACATGATCAGTAGAATTTTCTATTAACTTGCTAATATTAGAATAAATGTTTGTTCTGCCCTGAATTATATGAAATGTAGGCATATTGTTTAATCGATTGCTAGGAATCATTTCCTTGATTTTTTTGACAACATCTTCTCTCGTGTCTTTGAGTAATTTCAAATCGTCTTCTTTTCTCTGTAAAATCATCTTTAGAACCTCTTCTGGTTTAGTTGCTACACAAAGTTTTGGCTTTGAAAAAGTTGTTGATACTATGTTTTGATTTAGAAGCTTTTCAATTGTCCTATATGTTTTCGTGCGTTCAACATCAATTTCTTTTGCAAGTGCACTTGCTGAAATTGGGCCTATTCGTAAAAGGTTTAGGTAAACATGAGCCTCCATTTCCTCAAGCCCCAATATTGAAGATAGTTGAGAACTAAGAGAATCAATATGTCTAATAGAATCTAATTCATTTTTTTCGTCGTGTTCAACCTTCAATTGATTTACATACATTCTTTGTTCCAACCAAGAACGTTTCAGTGAATCGCTATTGCTTTCCTTTATCAATGATTTGATTTCAGTATTTGCTTGCGTAATTGATAAGATTGAGATTTTTCTTATAACGTTCACGTAGAAATCATCAGTGCGATCAAAATACTCCACAAAAAATCTTCTTTAACACATGACATTTGATCGATTGCCATGACAGGATTATTTTTTAAAGGATAATATCTCTGCAAAAAGTCCTAATTAACTTTAAACAACATCCGGTTTTTAATGATTTTCAGATTTAACTAATTGGATGCTTCATTTGCACAAACATCAGAACAAAAATCACTTCTCATATTCTCAAATTCTCTTCCACAATGGATACATTCTCTAAGCGATCTCATAACTTTCTGAAACTATACGTTGAAGTATCATATATCTCCGATCCAAAAATGAAATATAATGCCTAAAATTAGCAATGAATTCCCATTTACCAAAATAATATCTTTAATAGGATAATTTTGGATAAATATAGAAAAATTGCTTTTTAAATTATTTTAGAATTAACTCAATTTTCGAAGATTCCTATTATAGGCAACTCCAAATCGATGAGCCTCATCTCTTGCATGTTGTAAAATTTTTAATGCTGAGCTACTTCGTGGAATGATTATTGGATTTTTTCTTTTTGGTACAAACACTTCCTCGTTTTGTTTCGCTAATGAGGCACATTGAACTTTAAGACTAATGCTTTGCAAAGATCTTTCTGCAGCTTTTAGCTGTCCTTTTCCTCCATCAATTAAAATAAGATTGGGCAGTTCCAAATTTTCTTCTGCTAATCTATAATATCGCCTTTTTATAATTTCAGCAATCATAGCATAATCATCCCTGCCAGATACAGTTTTGATCTTAAATTTTCTATAGCCAGATCTATCTGGTTTTCCATCGACAAACCTAGACATTGATCCTACAGCATACTGGGTGCCATGATTAGAGATATCAAAACATTCTATGATTTTTGGAGCATTTTCAAGTTCTAAGCGTTCTTGAAGTTCATAAATTCCTGGTTCAATTCCCTTGGATTGAATTAGATTGATATTTTTCATTACCAGACTAATCATTTCTTTTCTTTTCCCTTTTTTTGGAACAATAATATTTACTTCAAATCCAGCTTTTTCAGAAAACGCATTTTCTAAAACTTGCTTATTTTCCGGCATGTTACTTACAATAATGTTTTTTGGAATTGGACTAGTTGTGTAATATTGATAAAGAAAATTCCCAAAGGTATTATCTCCTATAAGATCAAAGGAGAATCGGTTGCTATCTCGAATAACTCCATGAGTTTGTCTGAGTGACATTACAAGTGCAGTATGTTCTTCTATCTTAATTCCAAAATAATCTTCATCTGGTGCATTTTCTACATATTCCATTTTTTGTTTAGTTTGTAGACTTCCTAACCTGTGTAGTGTATCTCGAATCTCCTTTGCATGTTCATAATTAAGTGAATCAGAAGCTTGCTTCATATCATTTTGTAATTTCTGTGCAAATTCTTGCATCTGCTTTTTACCTTTTAATATTAATTCTAAATCGGATACATGATTAGAATATTTTTTTTGAGCATCATTGAACTCACAAGGTGCCTCACAATTTCCCAAATGATATTCAAGACATGCCTTTTTTGGAAGTGTTTTACAAATTCTAATCTTGAATGCTTTACGAAGGGTTCCAATTGTTAATAGCTTTGAGCTTCCTGAAGTAAATGGACCAAAGACCTCACCTGATCCTAAAAATTTTCCAGATCTCATTCGTCTTGCAACTAAAAGTCTAGGATATTTTTCATCTGTTAAACGCAGATATGTGTAACGTTGCTGATCCTTAAGCTCTATGTTGTAGGTCGGTCTATATCTTTTAATCATGTTTGATTCTAGAATGTAGGCTTCCCCTTCATTATCAGTTAGAACAAATTCAATATCGCAAATTTTTTCAACTAGTTTTTGTGTTTTATAGTTTTGATTTTGTAAAAAATATGACTTTACCCGATTTTTTAGATTTTTTGCTTTTCCAATGTAGATTATGTTATTACTTGCATCTTTCATCAAGTATATTCCTGGATGTTTTGGAATGTTTATGCTAGAAATATCAAAGGTCATCTTTGCATGAATTTTTTAAGGAATTTTCCTGTATGGGTATTTGTTTCTGCTATCTGTGTGGGTGTGCCTGTAGCCATGATCTGACCCCCATGATTTCCTCCTTCTGGACCAAGATCAATTATCCAATCTGAATTTTTTATGACATCCATATTGTGTTCAATTACAATTACTGTATTGCCAAGATTAACTAGGCGATTTAAAACATCCAGTAGTTTTTGTACATCAGCAAAATGAAGTCCAGTTGTTGGCTCATCTAAGATGTAAAGTGTGTTTCCAGTAGTTCTTTTTGATAGCTCAGAGGCAAGCTTTACGCGTTGTGCTTCTCCACCAGATAAGGTGGGAGATGACTGACCTAACTTAATGTATCCTAAACCCACGTCATAAATTGTTTGAAGTTTTCGTTTAATTGCAGGAATGTTTTCAAAAAACTGCAGCGCCTCAAAAACTGTCATATCAAGTATTTCTGCGATGTTTTTGTCCTTGTAATGAATAGACAGTGTTTCAGAGTTGTACCGTTTTCCTTTACACTCATCACACTTTACAAAAACATCTGAAAGAAACTGCATCTCTATTTGTTTTACCCCATCTCCTTCACAGGCAAAGCATCTTCCATCTGGAACATTAAACGAAAATTGACCTGGGGCATATCCTCGCTCTTTTGACATCTCTGTGTTTGAATAAAGATCACGAATTGCTGTAAATGCTCCAATGTAAGTAGCTGGATTTGATCTTGGAGTCCTTCCAATAGGCGACTGATCAATTGCTATTACATTGTCTATTTTATCTAGTCCTATTAGCTCTTTATACTCTCCAACGCGTTTAGTAGTTTTGAAAAAATTAGATTCAAGGGCTTTTAGCAAAGTTTCATTAATCAAAGTTGATTTTCCAGAGCCAGAAACTCCAGTTACTGAAATAAATTTCCCTAAAGGAAATTCTGCAGTTATATTTTTAAGATTGTTTTCTTTTGCACCTTTTAGAATTAGTTTACCTTTGTCTTCTCGTATTTTGTCTTTAAGCTTAATGAGGGATTTATCCTTAAGATATTCCCCTGTAATTGATTTGTGACCATAGAGGATTTGATCTACTGTTCCTTCAAATACTACATTTCCTCCATTTACTCCTGCACCAGGCCCTAGGTCAAGCATCCAATCCGAATTTCGTATGACTTCTTCGTCATGCTCCACTACAATGACCGTATTTCCCAGATCTCGCAGCTTTGTTAGCGTTTTTATTAATCGTGCATTATCCCTTTGGTGTAAGCCAATTGTTGGCTCATCTAAAACGTATAAAACACCTGTCAGGTTTGAGCCAATTTGGGTTGCAAGTCTTATTCTTTGAGATTCTCCCCCAGAAAGAGTGGCACTTGATCTGTTAAGTGTAAGATATGTCAAACCAACATTTTTTAGAAACTCCAAGCGCTCTTTGATCTCTTTTAACACATCACGTGCAATGTAAGCTTCAGTTTCTGTGAGCTTGAGATTTTGGGAAAAGTCATAACAATTATCAATTGATAAATCACACACATCCATTATTCCACTATCATTTACTTTTACAGCCAAAGCTTCTGGTTTTAGCTTCTTTCCATGACATGAATTACATGGTGTATCTAGCATGAATTGTTTAAGCCATTCTCGTTTTGACTCGGACTCTGTTTCCAAAAATATACGATGTAAATTTGCAAGTACTCCTTCAAAACTATCAGAATACTCCCAATAGGAATCACTTGATTTTGATTCATATTTGTAATTGATCTTTTTATCAGTGCCATACAAAATTGCTTCAAGCTGTTTTGGTTGCAGCTTATTAATTGGAGTCATCAAATCAAATCCAAATTTTTTCCCAACTGCTCTGAGTTCTTGACGACGAAATGATGAGGCTCTGCCACTCCAGGGAACGATTGCTCCATCTAAAAGAGATTTTGTTTTATCAGGAATTACTAGATCTGGTTCAAACTCCATTTTAACTCCAAGCCCATTGCAAGCCTTGCATGAACCAAAAGGCGAATTAAATGAAAAGGTACGTGGTTCTAACTCTCCAATTGTCACACCACAATGTGGACAAGCATTATTTTGTGAAAATATTTTATTTTCTTTTTCTGATGCAATCATTACTTCACCTTTAGATGCCTTGATTGCATTTTGAATTGCCTCAAAGAGTCTGCTTTTTTCTGTTTTTGATGTAACGATTCTGTCTACTACAATTTCTATCCAATGCCATTTTTGTTTATCCAGTGGTGGAATCTCCTCATCAAGTGAAATGATTTCATTATCTAGACGAATTCTAGAATAGCCGTCTTTTTTTATCTGCTCAAATAGCTTCTCATAAGTTCCTTTTTTTCGCTGAATGATAGGCGCCAAAACCAGAATTTTTTTGCCATCAAAGTCTTTTAGAACAGAATCACATATGGTTTCTACTGATTGGTTTGAGATTTTTCTACTACAGTTTGGGCAGTGTGGGATGCCTATTCGTGCATAAAGCAACCTAAGATAGTCGTAGATTTCAGTTGTAGTACCTACAGTTGAGCGTGGATTTTTGCTAGTTGTTTTTTGCTGAATTGCGATGGCAGGTGAAAGCCCTTCAATTGAATCAACATCAGGCTTATCCATCATCTCAAGAAACTGTCTGGCATAAGCTGAAAGTGACTCTACATATCTACGCTGACCTTCTGCATAAATCGTATCAAATGCAAGTGTTGATTTACCAGACCCTGATAATCCAGATATTACTACAAGGTTATTTTTTGGGATGTCTACATCAATATTTTTTAAATTATGATGTCGTGCTCCCCGAATCTTTAACATATTAATTGTCATTTTTCTTTTCAATTTCCTTTTGAATTCTTTTTAATCGTTCTCGACACTCTATAGCTCGCTCAAAGTCAAGATCCTCTGCATATTTTTTCATAGAGGCTTCAATATCTATTGCGTCTCGTGTCAAATCACTAGTTGATTTGTGTTTAATGTCATCTAGTGTAGCTTCTTGAACAGGAATGGACTTTATGATTGTTTTTGGTGTAATGCCTAATTTTTTGTTATATTCTATCTGTTTTACTCGACGGCGTTCGGTTTCAGACATTGCAGATTTCATTGACTTTGTAACAGAATCTGCATACATGATTACTGACCCATCAATGTTTCTTGCAGTCCTGCCAAATGTTTGAATCAGGCTTGTATTATTTCGCAAAAATCCTTCTTTGTCTGCATCAAGTATTGCAACAAGGGATACTTCTGGAATATCAAGACCCTCTCGTAAGAGATTGATTCCTACAAGTACATCAAACTCTCCTAATCTTAATTGCCGAATAAGTTCTGTTCTCTGCAGACCTTCAATTTCAGAGTGCATGTATCTAACCTTGACATCTTTTTTTGAAAGATATTCTGCCAAGTCTTCGGCCATCCTTTTTGTTAATGTAGTAACTAATACTCTCTGATCTTTTTTTACTCTTTTTTTGATTTCTTCAATAAGATTATCCATCTGGTTTTTGCTAGTTCTGACTTCAACGATAGGATCTATTAGTCCAGTTGGCCTAACTACTTGTTCAACAACCTGAAATGATTTTTCTCTTTCATAATCAGACGGTGTGGCAGATGCAAAAATTGTGTTTCTGATGTATTTTTCAAACTCTTCGAATTTGAGTGGACGGTTATCAAAAGCACTTGGGAGCCTAAAACCATAGGTAACTAGCTCATTTTTCCTTGAATGATCCCCCTTGTACATTCCATGTAATTGAGGTAAAGTAACATGTGATTCATCAATTACAAGCAGATAATCATCTCCAAAAAAGTCAAGAAGGCAAAATGCCTGCTCTCCAGGTCTTCTGCCATCAAAGTGCCGTGAATAGTTTTCAATTCCTGAACAATATCCCAACTCTTCTATCATTTCTAAATCGTATTTTGTTCTTATCTCTAATCGTTGTCGCTCTAGCTCCTTGAGTTCTGGTAATCTGTGTTTTAGCTCTGCCTTGATTGACTTGACTGCCCTCTCTCTAACATCTTTTGCAATAAGATAATGTTTAGCAGGAAAAATTTTAATTGAAGATACTTTACGTTTTTCTTTGAGTGACACATGGTCTAGCAGAGTAATCCTTTCAACTTCATCTCCAAATAATGAAATTCTAACTATATCTTCTGAATAAGCTGGAATGATATCTAGAGTGTCCCCCTTGACCCGAAAGTTTCCGGGAGAAAGTTCTACATCATTTCTTTCATATCTTGCATTAAGCAATTTTTTAATAATTGTAGAACGATTAATTTCATCTTTATCTGATATGGTAATTGACATATCCTCCCAGTCTCTTGGATTGCCAAGTGAGTAAATACAAGACACTGTTGCTACAATAATTGTAGGCTCTCCAGATAGAAGCATTGCAGTTGCTTCTAGCCTCAATTTTTCAATTTTTTCATTTATCTGAGTGTCTTTTTCAATGTATGTATCTGTCTGGGGAAGATAGCTTTCTGGTTGATAATAGTCATAATATGAAACAAAATATCCAACATTATTTTTTGGGAAAAATTGTTTTAGTTCAGAATAAAGCTGGGCTGCAAGTGTTTTGTTGTGAGAAATAACTAGCGTGTTTTTGCCTGTTTTTTGAATCACATTAGCAACGGTAAATGTCTTACCGCTTCCCGTTACTCCTAGAAGTGTTTGGATTTTATTTTTCCTTACCCCATTAACTAACTGCTCTATAGCTTCTGGCTGATCACCAGTTGGAGAATATTCTGATTCTAGCTTAAAGCCTTGTACTTGTTGCACTGATTTAATCGTCAAAAACTGAATTTAAAGCAATGGTAATTTCATAAGAAAAAAATTGACCAGTTTTCTCATTACCAAACTGGCTCATCAGTCATTTCAAGACCTTTCTCTGTAATTGTAAAACCCATGATTTTTAGCGTCTCTTTTGCAGAAGTTGAATTTCTTTCAAGAATTTTTTCTGCAAGCTCTCTTCTGGCATCGGCTTGCAAATTCTGACCAATCTTGTATTTTCCACGCATAGAATCAGGCATGACTTTGATTATTGCTACCTCATCTAGCACATGCATATCTGAAGAAATTGGCTCGTATCTGCCTTCAGGTTGATACTTTTTCATGAGGCCATTAAGAGCATTCGTTTTTTCTTGTCTATCATCTACAATTTTGCCTTTTCCTTTGATTACCACAGAAATGTAAAGAGTATCTGCAAGTGATGCATCTTTTGGGTCCTCAAAGTATGATGGCAAAAATTCAATCTCTCTATCTACCTCAAATCCTACCTTGTAATTACGAGTAACATTTTCTAATTTTTCACCCTTTGTGTGAGAATGCATGTATATTATATCATTAAGAAATACAAAATTCATTGGGATGACCTGAGGATAGCCATTTTGATCAATTGTTGCTATTCTCCCAATATGCTCTTTATCAAGAAACTCTTTGATTTTTTCTTTTGATTTAATCTCTAGTCGTCCTAAAAGTTGCATAGATAGACATTATTTTGTATTTACAGACCGCCTAAGAAGGTTGCCGAAGTTTCGTCTTTTCGTTTAAGGTGTGGCATTACATCTGATGCAAATTTATCAATACTTCCAAAGTAGTTTTTGCCCCAGAATCTAATTACAAAATGATTTACACCCGCCTTTACGAATCTCTCAAAGGTTGGAATTACATCCTCAGGTGTACCTACTGCAGTTGAAGAGCGAGCAACTGACTCAGGAATTTTAGTTGCAGCTTCTCGCATCTTAACTATCCAACTCTGGTTTGACATTGAATACTCTGTAAAGTATTTTCTAAAATCAAACCCTTCAATCTCTTTGAGACCGTGAACTCTTAATACTTCTGGTTTAAACAACGATACTTTAACGGCTTCCTTCATTTTGGCCCAAGACTCTTCTGCGTCTTCAGAAAAGTATACATCAATATCTAATGCAAATTGAAAATTATCAATTTCAACATCTGTTCTTCCATTTTCATGCATTGATTTTTTAATCTGTGCTGCATGATCTTCAAATAATTCTGGAGTATATCCAATTGGAAGCCAACCTTCACCATATTTTCCTGTAAGCATCAAAGTACGTTCACCGCCAGATGCCATGTATGTTGGAGGATGTGGCTTTCTAATTGGCGGTGCTTGGAGACATGCACCTTCTAGTTTGTAATACTTGCCTTCATAATTTACTGTATGGTCTGGACTTGAACTATACAATTTTTTAATCACTTGAATTTGTTCTTCCCATTTAGAAACTGGATTTTCAAATGGAATACAAAATTCTTTTAGGTTTTGTGCCTCACCTGCGCCTATGCCTAAACACGCTCTGCCATTTGAGACTCTATCAAGCGTAATTGCTGCTAAAGCAATATTTGATGGATGACGTCTAATTGCATCAGTGACACATGTTCCTAATTCAACTTTATGAGTAACTGCTGCAATAGCGGATAACATAACCCAAGGATCTAAAACAATTGCTTTTTTCCATTGAGGAACATTAGTGTGATCCATATACCAAACTGAATCGTATCCAGTCTTGTCAGCCAAAATACATGCAGTAATGATTTGATCCTCAGTGTATCCTGCTCGTGCTACATTTAGACCATTTTGAATTCCAAACTTTATTCTGCCCAACTTGAATCCTTTATGACAATATGGTATAGATCTAAGCTAATTAAGTTTAGATCATTTGATGAAATTCGTACATTTTCAAAATAGGCTAAAAAAAGTAAAAAATTTTGATTTTTTATAAATTGCCTGCCTTGATATCTTCTAGGCATTTAATCACATCTTCTTTTTTGATTGGAATCGGATTTGGATCAAGATGGCCTTTGTCAGTCATTACTGTATCTGCAGCTTCAGAAACATCTGCTTTGAGTTTGAGCTTTTCAAATCCAAGCTTTTCCATGGCCTCTTTGAATCTGCCATAGAAGATTGATTTATTGAATTTGTGTGCAACTGTTGTGCATGATGAAAGAGAATAACCATGTGGAACTCCCTCATTTGAAAATACATATGATAATGCATGACCAAGTGTTGTAGAACAGTTTCCAAAACCCATGCCAGATAACATAGAGCCATAAGGATAGTTTTCAGGCTTGTCATCCATTATTGCGTCATATAGCACGTCAAATGCTTGTTTACACAAAGTTCTTGTCAAATCATTTCCAAGTTTACTATCATATCCTTCTGTAGCTTGGGCACAAGCATCACAAACAGAGTTATTGATTATTTGTTTAGGTGTGCCATCCATAAAATACGAGTCAACTACTGCCATATCAGCTAAGAATCGGTTTTCATGTAATAATTTCTTTTTTCCATCAAACTTTAGCACACAATAGGTTGTCATTTCTGCCCCTGTGCCAAATGTAGTTGGAATAAGAATTTTTTCTACACCAAAATCTTGTGCCGCATACTTTACGACATCCATTGAGCTTCCTCCTCCCAAGCCAATTAGTGCAGATGGTTTTTTGTTTTTAAAGTCGGAAATTAATGACTTTACGTCATCTATTGATGGCTCTGGTGTAACTTTGTCATATAGCATGTAATCCTGTATGCCCATTTTATCAAGCCATTTTCCAGAAAATTCTGGCGGGGCGGTAGTTACAACTAGAGCATTTTTTGGATATTCAGTTTCAGACAGTGCATTTCTTCCAAAATTGATAACTTTTGGGATTCTTACTGAATGCATGTATAATTTGAAACTTTGAGTATTATTATATCTTACAAATCTTTCATAGAAATTGAAAATGATTATTCGGAATTATTTGGATTTATCTAAAGATCGAGGAAAAATAAATGCCCTCAAAATACTTACAGCTGGACTTGAATCTGCAATACCTCAAAAAAATTTGAAAAAAATTATAAATTCAAAACAAATACGATATGGCAAAAAAGCAATCAATCTAACAAATTATGATTCAATCTATTTGGTAGCATTTGGAAAAGCAGCAGATTCGATGGCTAACGCCGTTAGCACAATTATAAATATCAAAAAGGGCATAGTTGTAATTCCAAAAGGGATAATGCCTGAAATTAAAAATCATAGATTTCAAATTTTTCAATCTGGTCATCCAACCCCTGATAAAACTAGTGTTCGTGCAGCAAAAATCATTCTAAAATTTTTACAGCAAAGAAAAAAGCACGACCTTGTAATTTTTTTAGTATCTGGTGGTTCATCTGCATTATTGGCATTGCCAGATGGAATAACTCTCAATGATAAAATTAGGGTAACAAAAGAATTACTCGTATCAGGAGCCACCATTCAAGAACTCAATTGTGTTCGCAAGCATTTATCCAAAATTAAGGGAGGCAGACTAATTGAAGGGTTGAAATGTGATGCAGTTTCTCTAGTAATATCAGATGTAATGGGGGATGATCTTTCCTCAATTGCTTCAGGGACTACATATTTTGATAAAACAAAATTTGTCGATGCATTAAAAATTTTAAAAAAATATCGATTAGAAAATAAAATCCCCCCCTCTGTAATACACCGATTAAGACTAGGTGCATCAGATAAAATCCCAGAAACTCCCAAAAAATCAAAAATACCTCATTATATTGTCTTAACAAATCGTGACTGTATTCAAGCAATGCAGAAAAAATCAAAACAATTAGGAATCTCTTTTAAAACCATCAGTATTTCTGGAGACATTGTAAACGCAACATCAAAACTTGTCTCACTAATCCCAAAGAAAAAAAATTCTTGTATTATTTTCAGTGGAGAAACTACAGTAAAAGTAAAAGGAAATGGTAAAGGGGGAAGAAATCAAGAGCTTGTGTTACGTATCCTAGAAAAAATTCAAAAAACTAAACAGGATTTAACTATTGCATCATTAGGAACTGATGGAATTGATGGTAACACAAAGTATGCGGGAGCTATTACAAAAAATATTCAAATCAATCAAAAAGAAATAAAATCATATCTGATTGCAAATGATTCTAACTCCTTTTTTAAAAAGTATGGTGGATTAATAAAAACAGGCTACACTCACACAAATCTAATGGACATTGGTCTGATTCTTTTCTAACCTAAAGTAATTTAGATGCTAAATTTTCTTTTGGATCTATTAAATGATACCGAATGTCTAGTTTTCGTTGTTCAATTAATTGACTAAGAAACCAGGTTCTATTTTGAATAAATATGTCAGCCGTCTCAATATTGCCTTTTAGATGATCATACATTGATTTTGAATCAAGCATAACATTTACTATATCTTCATTTTTTATTATGAATCTTCCAATTCCCCAAAATATCCCAACATGTAATGTGATATACTTTGATTGTTCTTCTGTCACTTTATCCAAGTATCTGTCAACATGATCTCTTTCTTGTTCATCAGTAGATTCTCCTGACTGAATAATCCATGAAATTCTTTTTTGATTTCCAGCAGAAAACAAACTGTGTTCCATATGTCAATCAAAAAGGCGTCAATTGTCTATATATTTTGAATTCCCAACTTATGATCTTAAATTGAAAGCCTCCAATGATGCTTGAATCCCATTCCTTCTTCACTAAGATGGTTGATGAGCTAGTTGAATTCTCTGAATATGATCCAGAACTTGCTGATGGTATCAAATGGTTAGATGAGCAAGCACAAAAGAAGGGTGTATCGTTTTATGATATGGTTTTTGAAGTGTTATACAAACACGATGTAACCTCAAAAGCAAAACAGTGGCTAAATTCTAGAAATTAGTTCGTTTGTTTTGATTCAGACCTTAAATCAAGAGGCATATACTCACAACCTTGAGGTCCACAATATTTTCCAACATAGACTGCTTTTGGTCTATACAATGCAGGCTTTGGTGCAGCCTCTGCAAATTTTTCTTCAATAATATGTGCTACCCACCCCGCAACTCTTGATATTGCAAAAATTGGTGTATTAAGATCCATTGGAATCTTTAGCATATAATATACTGAAGCACTATAGAGGTCAACGTTAGGATAAATGTCTACGCCCTTTCTTTTTTTCATCTCTTCAACTGTTACCTGTTCTACCTTTTGTGTAATGTTAAACCAAGCTTCATTTGTTTTTTCTGCTAATTTTTTTGATAATTCTTTTAGAACAAGTGCTCTTGGATCAAAAGTTTTGTACACTGCATGTCCCATTCCCATTATTCTTTCTCCCTTGTCCATTTTTTCTTTAATCCAAGATTCCACTCTGTCTTCTGTTTTAATATCAAGTAGCATTCTCATTACCTCATAATTTGCACCTCCATGAAGCTCTCCACTAAGTGCACCTATTGCAGCACTTACTGCTGAATACATATGAGCTCGTGTTGATGCAACTTGTCTTGCAGCAAATGTTGATGCATTAAATGTATGATCAGCATGTAAAATCAAACAAATATCAAAGATTTTTTCTATTTCCGCATCTGGTATCTCGCCATTTAGCATGTAAAGGAAATTAGCTGCATGAGTAAGTTTAGGATTAGGATCTACCAACTCCTTTCCATTTCTAACCCTCTGCCAACTAGCTACGATAGTTGGAAGTTTAGCAATAAGGCTAGCGGCTTTTTCATAGCTTGATTCTTTATTTGAAAACTCTTCATCATAATACCCTGCTAGTGCAGCTACAAACGCTTGAAGCATATCCATCGGATCTGCATCCTTTCGCCAATTCCCCATGTTAATCTGCATTTGTTTTGGAATAAATCGACCCCCCCTTAATTTAGAAACAAAATCCTCGTATTCAGATTTGGAAGGAAGATCATCATGAAGTAAAAGATAGCAAACCTCTTCAAAATTAGATTTTTTTGTAAGGTCTAAAATGTCATAACCACGATAAATCAGTTTTCCTCTTTCCCCATCAATGTTGGAAATTCGTGTATCTGCCACAGGAATGTCTCGTAGGCCAATATTTTTGGTATCCATATAATTAATTCATAAAAAGTCTTTTTAACTCTTTAACCTTTTTATCTTTAGAATCATACTTCTTGTTTTTTTCAATTTAGTAATTAGTCTAATCTATCAACTCATTATCCTATAGAGTAATTTTTAATTAATAATTAATGTCAGAAGTTGAGCGGGAATATATCAAGAGTGTAGATGATACAATCCTTAAGGCATCTGGAAAAACACTCAAGAAACTACAGGCAATAGACATTGAAAATCAACTTCACTCAAATACGTTTTATGATGCATATGCAATCCATAAAGAACATAAAAAAGAAAATGCGCCTTCTACCACACTTACCACTCGTAAAAATAAATAATAATGAAATTTCTTGGTTTAAATGAGGGCCAGTAAATGATTCGACCGTATGGTATCTAAAAAACCTAAACTAAAAACACAACGAACTAAAGTTGTTTGCTTATCTCATAAAGAAGATGCCGATGGAATAAGCTCTGCTGCATTAATCAGGGAGGCTTTTGGAGGTGATACTGTTCTCGAAGACTACCCAGGCTTGATGGATGCCTTGGAGAAGATAAAAAATGATGAAAAAATAAAACAATTGTTTATTTGTGATCTTGGTTTAAGTAATAAAAACCAGGATGAATTCGTCCAAGTTCTAAACGAACTGAGGAAAAACAAAGTTTCAATTACATATATTGATCATCATGATTTGGATGCCAAAATTTTAAAGCAACTTGAAAAACTCAAAGTGAAACTAGTTCATGACATTAACGAATGTACAACTGTTCAAGTTTATAATGAATATAAATCAAAACTATCAGAACATGCATCATTTGTTGCAGCATGTGCTGCTATTACAGATTACATGGAAGATAGACCACTAGGTGCCAAACTTTTACAAATTTACGATAGACAATTTGCTTTAATTAATGCCACAGTTTTGACGTTTAACATCGTAGGACATCAAAAGGATCCTGATTATCTCTTATATCTCGTAGAAGAGATATCTGAATCAAAATATCCCCATGAAATTCCAAATACATTTGAATTTGCTCAAATTCAAGTCGAAAAACTTGCTTCTATGGTAGGTAAAGTAAAAAAATCAATGAAAATGATGAAGAATTTAGCATACATGGAGGTTCTAGATGCTGGGGCAAGTGGTGCAGTAAATTTTGTCTTGGGTCTTTCGGGAAAAGATGTTGGCGTAGCCTACAAAGAACGTGTTGATCATGGGATATACGCCGTCTCAGTAAGAGGTTCAAAAGCATGTAAAATTCATCTTGGACGAATTGTTAATCCTCTAGCAACTAAACTAGGGGGATCAGGAGGAGGCCATGACAGAGCATGTGGTGCAGTAATCCCAAAGCCTAAGATCAAACAATTTCTAAAAGAGTTTAATGCAAAAATTTCATAATATCAAACTTGCAATTCAGACACATTATTATTAAACCCAAATTTGATTTGTTAAATATGGTAAAACTTCAGTGTAAAGACTATGGTTTTGAGTGTAATTTTTTCGCCGAAGGAAATGACGTATCTAAAGTAATTGATGATTTTGGTAAACACACTGCAGAAGAGCATGGTATTGAATATTCTAAAGAAAGTTTAATGCAGTTTATCCTAAGAAAAAGCTAGTGATTTAGAATCCATTACTTGATTTAATTCCAAAATAAATAAATTTGATTTCTATGCGGTGTGTATAGCATGACAAGCTATGTTATGGTTGGAATAATTATTGCAGGTATTATATCTTTAATTGTTTTTGGAACTTACATGTATGCAGAACATCAACCAAATTTTATTACAGTCCAAGCAGACCAACTAGTTCAAGTTGGTCCAGTAGTATCCCTAATTTGATATTTCATATGATGAAAAATTAAGATATATAGTTGGCATATTGCCTACTAAAGAACAATACTCAAACGACATTGGAATAATTTGTGTTCAAAACTGCTAACACTATCTACTAATTGATTTCTACTATCATATCTATTTCAACAGTAGCTCCAAGTGGCAGGCTAGCAACTCCAACTGCAATTCTTGAATGTTGGCCTTTTTGACCAAATATCTCAAATAACAAATCCGATGCCGCATTGATTACTTTAGGTTGATCTGTAAAATCTGGAGAAGAATTTACAAACCCCGACACTCTAATAATTTTTGAAATCCTGTCTAGACTTCCAAGTTCTGATTTTAGCTGGGCTAGTGCGTTTATGATACATAATTTTGCTGCCATTTGTGCTTGTTCTAAAGTTTGGTCTGTTGAGACCTTTCCTTTGTATGCTACTTTTCCATCTTCTATTGGAATTTGACCAGAAACATATGCGGTTTGTTCTGATATTACAATTGGAATGTATGATCCTGCAGGTTTAGGAGGAGTGGGAAGTTTAATGTTTAGTGATTTGAGTTTTTCATCAATCATTAAACTATATCATAATTGTCTAGTTTTTAGTTTTGTCTATCTAGGATTAATCTTAATGTAGACTTTTTCACCCTTTTGGGGATTATTTTGTAAAACCATTCTAGTCTTGTATCCCTGTTTATGCAAATATCCATCCAATATTGATGCCCAAGGTAATGAATGACCGCTATTAATTTTGGATTCTATTGTTATGTTATTACTGTTGGGATTAAAATTTGCCTGACCTGAACATGTAATCTGTAATGCAGAATCTATCAATTCAATTATGTCTTCTAAACTTTTAGATTTTATATTGATCCCATTTTTTTCAAGAAGCATGAGCAAATCTATCTCATAATTTTTTGAAATCAATGCAGAACTTAGAATATGTCCAAGACCATTATTTTCAATTAAATTAATTACTCGGTAAACTTCTTGAGCATCATTTTTAGTCATATCAGAAATACTCTCAGTTTTTAATGCATGTTTCCAAACATGCATGAATATAGAAGATTGATTATTGCCCAAGACCTCAGTTGAGGAAAATAACGCGCCTTTGCCATTCTCGCTATCAATAATTAGTAATTCAGTCTTATCAAACAAAAAACAATTCTGACCTATGTCGGCAATTCTTATTTTTGCTCCATTTGGGATTATGCGAAAAGCTTCTGAACCAATCTGAGAAGGCGTAGTAATGATTTTAACATCTAGCTCTCGCCTAAGTACTCCTATGATCTGTTCTTTGCATTCAGCTAGTAGATTTAATCCCCATGGGTCTGCCATGATGTGGATTGATGTCTTTGAGCGTTCAATCATTTGACGAATCTGATTTAAAACGTTGTTTGCATTTAAGTGAAAGTATCTTTTTTCCTCAGCGCCTAGTGACTTTTTAGTATCCTCACTAACTTTCTTCAGATTAGTTACGAGAGAATTCATGGCATTTACTTTGTCTATTTGCTCATGAATAATTTCATCAAAAGCATCTTCTGGTGCAATAGCTGTACACATGATTGGTTTGCTTTTTGAAATGATGGCAAGTTTCTTTTTTTCAAGTTTTAATAAAACCGGATAAACCTTGGTCCGTGGAAGCTCAGCATAATATGCAACCTCACTTGCGGAAATCGTTCCCTTTGTAATCAAAGTAACATAAGCCCGCGCTTCATAACTGCTTAGACCAAATTCCTCAAGACTAACAGTAATACTCTGTTCTTTTCCCATAGTTTGTAATGATTGATGCTTAGGTAAGACGACGAGCTAAATTCCTTTATACATTTACTCAAAAAAGTTCAAAATTGTATCTTCGCATTGATGTAACTGTGGTTAAAACCTAAACCGCTACAATGTGCTCAAATAGAAATATCATAAATTGGTGTAGAAGGATGGCTACCAAGTCAGCTAAATTCGACGCCTCCCGCAAATCGCTATTTTAAGGCAATAATGCCTCGTTTGCTATTTCGATTGGCTGCTTGAAGCATCCTCATTTTAGATTAAGCAAAATTGATTGTAGACTCTAAATTAAGCACGTAGCGAACTAATCAAGATTTGGTTATAGCAAACCTTGATAAAAATAAAATGACCCCATTAAATTCATGGAACATTAAAAAAGATCTAAAGAAAATAAGAACGTTCTCCTATTTAGTAGAGAAAAAACTTGCTCAATTTGATAAAAAAGAGGAATCCAAGATTGAAAAGTTTTCATTCGAACAATTACAGGATTTAAATCAACTCGTTCATGCAGCTAATTATATTTTAACAAAATATGAAGACGATAAAGAAGTTTATTCTCTGTTAAAGGATTTTGTGGAGATGATTAATAATTCCTCAGCCTCTGTGGACCTTATAAATGACAAAATTAGTGAATTAGTAGTATCCGCGGAAAGTGCCACTTCTAGAATTAAAAGCATTCAAGGGGAGGTATCTGAGGATTACTTGATACCGGCAAGTAATGTAGGCTCAGATAAAGAATCGATATCACGCCTAAAACAAGTACAAATAATTTAACCAAATCTGTTACAGCAGTTTACACCTAAGAATACCTAAGCAAATCTAAAGTGAAGTCGATTAGATAATTTGAGTTTAGCACCACAGGAACTAGAGAACAGCGCAAGCAGATATGCTTCTGAGGCAATCAAATGTGATTCTCAGGGAGCTAGAGGGATGGCAATTGCGAATTATCAAAAAGCTATAGATTCCTTAGTAAAATTGATGCAACTTTATCCAACAAACAAACTTAACAAAATTTACACCGAAAGGATGAGTTCCTATCAAAAAAGAATCATAGCATTACAAGCCACTCATGGTGTTCGTGTGGAGCCTGTAGTTGATCCTAACGCTAGTCCTGAAGAGCGTAAAGAATCCATGAGAAGACATGAACAAGAACAAGATGATGGTAAATTTGAAGAATTGATAATGAAAGAAAAACCTAACATTAGCTGGAAAGAAGTTATAGGATTAGACGATGCTAAAGGCGCTTTACGGGAATCCATTGTTTATCCAACGAAAAGACCAGACCTTTTCCCATTAGGCTGGCCACGAGGTTTGCTTCTATATGGCCCACCAGGGTGTGGAAAAACAATTTTGGCAGCTGCTACTGCAAGTGAAATAGATGGTTATTTTGTAAACGTGGATGCTGCATCTATGATGAGCAAATGGCTTGGTGAAGCAGAACAAAATGTTGCAAAGCTATTCAAAATGGCGCACAGTCTTAATGAAAGAGAAGGAAAACCTGTAATTTTATTTATTGATGAAGTTGATTCACTTTTGGGGACTAGAAATAGCGAAGTTGGTGGCGAAATTAGGACCAAAAATCAATTCCTATCTGAGATGGATGGCGTAAATGGGAAAGGAAAAGATGTTAAATTATATGTAATTGGTGCAACTAACAAACCATGGAGTCTTGATTGGCCATTTTTGCGAAGATTCCAAAAGAGAATCTACGTGTCACTCCCTACACTGGAAGCCAGAGAGAATTTATTTAATTTGTATACTGCCCCACTCAAAAAAGATATCAAAGTAAAAACTAATGAACTTGCAAAACTTTTTGAGGGATATAGTGCAAGCGACATTAAAGACGTCTGTCAAGCAGGTCAACTCAAAGTTGTTCATGAATTATTTGACTCCCCAGAGTATAGGGAACCAGTTGAAGGAAGATCTCCACTACAACCAAAAAGTCTCACAATGGCAGATTTTAGACTGATAAAAACTCAAAGAACTCCTAGCGTTTCAATGGAAATGATCCGTGCTTATTACAAATGGAGCGAAGAGTTCAAGGCTCTATAATCTTTTATAAAACCACATCAAAATTTTTCAGCGATCACACTTCACAAAACTTAAATTTCTAATCTAGATAACTTGTCGAGGGTCACTATTAATACCAAAAAAGCCAAACATGTAAACAAGTTTGGGAAACTGATCCTTTCTGATGGCACAGTTCTTAATGGAATGGGATTTGGTTATTCTACTAGAGTTTTTGGCGAACTAGTTTTCAATACAGGAATGGTTGGTTATACAGAGACTCTCACTGATCCATCCTATAGTGGTCAAATTCTCACCTTGACTTACCCTCTAATTGGAAATTATGGAGTTCCTGATCCTTCCTTAAAGGATCAGGACGGTATCCCAAAATTCTTTGAATCTAACAGAATTCAGGCTCGAGGTTTAGTTGTCCATGATCTTTCAATGGTGGCAAGTCACTGGAGTATGGTGATGACTCTAGATGAATGGTTGAATAAAGAAAATATTCCTGGAATATCTGGAATTGATACCAGAGAGTTAACAAAAAAACTGAGAAACAGTGGTGTTATGATGGCAGCACTTGTAGTTTCTTCAAAGGAAATTGATGAGGAAGAGATAAAAAAACAACTATCCTCTGCACCAGATTACACCTCTGAAAAATTCATGGATGCAGTATCAACAAAAGAGGACCAAGTATATGGAAAAGAAAAACAATCTGTAGTTGTAATTGATACTGGTGTAAAAAATGCAATTATACGAAATTTACGAAATATTGGTTATAAAGTAATTAAAGTCCCATGGAACACATCTGTTGAAAAAATTCTATCCTACAAACCAAAGGGCGTTGTTATTAGCAATGGTCCAGGAGATCCTCAAAATTGTCAAGATACTATAGACACAGCGAAATCACTTATTGAAAAAAATATTCCGACATTAGGCATATGTCTTGGTGCACAAATTCTAGGACTTGCAGGTAACGCCAGCACCTACAAACTAAAGTATGGGCATCGTGGACAAAACAAACCATGTATAAATTTAGAAGACGATCATGTTTATGTCACAAGTCAAAATCATGGTTACTGCATCAATCCAGACTCTCTTAAGGATTCTGATTTTGATTTGTGGTTTACAAATGCAGATGACAAAACTGTTGAAGGAATAATTCATAAAAAACAAAGATGTATCGCAGTACAATTTCATCCTGAAGCATCACCTGGACCTTATGATTGTAAATTCGTTTTTGAAAAGCTGAAAACCTTAATGGAGGAGGAAAAACCTGCCAAAAAATGAATCGTTAAAAAAGATTCTAGTTTTAGGTAGTGGGGCCATTAAAATCGGAGAAGCCGGCGAAAGTCGTTAAAACGACCGTCAATTTGACTACTCCGGAAGCCAATGCCTCAAAGCAATTCGCGAAGATGGACTGAAAAGTATTCTTATCAATCCAAACATCGCAACAATTCAAACCGATACTAGATTCGCCGATAAAGTGTACTTGTTACCAGTTAATCCAAAATATGTTGAATCAATCATAGAGTCTGAAAGACCTGATGGCGTGATGCTAGGATTTGGTGGCCAGACTGCATTGAATTGTGGCGTAAGACTTGACGAACTTGGAGTATTTGAAAAATATGGAACCAAGGTACTTGGAACTCAAATTCCTGGTATAATGGCTACTGAAGATAGACAGAAGTTTAAGGATTCAATGAAACAATGTGACGTTCCTGTACTCAAGAGTCATACGGTTAGCACCTTCAATGACGCAAAAAAAGCAGCAAAAGATCTTGAATATCCAGTAATTGTCCGAGTGGCATACACTCTAGGAGGTAAAGGCGGTGGGGTTGCACACAACGAGATAGAACTTCATGAAATTGTAAGTAGAGGACTTACAGCTAGTATGGTTGGCCAAATTCTCATAGAAGAGTATGTGGGAAACTGGAAGCAGATTGAATACGAAGTAATGTTGGACTATGGAGGAAATAACGTAATTGTATGTAATATGGAAAATGTTCTTTCGATGAGAGTTCATACTGGTGATAATATTGTTGTGGCACCTTCTCAAACAATCGATAACCGTGAATATCATCTTTTAAGATCTGCTGGTTTACGCGCAACAAAACATGTTGGGATTGTAGGTGAATGCAACATCCAATTTGCGCTTGATACAGAGTCAGACAAATATGCCGCAATTGAAATAAATCCTAGATTATCACGTTCTTCAGCTCTTGCAAGTAAAGCAACTGGTTATCCTCTTGCTTACATGTCTGCAAAAATTGGACTTGGATATTCGCTATCTGAGCTTGTTAATAGTATCACAAAAGTTACAACCGCATGTTTTGAACCCTCTCTTGATTATATCGTTTGTAAACATCCGCGATGGGATTTTGAAAAATTTGAACTTGTTAATCGTAGACTTGGGCCAACAATGAAGTCTGTAGGTGAAGTCATGGCAATTGGAATAACGTTTGAAGAGGCACTTCAAAAATCTATTAGAATGTTAGATATTGGAAATGATGGGTTAGTTCTTAATCGTCTTAATGGTAAAACCTATGATGAAGAAGACATTGAGAATCATCTTCTAAACCCAGATGATCATATTCTGTACTATGTTGCTGCAGCATTAAAAAAAGGAATTTCTGTAGAAAAAATTTACAAACTTTCTGCAATAGATCCTTGGTTTATAGAAAAAATAAAAAACATTGTTGACACAGAAAAAAAATTACAGGGATCACAATTAGAATCTGGATTATTACGTGAGGCAAAGAAACTAGGTTTTTCAGATAAACAAATAGGCCGCGCAGTACAAAAAGAGGAATCAGAAATTCGGCAAATTAGGAAAAATCACGGAATAATCCCCGTTGTAAAACAAATTGATACTTTGGCAGCTGAATGGCCTGCCAAAACAAACTATCTCTATCTTACTTATGGTGGCAACAAACATGATTTAGAAATATCTGAAAATGATAGGGGAATCATAGTTTTAGGGGCAGGGCCTTATAGAATAGGAAGCAGTGTAGAGTTTGATTGGGGTACAGTCAACATGGTGTGGGGATTACAAGAAAATGGAGAAAAAAATGTAGTTGTAGTTAATTGTAATCCTGAGACAGTGTCTACAGACTATGACATTTGTCAAAGACTTTATTTTGAGGAGCTTACACTTGAACGAATTCTCGATATACATGAATTTGAACAAGCAAAGGGAGTAGTTACTTCGGTTGGCGGCCAGGTTGCAAATAATCTTACCCCAAAAATATTGAAACATGGAATTCAACTTTTGGGAACAAGTGCCACCGATGTAGATAGAGCTGAAAATCGATCAAAGTTTAGTCAAGTACTTGATAATCTCCACATTAAACAACCAAAATGGCAAGCATTTTCCAACATTACTGAAGCCAAAAACTTTTCAATTGAAGTAGGCTATCCTGTACTAGTTAGACCTTCTTACGTTTTGAGCGGTGCTGCAATGAAAGTGGTGTGGTCGCAAGAAGAACTTAAAAAATACGTTAATGAAGCAACCACAGTATCTCCAGATCATCCAGTTGTTATTTCAAAATTTATGCTTAATTCACTTGAAGTCGACGTAGATGGTGTCTCTGATGGACAAAATATTGTTATTGGCGCATTAGTCGAACATATAGAAAGTGCTGGAGTCCATTCTGGTGATGCAATGATGTGCATCCCCCCATGGCGATTAAATAATAAAATTATAGAAACAATTACCGATTATACTGAGAAGATTGCAAGATCCTTTAACATTAAAGGTCCATTTAATTTACAATTTTTAATTAATGCAGGTCAAGTCTATGTGATAGAATTGAATATCAGGGCATCTCGTTCTATGCCATTTGTCTCTAAACTAGTGAGAATAAATCTAATTAATCTTGCATCTAGAGCAGTACTTGGTAAATCTCTTCCAGAAATACCCAAGGATCACTGGACTAAAATAAATAATTATGGAATTAAAGTTCCGCAATTTTCATTTATGCAACTTGAAGGTGCAGACATTGTTCTAGGTGTGGAAATGCAATCCACAGGTGAAGCAGCTTGTTTTGGTGAGAGTTTTTATGATGCTTTATCAAAAGCTCTAATTTCTGTAGGATATAATTTACCTGAAGAAGGAACTGCACTAATAACAATTGGAGGTGAGGAAAACAAAGAAAAGCTTCTTCAAACTGCAGCATCACTTAAAGATCTTGGGTATAAAATAATGGCAACAGAGCATACAGCTGAATTCTTATCAGAAAAGATTGGGGATGTGGGAATAGTTTACAAAATTAGTGAACCTGAAAGAAAGCCCAACATCGCAGATTTATTATTTGAGCGAAAAATCGATTTCATTATAAATATTCCAAGTACATCCACTTTGGAAAAATATGTAGGAATGCTTTATGATGAATATCAAATTAGAAGAAAATCATTAGAATTAGGAATTCCAGTTCTTACTACTCCAGAAATTGCTGAATCGTTTGTAAAAACACTTGAATGGTTACAAGAAAATGAACCTACAAAACATCCACTAGAGCCTTACAAATCTTTTAGCTAGAGAATCTGATTAATTATTGATTCGTCACCTATTATAGTACCATCTAATGTAATAATCCTTGCTGAAGAAAATATTTTTATCCTTTCTAAAATTGGAGAAATAGATTTTTTGTAGTGCTTTTTATGAGTTGCATAGAAATATTTGTTAAAAGAAGGAATTACTATAATCTCTATTTCTCCTGAGGTTGATGGAAATATATTCTGTTTTTCAGTTTTTATTGATAGCCATACTCTTTGCCCATTAAGAACAGAATCTTCTTGAAAAAATACTGGATGTACGTGCCCCATAATTATTTTATCAACATGTGAGAAATTTTCTGTCGGCATAGTATGTCCATGAGTTAAAAGAATATTTTCAATAACCACTCCTACAGAACTGATAAGTGTCACCCCTTCTGGAACAAGTTTTTGAATATTTGCATCATGGTTTCCTGGTATCAAAACTATGTCTACCTTATCGTTTATTTTTTTTAAAAATCTTGGTACATCCTCCCATTCGGATTTTGTAATAGATTTTATACTTGATTTTACATCGCCTAAAAGAATTAACGTATCAGCTTTTACAAAATCAATAAGACCTTCAATTGCATTAATTGTTTCTTGAGTTGTGGTATTTTTTCCAATAAAAATTTTATTTGTTAATAGATTACTTTCAAAACCAATATGTAAATCCGATACCACAAGACTACGATTCTTCCCTTCTAAAATTAATGCAGGTTGAGAAGGAACAATTTTAGTTTCGACCATCAAAAATATACCCTACCTTTTGAATTAAATCCTTATGAGGAAAGATCCTAGCAAAATAGAGTCAGTTCTTTCTGAAAAACGCATCAAACTGCATATTTTTGAGCCTAGTCAGAGAAAAATATGGACTGTAGTAGGAAAAGAAAAAGAATATTGGTTTGATCTAGACCTAAATTTTTGTTCATGTCAAAGCTACTATTTCAACTCTATAGCAGGTAAACAGGAATGCTACCATCTTGAATCTGCTAATTTGGCCGAAAAAGAGAACAAAGTTGAATTAATTAAATTCTCAGATGAAGAGTTTTCTGATTTTATTGGGGGACTTGTTTCTGATTTGTGAATTAATTTTCAACTTAAAAAAACTACAAGAACAATTTTAGTCGCTGAAATTGGAAATGTTGTGTCCACCTAAGATTTCCATTAGTTTTTTCTGTGCTTCTTGTGCTTGACTATTTTTGTATGAATTAAACATGTTGTGCATTCTATTAAATCCATGTGCATCAACTGGATCAGGCCTCTCATGTAGATGATCTTCTATAGTTTGATTTAGTTTTGTCCAAGGTGAGTTGTGGGTCCATATGTTCCCTTCTTCATCAATACCTGTATTCTTGCTTGTCATCGTGAGTGTAACAGGATATCCTCTATCATCTAGTATTGTAACTATTTTTGGTGGATTCAGGGATTTGCCTACGACTTCAATTCCTTCATTGAAGTAAAATGTTTTACTATGTCTATCTTGATCCCAAACAATAACTCCTATTTTTGATTTGTCCATCGGTTCTCTAAACGCAAAATTAAAAGTAATTTTCATTATTTTATCCTCCTTTTCACCTATCGCATTAACATCCATCAGCATATTGTCTGAATCTTTTATAGAAATGGATTGACTTCCTTTGAAGTTTTGTTTCCATGTGATGGTATTACTACTTTCACTAGCATATTGTTTTTTGTTTAAACCAAATGCTAGTTCAACATGTTCAATTTTTCCAGCTCCTCTCTCATCATATATTTTTAAAACTGCTGTGTTTGAGTCACCCACATTGAGTGTCTGAAGTGGCATATGTGTTTTTAAATTTTTAACATCTGTTGTAAAATCATTAAATGTGAAAGCGTTATCTACATAATTATTTCCATATCTATCACTTCCTAAAGTTAGAGCATATTCATTATGGCGTTGCGTACCTTGTGATAGCTCAAATCCAGGTTCTTCATTATACAAATTCTTATTCACTTCGCCATCATCAGTTGTATCATCTACAGGTGTTACATCGCCATCATCAGTTGTATCATCTACAGGTGTTACATCGCCATCATCAGTTGTATCATCTACAGGTGTTACATCGCCATCATCAGTTGTATCATCTACAGGTGTTACATCGCCATCATCAGTTGTAT
>Ga0334722_10000612_pt1 | contig 50990 bp, 46 predicted proteins | sample C3_bottom_MG_FD_207210 | JGI IMG/M metagenome (GOLD analysis project Ga0334722, IMG submission 207210) | Sediment microbial communities from Yellowstone Lake, YNP, Wyoming, USA - C3_bottom | ecosystem: Environmental > Aquatic > Freshwater > Lake > Sediment | place: USA: Wyoming | collected...
TGTTCGTCTCGGCCACGCCCTCCGTGTACGAGGCCGAGCACACCGGCCAGGTGGTCGAGCAACTGGTGCGCCCCACCGGGCTGGTCGATCCGCAGATCGAAGTGCGCCCCGCGATACACCAGGTGGACGACCTGATGTCCGAGGTCAACCTGCGCGTCAAGCAGGGCGAGCGCGTGCTGGTCACCACGCTGACCAAACGCATGTCCGAAGACCTCACCGATTACTTCACCGAGCACGGCATCAAAGTGCGCTACCTGCATTCGGATATCGAGACGGTCGAGCGCGTGGAGATCATCCGCGATCTGCGCCTCGGCATGTTCGACGTGTTAGTCGGAATCAACCTGTTGCGCGAGGGCTTGGACATTCCCGAAGTATCGCTGGTCGCGATTCTCGATGCGGACAAGGAAGGCTTCCTGCGCTCCGAGCGCTCGCTGATTCAGACCATAGGCCGCGCTGCGCGCCACCTCAACGGCGCCGCCATCCTCTATGCCGATCGCATCACCGATTCCATGCAGCGCGCCATCGGCGAGACCGAGCGCCGCCGCGCCAAGCAGATCGCCTACAACGCCGAGCGCGGCATCACGCCCGTGGGCATTTCCAAGCGCATCAAGGACATCATCGAAGGCTTCTACGACCGCGATCAGGCGCAGTTCGATTTGAAGGCGGCGCAGGACCAGGCGCGCTACGAGGCGATGAGCGAAAAGCAGATGGCGCGCGAGATCAAGCGCCTGGAAAAGCAGATGCTGGACCACGCGCGCAACCTGGAATTCGAGAAAGCGGCCGAAGCACGCGACCAGCTGAGCCAACTGAAAAGATCCGTGTTCGGCGTGGTGACCGCAGAAGGCGAGATCAGGAAGATCGGATGAGCAAGGCTATTTTGCGACGCGTCATCCGCCAGTTCTTCCCATGCAAGACGCGCCTCAATTCCATCACCGGAAGAGACATAGCCTACGCTATGCGCGAGCTCGGCTGTCGTTCCGGAAGGTACCTCGGTTTCAAGACGTCTCACCAGGATTTTATGAACCGGCTACACTCGCGTCAAAATGTTGTTGCACTGCAAACTTGAATCTGGCTTTGATTAGAGGAACCCGACTATGAATCTGCCGCCACCGGCTCGGCGCAAGCACAAATTTACCCGAGCCATCAACTGCGAAGGCTACCAGCGCGAGGACGGCCTGTGGGATATCGAGGTGCGACTTCTCGACACCAAGCCCTTTCGCTATCGGGAGCCGATTCGCGGCGTGCGCGAGCCGGGGGAAGCGGTGCATGACATGGCGCTGCGCCTGACTGTCGACACGGACATGATCGTGCGCGACGTCGAAGTGGCGATGCGGGCATTTCCATATGCGCCATGCACCAGCGTCGTGCCAGCGTTCAAGAAGCTGATCGGCAGAACGATCGGCGCCGGCTGGAGGCGCGCGGTGCAGGAGTGCGTGGGCGGTGCGAAAGGCTGCACCCATCTGCGCGAACTCCTGGTTCCGGCCGCCACGGTCGCGTTTCAAGCGATGAGTTGGCCCGAGGAAGGGATGCCGGAGCCGCCGTCCAGCGCGGATCACGCGGCTGAGCGTCCGCTCTTTGTGGACGGTTGCAAGGCCTGGGCATCGGATGGGGAAATCGTCGCGACGTTCTATCCGCAGTTTCATCGGAAACATGCTTAGGATCGATCGGCCGCGGGGCTGCCAATGCAAAACCTGGCCAAAATAGATGCTACGCTTCTCTTCGAAATTTCAAACGAGAACAATGCGTCTTCTGCCGCATCGGCACGGCTCTGAGGCGAACGACGGATGATTGTTCTTCCCTATCTGGCGCATGCGCCGCAAATCGGATCGCGGATCGCCGCGCATCCCAGTTCCGCCGCGATCGGCCGCACGCAACTCGGTTCCGACTGCGTGCTCGGCGAACTCACCTTGTTGCGCGCAGATGGCGAAGACGTTCGCATCGGCAACGATTGTTGGTTCGGTGAAGCCAGCACCGTGCACATCGCCGACCGGATCTATCCCGCAATCATCGGTTCGCGCGTCAGCGTCGGCCGCTATGGCTTGGTGCACGCGTGTACCGTGGGCGATGATTGCGTCATTGGCGAGCATGCGGCAGTCATGGACGGCTCGGTTCTGGGCGCGGGCGCTGTGATCGCCGCAGGAAGCGTGGTGCCGCCCGGCAAGACTCTCGAGGGCGGCTGGCTCTATGCCGGGGCTCCGGCCTTGCCGGTCGAGCGGGTGACTGGCGGCTTAATCGAGCTAATGCACCGCGCTATGCGGGCCGGTTCCGGCGCGGGGGAGAGTCTGGCCATCTTCGCTGAAGCGCGCGTTCCCGGGTTGCGGCATGCAGCGGGATATGGACTAAAGCGCAGTTTCGCCGAAGGTACATACGTCGCACCCACGGCGAGCATAGCAGGTCAGGTCGTACTCGGCGCCCGCTCGAGCGCCTGGTTCGGCGTCGAAATCGACGCTGGCGAGGCTCGTATCGAGGTTGGGGAGGAAACCAACATTCAGGACAATTCACGGCTCTATGCAGGCAAGGCGGGCGAAGACATTCTAATAGGTCCACGGGTGCTGATAGGACACAATGTGCGCATTTTCGCCAGTACGATCGAGGAAGGCGCAATCATCGGCATGGGGGCCATAATAGGCAAAGGAACCATCGTCCGAGCGGGTGGCTGCGTCGCGGCAGGCGCCGTCACCGAGTCCGGCACCGAAGTCGTTTCCGGGCAGGTCTGGTCCGGTCGTCCGGCACGAGCCGCCAGGGCGCTCTCTGACCGCAACCGCGCAGGATTCGAGCACGCGGTGCAAGTGTACGTCCAATACTCAGCGCACTATCTCGCCCAAGCCGCCAAAGCGCCCAGCACAGCCTGACTCGAACAGCAACTTGATTCCTCCTGTCGGCAGCACATCACTACTCTGAACATCGCGATCCTCGCACACGCAGCGGAGCGCCTCTGCTCAGCGCTCGGACGGTGCGGCAGTTCTTGTCGTCCGGATGCCGGTAGTGCCTCAGCCTCCGGATTCTGAATCCCTGTCTCGGATCTTCGCGGCGGTTCGCGCTGGCAAGCAAGCAGCGCAGGATCGCGTCCGCACCGTGGGACGTGGGAAAAATCGTCGCTTTTGACGATGCGACGGCGCAGTGGAGGGAAAACAATGAGTACACCGGAGCGGCGCGGATCCCGAGGCGGCGGTAGATGTCGCCTGCGTCGGGGACAACGGGTGCTCCATGTCGGACACAGAACCTCGCGTGCGACGATGATTCATTATTTCCCAGCAAAAAGGAACTGCAATGACTAAATTATGGCCCGCCGAAATCGCAGTCAAAGCTTTGCAGGAGGAAGGGGTCGATACGATGTTCGGCCTGCTGGGAGGCCATATCCAGTCGATCCAGGATCATGCGTACCGCGCCGGCATGAAGGTTCTGCAGGTACGCCACGAGCAGGCCGGAGTGCATGCCGCGGACGGATACGCACGGGTGACGCGGCGGCCGGCAGTGTGTTACGGCACCGCCGGTCCGGGTATGCTGAACATGGTGACCGGCATTCATATGGCCTACGTGTCACGTACGCCCCTGGTCTGCCTGTTTGGCGGCCACAGGGAGCTGGAGAGCCATCGCGGATCGGTGCAGGAGGCTTACGCCGCCGAAGTGTGCCGCAGCCTAACCAAATGGACGGTGCGGGTCACTGAACCGGAAATGACGGCGCATTTCATTCGCAAGGCGTTCCGCGACGCGATGACCCCGCCCTACGGTCCGGTTGGCATCGAGTTTCCGCTGGACAAGTTCAATCGCGGGCGCATGGATGAGTCCGAGCAGCTTGCCTATCGTCCGGGATCGTGGCGTACCGGCGCCGCCGCCCGGGCTGCGACCGAACCGGAATACGCCGCGCGCGCGATGCAAGCTCTATTGAAGGCCAAGCGTCCGCTGGTGATCGGCGGGGAGGGCGTGCATTGGTCCGGCGCCGATGAGGTGTTGAAAACCTTCGTCGAGCAGCTGCGTATTCCGTTCAGCCTGCGCCGGCTCGGGCGCGGCGCGATCCGGGAAGACCACCCGCTTGCGATCAGCGGCGGAGCGCGCAAAGAACTGATCGAGAATGCCGACGTCGTATTGCTCCTGGGCCTGCAGGTGGGCTATCTCGAAAGCTTTGGCGAATGGAAAACGAGCGCACGCTTCATCCAGCTCCAGACCTGCACGGAAGACGTGCTGACGACCCTGCCCACGGAATTCGAACTCGTGGGGGACCCGAAGACGATCCTGCGGCAGATGCTGGACAGCGCACCGCGTATCGGCGTGGACGGCGATCGTACGGTATGGCTCGAGCGCGCCGCACAGATACAGAAGAAGTTCGTCGACCGTATGAGCTCCGAAGCCGACAAGGTTGCGACGGACAGCCCGATACATCCGCGCTGGCTGTCCAAGATTGTGTCCGATTTCATCACCCCGGACTTCAATATCGTGTTCGACTCCTTTACCGCATCGACCTACCTCGGCGAGCATCTGCTGGCCAAGCGCAGCGGTCAGGTGCTCGATGCGGGACTGTCGGCGGCGTTCGGGCATGGCGTCGGCATGGGCATCGGCGCACAGATGGGTCGGCCGGACGCGCCGGTGCTGGTCATGATGGGAGACGGCGGAATCGGCCTGGGCGGCGGCGATATCGAGACCGCCGTGCGCTACGGCTTGCCTGTCGTCTATCTGATCTACAACGACAGCTGTTACTGCGCGGGTCTTGAGCAGTATTGCTACGGCGAAGAGTTCCGCATGCTCGGACCGTACGGGCGCAAAGGTTATCGGCTGACCCAGGATGTGCGCTACGACCTCATGTACGCGCCGCTGGGATGCCACACCGAGCACGTCGAGCGGCCGCAGGATATCGTGCCGGCGCTGGAGCGCGCGTTCGCGTCGCGCAAGACCGCCGTCATCAACCTGGTAGGTACGCGCCATGTGCGGCACCCGCTGTACGACTCCGTCAGCGCCCGCGAAATGTTCTGGACCCTGCCCGCCGCAGAAGTCCAGGAGACGGCACGCAAGCGCCATCACGATACCTTTTATCCGAGGTACCACGGCGGAGCGAAGATCGACGAGTGAGGCCGTCTAAGCACGGGCCGACTCAGGCAATCACGGTGCTAATACTGCGCTGCTGTTGCTGGTGGCGAGCAACCCGTCTCCAGCCGCGGAGGCTCCGTTCAGGCGCAATTGCATTTGACGGTCACCGCGTCCGGGATTTGATTCCCGCATGCCGCGAGAACGGGTCGCAGCAAATATCGTCGCTTTCGACGATGTGGCGGCGTGGCGCAGGGAAAAGAATGGCGACGTGGGCGGCAAAGCCCGCTGGGAATCTGGGCAAACCGGTGACAACGAAGCACCCCATCCCATTCACAGGAGGACCTAAAGATCGATCGCATGCACATCGTTGCCGCAGTCGCGACCGCGCGAAATCCGAGTTTTGTATCAATCCTGCTGGCGCATAGATCCGCGCGGGCCGGATGCAGCATCCGATAAACGCAGCGATTGTCGACGCCGGATCCGGCTTAGACACTTAACGAGAGAAAAGGGGGGAGCGAGATGGAAAACAGAAGCAGGTGGGGCATCGCCGCAGGCAATTGCTTGCTCGTCGTCAGCACGTTGTTGGCAGTTCCGACCGCGGCAGTCGCGGCGGATTACCGGCTTGGACACGTCTACCCGACGGAATCTCCGGTGGGGCAGGCGGCGGTGAAATTCGCCGACCTCGTGCGCGAGCGCACTAAGGGCGAGGTCAACATCAAGCTGTTTCCGAGCGGCCAGGTTGGCAGCGATGAGCAGATCGGTCGCGATATTTCGCGCGGCCTGCTCGACTTCGCCCTGCTGAACCACGGCAGTGCCAACAGCCTCGACAAGCGCATCGACATGCTGGCGTTGCCGTTCGTCGCCGCCAATTTCGAGCAGATCGACCAGATTTTTTACGGCAACGGCGTCATCCCGACGACGACGCTGGAGGTGTTCAACAAGCTGAACATCCACTACCTTGGCTGGTTCGAGTCGGAGTTCAGGGCGGTCAGCAACTCGAAACACGCAGTTACGACTTTGGCCGACCTGCGCGGACTGAAGATACGCGTGCCGCCGGCCCGGGGGCTGCGCATGTTCTTTGACGACGCCGGCAGCCAGACCGTCGTCATGCCGTTCACTGAGTTGTTTACGGCGCTGCAGCAAAAAACCATCGATGGTCAGGAGAACGGACCCATCCTGACTCTGACCTCCAAGCTCTACGAGACCACGAAATACATGACCCTGACGAATCACGTCTTTTCGCATGGGGCCATCATCGTGTCGCAAGCCTTGTTCAACAAACTCACACCCGAGCAACGGGAGATCGTCGAGCGCTCCGGCAAGGAAGCGGGGCGCGAGCAGATCCAGAAGCAGCGGGCCGCGTTCAACGACAGCGTGGCCAAACTGCGCGCCGCCGGGGTGGAAGTGACTGAACTGTCGCCCGCCGCCCGCAAGGATATGCAGCAGCTTGGCATGAAAGTCTGGGACAAGATGGCCGACGTCTATGGCGCAGACAAGATTGCCCAGCTGCGCAAGGAAGTGGCGGCGATAAGCAAGTAATGAGAGGCGCGCTGCGCACGCTTTCGAGGGCGGAGAAGTGGATTGCCACTGCCGAAATAGTGGCGATCACACTCGCGCTCGCGGTGATGCTGGTCGCGGTCGTTCTGAACGTGATCGACCGCACCTTCAACCTGCCGTGGCCCGATCTCAGCGAGCCGGCCCTGATCAGCATGTCGGTACTGGCTTTTGTCGGCAGCGCCTACGCCGTGTATTCCGGCGGCCATATCATCGTCGACCTCGGTGAAGTGATTCCGGCGGGCCGGTGGCGTCGCAGGACCGCCTGGATCGTGGATCTGTGCATCCTGGTTCTGGCCGTTCTGATCGTGCTCTATGGCAGTGAGTTTCTGGCCTACGTGGTGAAGATCAGCGAGCGCACACCGGAACTCGACCTGCCGCTCTGGCTGCCCGTCGGCTGTCTGGTAGGCGGTTCGGTACTGAGCATTTTTCACGTGCTTTGCCGCTTGTTGCGCGCAATGGCAGGGATGAATGCCGAAGAGGCCGGTCTGCAGAATTCGGTACTCGGGCATCTGCGGGAAGCGGACGCGGAGCAGGGCTCATGACTCTCACGCTGATCGTTCTGTGCATCCTGCTGCTGGTCAGCGTCCCGGTCGGCATGGCCTTTGGTCTGGCGGGATTCCAATTTGGCAGCGCCAGCGGAATCCCGCCGCAGACGCTGGCATCGATTCCGTATGAAGCCGTCACCAGCTTTCCGCTGCTTGCCATCCCGCTGTTCCTGCTGATGGGAGACCTGATGCAGCAAGGCAATCTGGCCAGCCAGCTTTTCCTGGCCGTCAATCGGATGGTGCGGCGGCTGCGATATTCGGTCGGCTACGTGGTAATCGGCACCTGTGCGTTCATGGGCGCGATCACGGGCTCGTCCGTGGCGACGGTCGTGGCGGTCGGCAGCATCATCAGAAAGCCAATGCTCGAGCGCGGCTATCCGATCGGCTATATCGGGGCGCTGAGCGCGTCGGCCGGCCTGCTCGGCGTGCTGATACCGCCGTCCATCCCGTTGATCATCTACGGGTCGACGGCGAGCGTGTCCGTGACCACCCTGTTCCTATCGTCTTTCGTGCCCGGGCTGATTTTCGTCGTCGCCTTCGGTATCACCCATCGCCTGGTTGCCCCGCGCGTGCTGCGCGGGCGAGGTGCGGTAGCGGAGAGCGGGTACGAGGACAATGAGGCGCTCAGAGCCCACCGCTGGAAGGACTCGTTGCCCGCGCTGCTGATGCCGGTCATCGTCCTGGGCGGCATTTACGGCGGCATATTCACGCCGACCGAGGCCGCCGGCGTAGGATGCGTTTATGCACTCGGCGTGTGCATTTACCAACATCGAAGCAAGTTCAGCCACTATCGCGCCGGCTTCGTTTCGGCGGCGATCAGTTCCGGCGCTGTGCTCTCTATCCTGGCATTCGCCAGCCTGTTCAATCGCGCCCTTACCCTGCAGCAGGTGCCGAACGCCATCGGCGCCCTGGCGCTCTCCGTCACGTCCGATCCAGTGGTGTTTCTCTTGCTGGTTACAGGCGTCATGTTCCTCATCGGCATGCTGATGGAGACCAATACCGCCGTGCTGCTGATGGCGCCGCTGTTCGCGCCGGTCGCCGTCCGCTATGGCATCGACCCGCTCCATTTCGGCGTGCTGATGGTGACGACGATCGAGGTTGGTCTGCTCACGCCGCCGATGGCAGCGAACGTGTTCGTCGCCTCGAAGATCACGGGGGCGCCCATCCCCGCGCTGCTGCGCCATGTCTGGCCATTCGTGGTCGCTGCGACGGTGGTGCTGATGGCGATCGTCTATGTGCCGAGCCTGACGACCTGGCCGAATCTGCTCAAATAGGCAATTCGGCTTTTCCTCTCCTTATCGCAATGCGGCGCGCTCGCACGCAGCCGCACGGCCAGCCTTTTTGCAATGAGACGATCGCGCGCAAGCGCGCGGCCCGGGCGCATGAGCAGGAGCCGGGAAAAATCGTCTCTTTCGACGATGTGATGCGGCGGCTGCCGGAAAAGAATGACTGCGCTGGGACAAAGTGCACCGGGTGCTATAGCAACACGACAGCAACACGACAAACAGGAGGGCAGGGACATGAGGCAGAAGCGAAATTGGCTGTTCATCGGAATGATGCTGGTAGGGGCGATGGCGGCGGCGCCCGGCTTTGCGCCGGCGCAGGCGCTGAGCATAGACATGGCATCGACGGCAACCCCGCAGCATTCCTATTCGAGAGTCGCGCCGTCCATGATCGCCGAGGTGGAAAAAGCGTCTGGCGGCCAGATCAAACTTACGGCCACTTTCGGCGGGATCCATGGAAGCGAAAGAGAGATGTCCGAGGCGCTCCAGCTCGGAAACCTGAAAATGGGATGGGTCAGCGACATCGGCATGGGCAGCGTCGTCTCCAATATCGCCTATGTGAATCTGCCGTATCTCCTGCCCACCTATGAAATGGTGGACAAGTACTATTTCAATGGCTTTCTGGGCGAGGAATTGCAGAAGCGGCTCCTGGCGAAAGGCATCCGCCTGCTGGGCTGGCTTGAAAACGACTATCGCGACCTGACCAACTCGCGCAGGCCTATCACCAAATCGGACGATCTGAAAGGACTGAAAATCCGCGTACCCGAATTCCCCATGCTGCTCAGTTTCTTTCGGAAGATCGGGGCGAATCCTACGCCCATGGCGGTGACCGAGCTTCTGACCGGGCTGCAGCAAAGCACCATCGACGGCCAGGACAACGGGGTGATCCTGACTTATTCCTTCGGTTTTTACCAGGCGCAGAAGTACTTCACGATGACCCACCACTCCTACAGCGGAGGGGGGATTGTCGTCAGTGAAAAGTTCTGGAAAACCCTGACTCCCGAGCAGCAGAAGATTCTCTCCGCCGCTGCCAGGACCGCCGGGGACAAACAGCGGGCAATGAACCGCGGCGATGTCGCCGGATTCAAGAAGAAGATGGAAGAGGCGGGAATTCAATTTGGCGAACTGACGCCGGAAACACGAGCCGCCTTCAAGAAAGCGGCGAGCGAGGTCTGGAAAGAAAATCATGAGAAATTCGGCAAAGAACTCATGGACCGGATCCAAAAGGAGCTTGGGCAGTAGCTGCAGCCGAAACGGGGCCAGGTGAGTTCTCACCGGCCCCTTGACTCGTTATCGACCTCGGAAGCTTGCCGGCCATAGGCATATTGGCCGGCGGGAACGCATCACGAACACAGCGCTGGCAAAACGGCTGAATCTCTTATAAGCAGCCCGCGCTGCAATGAAGGAGGTGGGGGATGAAAGGACGCGAAGCGAAGGTTCAGGAAGAGTCGGACGCGCCAGCCGATTTTCACCTCGAGCGCAGCCAGGGACGCTTCGACCGCGCCGATCATTGGCTGCAACAAGCCGGAAGCACCATCCTGACGGCAATGTTTCTGGTCATGACCACGGTGGGGCTGATGCAGGTTGTCTTCCGCTATTTTTTTCAGCTCCCGCTGCCCTGGTCGGAGGAACTCATCCGTTATCTCTTCGTCTGGACCACCTTTCTCGGAGCGGGGGTCGCTGCGGCACAGGGGCTGCACATCGAGATCGATCTGCTCTCCTTTATTCTGGACAACAGAACCCCTGCGCAGCGCGCCAGAACCATCCGCCAGATTCGCATCGCAGGTACCTTTCTAGTACTGATTTTTCTCGCTTACTACGACTACCTGGCAGCAGGGTTTTTGTGGGATATCAAGGAACTTGAGCAGACGTCGACCGCCATGGATATGAACATGCTGTGGCCGATGTCATCGATCTTGGTCGGGGGCGGCCTGATGTTCTTTCACTACTGCGCGCGGATTGTCCGAGACCTGCAAGCGGTCTGGACGGAGCGAGCCGCAGCGGGCGTCCCGGCACGGAGAACAAGCTGATGTCCTGGCTCATACTCTGGATTGCCCTGTTTTTCTCATTTGCCTTCATGCGCATTCCGATCGCGCTCGCCATCGGCATGGCGGCGGTAATCGTCATGGGGCTTGCCGGAATTCCGCATGGCCTGGTGCCCTCGGTCTCTTTCGCTTCCCTCGACCAGTTTCCGTTTCTGGCGATCCCGTTCTTTCTTTACGCCGGCGACTTGATGGTCAGCGGACGGATTTCAGACAGCCTGATACGCTTCACGGATTCGGTCGTAGGCCGCCTTCGCGGAAGCCTGGGCGCGACGGTGGTCTTCGGCTCGATGCTGTTCGGAACCGTCTCGGGATCGTCGATCGCCACCGTGAGCGCGATCGGCACGGTGATGATGCCGGAATTGCTGCGCGGCGGATATGATCGCCGCTACGCAACGGCCCTGATCAGTTCCTCCGGCTTTCTCGGAGTGCTTATTCCGCCCAGCGTGCCCGGAATCGTATATGCGATCAGCTCGGGCCAGTCCGTCGCCGATGTATGGATCTCCACGGTCGGTGCCGCATTCCTCGTTGCGGCCGGATACCTGCTCGTGAATCACCTCGTGTACGGCCGCAGCCTGCCGCGCAACCAGACCCCGTTCTATTTCGGCCAATACGTCAAGGGGATCGCCGGTTCCTTCCGCGAAGCGATCCTGGGCATCCTCATGCCCATGATCATCTTCGGCGGCGTATACGGAGGAATTTGCACGCCCACCGAGGCCGGCGCCGTCGCCGTCGCCTACGGCATCGTGATCCTGTTCATTTCCACCCGAAAGGAAACCAATCGGATCAAGAATTTCCTCGCCCTGAGTCGGAAGACGGCCGTGAGCAGCGCTTCGATCTGCATCATCATTGCCTTTGCATCGGTTGCCGGGCGGATGATCGTATCGCTGCATATCCCGGACAACCTGACGGCGTTCATCACCAGCTACACGACGTCCCCAATCGTCTTCCTTCTGCTCGTTAATGTGCTTCTGCTGATTCTGGGCACGTTCATGGAAACCAATACCAGCATCCTGATCACCGCACCGATCCTGGTTCCAGTGGCCAAATCCTTCGGCATCGACCCGATTCATTTCGGCGCTATTTTGCTGCTGAATCTGGAGATCGGCATGATCACCCCACCGTTTGCCGCCAATCTGTTCGTCGGCTGCAGAATCGGGAATATCTCGATGGACAAGGTAATCAGGCCCTTGCTGCCGTTCTTCATCGTTCTGATTCCAGTGCTTCTGATCATCACTTACGTTCCATGGGTGTCTCTGTTTTTGGTCAAACTGCTGGCGCGATGATGGTGGCAGGGGGACGGCCTGTGAGGAAAGAAGACATGAATTCATCAGCTTTGTTGGTGGGCAATCTGCTGGCATCGAGCGCCAGCAAGTTCCCGGAGAAGACGCTGGTCACGTTCGGGACGCAGCGTTTCACCTATCGCATGGTCGATGAACGCGCCAACCGCCTGGCGAACGCGGTCCTGGCTTTGGGCCTGAAGAAGGGCGATCGCTGCGCCATTCTCTTCTACAACCGCGCCGAATGGCTGGAGGCCTATTTTGGGCTGGCCAGGATAGGCGTGATCGCGGTGCCCGTTAACTTTCGCTTTACCGCCCCGGAGGCCGAATATGTCCTGAATCATTCGGAACCAAAGGCCTTGATTTACGAAGAAGCGTTTCTTCCGCTGGTGGATGCCATACGGTCCAGAGTCCCCTCGTTCCGGCATTTTGTCTGCCTCGGCAGGAGCGGCGACCGCGATTATGCTGCATGGCTGGAGGCGGCGAGCCCCAGCGAGCCGGATTGCCGGGTCGAAGAGACGGATCCGCTGTTGATTGCCTACACTTCGGGAACGACCGGTTTTCCGAAAGGTGCAGTCATCTCGCATCGGAAAATGGTCATCCACTTTGCACTGGTTCCGGCCCAATACGGAAACATCAATCATACCGATCGCATGCTTGTCGTCATGCCCCTCTTCCACTCCAATTCGATCTGGTTCTCCGAGATCATGGTGATGATGGGCGGGTCGATGGTGATCTATCCGTCTGGCGGATTCGATCCCGAAGAGATCCTGCGTACCATCAGTGAGGAAGAGATCACCCTCATGTCGGTGGTTCCGACCATGCTCACCATGATTCTGAATTTGCCCGTTCCGGTAAGATCCAAGTACGGGCTCGCTTCGATGAAGGCGGTACTCACCGGTTCGGCGCCGTTGATGACCCGCACGAAGGAACAGACCATCGAGTGTTTCAGGAACGCAGTCCTTTTTGAAGGCTACGGCTCGACCGAAACCGGCATGGTGACCGTGATTCGTCCCGAAGACCAGCTGGGCAAGGTGCGGTCGGTCGGCTTGGCCACGGCGGGAAAAGAGATTCGCCTGCTCGATGACGACGGAAACGACGTCCCGGAAGGGAGCGTGGGCGAACTTTATGCACGCGGCCTGGGTATTCTCCTGGTCGAATACTGGAACGATCCGAGGGGGACGGCGAAGGCTTTCCGTGGAGACTGGTGCACCGTAGGGGACATGGGCCGCAGGGATGCCGAAGGGTTTTATTACCTGGAGGACCGGAAGGCAGACATGATCATCAGCGGAGGGGAAAATATTTATCCCACCGAGGTGGAAAATGTCATCGTGAAGCACCCCGGCGTCCTGGAGTCCGTGGTAGTGGCGATTCCCGACCCGGTGTGGGGGGAGAAAGTACATGCCGTGGTGGTGCTGAAGGAAGGGATGGACACCAAAGGCGACGAATTGATCGATTTCTGCCGGGACAAGCTGGCAGGCTACAAGCGGCCTCGATCCATCGATTTTGTGCAGCAATTGCCCAAGACGCCAACCGGCAAATTGTTGCGGCGCCAGGTGCGCGAGGCATATTGGGGCAAAGACGGGAAGATTTATCATTGAAACGGGAACGACGCGCTTTGCCGCCGTTCAAAGAGAAGACTGCCGCTTGCTCTGGATTTGTGTTTGCACAGGACGCAAGCGGGATGGTGCGACAAACGAAATGCAACTCCGATATCTTCGAGGGGAAACGGATGGCCTGTGAGTAATATCCGATGGACGTGAAGTATTTTGCCGGCATCGATATCGGTTCGATGACGACGAAGTGCGCGCTGGTCGATGCCAGCGGCACGTTGGTGTCCTCCGCACTGGTTCCCAGCGGTGCGCGAATCCGCGTCGCGAGAGAGGCCGCACTCGACGGGGCTGTCGCCAAGGCAGGGATCGTACGCGAGCAGATCACCTACCTGGTCGCCACCGGCTACGGGCGCAAGCGTGCCGAGGCCGACGGGCAGGTCACCGAAATCACCTGCCACGCGCGCGGCGCAATCTACCTCTTCCCCAGGACGCGCACCATCATCGATATCGGCGGCCAGGATACAAAGGCAATACGCGTCGGGGCGAACGGAGACGTGTCTAACTTCGTGATGAACGACAAGTGCGCCGCCGGGACAGGACGTTTTCTGGAGGTCATGGCGCGAGCGCTCGAAGTGGATCTGGAAGATCTGGGCCCGCTGTCGATGCAATCCACCTCGCCGCAAAGGATAAGCAGTTTTTGCACGGTTTTCGGCGAGTCGGAAGTGGTGTCGCACCTCGCCAACGGATCGGAGGTCAAAGACATTGCCCTAGGACTGAACGAGGCGATCGCGGGGCGGGTGGTGGGTATGCTGCGGCGCGTCGGTATCGAGTCGGAAGTCACAATGAGCGGGGGTGTCTCGCGCAATATCGGCATGCGCAGCTGCATAGAAAAGCTCCTGGACTGTCCGCTGAACGTCAGCGAAAACTCGCAGATCGTGGGCGCGCTCGGGGCGGCGCTCATCGGCCGCGAACAGTGGCTGGCGCGGGAACACAAAAAACTGGAGAGCAGCGATGCCCAATGAAGCATTTTCACGCGTTTTGCAAGCCTGCAAGACTACGACGAATCCGGGCGCATACATCGCCAAATGGCGGGCAGGGCGGCAGGATCCTCGAGCGATAGGATTTTTTCCGACCTACGTCCCGACCGAGCTCATCATCGCCGCCGGTGCGCTTCCGGTGGGGGTCTGGGGCGGGTCGATCGCGGTTTCGCACGCAAACGCTTATATCCAGCAGTTCACCTGCTCCATCGTGCGTTCCGTCACCGAATACGCCCTGAAGGGAACGTTCGATGGGCTCGAGGGGGTGCTCTTTCCGCCCATTTGCGATTCGGTCAAGCTAATTTCCAGCAGTTGGAAACTGAATTTCTCCGAGCGCTTCCTGGTGGAGATGGTCAACCTGCCGGAGCGGCTCGATAGCGAAGCGTCGGTCAACTACCTGGCCAGCGAACTGCGCCGCGTCGCGGAAGTGCTGTCGCAGCGGCTCGGGCGGCCGCTTTCCGATGATTCCCTGCGCTCCGCAATCGCGTTGTGCAACCGCGTCCGTGCCGTTCAGGAACGCTTCTATCGCTGGCGCCAGACCGCGGCTGGCGCGCAGGCCACGCTCGCCGACGTGTGCACCGTCATCAAGGCGGGCACGGTCATGGATGCGGAGGAATACGTGCCGCTGCTGGAGGAGTTTCTCGCCTCGACCGCCGGTGATGCGCAAAGCGGACTGCGCGCGTCAGGTGTGCCCATTGTCGTCACGGGCCTCGCCTGCCAGTTGCCGCATGCGAATTTCCTGGCGCTGTTCGAATCCTCGGGCTTGAGAGTGGTCAACGACGATCTGTTTTTCGGAATGCGCGCCTGCGGCCAGATCGCGGTCGATGGCGACCCCTATCTCAATATCGCGCGCGGATTCGCCGACTCGCCGGCAATGGCGACCCGCTATCACTCGCGCAAGCTGCGCCATGAACTGGTGCTCGACGAGATGCAAGCCGGGGGGGCAAAAGGGGTCGTGTTTCTGATCCCCAAGTTCTGCGAGCCCGAATGGTTCGACCTGCGCTATTTGAGGCATGAGATGGAGCAGCGCAAGATTCCGAACATTGCGATTGATTTCGAAGAAGATCCGGGGATGATCGGGCCGGCGCAGACCCGCCTGGAAGCGTTTGCCGAAACCCTTGCGTGACTACTGGAGAAACCGATGACCGCAAAAGTACTCAAGACCACCGCGATCACGCAGAAGGTGATGCGGGATTACTACGCCGCGTGCCGGGCGAGCAAGGCGAGCGGAAGGAAGGTTGCGTGGGCCACCGCGGGCATGCCGACCGAGTTGCTGGTTGCCGCTGACATAGACGTCAGTTTTCCGGAAAATCACTCGGCCACTTGCGGCACCAAGCAGATGGGGGCGCAGCTGTGCGAAATGGCGGAGGCGGCCGGACTTTCCCAGGAGACCTGCTCCTATGTCCGCGTCGATCTCGGGGTTCGCAACGGCGGCCCGAGCCCCTGGGGTGGGCTGCCCGATCCGGACATCATATTCTGCTGCACCGTGAGTTGCACCACGGTGGTCAAGTGGTTCCAGGACGTGCAGCGGCATTACGGCTGCGAACTCGTCGTGGTCGATATGCCCTACAATTTCGACGAAAAGATCACCGATCATTCGGTGGGCTACATCGTGCAGCAACTCGAGGAAACGATAAAGCGCATCGAGAAGGTGACCGGTCGCCCCTTTGACAGGGCGCGGCTGGAGGCAACGGTCGAGCTGTCCAAGCAGGCCTGCGATTATTGGGAAAAATGTCTCGAGCTCGGCGCGACCAAACCATCGCCCATCAGTACCACGGACATGCTGGTAAATATGGGGCCGATCGTATGCCTGCGCGGCACGCAGGCGGCGGTAGACGTATATAAAGCGCTGTACGAAGAGTTGTCCGAGCGCGTGGCCGAGGGGTACGTGGCGGCGGGCGAAGAGCGCTTTCGCCTGGTCTGGGACAACATTCCCTTCTGGTTCGCTCTGGGTTCAACAGTGCGGCGCCTTTCGGAACTCGGCGCGGTGCTGGTCGGCGCCACCTATCTCTACCACTGGGTGCGTCACCTCGAACCGAAGAATCCGCTGGTTTCGCTGGCGCGCGAGTTCTCGACCAGTACGACGATGAACCGCAGCGTCGCGCACAAGATCGACAAGGTGGGGAAAATGCTCAAGACCTACCAGGCGGACGGCCTCATCATCCACTCGAACCGCAGCTGCAAGGTCGATTCGCTGGGGAGTCTGGACCTGCAGCGCGAAATCAAGGCTCGCCTCGGCATTCCCGTGCTAATGGTCGACGGCGACCATACCGACCCGCGGGCATTTTCCGAAGCGGTGGTACAAACGCGGATCGAAGCCTTTATCGAGGGTCTGGAAAAACTCAGAGCTGCGGGCGGCGTGCAACGCGCGAATGTATAGGATTGCCCGGCAGGCAAAGTGCCGGGGACGGCGCATCCCCATGCCTGGCAGCGCATGACGGCCGGCCGAGACGCATCGCGACCGCTTGGCCAAATCGATCAACTGGGAGGGAGAGCAGGAAGATGCAAGCGCAATTGACAGTAGGGAAGGCCCTGCAGAACATCGCGAAAAAATACCCGAAGAAGACCGCCATCGTCTTCGAGGAGCGAAAGTTCAGTTTCGAAGAGTTCAACCTGCGAGTGAACCGGCTGGCGAACGCACTGCTCGCATTGGGGCTGGCAAAGGGCGACCATATCGCCGTCCTTCTGGGCAACTGCAGCGAGATCGTCGAGTTGCTGATGGCCACGACCAAGACCGGCATGGTTGCCGTCCCGGTGAACTTTCGCTTCGTCGCCAAGGAAATCGAGTACGTGGTGAAGCAGTCGGCGTCGAAGGCGCTTATCGTCGGCGAGGAGTACCTGGATAAAGTCGAGGCGGCCAAGGGTAACTTGCAGTCGGTCGAGCATTACATCGCGGTTTCCGCGCGTCCGGTCTCCGGCATGCGCGATTACGAGCGACTGCTCGCGGCGAGCAGCGTAGCGGAACCCGAAATCGAAGTGCATGAAGACGACCCCTGGTACATAGGCTATACCTCGGGAACGACCGGGTTTCCCAAGGGGGCGGTGGTGAGCCACCGCGCGCGCATACTGCCCGCGTTGTTCATGGCGGTCGAGTACGGATTGCGCGACACCGACGTCGAGCTGATGACGATGCCGCTGTTTCACTCCAACGGCATCACCTTCACGATGACCGGACTGTATCTGGGCAATACGGTGTTCATCATGCGCAACTTCGACGCGGAAGGCGTGCTGCGGGCAATCGAGAAGCAGAAGCTTACCTATGCCTCCATGGTGCCGACGATGTACGCCATGATTTTGAGCCTGCCCGACGCAATCAAGGCCAAGTACGACGTGGGCAGCATGCGCGTTCTGATCTCCTCGTCGTCGCCGCTGCTGACCAAGACCAAGGAAGAGATCCTGGCGTACTTCGGCTCCTCCCAGCTGAACGAGTTCTACGGATCTTCCGAGGCGGGAATAGTCACGAATCTGAAGCCGCGCGACCAGATGCGGAAGATCCGCTGCGTGGGTCAAGCGATGTTCGGCGCGCAGGTCAAGCTGCTCGACGAGGAGGGCAACGAGGTTCCAGCCGGCCAGGTCGGCGAGCTGTATTCGCTGAGCCCCTGTTTCTCCGAGTATTACCAAATGCCCGAGGCGACTGAGCGCGCGTTCAGGGGCGGTTGGTTCAGCGCCGGCGACATGGCGCGCATGGACGAGGAGGGGTATTTCTACATCGTCGACCGCAAGAACGACCTGATCATCAGCGGCGGGGAGAACATCTATCCCGCCGAGATCGAAGAGGTGCTCTCCCGCCACCCCGGCGTGAAGGAACTCGCGGTGATCGGGGTGCCGGACCCGAAGTGGGGCGAGGCGGTTCATGCGGTCGTCGTTCCGCATGATCTGTCGAGCGCCAAGGCCGAAGACATCATCGAGTTCTGCCAAGACCGGCTGGCGAGCTATAAGCGGCCGCGCTCGGTCGAGTTCGTGGACGCGCTTCCCAAGACGCCCACCGGCAAGATACTGAAACGGATCATCAGGGAAAAACGCTGGAGCGGCGAAGCGGTAAAAGTTTAGGGCCGGCAGCCCAAGTTGAGCTAATGGGAAATATCGAATGATGGAAAATCGCATAAAGCGCGTGCTGGACACCGGTAGCGTCGCTTATGGGGCATGGGTTCAAATGGCCAACCCGGAAAGCGTCGAGTATGCGGGTCGGGCCGGTTACGATTTCGTCCTGATCGATAGGGAGCACGGCTCTTTCGATCTTGACACGACGGCGCAGCTGCTGCGGGCCGCGGTGGCTAGCGGCGTCACCCCGGTAGTGCGAGTCCCGGATCGCAACCCGACCGAAATCATGCGCGTACTCGACGCCGGTGCGCTGGGTGTGCTGGTCCCGGGCGTTTCCACCCCCGAGCAGGCAAGCATTGCCGTGCGCGCGGCCCGCTATGGGCCGGTGGGCAATCGCGGCGCCTGCCCCTACACCCTGGCAACCATACATTTTTCCGGCAACTGGAGCGAATTTACCGAGTGGTCCAACCGCAACGTCTCAGTATGGCTGCTCATCGAAGGGGTCGAGGGCATAGGCAATATCGACCAGATTCTCGATACTCCCGGCGCTGATGCCATCTGCCTGGGGCCGTTCGACCTCTCTCAGGCCATGGGATTTCCGGGGCAGACTGATCACCCCGCCGTAGTGGACAAACTGAAAAGCATCGTCGCCAAGGCCCGGCGTCGCGGCGTCGAGGTGGTCGCCGTGCCCTTTGCCACCAGCCAGCAGGGGTTACGCGAGGAGGCCCAGAAGTGGATGGACATGGGCTGCCGCATAGTGGCGGGCGCAGTAGACCGGGTGGCGCTCAAGAATGGACTTGCCGATGCCTGCGCCGCGATGCGCGGAACGCCGTAGGACGTCAGATCAATCCATTTCTCCACTGCTGTTCGGAACTTACCGTATCATCCCCAGACGCCGCGCCACGGCCACCGCCTGCGTTCGGCTGTGGGCATCGAACTTGCTGTTGATGTTGCGCAAGTGCGTGCGTATGGTGCTGTCCGACACGAACAGCTTTTCCGCCATGGCGTTGTTGGAATAGCCCTCTGCCAGCAGTTGCAGAACGCGAATTTCTTTGCGCGTCAGCGGCTCCAGCAGCACGGCCGGCTCGGACGAAATCACGGCTTCCGCGGCCGCGGTGTTGGGGCCGAAGGTTTGCGACAGGTTCTCCACATAGTCGGCGAAAATCGGGTTACGGCGGGGTGCGCCGTTGCTGCGCAGCGACCGCGTGAACTCGTGCAGCAGTGCGCCCAATAGTTCGCCTTCGTCCAAAAGCAGGCGCACGAAGCCTTCGGCGCAGCTCGCCTTCAGCACGCTCGCCAGCAACTCCAGTGCAGCCGGTGCGTCTGCAGCGCGATGCATTGCCATTGCTTGCAGCAGTCGAAGCTTCAGCGCCCGCCGGTGCCGGGACGCCGCGGTCGCCTCCTCCGCAGCTGCGGCAAGCTGACTGGCAGCTGCGCGCGCGTCCCCTGCGTGAAGCTCCCAGCGCATTCGCGCAAGCGCCATGTAGTCGATGTCGTTGGCGAGATAGCGCAGGCTCTCCACACGATGCCATAGGTCTGGCTCGTCGGCGCGATCGAGTTCCTCCCGCGAAGCGTAATGGTGTCCCTGCAACAGCTGCACCCGTGCGCGTTCCAACTTTGCGCCCGAGACGATGCGCGGCAACCGACCCGTGTGGCCGACGTATTCAAGCTCGGTCAGCAGCTGCAATGTCTGGTCCACATCGCCGCGGCAGAACGCGATGCGCGACAGCATCGTGTAGCCGAGAATGATGTGGTCGGCGAGACCGATGTTACGGACCAGGGGCAAGTACACTTGCAGCAGACGCGCTGCCTGATCGAGATCGCCCACTTCGTAGACAACCGCCGCGTAGGGCACGCCGGCCCATGCGTTGCCGTTGGTGTGACTATAGTTGGCGGCGTGCGTGGCCGTGACCGCCATCCGAAAGCGCGCGGTTGCCTGACGAAGGCGGGCTTCCTGAAGGTCGATGATGCCCTCGGTCGCCTCGGAGTACATCTGATTGAAGGCGCTCGCACTCGTACCCTGGCCACGTCGGGCCGAGTCGATGAGCTGCCGTGCATGCACATGTTTTCCCATTACCGAAGTGATCGTGGCCATCGCATTGGCGAGCACATTGTCCGCGAACGGCACCGCGCTGGGCAGATGCTTCAGACTCTCAAGTCCGACGGTGTAGGCCTCATCGTAGCGGTCCATCATCGCCAGCAGCAGAGGTTTCAGCGCCTGGACGTGGGGCGCGATGCTGTCGAGCGTCGAATTTTCAAGTCCGCTGCGCTCGAGCATGTTCATTGCCTCCCATGGTCCGCGGATGAAGCACATGGCCCACATCTGCACGAGTTGCAACTGCGGGTGCGTTGCCAGCGCATTTGGGGGTAGTGCGCCAAACCAGCGCGAGAGCAGTCGCATGCGGCCCTGCGCAAGCAAGTCGGGTGCGTGAGCGTTGAGCAAAGCGATGGCACGACTCGTGTCGCCAGCCTCGATCGTATGGTCGATAGTAGGCACGTGCCGACCCCGCGCTTCGTACCAGTCAGCGGCCGCCGCGTGCAGTTCCGGCACGGCACGGGGTGCCTCGCGCTCCAATTGGGCTTTCAGGAAGCGAGCGAACAGGCTGTGATAACGGTAGCTTTGCCGTTCGTCGCCGAGCGGGACGAGCAGCACGTCGGCGGTCTCGAGTTCGTGCAGTATCCCTTGGCTGTCCACATTCGGCAGCAAGGCGTCGCACAAAGATGGTTCGAGGTGCTTGAGAACACTGGTGCGCAACAGGAAATCGCGAATGTGCGGCTGTTGCCTCGACAGCACTTCCTCCGCCAGGTAGTCGGTCAACGATTTGTCGGTGCCGGAGAAACGATCGACGAAATCAGCTGGCGCAGCATTGCGCTCCAGCGCTACAGAGGCCAACCAAAGTGCTGCCACCCAGCCTTCGGTTTTGCGGTGCAGTCGCGACAAATCGTCTCGGCTCAGCGGCATATTTTTTTGGGTAGCGAAAAATGCCTCTGTTTCTTCCAGCGTGAAGCGCAGGCGGGACGTGTCCACCTCCAGCAACTGGCCGTGCGCCCGGAGTCGGCCCAGCCTCAAGTCCGGCAGGCTGCGCGAGCTGATTACAAGCTGGCCGCTTCGCGGCAAGTTGTCGATGACTTCGCGTACCAAGCTGAACACGCCAGAATCGTTGATGACCTCGAAGTCGTCTAGGAACAGAACGAAAGCTTCGTTGTGACGGGCGAGTTTGGCGATGACCGCCAGCGCGATATCGCCCGCGGTACGTTTGTCGCGCGAGGACGAAACAAAGGTGTCGCTGACACCGTCATCGGCAATTGTGGCGACTGCGGCTTCCAGTCCGATCAGGAAACGCGACGCGTCATTGTCGGCGCGGTCGAGCGTCAACCAAGACGTAGCAATCCCGCGGTTCTCCAATTGCTTTCGGTACTGGAGCATCACGGTGCTCTTGCCGAAGCCCGCCGGCGAGCGCAGCAGCACCAGTTTGACTGTCTGCGCGGCGCACACGAGCTCGAGGATTTCTTGGCGCAGCACCTGTTGTGGGCGTGCCGCAGGCGCATTCAGCTTGGTGCGGAGCGACGCAAGAACGCGATCTCGTTGGAGCTGCGGATCGAATGTGTTTTTCATCAATAGGGGGCGAGGTCGCGGCTGGATGAGGATTTAAGCACGAAATCGGACTGCTCTTAAAGCGAATGTTACCTCATGAAGCATCGGGCTTTTCGAGCGCAGGTCTGCGGCGGGAATCGTCGCTTCCGACGATGCGATACCAAAATCATGACTCTAGACTTGGACCGCTACGGGGCATTGAACTCAGGGCATATTGGTCCCTGCATGTGGTTTCTGCGGGTAAGCATTGCTGCCACGGCTACCGAAATCACCCGCGATCTCTTCACTTCTTACAAGGAACGCTCATGAAACTCGATGCATCTATTGCCGCCGTCATCACCGGCGGAGCCTCAGGCCTGGGTGCCGCCACCGCACGGCGACTGGTCGCCCACGGGGTCAAAGTGGCCCTGTTCGATCTCAATCAGGAGGCCGGCGCGGCGCTCGCAGCCGAATTGGGAGGCGTGTTCTGCAAGGTCGACGTAACCTCTGAAACAGGCGTCGATTCGGGCTTCGAAAAAGCGCGCGCTGCAAACGGGCAGGAACGTATTCTCGTCAACTGCGCCGGCACCGGCAACGCGGTCAAAACTGCCAGCCGCGACAAGGCGAGCGGACGGCCCAAGCACTTTCCGCTCGATGCGTTCGACAAGATCATCCAGATCAACCTGGTCGGCACTTTTCGTTGCATCGCCAAGTCGGCGGCCGGCATGCTCGAACTCGATCCGGGCGCGGACGGGGAGCGCGGCGCGATCATCAATACGGCTTCGGTGGCTGCGGACGATGGCCAGATCGGCCAGGCTGCCTATTCGGCCTCCAAAGCCGGCATCGTCGGCATGACGCTGCCGATCGCGCGCGACCTGATGAACGAGGGCATCCGGGTCAACACCATCCAGCCCGGCATTTTCGAGACGCCGCTGCTGATGGGCCTGCCAGAGCACGTCCGGGTCGCGCTCGGCGCTTCGGTGCCTTTCCCCAAGCGGCTGGGTCAGCCAGAGGAGTTCGCCGCCCTGGTCGAACTGATGCTGACGAACCGCTACTTCAACGCCGAGAGCGTGCGTCTTGACGGCGGAATTCGTATGTCGCCGCGCTAGAGCCACAGGCGCATGCCTATCGGCACCGCAAATTCGCGGTCGCGCTCGTGCCGCGCCGATGCGTGTTGCTCGCGACGGACATCCGAAATTCGTCGCTTTCGACGACGCGCACGCTGGGCATAGAGTCAAGAATATACACTCGCTCGGTTTGCGCAGTGCGTGCCGCCGCCAGCTACATTTCACTTAATGGGGAGTTATGATGCCTGAAGCCTATATCGTCGCCGCCGCTCGCACTGCCGGAGGCCGCCGCGGCGGCCGCCTCTCGGGTTGGCACCCGGTCGACATGGCCGCGCAGGTCCTGAAAGCGCTGATCGCACGCGTTGACTGCGATCCTGCCTTGGTCGAGGACGTATTGCTCGGCTGCGTCAGCCAGGTCGGCGAACAGTCCACCAACGTGGCGCGCAACGCCGCGCTGGCGGCGGGCATGCCCGAGTCGGTTCCCGGTACCTCGGTCGACCGCCAGTGCGGTTCCTCGCAGCAAACCCTGCATTTTGCGGCTCAGGCGGTTATGTCTGGCACCATGGACATAGTGATCGCAGGCGGAGTCGAGAGCATGACGCGCGTTCCGATGTTCACGCCCTCGTCGCTGCCGCAGAAGAACGGGCTCGGATTCTACGTCAGCCCCGAAACGAAGCGTCGCTATCCGGGTGTCGAGTTCTCCCAGTTCGTCGGCGCCGATATGATGGCAAGGAAGTACGAATTGAGCAAAGACGAACTCGATGCTTTCGCCTTGCGCAGTCATGAACTGGCGATCGCAGCGACACGGGCTGGCCACTTCACGGAGGAGATCGTTCCGTTGCAGGTTCTGCTGGCCGACGCGAATCCCAACGGCGAAATGCATACGGTGGACGAAGGGATTCGGTTCGACGCCTCGCTTCAGGGCATCGCGGGGCTGAAGCTGTTGGCCGAGGGCGGGCGCGTGACGGCGGCGACCGCCAGCCAGATCTGCGACGGCGCCAGCGGCATGATGGTGGTGAGCGAACGTGGCTTGAAAATCTTGGGGGTGAAGCCGCTTGCGCGCGTCCACCACATGTCCGTGCTCGGCCATGATCCCGTGATCATGCTGGAGGCGCCGGTGCCGGCGACCGAACGCGCGCTGAAGAAGGCCGGCATGAAGATCGACGATATCGATCTATTCGAAGTCAACGAAGCCTTTGCGCCGGTGCCGCTGGCCTGGCTCAAGGCGGTCGGCGCCGACCCCGCGCGACTGAACGTCAATGGCGGCGCGATAGCGCTTGGCCATCCGCTCGGCGCCACCGGAACGAAGCTTGCAACGACGATGGTGTACGCCCTGAAACAGCGCAACAAGCGCTATGGCCTGCAGACCATGTGCGAGGGCGGTGGCATGGCCAATGTTACGATACTCGAAAGGCTGTAAGGCGCTCGACCATGAGTGGCGATGCATTGCTCCAGAACGTGGAGGGCGGCATTGCCGCGATCTCGCTGAACCAGCCGGACAAGCTCAATCCGCTGGGTTTGCCGCTGCAGCGCAGATTGCGCGAGCAGGCGACGGGCGCTCGGTTCGCGCATTCCTTGAATAACGGGTAGCGGAATTCGCTCGCCGCTGAAACGAATAATGATCCGAAGTCTCTCCGTGCTCAGCTGACGACGACGGCGGAGGTGCCGCCATCTACCTGAAGCACCTGGCCCGAGAGGTGCTTTCCTGCGTCCGAGGCGAACAGCAGTACCGGACCTTTCAGCGCTTCGTCGTCCCCGATACGGCCCAGGGGCACGGCGTTGGCCAGCCGTTCGGCGCCGGTACCTGCGACCAGTGTTTTGGCCATTTGGCTCGGGAATACCCCTGGGGCGATGGCGTTGACCGTGATGCCGAATTGTCCCCACTCGACCGCCAGCGCACGCGTCAAGCTGACTACGGCGCCCTTGCTGGCGCTATAGGCCACTGCGCGCATCGGCGGGAATTGAAATCCACCTAGCGCGGCGACCGACGCGATGTTCAGAATGCGGCCGCTGCGGCGAGGGATCATGTCGAGTTTGGCGATTGCGCGCGTCAGGGCGAAGACGCCGCGCACGTTGACGTTCATCACTTTGTCCCAGCCCGCGATCGGATGATCCTCGGCGGCCGCGCCCCAGGAAGTGCCCGCGTTGTTGACGAGGATATCGATCCGGCCGAGCCTTTCGATGGCGCTGGTGGCCAGGGTTTCGCACTGAGCCGCATCGCCGGAATCGGCAACCAGCCATTGCGCGTCGATGCTGGCACGCCGGAGCTCTGCAGCGGCGGATTCGAGCTCACCGGCCTTGCGCGCGCTGATCAGGACGCGCGCGCCCGCTTCGCCGAGCGCATGAGCGATCTGCAGACCGAGCCCGCGCGATCCGCCGGTGACGAGAGCGGTACGTCCGCTCAGGTCGAAAAGTTGTTGAACGGTTCTTGGCGCCGGCATGAGCTCGTACTCGGATGACGTGAAATTCGACAATCTACCGACCGGCGCATCACCGGCCATCGTCCGTTGCGACGATTTTGGCGTCGCCAGCGGAGCGGACGCAGTGAACGCGTCGTGGCCGACCAGACTCTTGACTCGGCGCAGGCGTCGGACTGTGCCGTGCCGGAAAATTCGTCGCTTCGGACGATGTGCCTGGAGTCGGACCGCCGCAGCATTCACGCTGTCGACCAGAGCCTTGCGATGCGGGGCGCCACGGAGTGTCAGATGTCGGGTCCCCTGCAAGGCTTGAAGGTCATCGAAATGGCGGGCATCGGTCCCGCGCCGTTTGCCGCCATGCTGCTGGCCGATATGGGGGCAGAGGTGATCCGCATCGAGCGACCCCGCACCGATCCTGCGGGGACAGAGCGTCGGTTCGACGTACTGGCGCGCGGTCGTCGCACCCTCGCGTTGGATCTGCACAAGAACGCATCGATCAAGGCGGTGCTGAAGCTGGTCGAATTCGCCGATGCAGTGATCGAGGGATTCCGCCCAGGCGTGATGGAAAGGCTGGGACTCGGGCCGGACGTGTGTCTTGCACACAATCCGCGGCTGGTGTTCGGGCGCATGACCGGGTGGGGACAGTCCGGGCCGATGTCTCACGCGGCTGGGCATGACATCAACTATATCGCCCTGTCCGGCGCGTTGCACGCAATCGGCCGTTCGGGTGAGGGGCCGGTGGTTCCTCTGAACTACATCGGTGACTTCGGCGGTGGCGGAATGCTGCTCGCTTTCGGCGTGATGTGCGCGCTGCATGAGGCAAAATCGTCGGGGCGGGGGCAGGTGGTAGACGCGGCGATGACCGATGGCGCCGCGCTGCTCTCGGCCATGATGTACGGCATGAAGGCGCAGGGATCGTGGAGCAACCTTCGCGGCGAGAATCTGCTCGATGGCGGCGCGCACTTCTACGACACCTACGCCTGCGCCGACGGAAAATACGTCGCCATCGGCGCGATCGAACCGCAATTCTATGCGGTGCTGCGCGAGCATTGCGGTATCGACGACCCGCTGTTCGACCAACAGATGAATCCGAGTGCCTGGCCCATGCTGAAGGTCCGGCTGGCCGACGTGTTCAGGACGCGCAACCGCGACGAATGGTGCGCGCTGCTGGAAGGCACCGACGCCTGTTTCGCCCCCGTACTCGATTGGGAAGAAGCGCCGCAGCACCGGCACAATCAGGCGCGTCATACCTTCGTCAACATCGATGGCGTCGTGCAGCCTGCGCCCGCGCCGCGTTTCAGCCGCACGCCGCCTGCCCAGCCGCGCCCGGCAAGCGGCCCCGAGTCCGATGTTGCGGCCATTATGCAGGCCTGGGGTATCACTGCCGACGCGGCGAGCTAGCCGACATCCGCGAGCGGCCGCGCTGCCGGACGAGGAATTGAGACAAGGAGAGCCGAATGACCTACGAACACCTGGACCTGCGCATCGACAAGGGTGTCGCCTACGCGACGCTGTCCCGGCCGGAGAGGCTGAACGCGCTCAATCCGAAGCTCACTGCCGAACTGCACGGTTTCTTTGCCGGCCTGAATGCGCGCTCGCCGGCCCGGGTCGTAATTCTGCAGGGGGCGGGCCGGGCCTTTTGTTCCGGCATCGACTTGAAAGACATGCAGCCTGCCGGCGCCCGCAAAGGCGCGAGCCAAATGCTGGAACTGCAGCAGAGCACCCGCGACATCATGCTGGCGATGCGCCGCTGTCCGCAACCGATCATCAGCATCGTGCAGGGTGCGGCGAGCGGAGGCGGCTTCGCGCTTGCCTTGGCTTCCGACATCCGCCTCGCCACTCCCGACGCGCGTATGAATGCCGCTTTCATCCGGCTCGGCCTCAGCGCCTGCGACATGGGCGTCAGCTATTTTCTGCCGCGTATGGTCGGTGCGTCGGTCGCAGCCGAATACCTGCTCACTGGCCGCTTCATGGATGCGCAGCGTGCCCTGTCGCTGGGTCTGGTGAGCCGCATCGGCAGCCTCGAGGAGCTTCGTATCGAGGCGCAGGCGCTTGCCGACGACATGCTGCGCGCGACGCCTTTGGGGCTGCGCCTGACCAAGGAGGCGTTGCGGCTTTCCATAGACGCGGGTTCAATGGAAGCGGTGATTGCGATGGAAGACAGCAATCAGGTGTTGTGCACGCAGGGCGAGGACTTCGCCGAAGGTGTCGCCGCATTCCTGGAAAAGCGCCCCCCCCGATATAGCGGAACCCGAGCGACAGCCCGGAAAGGACTCTAACTTGACGCCCGACGACCTGACGCACCGGCCGAACCTGCTGGCCGGGCAGCGCATCCTGACCACCGGCGGTACTGAATATCGAGAGGCGCGACGCGGCGGATCGCCAGCAGCGCGGCGCCTGACATGATTGCCGACGCATTGGTGATCGTCGAACGACCCTTCGCCGGTTGCGCCCTGGTTACCTTGAATCGGCCGCGCGCGATGAATGCGATGTCGCTGTTGCTGCGACGCGAACTGGTGTCGGTATTCGGCTGCCTGCAGCAGGATGCGGATGTGAGGGTGATTGTGCTCACCGGCGCCGGCGAAAGTTTCTGTGCAGGCCTTGACCTCAAAGAGCTGGGTTCCGCCTCCGGCCCGTCGGCAGCAGTAGTCCCCGGACCGGAAGAAGATCCTGTGCTCGCGATGGCGGCCTTCGCCGGACCGATCATCGGCGCTGTCAATGGGCCGGCGATTACTGGTGGCTTCGAACTGGCGCTGGCCTGCGACATGCTCATCGCATCCACTGCGGCGCGCTTTGCCGACACGCATGCACGCGTGGGGGTGCTGCCAGGGTGGGGACTGTCGCAGCGATTGCCGCGTCTAATCGGCGCCCAACGCGCCAAGGAACTCTCGCTGACGGGCAATTTCCTCGACGCACAGCGCGCCGAGGCCTGGGGGCTGGTAAATCGAGTGGTTCGACCGGCCGAACTGCTGCCGCAAGCCCTGGCGCTGGCGCGCGACCTGCTGTCGGTCGTGCCCGAGATGCTTGTCGCCTACAAACGCCTCATTGACGACGGCCTCGGCCGGTCGTTGGAACAGGGGCTTTGTCTTGAGAAGGAACGCTCGCGCGCTTGGGCAGCCGCGCTCACCGGCGCCGACATCGAAAGCCGGCGCCAGCAGGTGAGCCAGCGCGGAAGAACACAGCGCGCTGCCGACGACGCAGAGTAGAAATACCCGCGCGCCACGCAGAGTACCTACGGGCGGTTTCCCAGCCCGAGCGCAGCGTTCGCCTGCACGCGCCGCGCCCAGGTTTTGCGCGCTTCTTCCAGCACCCACATCAGCACCGCGCCGCCACCGATACACCAGAACGATCCCACGGAATAAATGAAGAGCCGGTCATGAAACCCATGACCGGCTCCGCGGTCGGACATTCCCAACAAACGTAAGTCTTCCTGATGCAGTGTTTGTCGGCTCCGCCGATCTGCTCAGACGTGTGTAGACGCTTTACGCGGCGCTCCTGCACAGGTCCATGCCGTGGTCGTCGCACGGCTCGGGCGGATTATCGGCGCCTCTCTTGGCAAGCAGTTCCGCTGGGCGGGGAACGGAGGAAACGCCTGGCGTGGCGGTCCACGACGTACTGGCCGCGAAAAGCCGCGCGCCCGTTTCAGGCGCGACCCGCTGATCCGAGGCAATTGGCGCCGCAGTCGTCGCCCCGGCCGCCGCAACCCAGAACATCCCACTTACCAAAACCGCAAGTTTTGCTTTCTTCATCATGATCAGGCTCTTTGAATAATGAAATAGCGAAATGTGTGCTCTTTGGGAGTGGTAGCTGTACGGTAGGCCGGTCGAACCAGGCTTTCCATCGATTGCACCACTCGCGATTTGATCGTAGGCAGTTGTAACTGATAAAACCACGGTCGCTGGATGTGATTTCATTCGCACTTTGGTCGAAAAATGGATCAGACTTTAGTCCGTAGCCGTGCCTGGAGGCGGGTGCTATCCTCGTATCAGGAGATCGCAATCATCGTCGCCTTCACGCGCCTGAGTTTGTCTCGCCAGTTTCTGGTCGCCAGCTTCCCCATTCTGATCGCCGGGATGCTGGTTATCGGCTCGTGGGTGGGTCAGACGATCGAACGCGGGGTCGTGAACCGCACCGGCGGGGTGACGAGCCTGTACGTAGACAGTTTTGTCGCTCCCCATCTGCAGCAGCTGCTCGGCACCGATGTGCTGGATGAAGCGCATCGGACTGCGCTCGACGCGCTTCTCGCCGAAACGCCGCTCGGCCAGAGAATTGTCGCATTCAAGATTTGGAATCGGACCGGCCGGATCCTGTATAGCACCGACGCCGCCATCATCGGCCGCTCATTTCCGATCGGGGAGGGGCTCGCACAGGCGCTTGCCGGAAACGTGCACTCGGAAATCAGTGACCTGTCCCAGGGGGAGAATGAATTCGAAAATCGCAAATGGACGCACCTGATCGAAACCTACTGCCCCGTCCACGCAGACAAATTGGGCACTATCATCGCTGTCGCAGAGTTCTACCAGACGACGGACGAGCTCAATCGGGAAGTGCTGGCTGCGCAACTGCAAAGTTGGCTGGTAGTGGCCGTGACGATGCTGGTGATGTATCTGCTCATAGTCGGGCTTGTGCGGCGTGGGAGCCAGACAATCGATGTTCAGCGCCGGCAATTGAACGACAAGGTGACCGAACTGTCGGCATTGGCCGGTCAGAATGCCCAGCTCCACGTTAACGTGCGTCGCGCGGCCGCACGCACCACGGCCCTGAACGAGCGTTTTCTGCGCCGCATATCGACCGATTTGCACGACGGACCCGGGCAGGATCTGTCCTTCGCGCTGATGCGATTTGAAGCGATCGCCGACATCTGCTGCAATTGCCCGTCCCCGGGCGACGGAGGGCATTCCCCGCGAGACAATTTTCGCGAGGCGCACACCGCGCTTCGATCTGCGCTCACCGACTTGCGATCGATTTCGCTGGGGCTCCAACTGCCGGAAATTGATCGTCTGCGCAGCAACGACATCGCCGCACGCGCGGTGCGCGACTTCGAAGAGAAGACGGGTGCGAAGGTCACCCTTACCACGGCAAGCGCGCAAACCGAAGCATCGTGGTCAGTGAAGATCACACTGTATCGACTGATACAGGAATCCCTGGCGAATGGATATCGGCACGGCGGTGGCTGTGATCAGCGCGTCGATGTGGCGATTGTCGACGGACGGCTGATTCTCAAGGTCAGCGATAGCGGCGTGGGATTCGATCCGCGCAAGACGAATACCAAAGAGCATCTGGGTTTGGAAGGCATGCGCGAACGCGTCGAAATTCTCGGCGGTTCATTCCAGTTGCAGACCGCGCCCGGGCAAGGGACGGTGATTCGGGTCAGCCTGCCTGTCCAGTTGCCGAGGACTCAAGATGAGTGAATCGATCCGTGTTCTGGTGGTCGACGACCATCCCCTGTTCCGGCACGGGGTGGTGTCTTCGCTAGGAATGGAACCCGGACTGACCGTGGTCGGCGAGGCCACTTCGGGCGAGGATGCATTGAGGCTGGCGCGTGAGCTGCTTCCGGATATCGTATTGCTGGATATCAGCATGCCGGGGTGGAACGGTCTGGTGACGGCCGAGAAAATCTCCACTGCCTGTCCCGCGAGCGCGATTGTCATACTGACCGTTTCGGAAGACAAGGACAAGCTGCTTGCGGCATTCAAAGCAGGCGCCCGGGCTTATGTCCTCAAAGGCGTGTCCCCGCAGGAGCTGGCGAAAGTGGTTCGCTCCGCCGCCGCCGGCGATGTGTACGTGTCGCCCTCGCTCGCAGCGGAAATGCTGGTTTCGCTGACGCACGATCACGCGCCCGATTCCCTGCAGGAGCTGACGGTCCGGGAACGGGAAATTCTCCAGCTGATTGGCACGGGCCTGACCAATCGCGAGATCGGGACACGGCTGTTCCTGTCGGAGAAGACGATCAAGCACTATGTGACTAACATATTGCAGAAGTTGCAGGTGCGCAGCAGGGTCGAGGCGGCGCTGTTCGCTGCTCAATACGACCGCCCAAAGCAGTGACGCGACCGTCTCTATCCGCGCTGTCATCGGTACCCGAGGTAACGGTGGTTTCGGGCTAGCCAGGGTTGGGGAGTTTGGCCGGCACGCGCCGCAGCCAGGCTTTGCGCGCTTCTTCCAGCACCCACATCAGCGCTGCGCCGGCCAGCGCCAGCAGCCAGACTTCCGCGCCTATCGGTGCGGTGCCGAACAGCCAATTGCCGGCCGCGGTGTAGAGGATGAACAGGATCACCCCCAGCTCTGCTGCCAGACCCAGCAGGATATAGGGATTGCTGAAGAGTCCGAACGCGAACGCTGATTTCAAGGGATGACGGCACAGGAATACGTTCACCATCTGCATCACCACGATCGTCGCTAGGCAGGCCGAGGTTGCCTGCAGATACAGCGGATCGCCCCGGCCGAGCCCGATGCCGTAGTGCCAGCCGGCGGCGCCGAGCACGAAGAAGAACACCGCTATCGCCGCCGCCGCTTCCAGCACACCCAGAAACAGGTAGGCGCGGACCAGCAGCCCCCAGGACAGCAGGCGCTCATTGCGCGCTCTGGGCGGACGCTGCATCACGTCGGCATCGGGTTGTTCGGCGCCGAGGGCGAGCGCCGGCAGCATGTCGGTGCCAAGGTCGACGGCGAGGATCTGGATGATGGTCAGCGGCAGCGGAATCCGGAACAGCACGAAAGCCAGATAGGGCACCAGTTCCGGAATGTTCGAACTCAGGATGTAGGTGAGGAACTTGCGGATGTTCTCGAATACCGCGCGTCCTTCCTCGATGGCGGCGACGATGCTGGCGAAGTTGTCGTCGAGCAGGATCAGGTCGGCGGCCTGTTTGGCGACGTCGGTGCCGGCGATGCCCATGGCGATGCCGATGTCGGCGGTTTTCAGGGCTGGCGCGTCGTTCACTCCGTCACCGGTGACGGCGACGATTTCGCCTTTCTTCTGCAACGCCTGCACGATCAGCATTTTCTGTTCCGCCGCGACGCGGGCGAAAATCATCTCTTTGGCGTCCAGGGCAAGTTGCAGCTGTGTCGGCGACATGGAACGCAGCTGGTCACCGCTGACGACCTCTGGCGCGTCGGTCTTCACCAAACCGATTTGCCGGGCGATGGCCAGCGCGGTGTGCGGGTGGTCGCCGGTGACCATGATGATGCGGATGCCCGCGGTGGTGCAGCGCGCGATGGCATCAGGCACTTCCGCCCGCGGCGGGTCTTCCAGGCCTGCGAGGCCGGTCAAAATCATGCCGCGTTCTTCGCCAGTCTCACCCTCCGGAACCGTGCGATGGGCAAAGGCCAGCACGCGCAGCCCCGCTTCGGCCATCTGCTCCTGTGCTGCCAGCAGCCGGGTTTTCGCCGCAGGATCGAGCGGCACGATGCCGGCGTCGAACTGGACAAAATCGCAGACGCTGAGCACCGTCTCCGGTGCGCCTTTGCAGTACAGCATGCGGCCCTGGGGGCTTGCGCACAGCACCGACATGCGCTTGCGGTCGGTATCGAAAGGAATCTCGTCGATACGTTCGTACCCGGCAAGTTCGCCTGCGACCTGGCGTCCCATGCCCGCCAGCGCGACTTCCATCGGGTCGCCAAGCAGCTTATGCTGGCCTTGTTCGTCTGCGATCTTCAGGTTGTGGCACAGCGCGGCATTGACGAACAGCTCGCGGTTGTCCCGGGTCAGGCGCGGTTGCGCCGCGAGATCGCCGTAGTCGAGAAATCCGCCCCCCAGCCACAAGCGCTGCACCGACATGCGGTTCTGCGTCAGCGTGCCGGTCTTGTCGCAGCAAATCGTCGTCGTCGATCCCAGCGCCTCGACCGCCGGCAGGTGGCGCACCAGCGCGTTGCGCCTCGCCATGCGCTTGGTCGCCATGGCCAGCGACAGAGTCACCGTGGGCAGCAAGCCTTCCGGCACATTGGCAACGATGATGCCGATCGCAAACAGCAGGTTCTCCCAGGTTGGCAGCCCCATCGCCTGGCCGACGAAGAACAGCGCCACGCCCATGCCCGTGGCGAGCCCCGCCACGATGCGGGACAGGCGCGCGATTTCGCGCTGCAGCGGCGACGAGGCTGCGCCGGCCGTTTGCGTGAGGTGGGCGATCCTGCCGAACTCGGTATGCACGCCGGTGGCGTATACCAGCGCCCGCGACTGACCGGATACGACCGAAGTCCCCGCGAGCACGACGTTCTTCGCGTAGAGCGGCGAATCCTCGGAGCTGGGCTCGGTATTGCGCGCCATGGGCAGGGACTCCCCGGTAACCGTTGCCGTGTTCACGCGCAGCCCGAAGGCCTCGACTACGCGGCAGTCGGCGGGGACGAAATTGCCTTCCTCCAGCAGGACGATATCGCCGGGTACGAGATCGCTGGCGAGCAGTTCCACGATTTCGCCGCCACGCAGCGCCTGCACCTTCTGCGGCAACAGCTGGCGCAGCGCGGCGACGGCCTGCTCGGCTTTGTATTCCTGCCAGAAGGAAAAGATGCCGTTGACGATGATGACACCGACAATGGCCACGCCGAGGCGGGCCATGCCCTCGCCCGGCTGGAAATGCTCGGCGAAAAAAGCCAGGGCTGCGCCGATCCACAGGATGATGGCGAAAAAGTGGGTAAATTCGCGGGCGAAGCTGAGCAGCAGATGCTCGCGTTCCACCTCCTCGACATGGTTCGGCCCGAATTCGATCAGGCGGCGCGCCGCTTCGGCCGCAGCAAGCCCGGCTGCCTTGGACTTCAGGCTGGCGAGGGACTGCTCGACGCTGAGGCCATGAATATGCGTGGCTCAGTTCCTCGTCTACGGTCCCGGGCGGGTACCGGACCGCCAGCTTGGTCCTGATGCAAGCGTTCGGGCCGGCTGTCCCGGTCCGGATTCTTTACTGCTCACATCGTGCTTGACCGGCAGCATCGGCGCCGGTCTGCGTCCGTCGAGCAGGTGGAACAAGGCGAGGACAGGGTGCCGCCACATCATGCGCGGACCGGCCCATTTCATGATTACCCTGACTTGCTCGCGCCTATCGGCGCTATAGCAATGGACCAGGCAATTGGTGCAGGTCGGCTTTGAGTCGCCGAACACGCAGCGCTCCAGACGGCGGGTCGCATACTCGAACAGCGCGGCGCACTCGGGGCATAGCGGCGCACCGCCCTGATGGCCGTGGCCGCGACAGTACAGGCGCACCATTGCCTCTATGGTCTTCAGTTCGCGCGCGCGGCGAATGAAGCGTTTGTCGCTGGTGAATTCGATGACCTGGTTCGGCATGGTTCGGCCGCTCAGGCGCTAGACTTCTTTGATTCCGCGCCGAAGGCGCATCGCGCGGCCGACGCCATCGAGCCGCGCAGCGTCGAGCAGGCGCGCGGCGAGCGGCAGCAACTCGTCCTCTTCGCGCGCGATATGCAGGCGGTAGAGCTCGACCATGCGCGCGACTTCATCTGCGTCCAACGCGCTTAGGGTTCCCAGCCATATTCCTTCGAGCTTCCAGCGCACCCGGCCCCAGGCCAGTTCCAGTTCGCGGTGTTGCGCGCACAACGCGTCGATCAGCGCGCGCAGCGGTGCAAGCTCGGTGTCGGATGCAACCTGGAGCAGCGCCGGGAACAGGTCCTCCTCTTCATCTGCGTGGTGATGCTTCGCCGACGTGTCGAAGTAGCGCATGATGTTCTGCGCCGCCTCGCGCGCGGCCTGGTCCGGTCCGTTCGCAGCGACGTGCGGCACCAGGCGCAGCATGGTCTGGCACTGGCGCTCGACCCGGCCGTGGCAGGCCGAGAGCATCTCCAGCGGGACCTCGAAGCCGGCAGCGGGTGCGTCGAATCCGGGAAATGAAATCTTAGCCGCGCTCATCGGTGGTCTCCAGTCGGGTAAGGGCGATCCAGGTCAGGTCGCGCGTTGTGGTGCGAACACCAGTATATTCGCGAGCCTGGGCTTGGGCACGATCAGATCGGCAAGCGTGTAGGCATCCAGGGAATGGAAGAAAGCTTCCAGCGCTTTGCCGAGAACGCCGCGCAGAACGCACGCCGACTCGATGCGGCAGTCGGAGTTATCGCGGTCGAAACATTCCACGAGCTTGCGGTTGTCTTCAGTGCCGCGCACCAGTTCGCCGAGATTGATCTTGTCCGGGGCAAGACCCAGGCGCATACCGCCGCCCTTGCCGCGCGCGGTTTCAATATAGCCGCCCTGTGCCAGATAGTGCACCACCTTCATCAGATGGTTGGCCGAGATGCCGTAGGCCTCCGCGATCTGCCCGACCGTCGCGATTTCGTCGTCGTGGACGCCGAGGTAGATGAGCACTCTAAGCGTGTAATCGGAAAAGGTGGTGAGGCGCATGGTCCCGGCCGGGAGTGGAGTTAAAGAAGTATATCTGCTATTGATTATGTCATAAATGTGGATTATAGTAAAGCGGCATGACAAATACTGTTTTATAGGACTGACATGGAAGCACAATCCGCATCGCCAACCGAAGAGCGCGTACGCGATGCGCTTGGTACGGTGGACGATCCCGAAGTCGGCATGAATATCGTCGATCTCGGCTTGGTCTACCGCATCGATATTGCGCCCGAACGCGTTCGCGTCGAGCTGACCATGACTTCGCCTGCCTGCCCGATGGGAGACCTGATCACCGAAAACGCGCGCAGGGCCGTCGCTGCCGCGTTGCCACAAAGCGTGATCGTCAATGTCGTGCTGGTATGGGACCCCCCGTGGACGCCCGACTTGATGTCCGAAAGCGCGCGGCAAACCTTCGGCTGGCCGCGCTGATACTGGGGCCGCACATGACGATCGGCACCGACGTTCCGGTCGCATGGCGAGTGCCTTTGCTGGTGCTTGCATTTGCATCGCTGTTCGCCGGGATGGCCGCAGGCCTGGCGCGGCTGGGCTGGCTGTTTCCGACGCCCATCGCCGAGCTGGCGGTATTGCATGGTCCGCTCATGGCGTCTGGTTTCTTTGGCACGGTGATCGGATTGGAGCGCGCCGTGGCCCTGTCGCGGCGCTGGGGCTATTTCGGTCCGCTGCTGACCGGTCTGGGCTCGGCGGCCGGCATCCTCGGCGCGCCGTTCGCAGTCGCGCCGATCCTGGTCGCAATGGGCAGTGTGGTGCTGCTGACTGCGTCGGTCGTGTTTTACCGCCGCCAGCGCGAACTGTTTACGCTGACGCTTGCGCTCGGCGCCGCCTGCTGGGTGTTGGGCAATCTGCTGTGGCTGTCGGGACGCCCGGTCTACTTTGCCGTCCCGTTCTGGGTCGGCTTTCTGGTGCTCACCATCGCCGGGGAACGCCTGGAGCTATCGCGCGTGCTGCCGCCCTCTGCGACAGCGCGGCGCATGTTCATCGCGGCCATCCTCGTTCTGCTGGCCGGGATCGCCCTATCGTCATTCGCCTGGACCGCGGGAACGCTGATCCTGGGCGTGGGGCTGCTCATGCTTTCGCTTTGGCTGATGCGCCAGGACGTGGCGCGGCACACGGTGAAGGGCAGGGCACTGCCGCGCTTCATCGCCGTGTGCCTGCTCACCGGATACGTCTGGCTGGCGCTGACCGGACTCATCATCCTGATTTCAGGCGGCCTAGGTTATGGCGGCGCCTCCTATGACGCCGCATTGCACGCGGTGCTGCTGGGATTCGTGTTTTCGATGGTATTCGGCCACGCACCCATTATCCTGCCGGCAGTACTGCGCGTCGCAGTGCCCTACACGCCCTATTTCTACCTGCCGTTGGCGCTGCTGCATGCCTCGCTGCTGATACGACTGACCGGCGATTGGGCGATGCTGGCGCAGTGGCGGAGTATGGGCGGCGCGCTAAACGGCGTCGCTTTGCTCGCTTTTGTGCTGGGCACCATCACTGCCGTGGTACGCGGCTTTACGAAAGTAAAGCGGGTCTTTTGATTCCTGACATGACAATCATGCGCACGGCGGGAATTCACTCCATCTGGCTTGTACGGGCTGTCGCGCTCGTGGCGATAGTGTTCGGCGCGGCGACGATACGCGCAGGCGGCGACGTACTTTTCGGCGATGGCGCACAGGCCGCCGGCAACGTCGTCGGCTTCGTGCTCTGGTTCAATTTTCTGGCGGGTTTCGTTTATGTGGCGGCAGGCACGGGACTGTGGATGCGGCACCGCTGGTCGGCGCGTCTCGCAGTCGCGATCGCCGCGGCAACCGTATTGGTATTTGCCGTATTTGGCCTTCACGCGGCCGCGGGCGGGGCGTTCGAGGCGCGTACGGCGTGGGCCATGCTATTGCGCAGCACAGTCTGGATTCTGATCGCGATATTCGCGCTCAGGACCGTCAAATCCTGCGCGTCGCCGCCCGTCCCTGGCAAGCTTGGCGTTGCCACCACTTCGAAATAGCGGGAGAATCGGCCGCCGTCTGGCAGACCGCGATATCTACAGCATGCCTAAAGGGTACTGTCTTGCTCAACGCTCCGATCAAGGTACAGTCGTTCCTCGCCAACGTGCCGCTATTCAAGGAACTCGCGAGCGACGAATTGGACCATATTGCCGCGAACACCCAGCAGGTTCGGGCGGCGCGCGCGGAAGTTCTGTTTCGTCGCGGCGACCCGGCGCTGGGTTTTCATATCGTCGTATTCGGCCAGGTGAAACTCGCCTTTAACTCGTTCCGCGGTGACGAGAAAGTAGTGGATTTGATCGGCCCAGGGCAAAGTTTCGGCGAAGCGGTGATGTTCATGGAACGCCCGCACGTGGTGACGGCGCAGGCGCTGTCCGACTCGATGCTGTTATACGTTGGCAGAGAAATCGTGTTCGAGGAGCTGGCGCGCGACCAGAAATTCGTGCGCCGCATGATCGCCGGGCTGTCGAGTCGGTTGCACGGTCTGATGAGCGACCTGGAAAGCGATTCGCTGCACTCCGGCACGCAGCGCATCATCGGTTATCTCCTCCGCGACAGCGAGGACAACGCGGAGTCCAAGAGCGCGCTTGAAGTGACCTTGTCTGCGAACAAGGGCGTGATCGCGTCGCGCCTGAGCCTGACGCAGGAGCATTTCTCGCGCATACTCCACGAGCTATCTGCGCGCGGCCTGATCAAAGTGCACGGGCGTTCGATCTACATTCCCGATGTCGCCAGGCTGCGCGCCTGCTCGGATTAGATGCGCTAACAATACGAGGCGACATCCCCCGAGGGGACGTCCTTCAGGCGCGTCCCTCGTGCTGCCCTAGATCGGGCGCACGATGGCAGTCCCATCAGCTGCTCTTAATCGGCGGGCAGTTCCCAGATCAGGATCTCGAAACGCCCGTCGGCAAAGCTCTCGGTCTTGTAGGCATAGCGATTGCGCTGGAGGAAACGATAGAGCGGACGCGGTTCCTGGTGGATGATCAGCTTCATCCGATCGCCTGGTACGAGTTCGGTCAAGGCGTCGACCACACGCTCGAACGGCTCGGGGTGCTGCAGTCCGCGTGCATCTACGATCTTCATGCTTCCTCCCGATTTTCGGAATCCCGCCAGGATAGTCCGACGGTCGCACCCAGCAGGAGCGCCGCGCACAGGTTGTGCAGCAGCGCCAGCGGCAAGGGGAAATTCAAAAGCACCATGCCCGCGCCCAGCAGCAGTTGCAGGCCCAGCAGGCCGAGCAACAACCAGCCTCTGGCGGCGACGCAAGCACCGCGCCGGACGGCTTTGACGCCCAATACGCACAGGATCGTTGCGACCAGCAGGGCGCCATAGCGGTGGGACATGATCAGCGCCTCGCGCGCCGTTGGTCCCAGGTCCGATGCGGACCAGGCGAAGAATGGATTAAACAAGCGCCAGTCGACCGAATCGGGCCACCAGCCACCGGCGCACGCGGGCAGCATGGTGCAGGAGAGCACAGCGTGGCGCGCGCCTATCATCCCGCCCAGCGCAATCTGCAGGGCCAGCGCCGCCAATGCGAGACCATGCAGCGTCCCGCCGGCGCCGCTGCCCCGGCTGTGCTGATGCAGCCACCAGAGCAGCGCCACCATCGTCATTCCGCCAAACAGGTTGCCGAGCGTCACTGCCGGCAGATTGGAGGGCGTAACGATCCCGAGCACGGCGAGCATGCCCGCCAGCGCCAGTACTGTCCATGCGGCGAGTCGCGCTCCCTTTCCCTGCAATTCAGTCCGGCCAAGGAAGACAATCAGCAGTAGCAGAATGCCGACCGAGCTTGCCGTGAGGCGGTGAAGAGCGTGTGCCCAGAACAGGGGTGTCTGCCCGGGTAACAATTGCCCCGCTTCCGGCAGTCGCACGGCGCGGTCGTAGCAGGCAGGCCAGTCAGCGCAGCCTAAACCGGACTGCGACAGACGGATGTAGGCGCTGGTCGTAGTGAGGATCAACATCAACACCAGCGCCGCTAGCACCAAGTGGCGCATAGGCCCGGGTTTCATTTCGATGGGTACTCCGTGTGGCGATTTGTCATGTAACGCAATCGTAACCCGGGCGTGATGGTCGCGACCGGCATCGATCAGCCCCTCGACGGCAGGAAGGCGTCGGAGAAGCAATACTCTTCGGCGAGCCCCTGCTCGAGGAAGGCGGGGAAAGCGGTGTCCACCATTTTCGCCGAGCCGCAGACGTAGATTTCGTAGCCGTCAAGGTCCGGAAAGTCGCTCAGGATGGCCTCATGCACGAGTCCGCTGCGGCCCTGCCATTGATCTTCCGGTACCGCTTCCGACAGCACCGGCACGAACTTGAAATTGTCGTGCTCCTGCTGCCAGCGCCGGGCGAGTTCCATCATGTAGAGATCCTTGGGCCGCCGCACCCCCCAATACAACAGCATCGGCCGGCGCAGGCCGCGATGAAACGCGTCCTCGACGATGCTCTTGATCGGCGCGAAGCCGGTCGCACCGGCGACGAAAATGATAGTCCGCGTACTTTCACGCAGATAGAACGAGCCTAGCGGTCCTTCGAAGCGCAATTCGTCGCCGACCTTCATTTGCGTGAACACCTGCGTCGTGAACCGGCCCCCGGCGATCAGGCGCACATGCAATTCGATGTACTCGCTTTGATGCGGCGGATTGGCGAACGAGAACGCACGCCGTTGTCCGTCCGCGAGCAGGATGTTGATGTACTGGCCGGCGACGAAGCGCAGGGTCTCGCCCGCGGGCAGGAAAATCATGAGCCGCATGACCTCGTCGGACAGACGCTCCATGCTGTGCACGCGTCCGACGTAAGTCTGCACGCTTGCTGCCGCGGCCGCGGCGCCGGCTTCGTATTCGATCTCCAGGTCGGAGCGCGGAACGGCGCAGCACATGAGCGCGGTGCCCAGCGCTTTCTCGGTCTCGGTCAGCGCGCTCGCTTGATAGGCCCCGTAGTCGACGCTGCCGTGGACCAGGGTGCACTTGCAGTTGCCGCAGGCGCCGTTGCGGCATTCGAACGGCAGGCCGATCCCGGCGCGCAGGCCCGCTTCGAGAACGGTCTCGCCCGCGCGTATGGCGACATGGCGGTTGTCGGGGTGTACCCGCATTTGGAATTCGCGCTTTGCGCCGTGGCGGAGCCACGGAAGGGCGGCGAACAATGCGGTCGTCGCAACGAGCAGCAGCCAAACGCGGCCCAGCGGCCAGAGGTACAGCAGCGGAAACGCCATCAGATAGAACCAGTCGAACGCGAGTTTGTTCGGTACCGTGCCGAATTCCGCTGCACCACCCTGGCTCAGCGCGGGCTCGACCAGCGCCAGGGCGAGCAGGGTGAGCAGCAGGCTGATCATGATAGTCCGCGGCGGATTGGTGCTCGCCTTGGGTACGCGCTGCACGTGGATCCACATCAACAGTAGCACCAGCAGGGGCAGGCCCACGTGAACAAAGGAAAGCAGCGAGAAGAAACGGTCATTGACGCTGGACTGATAGATGAAGTTGCGGATCAGGGCGCCGTCGAATATCGGCAGCCAGTCGAGCCATTCGAAGCTGGCGACGACCACGAACTGCGCCAGCTTGTCCCAGGGGAGCATGTAGCCGTTGATTCCGGAAACATAGACCAGCCACACGAGCAGCACGCCGGTCATCCAGGAGAACCAGCGAAAGCCGCGAAAGCGGTCGAATGCGAAGTGGCGCAGCATGTGCACGAGCATGGTCAGCACCATGGCGTCGGAGGCGTAGCGATGCACGCTGCGCATGATGCCGCCGGCATACCACTGTCCCTCGGTCAGGGCTAGCACCGATGCATAGGCGTCGGCGACCCCGGTCTTGAAGAAGACGTAAAGGTACAGCCCGCTGATGGCGACGATCCAAAACAGGTAGAAGCTGATGGCACCGAGGTGATAGAGCGGATTGAGCCGGTCGCCGAAGGCGGCATTGAACAGCGCCTCGACGCGCATGAACAGCCAGCGCATGCCGCGTTGTAGGCGTTCGATCATCGTCCGGGCGCTCGCTTGCCGTCGTGCACCGCGCCGATCACCACGACCACGAACAGCAGGCCGCCGATGATGGCGATGAGCCCACCCAATCCCATCAGTCCCATGCCGGCGATTTCGCCGCTGGTCCTGAGCACCTGCTCGGCGCCGGCCATTTTGCGCTGCACGCCGTAGCCGCCCGACCATACCAGGCCGGAAATGTGCATCAATTGCCCCGCGCCGTAGACGACAGGCTGCCAGGTGGCCAGCCTGCCGACCGGCGCGGCATAGCCCAGTTGCGGCAGTAGGTGGTAGACCAGCCCCATCAGGGCGAGCGTCACGCCGACGATGGAACCGTGGTAGTGGGCGGGAATTTTGACGTTATTGCCGCTGATGAAAATGCCGATTGCGCCGCCGACTGCAAATAGCACGACCGAAGAAATTAGTGCCGCGCGCAGCGGCCTTGCCTGCTCGCGCAACTCCGCGGCCGGGCGCAGAGCCACCATCACTGCCAGGCTCATCGGCAGGATCGCCAGTCCGCCGCCGAAGCGCATGGCCCAGGTCAACAGATTGCGGTGTTCGACTGAGGCGATGCCATAGGCAAGATAGGCGTAAGGGGTGACGAATACGCAGACCAGGGCCAGCAGGAACATCAGCAGTGCCACGCGCGGACTCAGCGGCACGCGCGCACCGCAGGCGCTGATGAGCCAGATCCACGCCACCAGCATCAGCAGGGTCCAGGTGAATTGCAGCGCGTGGCCGCCACCCCAGAACAGGATTTCGTAATAGGCCTTGCCGCCCAGCGATACCGGGACCGCGGCATAGGACCAGGCGAACGCCAGTATTGCCACGGCGGCGGAAACGGCAGCCGCATTCAGGCCGAAGCACAGCGCGCCGCCACCATTGAAATTGACTCCAAGGACCGGGGCGAGCACGAGGCTGCGCAGCACCAGCGCGGCGAAACCGGCGCCGAACACGAGGAGCCCGGAGATGAAGATCGGGTCGCTCAGTACCGGAATGTAATTCGCCATGATCGGTTCGCCGCCGCCGATGAACGGCGCGAGCGACATCAGCACCACTCCGAGCGCACAGCCCCACAGGGCGAGCCAGCCCCAGCGCATGGCATGGGTAGAACTGTTGATGCTCCACAGCATGCCGGCGATGGCGATGAACCACACCAGCACCGACAGGTCCACATGGGCCACCAGCGCGACGTGGAAGAAATCCGCGACGGGAAAGAGGTTCTGCAACACCGGGGTGCGCGAAAACACCAGCAACACCGAGAACACGCCCGAAGCGATCAGCGACAGCAGGCCCAGCCACAACCAGGCTCGCGCCAGCGCCTGGCGGGCGCTGTCCGGCTGCGGCAGTGCGTACTCGGGCGGAAGAATCGCCGCTGCGTTCATTGCAGCGTGATCCCGCCTGCTTCTTGACTGAAGTCGATCACCAGCACCTTGCCGGGTTTCAGGGTCACCAGTTCCTCGCGGTGGAAGTTGAAACCTGCGCTGCGCGCGTCATCGTTGAGCCGAATGGCGAGGCGATGTTGCCCCGCTTGCACGGGAATTCGGTGGTAAACGGTCGAGGCGCCATCCTTGGACAGCCCGGAGGGCGTGGCCACGTGGCGGTAGACCGGGGTGCCATCCAGATCGATTTCGACGCCGACCGGCGAGCGCTCGCGCGGGCAGTCCATGGGTGCGCGCATGTTCGGCGCCAGTTTCGCCAGTTCCTCCGCACTGCGCTGGCGACACGCCGCGACCAGCTTTCCTTCATGGCTGAAACTGAGCTTGATCAGCGCTTGATCGGCCGGCAAGTGCCGGTAAGGTGGCGAACTGGAGAAATAGCCGATGATCAGCGCGAACAGCCCGTAGAGCAGCGCCTGACCTATCCAGGCATTCGGTTTAGCCATGCACGCTCATCCTTGTCGATGGCTCGATCGGACGCGCGCTCGGATCCGCGCCTGGATCCGCAAGGTGCAACCGTTCTGCCGCCAGCGCCTGCCGCATAGCGTCGAGTACGACGGCGAGCTCGGCTTCCTCGCCGCGCTCGGCCCAGGCGATGCGCAGGGCCGCGCCCGGCAGGCTGGCGCGCAAATGCGGCTCACGCAGCCCGGCGAGACGCTCCTCGGTCCAACGATTGCCCAGGCGGAAGGCGCAGCCTCCCGCGCGACAGCCGGTCACCAGTACGCCTGCCGCGCCGCCGCGCAGCGCATATTCGACGAAGGAGGGCGGCAGCATGCCGGTGCAGATCAGGCTGAAACTCGCAACGTCATTGCCGCCGAGGCTCGCCACATTCGCGCCCTGGTCGCAGCCGAACACGACGATCCCGTTTGGATCCTTAAGGTGCGCCAGTCCCCGTTCCAGTGCCCGTCTCAGCCCGTCGATCGGCAGTTGCGGCATGTCGATGCCGCTAACCAGTTCAGCCGCGTTGCGGAACGGGCTGGACGAGGGGCAGGCGCCGGCGCAGATGCCGCAACTCGCGCAGAGCTCGGGAATCACCTGTGCGAGTTGCCGGCCCGGGATGCCACCCGGATGCGGCACCATGACGATGGCGGCGTAGGGGCAATCCTCGAAGCAGCGGCGGCAGCCGTTGCAGTGGTCCTGGTGTACCTCCGCAATCGGTAAGGCCGCAGCATGCGGCAGGGCCGGCAGCACGAACAGGAGCAAGGTCGCGCCAGTCACGAGTGCCCACACGACGCCGGCGGAGGTGGCGTACATCAGCGGCTGCCAGAACAGGTAGAACCAGTCGAGCGCGAGCGGACCCGGGATCATGGAAAGATCGGCCGCGGCTTGGCTCGCGACTGGCAGCGCCAGGGACAACGCCAACAGCGCAAGCAGCGAGCCCGCGGCCAGCGCAACTGGCGGAAAGACTTCGGCGCGGCTGATGCGCTGGATGTGGAACCACAGCCCGAAGATCAGCAACAACGGCACCCCGATGTGAACGAATACGAACAGCGAAAACAGCCGGTCGCTGACCGCGTTTGCGCTCAGATAGTTGCGTATCAGCGGCGTGGCGAACACGGGCAGCGCGTCGAGCCATTCGGCGGCGGTAGCGGCGGAGAATTGCGCCAGCTGGTCCCATCTCAGCCAGATGCCGACGACGCCCGAGATATAGATGAACCACAGCAGCGGCACTCCGGTGAGCCAGGAAAAGCGGCGAAAGTCGGTGTAGCGCCCGAGCAGGAATTCGCGCGCGAGATGCAGCAGCGTGACCAGGAGAAAGGCGTCGGCGGCGTAGCGGTGCAGGCTGCGCAGCACGCCGCCGAGATACCACTGCTCGCGCGAGACCCGGTTGATCGACCGATAGACGCCTTCGACCGAAGTGTCGAGCACGGCGTAAAGATACAGTCCGGTGACGACGATAATCCAGAAGAATAGGAAACCGAGCGCACCGAGATGGCGCCACGGGTTGAGCGCGGCGCCGAATACCCTGTCGAAACCGCGCTCGATGCGATGGTAGGCGATCAGGGCGCCGTGCATCATGCGCTGGCGCGCCTCGCCGCGCGTGTGCGCGTCAGCCATTCGCTGAAGAAGAACCAGATGATCCAAACCAGGAAGGTCGCGCCGCCGGCGATCTCGAGGACGAGTCCGTAACTTACGCGATACTTGCCGGTACGCGGGTCATATACAGAGCACAGTATTCGTACCTGTTCGAGGATCGCGGTGAGGCTGGTGGCGTTGGCAACCGGGGTGCCGGTGACGAGTTGCTTGAGCGGTTCGGTAAGATAGTCGGCGGAGTAGTCCTCGCCGTAAATCTGGCGATAGATGCGCCCCTCGGCGTCGACCACACTGACCTGCAGCAGGTGGTCGAAACCCGCCGCGGTGGCGGCGAAGCCGAAGCCGAAGTCGCGTGCGAGGTCGGGCACGGCGGCCGCGGGCGGGCTGAGAAATTCCCAGTTGGGCGCGCTGATGCCGTACTGGGCGGCGAAGGACTTGAGCGCCTGCGGCGAATCGGCGGGCTGATTGAAACCGATGCTGATCACATTGAACCGCCCGTCGCCGAGGGCACTCCGGGCGACTGAGACCGCTTGTTGCAGCGCCCGGGTGGTCGTCGGGCAGACTTGAAAGCAGCCGGTGTAAATGAAGCTCACCAGCAGCGGTTTACCGCGGTAGCGCGACAGGCGAACGGCTCGCCCCTCGCGGTCCAGCAGGGTGTAGTCGCCGACCGCGTGCCCCACTGCAGCCTGGCTGGCGCGCAAGGCGGCAGTCTGGTCCAGGGCGGGAACGAACGCCGGAGCGACAGCCATGTCCGGCGCAGCGCCTTCCAAGGCCACGGCAGGGACGGCCACGCAGCAGAATAGCGCCAGCACTGCGCCGGCATAAAGGCAGCGCCAGCGGCGGTCGGCAGCGAGGCCGGTGCAAGCGGCCGGAACTTGAGCTCGGGCAGGCTGCATAGGTTGACGAACCCAGTTCGTTCCTGGCATGGCCGCGGCAATCGGGCGCAAGACTATCCTGCTCAGAATAGCAGCGCGTCGGCCATCGCTGCCAGGAGTAACAGGCTCAGTTGAGCCAGCGACGCGTGAAACGAACTCATCGCCGTCTTGCGGCTGGGTGCGCGCGCCAGTTGCCACGCTTTGCGAATGAAATGGACGCCGCCGGTCAGGGCTCCGGCGAAATAGATCAGACCCGCGCCGAACAACACCGGCAGCAGCGAAACGCCGACCAGCGCGACGGTGCTGGCGAATACGATTTGTGCGGCGCGCGCATTGCCGACGACCACCGGCAGCATCGGCACGCCCGCCGTCGCGTAGTCGGAACTGTTGGCGATGGCCAGGCTCCAGAAATGGGGCGGCGTCCACAGGAACAGCACCAGCGCGAGCAGCAGCGGCACCGCGCCCGGTTCCGGATTCGCCGCCGCGGCGCCGGCGAGCACGGCAAAACTCCCCGCCAGCCCGCCGACGACGATATTGAGCCAGGTGCGGCGCTTGAGCCAGACGGTGTATACGACGGCGTAGAAAAATGCGCCCAGGAAGACATACAACGCGGCGAGCGGATTGGTCGCATACCACGCCGCCGCGACCGATCCTGCAAGCAGGATGACGATCAGCACCAGCCAAGCCGGCGTATGGCGCAGTTCGCCGGTAGCGAAGGCGCGGCCGCGGGTACGCAGCATCAAGCGGTCGGTGTCGTACTCTACATACTGGTTGAACGCACCTGCACTCGCCGAGGAGATCAGGACGGCGAGCGCGAGCACCGCGAGCGGGATCCCGCCAGGCCCGGCGCCGGGGGTGACGGCGAAGCCGGCCAAGGCGGTGATCATGATGACAAAACCGATGCGAAGCTTGAACAGCCCCAGGACTTGGCGCGCGAGGTGCGAGACATCATTGCGGCGTAGCGTCGTATCCATGTTTGTCTGCGTTCGATCCAAGCTCACTTCAAAATGAGGGGATGTCCATCAAGTCTTTCGGCAGCGGCTGCAATCGTCCGAACCGTCATCGTCCGAGGCAGTGCATTTGCCGCGTAGATCCGCCGCAGGGCATCAGCTGAGTCCCCAGACCTGGGACAGATACTTCCAGTTGATGAAGTAATACAGCACGAACGCTACCAGGAATACCATCGCCAAGGCGAACGTGCCTGGCGCTGCGAAGCCGGCCGATCCATGCCCCTCCAGCGCGAGTGTAGAGGGGACAAGCGGAATCGGCACCGTCTTCTGGTCGAGCGCGCCGACGTCCAATTTCTTCCCCCAGAGCAGCGAGCCGACGGTAATGTAGATATAGAGCGCGCCGCCGATAATGGCCGCTATGCCCGCGATGCCGACCAGGCCCATCATCAGGTAGGCGGCTCCGGGAAACTCGTAGGCCAGCGGCGAACCGCCCATGGCCATGTCCCAATGGCGGCGAGAGACGCCCAAGGTTCCCGCACCCATCATCACCAGAACGAAAAAGTACATCGACAGGCCGAATAAGTAGGGCTGCAGCTTCGCCAGCCCCGGGCTGATCATTTCGCGCTTGAACAGCACCGGTATCAGGAAATAGGTCAGCGCCATGAACGAAAGCGTGGTACCGATCACCACCGTGGCATGGAAATGGCCGGGGACGTAGATGGTGTTGTGGATGATCATGTTCAATTGTTCCGTGCCCATCATCACCCCGGAGATGCCGCCGAGGAAACCGAAGCCGATCAGGGAAATGAACATGCCGGAGAACACCGGATTGCCCCACGGCGCTTTTCTGAGCCATTCGAACAGACCTTTGGTGAATCCTTTCTTGCGCTGCGCCACCTCGATGGCGCCGGGAATGGTGAGGCCGTGGATCATCGAAGCGAGCACGGCGAAGTACATGAAGTAGCTGGTATTGACCACTTTCCATTCGGTGCTCAGTCCCGGATCCGCCAACAGGTGATGCGCGCTCGCCAGTTGCAGGAACAGGATGTAGAGCAGGAAGGCGCCGCGGCTGACGCGCTCGGACATCGGCTTGGCGCCGAAGCAGATGGCGGCGATGGCGTACCAGATCGAAATGTGCGCGGCGACGTTGATCTGCTGCGAAGAGTGGCCGAAGGCCCACCAGATGGTGCGATACACCAGGGCATCGACTTCCTTGACGACTCCAATAGACATGAGGAAGGTCGGGATCAGGATGATCGCGCCCGAGGCGATGGTGAACACGGCGATAATGGCGGCGGTGATCGCGCCGAAGGTGACCAGCGACACCGAACCCTGGTAGGTTTTCTCATTCTTGGCCACGACGAGGGTGCCGAAGAAGACGAAGCAGCCGACCAGCGCGCCTACCGCAAACAGGATCAGACCGAGATAGAACGCCGGTTCGGCCATCATCGGCACGTAGGAGGTCATCATCACGCTCGATTCACCCCTGAACACCGCAACGTTGGTCGTGACCGAACCGATCAGCATCAGGGCAAACCCCAGCCAGGCAATTCGGGGCGTGGCGATGCGGCAGCGCAGCAGGGTCGACGAACAGAAATAGAGAACGGCGATCTCGAAGAAGATGATCCAGAAGATCAGCATGTCGATGCCGTGGGCGGTCAGCACCATGTAGAAATTGTCGGCGGCGAGCCAGTGCACCGCGGGCCAGCGGGTCAGCACCACGCCCACGGCGAGTATGCCTCCAACCAATAACCAAACCACTGCCGCGACGGCATTGGCCAGCATCAGTTTTTCAGCCTGGGTATCGAACTGCAGCCCGGAACGCGGGCAGGTGCGGTAGGTAGTCATTGGCGCCTCCCCTTATTTGACATAGATACGGCCAGCCATATTGGCGTGGCCGATCCCGCAGTATTCGTTGCAGACGATGGAGAAGGTTCCGGACTGGTTCGGTGTCACCTTCACCACATGCTCATAGCCGGGCACGACCTGGATATTGATGTTGACCGGCTGCAGCGAAAACCCGTGGTTGTAGTCCATCGAGGTCAGATGCAGGCGATAGGTTTTGTCCTTCTCGAGTTCCAGGATTGGCCACCAATCCCAGAGACGCGCGATCAGGTAAACATCGCTGCCCGCAGGCGGATGCACCACCGGAATTTCCTTGTCGGTTTCCTTGCGCACGGTGTATTTGTCCACCACGGCCTGCGTCTTCGCCGTGTACAGCTCGCGGGTGGTCTTGTAGGTTTCAGTCGACAAGTTCTGCTTGCCGTAGATGTGCCAGCCAACCATCATGGCAAACATGATCATGCACCAGATAAAGGCAATCAGGATCCATGTCCCTTCGACACGATCCAAAGGCTGTTTCCACCAGAGTCGTTCTGACGGCGGCAGTATGGCGCTCATATTCACACCCCTTGTTCAGTAGACGCGCGATGCATAACCCGATAGTTACTTGGCAAGGGGAACCGTCAGAATTTCTATGACGCCCCACAGGGTGTAGACCAGCATCGGAACCATGACGCCGAAAAACAGCAGCAAAAAGGGGTTGTCCAGAAATTTCTGCATCAGGGGGATGGGTTCTTGGTGAGATGGGCTGCTCATTCTTGTAGCCTCCTGTGTGGGGGTATTGTTCGTCGCAAAGGCCGGCGGCGCTGACCCGCCCCGGGGTCCGATGGACTCTACTCAATGGCTCTGCGGAAAGATTTAACTTACATCAAAGAATTCGAAACTGCGGCGCAGGAGGAGAAACTATGACGTTAACAATGTCTTTTCTCAGACATCATCATTCGATGGTTCAGGTGCACGCGAGGTGCGGGGAACACCTGGTTGACTTGATAGGCGAGAGAAGTCGCCAAGCGAATCCAGAGGGGATTGGCTCAGCTCACCCGCCAGTTCGATCCCGAGATTCTGCAATCGTGGTGGTCTAGATTGCTGGACTTGATCTCACTCCGCGGCTTTACAAATCTGCGGCTCGATCGAGCATTGAAAAACTGCGGTTACCGACGCGATACGCAACGGCGTGCATAAGCATTTCGACCCTCGGGCCGCCGCAAATTCGACCAAGACGACATGGCAGGCACGGCGGAACCGAAATATTTCATGGGCGTGTTGCGCGCTTCGCGATCAACCCGGTTTGCCGTCGGCGCGCGAACGAAGGTAGGCCGGAACATATTTCCACGACCAGCCGGCGAAGGCGGCCAGCCAGGCGAGGACCGCTGCAGTCAGCAGCCACGCGTACCACTGCGGCCACGATTCCGCGCCCAGCCGCAATAGCGTGGCAGTCTGCAGCAGCCAGAACAGGCCCCAAGTCACCGCGTCGGCTACTAGGGCCCGACCAGAGTGCCCGCAGGTAACGCGCGTCACCATCGCAAACAGGAGGGACGCGACGAAGCCCATGGTGGCCGCGTGCAGAGGTGCCAAGCCGAATCCGCGTGCGCCGGTGGCTGCCAGCACCCCGTCGGCGGCGTACAACGCATAGGCGAGGCCGAGCCAGACAAAGCCGAGGTGGAGCATCGCCAGCAAACGTATGCGCAAGCTTTGCAGCAGACCCCAGCGCAGGCCCAGCCAGAGCAGAAACGCAGCCGCCGGGGCATCCAGGATCCAGGTGCTGCGGGCGGGTCCGAGCAGTTCCATCGCGCCATGCCCGACCGAAGCCGTCAGGAAACACCACAACACCCAGTTCGGACGCCAGGCGGCAATCGACGGGATGGCAGCGGCGGTAAAGAAAGGCAGCATGCGATGCACCACCACCAGCAGCACCGGAATCACGAACCACCACAGCCCGGCGACCGTGACCCAGGTGAACCAGCGGAAATCCTCGCTGAAACAAATCAGGGCGTAGCCCGCGAGGCCGGCGACGCCTAGCCCATCTTTAACATTGGTTGAAACTCGTTGTGCACGATCAATGGGTTACGCCGCTCGATTTGTCCGAGTGGCACTACATTCGCGTCATTGGGCTCAGACGATGAGTTTTT
>Ga0334722_10000613_pt1 | contig 50871 bp, 45 predicted proteins | sample C3_bottom_MG_FD_207210 | JGI IMG/M metagenome (GOLD analysis project Ga0334722, IMG submission 207210) | Sediment microbial communities from Yellowstone Lake, YNP, Wyoming, USA - C3_bottom | ecosystem: Environmental > Aquatic > Freshwater > Lake > Sediment | place: USA: Wyoming | collected...
CGAGGCGGATTTTATACTGCTGATTACTCGCTATTCAGGACGTCAAAAACTTGAAGGGGAAATGGAGAAGTGGGAGAAATGGGGAAAAGACATTCAGTAAGTTATAATAGATTTATCTTTGTTTAGCCCCGTTTCTCCATTTCTCCTTATATAACAGAGTTGTTTCTGAAATAGACGGTAAAAATAAAGAATGTGATGTATTTTGCAGAGGAGGTTTTTTACCACCATGGGTTTTGAATATATTAGAGAGATCCCGCCGCCCCAGGATATACTTGCCGCCCTTCCACTTTCTCCGGAGCTGGCAACGGCCAAAAAAAAGCGCGACCAGGAGATCCGCGCCGCTTTTACGGGAAAGGCCGCCAAGTTTGTGCTTATCATCGGCCCCTGCTCGGCCCATGACGAGGACGCTGTTTGCGACTATATCGCTCGTTTGGCGAAGGTCCAGGCCGAAGTGAAGGACACGATCATCATCATTCCCCGGATTTATACGAACAAACCCCGCACCACCGGCATCGGGTACAAAGGCATGGCCCACCAGCCGAATCCCCAGGAAGAGCCGAACATCGTCGAGGGCATCAAGGCCATCAGGAAGATGCATATTCGCGCTCTTCGCGAGTCGCACCTGCCGGCGGCGGACGAAATGCTCTATCCCGGGAACTATCCCTATCTTGAGGATGTTCTTAGCTATGTCGCGGTCGGCGCCCGTTCCGTCGAGAACCAGGCCCACCGTCTGACCTGCAGCGGACTGGACATTCCCGTGGGCATGAAAAACCCGACCTCAGGCTACAGTGAAGTGACGCTCAATTCCATCCAGGCTTCCCAGGCGGCCCATGTCTTCAGCTATAACCGGTGGGAGGTAAAGACCACCGGCAACCCCCTGACGCACGCCGTGCTGCGGGGGGCCGTGGACCATCACGGGCTTGCGGTCCCCAACTATCACTACGAAGACCTCGTCGTTTTTGCCGAGGCTTACCGAAAGCGGGGCCTTGTCAATCCCACGATTATCGTCGATACGAACCACGCGAATTCCAATAAAAAATTCGCTGAACAGCCGCGAATCGCAAAGGAAGTGATGCACAGCCGCAGGCATTCCGCGCTGCTTCGCGATATGGTCAAGGGCTTCATGATCGAGAGCTTCATCGAAGAAGGCAGCCAGAAGGTCACGGAGAACGTGTACGGCAAATCCATTACCGACCCGTGCCTCGGCTGGAAGGACTCGGAGAAACTGATCCGGGACCTGGCGGGGATGGTGTAGCGGAATTGGAAGAATGATAAAAAGGCAACGTTCGGCATGGCTTCATAATTTACCGATGGAAAAGGAATGACATGGAAAACGACAATAACAAGACTGACGCGACGAGTGGTGAGGAAAATTTCGCGGAGCTGTTCGAGAAAAGCCTGGTGAAACGGCAGCGGCTTGAACCCGGCCAGATGGTCGAGGCAATGATCGTCAAGATCTCGGGTGAATGGATATTCCTCGATCTGGGCGGCAAAGGAGAGGGCTATCTCGACAGGAAGGAGCTGGCTGATGAAGCCGGGAACCTGTCTGTCAAGGAAGGCGATACGGTCCGCGCCTTCTTCGTGTCCTCGGAAAACAACGAGATGCATTTTACCGCCAGGATCGGTTCAGGTCCCGCAAAACACACCCAGATCGAGGATGCGTGGAGAAACCGCATCCCCGTTGACGGCACGGTGGCGAAAGAGATAAAAGGCGGGTTCGAGGTCAAGATCGGCGGCAGTGTGCGCGCCTTCTGTCCTTTTTCCCTGATGGGAATCCGTCGGGACGAGCAGCAGGCTGATTATGTCGGCAGGTCCCTGTCCTTCAAGATCGCCGAATACGGGGAGGACGGCAGGAACATCGTCCTCTCCCGGAGGGCCATTCTGGACGACGAGAGGCGGACTAAAAAAGAGGAATTGAGGACAACGCTGAAAGAGGGAATGAGGATAAAGGGGACCGTGACCTCTCTTCAGAAGTTCGGCGCTTTTGTAGACATCGGCGGTGTGGAAGGCCTGCTTCCGGTTTCCGAGCTCGCATGGACCAGGACCGAGAAGGTCGGCGATCTACTCTCCGTGGGCCAGCAGGTCGAAGTGATAATCAAAAAACTCGATTGGGATGTGGACCGGTTCTCCTTCAGCCTGAAAGATACACTGCCTGACCCCTGGGACCGCGTTGCGGATGCGTATCCCCTCGGTTCCTTCCATACCGGCACGGTTTCCCGGCTTGCCCCCTTCGGGGCCTTCGTCACCCTGAAAGAGGGGGTGGACGGACTCATCCATATTTCGAAGCTGGGCGCGGGCAGGAGAATCAATCATCCGCGCGAAGTGGTCAAGGAAGGACAGATGGTCGAAGTGCAGATAGAGGCGTTCGATCGGGAAAGCCGGAAGCTTTCGCTCTCGCTCGCGGAGATAAGCCGGGCGGAGGCGGAGGAGGCCGCGACGGTTAAGGAATTCAAGCAGCAGGCAACGGCCGAGCTCCAGACCATGGGGACGATGGGCGATATGCTGAAAGCGCAGCTTGAGAAGAAGAAACAGTAGGGGCGTCGTCGGACGCCGGATGAAACGCCATGGCTTCTTTTCCCGCAACGAAACACAGGACCGTCGTCGAAGAACGGACGACACATAGTCCGCTGTATAAAGTGCTGCTCCATAATGACGACGTGAACGATATGGAGCATGTCATGAGGGCACTGATGCGCGTATTCAGGTTCGAGAAGCAGGTGTGCGAACGGATCATGATCGAGGCCCATAATACCGGGGTGGCGCTTTGCACCGTGGAATCGTTTGAGCGGGCGGAATTACACCGGGAACAATTACAAGCGCATTCCCTTGTCGCGACCATTGAGCCGGAGTGACTGAAATGGACTTGTTCCTTGCTCTTGCAGGAAGAAAAAGCATCCGCAGATTCAAACAGGCGCGGGTCCCTGATGAGGACATCAAAAAGATCCTCGATGCGGGCAGACTCGCGCCGAGCGCGAACAATACCCAGCCCTGGAGTTTTGTGGTCATCCGGGACAAAACCATCCTTAAAAAGATGGCTGAAGCCGTGCGCAAAATGATCGACCGGATGATCCCTTTTGCCGAAAGCGAAAAACAGGCGCAGCGGCTCGCGGCGTATAAAGGCAGCTACTATACCTTCTTCGAGCATGCTCCGGTTGTGATCGCCGTTCTCATGGAACCGTATGATGTGGGAACGGACAGGCTGCTGGCGAGAATGGGCTATTCAGCCGATGATATCAAGCGTCTCCGGCCTCTGCCGGGCCTTCAAAGCGTCTCCGCCGCGATCGAGAACATACTGCTTGCCGGCCACGCCCTTGGTTACGGATCGTGCTGGATGACGGGGCCGCTCGTGGCGCAGGAGGCGTTTCAGAAGCTGTTGGGTTATGAAAAGGAAAAGTCCGTCGTCGCGCTCCTGCCTGTGGGTGTGCCGGACGAAAATCCGCCGGCACGGAGCAGGAAGCCGCTGGAGGAGATGATGAAGATTGTCGGGTGATGCCGTCAACAAAGCTGTTCCCTCGCTTGTTTATTCCGAAAAAGCGACCGGGGACCTAAGGGGACGTCTTACCCCTCTTTTTCGTTCCCGTGTTCACATCCGCTCTTCCGCCATGGCCGCGGCCCGGGCTTCTTCCGATATTTCCGTACCCTTGGCTATGACCACGATGCCCGTCTTGGTCACGTGATAGCGCTTTTTATCTTCCTCGCCGTCATATCCGATCTCGGTCCCCGGAGGGATCACCACATCCTTGTCGATGATAGCCCGTCTAATGCGGCAGTTTCTGCCGATGTCCACGTTCTCCATAAGGATGGATTCGCGCACCTCGCTGTAGCTGTTGACGCGCACATTCGGAGACAGCACCGAGTTCTGCACCCGGCCGCCGCTTATGATGGAGCCGTGTGACACGATCGAGTCCAGCGCAATGCCGAGCCTGCCGCCCTTCTTCTCCTGGGCGAACACGAATTTGGCGGGAGGGTTCTGGCCCTGATAGGTGCGAATGCGCCAGGCCTTGTCGTAGAGATTTAAAAGTGGGTCCACGCTCACCAGGTCCATATTGGCTTCCCAGTAGGCATCAATGGTCCCTACATCCCGCCAGTACTTGGCTTCCTTCTTGTTCTCGTCCTTGAAATTGTAGGCGCAGACGCGCGAGGTCTTCATCATCTGGGGGATGATGTTCTTGCCGAAGTCATGGGACGTGTCCTGGAGCGCGTCGGATTTCAGATATTCCAGCAGGGTCCGGGTATTGAACAGATAGATTCCCATGGACGCGAAGGCCAGGTCCGGCCGCCCCGGCAGGCATTTCGGGTGCCGGGGTTTTTCCTCGAAGCCGACGATGCGGCAATCGTCTTCGGCGACCTCGATGACGCCGAAATCCGCGGCGCTCTTTTTCGGGATTTCGATGGCCGCCACGGTGGCGTCCGCCCCGTGTTCCTTGTGAAAACGGAACATTTCGGAGTAGTCCATCTTGTAGATGTGGTCGCCGGCCAGCACGAGCACATGGTCCGGCGCGTCCTTCTCGATCATATAGATGTTTTGATAGATCGCGTCCGCCGTGCCCTGGTACCACTTTTCACCGACCCGTTGCTGGGGCGGAACGGAGATGATATATTCATTCAACTCGCCGGAGAAGAGGTTCCAGGCAAGCCTCAGATGCTTGTCCAGCGAGAGGGACTTGTACTGGGGCAGGACCGCGATCTTCCTGATGCTGGAGTTGATGCAGTTCGAGAGGGTGAAGTCGATGATCCGGTAGATGCCGCCGAAGGGCACTGCGGGCTTGGCCCGGTGGATGGTGAGAGGGTGGAGTCGCTCGCCCTTGCCGCCGGCGAGGATCATTGCCAGGATACTCATGAATGGGTGCTCTCCTTCCGCATTGGGGGGTAACAGTTCAAATCATAGCAGGAGGTCTCCCGGCTGTCAAACTGGGGTCCGGTCAGGGTAGTGGTCGTTGCCCGCATTCTCTCGCATATCGGATATTTTGATAGAGAAATGTAATTTTCATATGATTTTTTTTAATAGTATTTTTACTTGATTTTTTACCGAGTGGTTGTTAATATGCAATTCCTTTCAGAAACGTGCCTTGAAATAGGTGTTGTCACCCGGTTTTGACAGCAGCGGCCGGGTCCGCTTTCAGCAACACCGGCAACATCTTGTAAAATCACGCACAATATGTCGTTTGAGCTGTTCTTTTACGCAATTTCAGTAGGGAGGTCTTTACCGTGCTTCAGCAAGAAGATATAAAGAAGGTTGATGCCGTCCTGGATGAGGCCGCGGGCCAGAGGGGCGTTCTCATCGCCGTGCTCCAGAAGGTCCAGGAAAAGGTGGGTTATCTTCCGGAAGAAGCCATGAAGGTGATCGCGGACCGTCTCTCGCTTTCCCTTAACAATGTCTACGGCGTCGCTTCGTTCTACAAACATTTTCATTTCAAACCCCGGGGCAAAAACATCGTCAAGGTCTGCATGGGAACCGCCTGCCATGTGCGCGGCGCAAAGGCCGTGCTCACGGAGATGGAGCAGAAGCTGGGAATCAAGGAGGGCGAGACCACGAAGGACCTGTCGGTGACGCTTGAGACCGTGGGCTGCGTCGGGTGCTGCGCTCTGGCGCCGGTTGCCACGATCAACGACAAAGACCTCTTCGGCGAGTTGACCCCCAGGATGGTGGACGACATCATCGCGATGGCAAGGAGTGAACATGGAACTCACGTTTAAGCGTCTGAACAACGTCGGTGAACTTGATGCGCTCCGTGTCCGGCTCAAGAAGGAGCGTTCCGAAAAAGAGACCCACCGCGTGCGTGTTTGCTGCGGCACCGCGTGCCAGGCAACGGGGTCGATGAAGCTGGTCAAAAAGTTCGAGGAAGAGGCCGCGGCAAAGGGCGTCGAGCTGGAGATCGTCAAGACCGGGTGCCAGGGGTTCTGCCAGCGCGGGCCGGTCATGATCCAGGAGCCGCAGGAGACCTTCTACCAGAAGGTGAAGGTGTCTGACATCCCGGAGCTCTTTTCCACGTCGGTCCTGAACGGCGTGCCCTACCGCAAGCAGCTTTACCGGGAATTCTCGCTCTCCGAGCCGAACGCGGCCATGCAGGACATTCCCTTTTATAAGAAGCAGAAGCGCGTGGCGCTACACAGGAACGGCTTCGTGGACCCCTGCAATATCCATGACGCTATCCGCGAGGACGGTTATTCCGCCCTGTCCAAATGCATGACCGAATACAAGCCCGATGAAGTGATCGATATCATCAAAAAATCCGGTCTCCGCGGACGCGGGGGCGCGGGCTTTCCCGCCGGGCTCAAGTGGGAGCATACGAAAAAATCCGGCGCGAAGATCAAGGCCGTCGTCTGCAACGGGGACGAAGGCGATCCCGGCGCGTTCATGGACCGGGCGCTCATGGAGGGCGACCCCCATTCCGTGATCGAGGGCATGATCATCAACGCCTACGCCATCGGCGCTCAGCACGGCTATATTTATGTGCGGCATGAATATCCTCTCGCGGTCAAGAACCTCGGGGTCGCCATCAAACAGGCCGAAGAGATGGGTCTCCTTGGCAGGAATATCCTGGGCAGCGGCCTTGATTTTACCATGGAGATCAAGGAAGGCGCAGGCGCGTTCGTGTGCGGAGAGTCCACTGCGCTGGTGGCATCCATCGAAGGCGAGCGCGGCATGCCGCGTCCCCGTCCTCCGCGCCTCTCGGAAGCGGCCGGCGGTCTCTGGAACATGCCGACAAACCTGAACAATGTTGAGACGTTTGCAAATGTTCCCACGATCATCACCAAAGGCCTTGATTACTACACCAGCATCGGCACTGAGAAGTCAAAAGGGACCAAGGTCTTCGCACTCACTGGCAAAATCAAGAACACGGGCCTCATTGAAGTGCCCATGGGCATCACCCTTCGTGAGATCATCTTCGATATCGGCGGCGGAATGCTGAATCCAGACAAGCAGTTCAAGGCGGTCCAGACCGGAGGACCTTCTGGCGGCTGCATCCCGGCCCAATTCCTTGACATGCCCGCGGACTTCGACACGCTTGCCGGCGTCGGTTCGATCATGGGTTCCGGCGGCATGGTGGTCCTGGACGAGGACGACTGCATGGTGGACGTGGCCAAGTTCTTCCTGTCCTTTACCAAGACCGAGTCCTGCGGAAAGTGTCCGCCGTGCCGCATAGGGAACTGGCAGATGTACGAGCTGCTCGACAAGATCACGACCGGCGGGGGCGAGAAGGGCGATATCGAGAAGCTTGAGAAGATGGGCAGGATGATCGTCGCCGGCTCGCTCTGCGGCCTCGGGAACAGCGCGCCGAACCCGGTGCTTTCCACGATCAAGTATTTCCGAGAAGAATACGAAGAACACGTTAACGACAAATACTGCCGCGCCAAGCGGTGCCAGGGCATGGGGTCGTTCCGCATCCTGCCCGAGCACTGCATCCTGTGCGGCCTGTGCAAGCAGGCCTGCGCCTTCGATGCTGTAGTGGAACTCCGGGACCGGTTCTTCATCGACCAGGACTACTGCACCAAGTGCAAGGCATGCTACGGCGTCTGCCCCACGCAGGCCGTGGTGATCGAGAAGGGAGGGGCCCATGTCTCAGCAGGCAAGTAACTGCCCCGTCAACGCTGTCAGGATCAAGCTTACCCGTTTTTACAATGACGATTCCAAGGACGGCATGTGCTCCAAATGCCATCCCTGCAAGCTCGGCATCTTTGACGCGGTCAAGATCCTCGAGGCGGTCCAGGCGGGCAAGGGGAGGGACCGGGATGTCGCCCAGCTCAAACGCATTGCGGTCGATGTGAAGGACGGCGGCATGTGCAAGAAGGGCAAGGACCATGCCGATATTCTTTCAGCATTTCTGGCCGCGAACACCGCGGACCTCGAGCGCCACATCAAGGGGGTCTGCACCTATCACGAGTGCAAAGCGCTTGTGCGGTACGAGATCGAGCCGACGCTCTGCACCATGTGCGACAAGTGCCGGGAGGTCTGCAGGGACAACGCGATCGAGGGACAGAAGAAACAGCCGTATAAAACAGGATTCACCCCCTATCGCGTCAGGCAGCAGCGCTGCACCCATTGCGGCGAATGCATCAAGGTCTGCCCGGAAAAGGCGGTCGTAATCGTGGAAACGGACCGCGAGGCCGGGGTCAAGGAGCCGGTGCGGACGCTGGTCTGCAGCTGCGATGTGAGCGGCAGGGCGACGGGCCATGTGCCGGCCTGTTCCATACATGACATGGCGGGGAAGTAGAATCAAGCACCAGATTACGGCAAGCACCAAAAGACAAGCACCAAATGACAAATAAATTCCAAATAACCGAAATGCGAAGCTCCAAACGGTTTGAGTATTGAAATTTGGTCATTGGTGATTATTTGAAATTTGTGATTTGAAATTTAGAATTTGTTTTAGTGGAGGTTGTTATGACGACCAAGATGGTGAACATGGAATTTGACGGCACGGCCGTGTCCGTTCCCGAGGGGATGACCCTGGTGGACGCCGCCGCGACCGTGGGGATGCACATCCCGAACCTCTGCCATATTAAAGAGCTTCGCGGCGTGGGCGCGTGCCGCATGTGCATGGTTGAGATCGAGGGCATGAAGACGCCCGTCACCGGCTGCACCACCCGGACAAAAGAAGGGATGAAGGTCCTGATCAAAACTCCGAAGACGGAGGAGATCCGGAAGTTCGTGACCGACCTTGTCCTGTCGTTCCATCCGCTCGACTGCATGACCTGCCCCAAGGCGGGCGCGTGCGACCTTCAGCGCTATGCCGCCGAGCTCGGCCTCCGCGAGTCGTCTTTCGGCAGGAAGAGCTTCAATTATGAGCTGAACGACAAGAGCCCGTTCATCACCATCGACAACAACTACTGCATTCTCTGCGGCCGCTGCGTGCGGGTCTGCAAGGAGCAGGGTACGAACGTGCTCGACTTCATGGGACGCGGCATTACAACCAAGGTCTCGACGGCGCTGGACAAGCCTCTGCATGAATCAGGCTGCACATTCTGCGGGTCCTGCGTGGACGCCTGCCCGGTGAACACCATCATGGAGCGTGATCGCTGGCAGCACGGTCGGGAGTGGGACCTGGAAAAGCATGAATCGGTCTGCACCGCCTGCGGTTCCGGCTGCAGCGTGGTCGTCAGCAGGAAGGACGGCAGGATCGTCAAGGTAAATACAAAGGAAGACAACGGCTATATTTGCGCCATCGGCCGATTCGGGTTCGATTCCCTGAAGGCGGCGAATCGCGTCACCACGCCGATGAAAAAGCAGGGTAACAAACTCGTTTCTACCACATGGGAAGATGCGGCAAAGATCGCCGCAGACGCGCTTAAGAAAGCCGGCGCCAATGCGGGGTTCATCGCTTCGGGTTCCCTCACGAATGAAGAGGCGTATGCCGTGCAGGAACTCGCCCGGAAGGTTGCGGGAAGCGCGAATATCGACACACCGGCGTCCGTGTATGCGGGAGGCTTGCTGTCTGCGCTCCGCACGGTCTATGGAGAAGCGGGCCTCACGGTAGCATCTCAGTCAGACCTTAAAACCGCGGATGTTGTGGTCCTGATCGGCGCGGACCCGTCTCAGAAGAAGCAGTCCCTCCAGGAAGTGGAGGTCATGGTCAGGAGGCGGGCCCAGGCGGGCGCGAAGGTCATCGTTGTCAACCCCGAGAAAATAGAGCTTGCCGGTCATCAGAACGCCATCCATCTCCAGCTCAAGGAAGGGACCGATACGGTCCTGCTCGCGGGGCTCATGAGCGCCGCCATGGCGGAGGGAGCTTCGTCCTCGGCAAAGGGGCTTGATGCTCTTAAGAAATCCCTGCTGAGTGTTGATCAGGCCGCGACGGTGTCCGGCGTTTCATCCGAGCAGCTTGTTGCCGCCGCCAAGGCGTATGCCGCCGCAAAACAGCCGGTTATCGTCATCGGCACGGGCATATCAGCCAATGAGGATGCTTCGCTCCAGGCCCTTAACCTCGCGCTCATGAAGAATGCCGGGGTCCTGCCGCTTATGCTTGAGGCGAATGCGCTCGGCGCGGTCCAGATGGGCTGTGTGCCTGACAGGGGACCGGGGGCAGCGAAAGTGAAAAAGGCGGGGAAAGGCTACGCCGGGATGAAGTCAGGGATGAAGGCGCTGTTCATTGCCGGTTCCGTGGCGGACATGGACTTCAAGTCCGACATGCTGATCGTTCAGGCAAGCCACATGACCCCGCTCGCTGAAAAGGCCGACCTTGTGCTTCCCATGGCTTCCCTGTATGAGAAGCAGGGAACGATTGTGAACACCTACGGCATGGTCAAAGCCGTTGCACAGGCCCAGCAGCCCGCGGGAGAGGCAAAGTCAGGTATTGAGATCGCCGCCGACATATCCGCGCTTGTCAGCAAAGCCAAGGCGTTCAAGACCAAAGACATAATCGCGGCAATCAAAAAGGTGAAGGCGGCAAAGCAAGGCGCAGGGGCTTTCAAGCCGGTAGTCGCCAAGGCCGCGAAACCCTATGCCGTATATGCCTCCGCGCTGATTATGTCCATGAACCAGGGCCTGCTTTCCGGTTCCGGCGTCTCCAGGGTCATGGTGGTGAAACAGCCGGTCCTTCAAAAGTAAGTTGGAGAAAGAAATCGTGGAATGCTCGGAAAAGCCATCCACAAAACAGCTTAAAACAGAAAATGCGCAGTTTCCTTTGTGAAAGGAGTTTTGAAACGCTATGAGAGAAGATCTTAAATCCGTTGATCCGGCCGCCCAGGTTCTCCTGAAGGTGGCGGGGCAGAAAAAAATAAACACCGCGTTCGAACGCGCGGAAAAGCTCAAACCATGTCCCATCGGGCATCAGGGCGCCTGCTGCAAGGTGTGCCATATGGGCCCTTGCCGTCTGGTCGGCAAGGAGGATGAGGCCGAGGGTGTTTGCGGCGCGTCCCTTCCCGTGGTAACGGCAAGAAACTTCGCGCGGATGGTCGCCGCGGGTACTGCGGCCCACTCCGACCACGCGAGGGACCTTGCCAATACTCTTCTCGCCGTGGGACGCGGAGAGGCCAAGGATTTCCAGATAAAGGACGTGAGAAAGCTGAACCGTGTGGCCGGATATCTCGGCATCAACGTGGAAGGCAAGTCCGTGAACGAAATTGCCGAGAAGGTGGCGCTCAAGTTTCTGGAACAGTTCGGGCAGCAGCGGGGAGAACTCGCATATCTGTCCCGCGCACCCAAGAAGCGGCAGGAGATCTGGAAAAAGCTCGGCATTGCGCCGCGCGCCATCGATCGCGAAGTGGTTGAGATGATGCATCGGACGAACATGGGCGTTGACCAGGAAGCGAACAACATCATGCTCGGCGCCATGCGTACCTCGCTCGCCGATGGATGGGGCGGTTCCATGATGGGTACGGATATCTCCGATATCCTGTTCGGCACTCCCCATCCGGTCAAGGCCAAGGCCGGGTTGGACGTGTTCAAGGAAGACCATGTGAACCTCGTGGTACACGGCCATGAACCGTCCTTCGCCGAGATGCTGGTTGTTGCCGTAGAAGATCCCGAGATGACCGCATACGCCCGGTCCAAGGGCGCCAAAGGCGTGAACCTGGTGGGCATGTGCTGTACGGCGAATGAAATTCTCGTTCGGCACGGCATTGCCACGGCGGGCGGGTTCCTGCAGCAGGAGCTCGGCATTCTGTCCGGCATGGTCGAGGCCATGGTCGTCGATGTTCAGTGCATAATGCCCGCTATCGGCGAGTTGTCGAAGAAATACCATACGAAGATCATCACGACTACGCCCAAGGGCAAAATGAAGGACGCCGTTCATATCGAATACGATGAACACCATGGGCTGGATATAGCCAAAAAAGCCGTGCGGCTCGCGATCGATAATTTCCAGAACCGGAAAAAAGAAAATATCATTCATGCCGGCGTCAAGCCGGCGGATATGATCGCCGGGTTCTCGGACGAGTACATAGAATACATGCAGGGCGGCCTGTACCGCGCCTCGTATCGTCCGCTGAACGACGCCATTATCGCCGGACGCATCCGCGGGGCCGTCGGTCTCGCGGGCTGCAACAACCCGCGCATAGCCCAGGACAGCATCCATAACTTTCTCGTCCGGGAGTTGATCAAGAACGACGTCCTGGTGCTCCAGACCGGATGCTCGGCGCATGCCTCCGCAAAAGCGGGCTACATGACGCCGGAGAACGCGCTCGAAAACGCGGGCAAGGGCTTGCGTGAAGTGTGCGAGGCCATCGGCATTCCGCCGGTGCTGCACCTGGGCTCCTGCGTGGACAACTCGCGCATCCTGACCATCTGTTCGCATATTGCCGAAGAGGGCGGCCTGGGCGACGACATCGGCGGCCTTCCCGCGGTGGGCATTGCGCCCGAGTGGATGAGCGAGAAGGCGATCGCCATCGGCACCTACTTTGCGGCTTCCGGTGTGCCGATTATCTTCGGGGCCGGTTCACCGGTCAGGGCGAGCAAGACGCTCACGGACATCATGGAGAACAAGTGGTGGGACATGGTGAACGCCGGGTTCTATTTTGAAGAGGATCCGGGCAAGATCCTCGAATTGACGTTGAAACTCATTGACGCTGCGCGCGAGAAACTGAAGCTTCGCAAGTACGAGCCGGGCCGCTTCGGCACGGAGCGCGTGCTTATGGACATGGCCGCGCGCCGCGGCACCTTCGCGACGCCTCACGGCGTCGATGTGTAAGATCGCGAAACGCAGTTATCAGTGGAGGGGCCAGGCGGCCTCTCCTTTTTTTTTATCCGTATGCATTGCCCTGGGGCCGGCGCGGATGATATAATAGACGCCGGGAAAAGTATGGATCACGAAGAACGGATAAACAGCTTCACACATTTGATAGGAGCGAGTCTTTCTCTCGCTGGGATTGTTGTGCTCGTGGCGCAAGCGGCGGCGTTGGGCGATCCCTGGAAGATAGTCAGTTTCAGCATATACGGCGTTACGCTTGTGGCGTTGTATATATTTTCGGCGATCTATCACGGTGTCAGTGGAAAGTCCAAGGCCATATACCAAAAGCTCGACCATGCCGCTATTTATATGCTTATCGCCGGGACCTATACTCCCCTGACCCTCGTAACACTCCGCGGCGCGTGGGGGTGGTCGCTTTTCGGCGTTGTCTGGGGACTGGCTATCGTGGGAATTGCTCAGGACGCCCTTATGAAACAGAAACGGCGCATTCTCCCGGTTGTTATTTATCTGCTCATGGGATGGCTGGTGATTATTGCAATCCGTCCTCTATCGAGGGCGCTTCCGGGCGCGGGAATGGTCTGGATGGTCGCCGGGGGTTTGTTCTATACCGTCGGCGTTTTCTTTTACGCCCTGGATAAAAGAATACCGCATGGCCATGGGGTATTTCATTTCTTCGTGCTTGCCGGCAGCGCCTGTCATTATTTCACCATCCTGTTGTATGTGGCGTGAAGCGGCGCGGTTCCTCTCCGGCAATTCTCCGTCCGTTGTTTGACAAAACCCCCGTAAAAAAATAAAAAAAATAACTTGACATGGGCCGGCAATCTGTATCATAATAAGTATACTTATTATCACTATTAACACTAACCAGTCCAGAGAGGGTGCCATGGTTACTCGCAAAATTCCGAAAAAGTATAAAACCAATGATATCTGCGAGCGGTTTGATATATCGCGGGCCACGCTTTTTCGGTGGGAGAGCGAAGGTCTGCTGGGCGGGGTTGAGCGCGACTGGCGCGGCTGGCGGGTCTACACCGAAAACAACCTGAAGGACATTGAGAAAATCATGAGAAGCAAGAACGCCGGCTGAGGCCGGGGACCATCCGTTTGTGGAGTGAGCATGTTCTTTTCCCGAAAAGTAGAGCCCATTGCGCTGGACATAGGATCAACGTTTATCAAGCTTGTCCAGTTGAAGGGTTCGAACAAGAATTATCAACTGGTCAAGTTCGGCATGGTCCCCCTGCCTCCGGAAGTGATCGTGGAGGGGGCGGTCATGGATGCCGGCCGGGTGGTCGAGGCGATCAAGGAGCTTCTGGTTGCGCAGAAGGTGGCCACCAAGGAGGTCGTGATCTCGGTCTCCGGAAGTTCGGTCATCATCAAGCGTGTGTCGGTCGCCGATATGTCCGAAGAGGAACTGGCCGAGTCCATTAAATGGGAGGCCGAGCAGTATATCCCGTTTTCCATAGACGACGTGAACGTTGACTTTCAGAAGCTGGGCCCGGGCGCGACTGAGGGGCAGGCGGATGTGCTTCTTGTGGCCGTCAAAAAGGACAAGATAAACGATTACGTAAACCTCGTAAAAGAAGCCGGGTTGGAGCCCGTGGTGATGGATGTGGACGCCTTTGCCATGGCGAACATGTATGAACTCAACTATGATATCGAGGCCGGGACCACGGCGCTCCTGAACATCGGGGCCTCGGTGATGAACATCAATATTTTGAAGGACGGGATGTCGATCTTTACCCGAGACATCACGGTGGGCGGCAACCGTTACACCGAGGCCCTGCAGAAAGATTTCGGCCTCACTTATGAGGATGCCGAGAAGGTGAAGAAGGGCGAGGACGTGGAAGGCGCGGACAAGGGCCAGATCGCGAGTTTGATGGCCGTGGTCACCGAGGACATCGTTGCCGAGACACAGCGGTCGTTCGAGTTTTTCCGGTCCACGACCGGGAGCGACAAGGTGGCCCGCGTGCTGGTCTCGGGCGGGTGCGCCCGGATAGGCCACTTCACTTCCGTTCTTGCCGAGCGGCTCGAAATACCCGCGGAAGTTACCAACCCGTTTAAAAACATAAAAATAGATCCCAAGCATTTTGATCCCGCCTTCGTACAAGAGTGCGCGCCCATGACCGCTGTGGCGGTCGGGCTGGCGATCAGGAGACCGGGAGACAGATGATAAAAATAAATCTTCTTCCGACAAAAAAGAAGCCCCCCAAGAAGGTCATTGATCTTCAGCAGCAGGTGATTCTCGCGGTGCTGGTCCTCGTTCTGGTGGGGATGGGGATGGGCTATTTCTGGACGAGGCTGAATGCCCGCATCGCCGAACTCGAGCGCCAAAAAGCCACGGCAGAGACGAGGGTGAGGGAGCAGGATAAATTGCTCAAGGAAGTGATTAATGTCGAGGGAGAGCGAAAAAAGGTGACCGACAAGATCGGCGTCATCGAACAGCTTAAGAAAAACCAGGCCGGTCCTGTCCGGCTCCTCGACGAACTCAGCAAGGCCCTTCCGGAAGGCGTCAATATTAATAATTTTACTGAAAACAGCGGCAATATCGCGATTGATGGAGAGGCGTTTACCAATGACGTCGTGGTCCGCTTTGTCGATAACCTCAAGGCTGTGCCGTATTTTTCCGATGTTTATCTGCTGGAGACGAGTCAATTCACGCAGCAGGGGGTCGAGATGTACAAATACAAGATGTCGTTCAGATATAAGGGGCTGTAATGGCCTCCATTATCGATAAAATACAGAAGGTCCCGACGAAAAACAGGGCAATAGCATTTTTTGCTCTTGTGGGTGTGCTCGTGGTCCTTTTCATATGGCAGGTGCACATTCCCAAAAATACCCTCATTAAAGACCTTGAGAAAGGCATCTCCGACCTGCAGGCAAAGATAAACGAGAACGATGACAAAATAAGGAAGCTTGATGAACTGAAGGCTGAAGTGGTATCGCTCCATGAACGCTTGAAAACGCTTACGCTGCAGCTTCCACCCGAATCAGAGGTGTCCGGCCTGCTGAGACAGATCCAGACGCTGGTAAACCAGTCAGGACTTTCCCTGAAACTGTGGAAACCCGACCGGCGAAGGGCGCATCCGAGCGGTCTGTATGAGGAAATTCCCATAAATCTGGTGTTGACCGGGGGATATCACAACACTGCCGTATTTCTGGACCGGGTGAGCAAACTGACGCGCATCGTGAATGTGCTGAACCTCAGGATGGGCGGCGCGAAGCAGGGGAAGAGCGGGGACATCGATTTGTCAATAAACTGTACCGCAATGACATTTGCGGCAGTGGAGAAAAAGCTTGAAGAGCCGAAGAAAACAAAAAAAGGTAAATAAACCATACGCCGCTTTTTCGGCAGCGCTGCTTCTTGCGGCCCTCATAAGCGCGGGCTGCGCGGAGTCGCCGAAGGCGAAAGCGACATCCTCCCCGGCGACCGCGGGCGCGCAGAAACGCTTGGAAACCGCGCCGACCGGCACAGCCGGAGAAAAATCCCAGATTACCTATGTCTATAATTCCTCGGGCAGGCGCGACCCGTTTGCGCCGATCCTCGTGAAGGCCACATCGCCCGGAGGAACGCAGAAGAACGCCCCCCCGCTCGAGCGGTATAACATATATGAATTCAAACTAAGCGGCATCATCTGGGGCGGGTTCGGATACAATGCCATGGTTGACGGGCCGGACGGAAAAGGATATTTTGTCCGCGTCGGGACCGTAATCGGCCTGAACCGGGGTGTGGTGAAAAAAATCACGCAGAACACGATGGTGATAGAAGAAAAGTTCAAAACATCCACAGGCGAAACCGATCGGAAAGAGATCATTATTGAACTCCGGAAAAAACAGGAGGGGACACCATGAAGCGCTCCCAACCATCCAAAATACTCTGGTTGATTATCCTCAGCTCATCACTCATGTCAATGCTCGCCGGTTGCGCTCCCGTAAAACCGGAAGGGGAGCAGCAGCAGGGCTCCGCGGTCCTCATCAACAAGATCGAGGCACGCGAGGAAAACGATAAAACCGAGATCGTGGTAGAAGGGGCCGGTCCCATCCTGCAGTATACGTCCTTTCAGCTGAGCGAGCCGCTCAGACTCGTGGTGGACATCTCGGACGCGAATGCAGGCGAGTTTCAGAGCAGTATCAGTGTGAATAAAGGTCCGGTCCTTGAGATTACTCCGAGCCAGATGGATAATATCGTGCGGCTCGAGATTACGCTGGCCCGAATGGTCGACACCAAAGTCTATCAGGCGGACGGCAAGCTCATGATCGAACTCGGTAAACCCGTTGAAGAGGCAAAGGCCGCGCCTGTGCCTGAGCCGGCGGTTCCGGTTCCTACGGCCCCTCAGCCGGAGCCGGTCAAGGAAGAAAAAGCCGCGCCCGCTGAAGCCCCGCCGACGGAAGCAGGGACCGCGACAGTAGTCACCGCGGTTCAGGCGACCGCGGGCAAGGACGGAGTGAGAGTGGTCATTACCGCCGACGGCACCATGAAACCCAGCACCTTCATGGTGGAGGGCAAGAAACTCGTGGTGGACGTTCCTGGAACGAAGAGCATGGTCAGACCTAGCGTGATCCCGGTGAGGAAGGGCGGCCTCGACAAAGTTCGGGTCGGGCAGCACCCGGCGCCGGACCAGAAGGTGCGAGTGGTGCTTGACCTTACGAAAGCCATGGATTACACCGCTACACCGGAAGGCAATACCGTGACTATTGTCATGAACCCGGCGTCGCCAAAGGGCGAGGAAAAAGCGGCGCAGGAACGGGCTGCGACGCAGGCGGGGGAAAAGGCCTCCGCGGAAGAAAAAGAGATGACGCAGCTTCCGGAGGCGACGTTACCCGCGAAAGCGCGCACGCGCATGGAAACAGCCCCGTCGTTTGATACCATGACCGGCGTCAGCCGCAGCAAGTACGCGGGGAGAAAAATATCACTTGATCTCCAGGACGCGGACCTTGTAAACGTCATGCGCCTGTTCGCCGAGGTGGCGAACCTGAACATGATCCTCGCGCCGGAAGTGAAAGGCAGGGTCACGGTGCGCATGGTCAATATTCCCTGGGACCAGGCCATGGACATTATCCTCAAGATGAACGGTCTGGGTTTTGCCCTGGAGGATAACATCCTGCGGATCGCCTCCGTCGGCGCATTGACCCGCGAGGCGGACGAGGAATCCCGGGCCAAGGAAGCAAAAAAGAAGGCTGAGGACCTGATAACGCGCATCATCCCCATCAACTACGCCCAGGCGGGAGGAATAGAGGGGACGATCAAAAAATCTCTTTCCCCCCGCGGCGAGACAGTGGTGGATACGAGGACCAACACCCTGATCGTCAAGGATATCGCAAAGCACGTCGACGAGGTTATCACCCTGATCAAACTCCTCGACAAACCCATTCCCCAGATCATGATAGAAGCGAGGATTGTCGAGGCGTCGCTGAATTTTAACCGGAGCATCGGCGTCCAGTGGGGCGGCGGTTTTAAAGCGGACGCGGCGCACGGAAATCCGACCGGGTTCGCCTTCCCCAATTCCATCGGCGTGACCGGCGGGCCGTCCATGGGAGTATCACCTTCCGGCAATAACTTTTTAGTCAATATGCCGGCCCCAGCCGGCGCGGGCACCGGCGGCGGCGCCATCGGGTTTACACTGGGGTCGATCAGCAAATCATTGAACCTCGACCTTATTCTTTCGGCGCTCGAATCCACGGGCGAAGGCAAAGTTATCTCGACTCCGAGGGTGAGCGCCCTTGATAATAAAGAAGCCAAAATTGAACAGGGGGTCGCGATCCCCTTTTCGACCAGTTCGGCCGGCGGAGGCACCAACGTGCAGTTTATCGACGCAAAACTGTCGCTGACGGTCACCCCCCATGCCACGCCGGACAATAAAATTTTCATGAAGATTACGGCCACCAAGAACGCCGCGGACGTTTCTCTTCTTGGGGCTTCGGGGCAGCCTTCCATCCGGAAAAATGAAGCCTCGACCGAGATTCTTCTCGCGGATGGTGAGACCGCGGTCATCGGCGGCATTCTGATCATCGACCGCGGCCAGAGCATCACGAAGGTGCCGTTCTTCGGAGATCTGCCGCTTATCGGGTGGTTGTTCAGGACAAAAACGTCGAGTGAGCAGAAAAGGGAATTGATTATTTTCATTACGCCGAGGATCATAAAGCAGGAAGTGATTTAATATAAGTGGGGTATGCACTTCATGACAACAGAATGCGTTCATACATAAACCAGATTCCCGATTAAAGCTTCGGGAATGACCTGTTTTTATAAACTTTAGCAGTCATCCCCGAGTGTTCTTATCGGGGATATGGTTTCCAGATATTTGGGTAGGTGTCGTCAAGTGCATACACCATTTTGATATATTCGGTGCGCTATCGATGTGCCGAAAAAACGGTATTGCGTTACACAGTTGTTACCCGGCATACCTCATAGGCACAATGAAAAATTCTAGTTACTCGGGAATTGTGTAGAAAATCAACAGGTCCGCTGTTCAAGCGGGCTGGCACTTATGTTGCAAATACCAGGCGAAAAGAGGTCCGCATAATGAAACTGACGACAAAGCTCCTCTCAATTATGGTCCTTATTCTGCTGGCATCGCCCGTTATCCTGCTGAAGGGATGTGGCAAGGCGATCAATGGCGGTCAGTGCGGCGGATGCCCGGACAGTACCGCGCCGCAGGGTGCGACCGTGACGAACACGATAGGAATGACAGCGGGCACTATCAGTTCATCAGGCAGCGCATGCTATGAATCCGTCAGTTTTCTCTTTAAGGGGTCAGACGGCGTACCCCTGAATGATATTTGTGTTGAATTGACGGCAGTGCAGGGAGTTATGGCGCTTCGCAAACCGTCATCTGCCCAAATGTGCGGCGATGTGATAACAGACCCGAAAACGTATATACGCACGCGCACTGACGGGACGGGAACAGTGGCTGTTGATTTTGTTGTTGCGTGCAGTACGAGCTATGCGGCTTCCGGCGCGACCAGCATCTCAGCCGCGGTTCAGGCTGTTTCATGTAATACGAGCGCCAAGAGCACCGTGGCAATCACGGTAAGTTCACCGGGTTGTCCGTAACAGGCAGTGAGGAGGATATGTTATGAGTATTCATAAAAGGTTTCTTCCCGTTTTCATTCTATTGTGCGTTTTCACACTTATCGGCGCCGGATGCAACCCGTCGAATGTAGAGACGAGTTCCGCCGGTACGGGGATTACCACAAGTGCGGGCATAACAATGAGCGCCTCTCCTACCTCCATTGCCACCAACGGCACGTCGGTACTCACCGCGACTGTCCGGGATGCGAACGGGCAGCTTGTGACGGCCGGGAACGTCACCTTTTCCTTCACCACTGCATCCATGGGCACGTTCGACCTCCCTCCAAGCGCCGCAACCGCTTCGAAGGTGGCGACAATAGTTAATGGCTCCGCGCTGGTAAGCTTTACGGCAAAGACGTTCACCGGCACGGTCACGATATCCGCAGTGGCGTCCGGCGGGCAGACGGGGTCCATTACCATAACTATAACCGCCGCGTCGGTTGCGTCGGTCAGCCTTGCGGCGTCCACCACAACGGTGCCAGCGGGCGCAACCTCAACGCTAACGGCCCTCGTGGTCGACAGCAATGGCCAGAATGTCGTTGACGGCACCGTGGTAACTTTTTCCGTCAGCGATCCGCTCAAAGGTTCCCTTCCTACCGCAATAGCAACAACGGCGGGTGGGTCCGCGACCATGATCTTTACCGCGACGTCGCCTGTCAATACCCTGGTTGTTGTGAGCGCCTCCGCAGGCGGGAAAACGAGCAGTGTAACGATCACCATCACCGGTGGCGCGGCAGGCGGCACCATGATACTTTCCGCGTCGCCCACGACGGTGGACGCCAAGATCGGCAACACCTCGACCATTACGGCAAATCTCAAGGACTCGTCGGGAGTCGCGGTGCAGGGGGCGACGGTTACATTCAGCCTTGTCACGGCTCCGACCAGCACTTCGGCGCTCTTCAGCTCAACAAGCGGCACTACGGCTTCGGCGCCTACCGATGCAAGCGGCAACGCGACGGTCACGTTGAATGTCGGAACAACGCCGACCGCGGCCACGGTCACCGCCACCACTCTCGGGATAACCAGCTTTACAGCCGTGAACATCGTAGCGCCAACCGGTTCAGGGTCGCTTTCAATCCAGTCCGTGGTGCCTTCGTCTATCGTCACCGGCGGACAGACTGCGAGCGTTACGGTGGTTTTGAAAGACAATACAGGCAGCAACGCCCCTGACGGAACAATCGTGAATTTCGGCTTAAGCAATCTGTATGCTTCCATTACACCTACGGCAGCAACGACAAATGGAGTTGCGACAGCGACATTGACCTCCGGTTCATTGCCCACATCAGTGAATGTAACGGCCTCGGGGACGGGTTTATTCGCCACCCTGTCCGCGAACACGACCGTTTCAATTACCGCGCCGCCGCCGGCCACTGTTTCGCTTGCAGCCATGCCGGCTACGGCCTCGATCTCCGTGAAAGGCACGGCCGTCATCACGGCCACGGTCAGGGACATTGGCGGCAGCACAGTGCCGGACGGACAGCAGGTTACCTTTACGCTGAGTTCCTCGGCCTACGGGAATTTATCCACGACGACAGTGTTTACGTCCAACGGCAACGGCACTGCCAGCACAACGTTCACCGCGGGCACCGCCTCCGGATCGGTAAACGTCACTGCCGTGGCTGGCAGCGCGACCAGCTCGCCCCTGACTTTAACCATCACCCCCGCGACTACCGGCAGCATCGAATTCGTGTCCGCCACGCCAGCTGTGATTGGCATCGCAGGGACCGGGCAGGTAACTTCGTCGAGCATTGTGTTCCTGGTAAAGGACATTAACGGTGACCCTGCCTCTGACGGTACCGCCGTGAGTTTCAATCTGAACGGGCCGGGCGGGGGCGAATACATCGGAGCGAATGATGCCACCCCGACCACGGCAACCGGATCGACTGTCGGCGGCAATGCTTCGGTCATTTTAAACAGCGGCAGTGTGGCCGGTCCGGTCACGATCGTGGCTGCGACAAACACCAACTCCGGCAATAAGGCAATACTTGCGGGAAGCCATACCGCGGTTGTGACGACGATCACTGTTGACTCCACTACCGGTTTTCCAACGAGCGGCAGATTATTAATAGACAGCGAACTGATCGATTATACGGGTACGTCCGGGACTACCTTTACAGGCTGCACGAGAGGAACGGTAGGCACCACGCCGACGACCCATAATGACCTGGCGAACGTGTTCGGACAGGTTAGCATATCATCGTCAGCTTCCCTCATTTCGATCGGGGGCGGCGTACCTTCCGCAACCCACTTCAACCTCGCAACCTCAAGGTTCAATCTTCCGGGTCTGGTGACCTCAGGCGTCGAAGCTGATATCACCGCGTTTGTGGCGGACAGATTCGGAAACTGGAATATCCTCGACGGCACCGCCATATCCTTCAGGACAGAGGCGGGCGCCATCTACAGCTCGGGGACCGCGGCCAGCGGCAAAACCACGGTAAAATTCAGGACCATGGTGCCGATGCCTACAGACGTTGCTATCTGGGGGGCCACGGATCCCCTTGATGAAGCCGCTGATATTGGTTTGCTCAATGCATTCTTCGGCACCACTATAGACACTGGCGGCACGGATGGTCATCCCAGAGACGGATGGGTCACGGTTCTTGCAACAGTGCAGGGCGAGGAAGCCTTCCTGGATGAAAACGGGGATGGTCTTTTTACCAGGTCGTTGAATAATTCCAAGTGTCCCGTGGGTTATACCTGCGAGTGTCCCGGTGGCGCGCCGACGTATGTAAATGGCAACACGGCTTGTACGGGCGTCAACAGGTCCGAGGGTTTTCTTGATCTGGGAGAGCCTTTCATTGACAAGAATGATGATGGATGCAGAAACGACGGCTCTTTTAAAGACTGCAATGGGACGTTGACCGCGTCAACAGAGCCAGTTGAAGAATTCCTCGACACTAACAAGAGCGGAGCATACAATCCGCCTAATCATGTATGGGACGGTCCAGGGTGTCAGGGCACCGGATGCGAGGCCAGTAAGACGATCTGGACCAGCATTACACTTGCATTTACCGGGCATTTCAGATACTGCGAGATGACGCCTACCACAATAGGAGCAATGGTATTCGGATCGTCTAAGAATTTCTTGTTCATGGTAGGGGACACGAATACGAACAATCTGGTCCCTGGTACGACTATCACGGTTACTACTACTACGCCAGGCGCGACATTGTCCGGACAAACGAGCTATACCGTGCCCGACGGCGTGCCGGTTGGACCATCGGTGATAAATTTTACTCTAAACGCACCCACATGCACTCCAGTCGCCCCCGCTGTCACGTGCACGCAGCAGGCGGCGGCAATAACTATAACGGCAAGTTCGCCGAGCGTTACCGGTTGTACGCTTAATGCGTCGGGTACTTTCAATTAAGCAAGATAGCATGACTTAGACTGATAGATTATCCATTAAATGCGCCCTTTTGGGCGCATTTTTTATTAGACTTTTGCCTCTTATGTTATTACTCTTCAGAACTTGAGATGGTTGCGTGAATGTTTAGACACCACTTTAAGGCCCATCCCCCTCTCAATCTCCCCCTTGAAGGGGGAGAAGGGTAAAACGCCTCCCCTTCAAGGGGAGGCCGGGTGGGGATGGGTAAAGTTGATTGCGGCTGGAGGCCGCGCTATGAACAACCTGAAAAAATCTTTACAGAACGCCCTTGAGTCGAACGATCTTGAGGCGGTGGTTTCTCTTGCGAAAGAGCAGAGGCGGGCTTTGAGCATCCTGGTGCGCATTGCGTATGACAAGGAGACGCTGGCGGGCTGGCGGGCGATCAAGGCAGTCGGGCTTGCGGCGAAAGCGTTGATCAAAACCGATTATGAGTTCCTGCGCGATATGGTGCGGAAGCTTCTCTGGTCTCTCTCGGACGAGTCGGGCGGCATTGGTTGGTCGGCGCCGGAGCTGATCGGTGAGATTGTGAGCGCCGACGTCCGGAGATTTTCGGATGTTGTCCCGCTGATTGCCGGCGTGTATGATATTGAGGAGGATGTTTTCAGGCCGGGAGTGTTGTATGCGCTCTTGAAGGTGGCTGAGGAGGCCCCGGAGCTTGTTAAACCGTATAACGATATAATTCTGCGGGCGCTGGGGGATAAAAACCCATTGACCCGGTTCTATGCGATAGAGTTGGTGAAGAGCTTGAAGAGTGTGCTGGATAATGATGATCTGGAAAAGATAAGGGGCCTTTTTAAAAACCTGGAGCAGGACAGATCAGAGGTATGGGTATATACGGATAACGGGTTTATGGGAGTTGAGATAAGGGAAGCATTTAAAAAAATTGATCTCATAACCTCATAAACAAACCACTTACCGCATTCGGCGAGCCGAACGTTTCTGTCCTATCCTGTCATTCCCGAGGACGTAATCGGGAATATGGTATTCCGAAAAACCGTAAAACCAGATCCGTCCCCGAATGCCTAAATCGGGGATAGAACCTTCGGGGATGACCTTTTTGGTGGCTCTGTTTCTTTCAGCCCTATCCCCATCCGTCCACCCCCTAACCCCCGCCAGCGAGGGACAATAACCCCCACTTTGTGCAACATGCACATGGGTTACATTTTAACCTATGGACATAGGTTACACTTTTTTATGACTTAGGCTCCATTTTTCCGAGCCTTACGTCGAGTATGCCGATAGGATGGAAGCCGAGACGGATTTCGAATTTTCCATCTGCTGCCTCGACAAGACCGATTTTTTCTCCGACAAGAAGCTCGGAGAGGTAGTAATGGTTACTCTTGAACTTGAATTCGCCGTTGTGCCGAACCGTTCGGACCTCGACGCCGAGATCGTATTCAGGTTCGCGGATTTTTTCCGGGAACCTCTTGGGTGACCGCAGATAAACGCTTCCGGGTGTCTTTTTGTTGAGCGCCTCATGCGGGCGGTCGTAATTGTACTCGTACCGGAACTCATCGAACCGGAGCTGTTGGCGGTCCATGTCCGACTTGGGCGGCTTGGCCGTGTCATCTTTCAGAGTACGGTGCATCCGTTCGTGACGCCCGTTTTGCTGAGGCTTGCCGGATTCTATTCGCTCCGGCCTGATACCCAGCTTGATCCACCAGACCGACAACCGGCTGAGGCCGGCTACCCCGCGTCCGGCGAACGGCGTCCCGTTGTCGGTGCGTATGGCCTCCGGCAGGCCGCATTCGCGGAACGCCCACTCGAACCATGGTTGGGTGTCCGCGTGGCAAGGAGAATAAAGACCCTTGCACGTAAGCAGGTAACGGCTCATGTTGTCGGTGATGGTCAGAGGATAGCACCATCGGCCGTCGCCTGTCTTAAACTGGCCCTTGTAGTCTGCGCTCCAGACCTTGTTTGGTGCGTCGCAGTCCAGAAAAGGCTCAGTGTATGCCGGGGTCCTCTTGCGAAGCCGTCGAGCTTTGACAAGGCCCTGTCGTTTGAGCCATTTCTCGGCTGTACAGACAGAAGGCCACTTGATCTGGGACTGGCGCAGGTTCAAGAAGTCTAACAGCTTCTCGGGACCCCAGGTCATATGCAACAGTTTTGCTTCAACCAGACGGTCGATGATTTCCTCGTCGGTCTGGTTCGGATGATTGACCGGAGCGCGGCAAAGTTCTTTTAGGCCATCTTGGCCGAGCGCTTCATAACGCGCGGTCCATTTGTAAACGGTCTTGCGGCTGACTCCGTAAATCACCGAAAGTTCGGTAATGCTGTGACCGGCAAGCCGGTCGGCTATTAACTTTAAGCGTTCTTCCATGGGTTCCGTCTTTCTCCAGGGCATAGGATATTCCTCCTATCCCTAAGTTTAACGTGTTACCCATGTCCATAGGTTCGTTTGTTACCTATGTTAGCAGGTTGTACCCTTTAGGTCCCTCCCCCTTGACGGGGGAGGTTAGGTGGGGTGACGAGTACGAGCGCCGGATACTTCACCCTCCCCTCAATCCCCTCCCGTCAAGGGAGGGGCGAACATCATGGTCAGATACCACGCAGCTTGCCGCGTGGAGGTTCATTATTAACCTTGACAATAACACACTCAGATTTTATAATGTAACTATTATTACATTATGAGGTGCTTATGGCAGCAGGTACGAAGAGAGATTTTTATGAAGTATTGGGCGTCAATAAAGGGGCTTCAGAGGCGGAAATTAAGAAGGCCTTTAGAAAGCTTGCGAGGAAGTACCATCCTGACATTAATCCCGGAGTAAAATCAGCTGAGCCGAAATTCAAGGAATTGAACGAGGCTTACGAGGTATTGTCCGACCCAAAGAAGCGGCAGCAGTACGACCAGTTCGGCCATGCGGCATTCGAACAGGGCTTTGGCCAGGGGCCCGGACCAGGCGCGGGGGCGGGTTTTGAAGGTTTCGGCAACGGGACTCAATTTCATTCCACCCGCGGCTTTGAGGACATATTCGGAAACATCTTTGGAGGCGGGACCGCGCGAGCTCGCGGACCGATGAAAGGCGAGGACACAAACTATACGGTCGAAGTGGACCTTGAAGACGCGATATTTGGAAAGACCATGCAGGTGGACCTTGAACGTCAGGCGGCCTGCTCCACATGCCAGGGGTCGGGTTCACAGCCCGGCTCTTCTTTGCGTACGTGCGCCACTTGCAAGGGGTCCGGGACTATCTCTCAGGGCAAAGGGTTCATGCAGTTCGCGCAGGCCTGTCCCACCTGCCACGGGGAAGGGACGATCAACCCGAACCCGTGCAAGACCTGCGGCGGAAGCGGTATTGGAAGGAAATCGGACCGGATCAACATAAAGATCCCGGCGGGCGTGGACAACGGCTCCAGGATCAGGGTGGCCGGGATGGGCGGCCCCGGGGAGCTGGGAGGTCCAGCCGGAGACGTATATATCGTTACCCGGGTAAGGCCGCATTCCTATTTTGAACGCAAGGGCGATAACCTGCATTCCGAAGCGAGCGTTACCATAAAAGAGGCAGCGCTGGGCGAGAAAATAGAAATCCCGACCGTGGACGGTATGGTCTGGCTTACGGTGCCGCAGGGCGTGCAGAATGGTCAACAACTGAAGCTTAAGGGCAAGGGTGTGCCGCACCTTGGCGGAGCGGGCTCCGGCGACCACTATGTGACGATCAAGGTGGTGACGCCGACCGGACTTTCCGACCGCGGGAAAGAACTGCTGCGCGATCTTGACAGGATGCATCCGTCCGAGCCGAGGCGAGATATAACGTTCAGAGGATTCAGGAAGAGAAGCTGATATGAAATCAACATTGAACGGAGTGACATATGGCAGAGCGTGAACACAGGTTGTTCATGATCAGCGTGGTTTCCGAGATGCTCGGCATACATCCGCAGACTCTGCGCATGTATGAGCGGGAAGGCTTTATCAAGCCGAAGCGGAGCGGGGGCAATACCCGGCTGTATTCCGAGGAGGACGTGGAGAAACTGGAGATGGTGCTGAGGCTTACCCGCGAGCTTGGCGTAAATCTCGCGGGAGTCGAGGTGGTGCTGTCGATGCGGGAAAAGATGGAGCAGATGCAGCGAGAGATGGAAGAGAGCGTCAGACAACTTCGCGTGGAACTGGCCAGAGAAATTCAAAGGCGAGAGGAAACAAGAAACGCCCTGGTGCCTGTAAGGCGGATATACGTGAGGAGAGAAGGGTGACGTAAATCCCAAGCGCCAAATAACAAATATCGTATATATTCAGTGGAATTAGCGAACATTGCAGCATCCATTTTCCCCATGCTGTCATTCCCGAGGACGTAATCGGGAATATGGTGTTACGAAAAACAGTAAAACCAGATCCCCGATAGAGTCATTCGGGGACGACCATTTAGGAGGCTCTGAGAGCCAAATTCAAATATGCGAAACGACGATGGCGACGTTTTGAATTTGCGATTTAGTTATTGGAGCTCATTTGGATTTTGGCGCTTGAAGTTTGGAATTTGCTTCTATGGAGGTTCATATGGCGCGGTTTGAGAAATTAACCTTAAAGGCGCAGGAAGCAATGCAGGCTGCGCAGGAAATGGCGGGAAAGGACCGCCACCAGCAGATAGAGCCGGAACACCTCATGCGTGTCCTTGTTGAAAATATGGACGGGGTGGTTCAGCCGATTTTAAAGAAGCTCGGCGCCGACCCGGGGAAGATCGCAGATGAACTTGGGGAGGCACTTAACAAACTGCCCAAAGTGGAAGGGCTGGTGCAGACCTACATGTCGCCGAGGCTCGGCAAGCTGTTCGAGAAAGCTCAACAGGAGGCCGACCGGCTTAAGGACGAATACGTGAGCAGCGAGCATCTGTTGATTGCGGCAACTGAAGTCGATGGAGCGGCGCGGGACATCCTTGCGCGCCACGGAGTGACAAAAGACAGAATATTCGCCGTGCTCGTGGATATCAGGGGATCGCAGCGGGTGACGGACCAGAATCCCGAGGACAAGTATCAGGCGCTCACAAAATACGGACGTGACCTGACCGACATGGCCAGACGCGGCAAGCTTGACCCGGTGATCGGAAGGGACGAGGAGATCAGGCGCGTGGTGCAGGTGCTCTCCAGACGGACGAAGAACAACCCGGTGCTGATCGGAGAGCCCGGCGTGGGCAAGACCGCCATTGCCGAGGGGCTGGCGCAGCGCGTGGTGAACGGCGACGTGCCCGAGGGGCTGAAAAACAAGCGGGTAATCGCGCTAGATATGGGCGCGCTCATAGCCGGCGCAAAGTACCGCGGCGAGTTTGAGGACCGGCTGAAGGCCGTGTTGAAGGAAGTAACGGAAGCGCAGGGCGAAGTGATCCTGTTCATTGACGAGCTTCATACGGTGGTCGGGGCCGGCGCCGCGGAAGGCGCGATGGATGCGTCCAATATGCTGAAGCCGGCGCTCGCGCGCGGCGAACTCCGCTGCGTGGGCGCCACAACCCTGAATGAATACAGAAAACACATTGAAAAAGACCCGGCCCTTGAGCGGCGGTTTCAGCCGGTGCTCGTGCGCGAGCCGTCGGTGGAGGACACGGTATCGATCCTGCGCGGCTTGAAGGAGCGGTACGAGGTGCATCACGGTGTCAAAATCAAGGACTCGGCCCTCGTCAGCGCGGCGCTCCTGTCCCACCGGTATATCGCGGACAGGTTCCTGCCGGACAAAGCCATCGATCTGATCGACGAGGCGGCCTCGCGTCTCCGCATGGAGATCGACAGCATGCCGAGCGAGCTCGACGAGGTGGAACGCAGGATCCGTCAGCTCGAGATCGAGCGGGAGGCGGTTAAGAAAGAGCGGGACGACGCGTCCCGGGAGCGGCTTGCCAAGATAGAGAAGGAGATCTCCGACCTTTCCGAAACGAGGAGCGGCCAGCGGGCGCAGTGGCAGGCGGAAAAGGGCGGCATTCAGAAAATCAGGAACATCAAAGAGCAGATCGAACAGGCCGGAATCGACGCGGACAGGGCCGAGCGCGAGGGCAATCTGGGCCGGGCAGCGGAGCTTCGCTACGGCAGGCTCCTTGAACTTCAGAAACAGCTTGAGGCGGAGTCCGCCAGGCTGGCCGGCATTCAGGAGCATCAAAAGATCCTGAAAGAGGAAGTGGACGACGAGGACGTGGCTGAGATCGTGTCCAAGTGGACCGGGGTTCCTGTGACTCGGATGCTCGAAGGCGAGCTGCAGAAGCTTCTGCACATGGAAGACAGGCTGCGCATCAGGGTGGTGGGGCAGGACGAGGCTGTGACGGCGGTTTCGGATGCGGTACGGAGAGCGCGGGCCGGAATACAGGACCCGAACCGGCCGATCGGCAGCTTTATCTTCATGGGGCCCACCGGCGTGGGCAAGACCGAGCTGGCGCGGGCCCTGGCAGAGTTTCTTTTTGACGATGAACAGGCCATGATACGCATCGACATGTCCGAGTATCAGGAACGCCATACGGTTTCCCGATTGATCGGCGCGCCTCCGGGATACGTGGGGTATGAGGAGGGTGGACAGCTGACCGAGGCGGTGCGCAGGAGGCCCTATGCCGTGGTCCTGTTCGATGAAATCGAGAAGGCGCATCCCGAGGTTTTCAACGTATTGCTCCAACTGCTCGACGACGGCAGACTTACGGACGGCCAGGGCCGCACCGTGGATTTCAAGAACACCGTTGTCATCATGACCTCTAATATCGGGAGCCAGTTCATTCAGGAATTCCAGAACGATGAGGAGGAGATGCGAAGCAGGGTGACGGAAGCCATGCATCAGCACTTCCGGCCCGAGTTTCTGAACCGCGTGGACGATACCATTATTTTCCACCCGCTCGATGCGGAAGTGTTGAAGAAGATCGTCTCGATCCAGGTCGGATTGGTGGAGAAGAGGCTGGCGGACAAGAAGATCGAGATAGAGTTAACCGACAGCGCGAAAGAACTTCTCGCAGAGGAGGGTTTTGACCTGGTCTACGGCGCGCGACCGCTCAAACGGGTGATTCAGCGCGATGTGCTGAACCCGCTCGCTTCCAGGATCCTTTCACATGAGGTCAAGGAAGGGTCGCGAGTGGTGGTGGACCGGGACCACCGGCGGCTGGTTTTCAGGACCGGCGAGAAGGCTGTCGCGGCGCGGTGAAGGTGGCAGGGGGGAATGCATCAGTTACCGGGGGCGGCGGTCCCTTCGCTCTGACGCGCAAACGCGCAGAATGTGCAGTGATGATACAAGGTTATGCACCCTGTCCTGGAAGCACATTCGTTTTCCAAGGCCCTGTGGGGCGCTTAAGGGCGCGCGTCTATCGACACACATTGAGGATCATCCCCTTATTAACGGTCTCATAATGGCATTGACATAACACTTAACGTCATCCCCGAATGTATCTATCGGGGATATGGTTTTAGCACCGGATTCCCGATTAAACCTTCGGGAATGACCGTTTGATTGTGTAGTTTATATTTTGAGACGATTAATAAGTGAACGGCTGCGAAGGGGGCAAATTATTCTGGAAAGTACAGTGAAAAATGTGGTATATTATGAAATAAATTATTCCACTTTTCCAGGGCGGGTACCTGATGACCAAAAAAACCAAAGGGAACAAGGCTGGTGGCCATACGACTTCCGTGCGGGATTTTAAAACCCTTTTTTACCGCAAATTGACCGAAAACCACTTGTTTTATGAGATCGGAAAGATCATCGCCACGGAAGTCGAGCCGTTCGAGCTGATTCGCAAAGTCGTCGCATCCATCGGGAAAGCCGTTAATTTCGAGGATGCCGTTGTCTATCTTGTTAAAAAAGACATGACAAGCCTGGAGCCGTTCTATAATATTGGCCCGCTCTTCACAGGCGTGGAGCTTAATCCCATATACTTCGATAACGGCGCGCCGGGCGGCATCGCGGCCACCGGTGAGCCTGTGTTTATTGCCGATACCGCGTTATATGACAGTTTTATCCACCACCCCGATGAAGAAAATAAGCCCGGAAGCTATGTCGGCGTGGCGCTTATGAACGACAACCGGGTCGTCGGCGTCATGGGTTTCAGCAACGGCAGGAAAGCGGCGTTTCGGGTGGAGGATTTCGATCTGCTGCGCACCGTGTCCCACCTGATCTCTGTCGGCCTCGAAAAGGCGGACCTGTTCAAGAAGACTCTCGAGCTGGCCAGGGTGGACGAATTGACAGGGCTGTATAATTATCGGGTCTTGCTGGAAAAAATGGAAGAAGAAGTCCGCAGGCGTGTCCGCACAGGCAGGGAATTTTCTTTTATTATGATCGACATCGACGACTTCAAGAAAATCAACGACAGGTTCGGTCATCTAGAAGGGAGCCGGCTTCTGGCGCAGATGGGCCCGCTTTTAAAGACCTCGTGCCGGGTGGGCAGCACTGACGTCTGTTTCCGCTACGGCGGCGAGGAATTTTCCGTCCTGCTGGCTGAAACCGACATGGCCGAGGCGGAAGCGGTCGCCGAGCGGGTGCGTAAATCAATTGATGAGTTCCCCTTTACCGTGAAGGTAGCCCATCCAAATACGAAGGTGACGGTCAGCCTCGGAGTCTCAACCACGAGCCCCGGCATAGAGACAACCCTGGCAGCCCTGATTCATGAGGCCGACCTGGCGCTGTATCGCTCAAAGGCCACGGGCAAGAACAGGGTGACCTGCTACAGCGAAGACATCGTCATGCCCGGCGCAAAAGCCGAGACCGCCCATGAGAAGCCGTAGGCGCTAAAAACAGCCAAGCCGGCACGAACTGATCTTTATTTTCAGTTCATTGCAAAGCCCGCCGAGTTCGCTCAGAGAGACGCGCATTTCCTTCGCCAGAGCATGGGCTTTTTCACAACTCAGCCGTCCATCCGTCGCGGCTTTTCTTATCGCGTTAATCAAGTTTTCCCGTGACATGCCACCCTCCTCAACGTATCCATGATACCCGAAGACCGCTGCTCAATGCAAGGCCGGGACTGAAAACAGGCGTGTAAAAAACGAAATGAGACATATGGCGACCGGTAGTTTCCTGATTGCGGTTGACATGTCACGGCCTCTCGGATAAAATGCATTATCTATGATCTAAGGAGGAAACGGCATGACACAATTGTATGACGCAATCATCATCGGGTCGGGACCGGCCGGTTTGACCGCGGCTCTCTATCTGGGCCGGGCCGGGCAGAAGTGCATTGTCCTCGAAAAGGATTTTGTCGGCGGCTATACCGCCAAAATCGCGGATATACAAAATTATCCCGGCTATGCGTCCATCAGCGGCATGGACCTCACCCAGATCATGGCCAAGCAGGCGGAAAAGTTCGGCGCGACGATCGTTTATCCCGTGGAAGTGGTGGACATGGAGTTGCGGGGAGACGTGAAGAGGGTGCGCACGCGGGACGAAGTATATGAAGCGCATGTTGTCATTATTGCGATCGGCGTCGCGAGAAAGAAACTCGAGGTGCCGGGGGCCAAGGAATACCTCGGCAAAGGCGTATCCTACTGCGCGACCTGTGACGGCAATTTTTTCAAGGGGCGCAAGGTCGCCGTGATAGGCTCGGACGATGAGGCCGCGGAAGAGGCGCTCCACCTCGCAGACCTCGCGGAAAAGGTAACCATGGTCCCGCACAAGGAGCCCGACATCGTATCGTCCGTCATGAACCGGCTTAAATCCAAACCGAACGTGGAAATCCATCCGGTGGCGAAGATCCATGAGGTCGTGGGCGATGAACTGGTTACGGGTCTCAGAATCTCCCGCGAGGGAGCGGAGAAAGTGCTTTCTCTCGACGGCGTTTTCATCGCCATGGGTTCCACCCCCATTTCGCAGCTTATCCTGAAAGCGGGCGGCCTGACCGATGATCGCGGCTGCCTGATCGTGGACAAACATCAGCGTATGAATCTCGATGGAGTGTTCGCCGCCGGCGATTGCACCTGCGGAGGGATGCAGATCATAGCCGCGGCCGGCGAAGGCTCGGTCGCGGGCATGCGCGCGGCCTCGTACGTTCGGAAGATCAAGACCAAGGCAGAGGGAAAGTAGCAGGCAGCAAACTTCAAATAACAAATCCTGAATCCCAAATAATATCTAAATTCAAAATACCAATGACCGAAACGCTGGTAGATTGAAACTTGGATTTTGGAACTTATTAACGGTCTCATAATAGTATTGATATAAAACATCGCGTCATCCCCGAGCGTATCTATCGGGGATATGATTTTAACACCAGATTCCCCCCGGCTTAAAACATGCTGGGGCAGGCTTTTAAACCTTCGGGAATGACAGTTTGATTATGTAGTTTCTATTTTGAGACGATTAATATTTGAGATTTGTCGCTTGAATTTTGGAATTTCCTTTAAGGCGCATATGATCATCAAGGACATGCTCGGACGAAGCGGCGTAGTCTCACGGGAAGACGCCCTCAAGACGCTTGAGGAGCATTTGACGGTTCTGTCCCCCGCTCCCGAGACAATTCATATCAGCCATTCTCTCGGCAGGATCGTAGCTGTGGAAATTATCTCGCCGGAAAACCTGCCTGAGTTCGATCGCTCCACCATGGATGGATATGCGGTCCGGAGCGCTGATACGTTCGGCGCCGCGGAATCCCGACCCGCGCTTCTCACGGTGGTCGGCGATATTCTTATGGGAACGATGCCTGATCGCGTCCTGGCCAAAGGCGAGGCAATGAAGATCGCAACCGGAGGCGCGCTGCCATCTCAGGCCGACGCAGTCGTGATGTTCGAGCAGATCCAGCCTGTTGATTCCGGCAGCATAGAAGTGGTAAGGCCGGTCGCCCCGCTCGAAAATATCATCCAGACCGGCGACGATATCAAAAAGAACGAGGTCATTCTGCGCCGCGGTCACCGGATGCGGCCGCAGGACATGGGTGCGCTGGCAGGTGTCGGCATCACCCACATACGCGTTTATGAAAAGCCAAAGGTCGCGATCATCAATACGGGGAATGAGGTCGTACCGGCGGACACCAGGCCCGGTCCCGGTCAGGTGCGGGACATCAATTCCTACAATCTCGAAGGTCTCATCTCGCAAACAGGCGGCATCCCGGTAAAGAAGGGCATCATCCCTGATGAATATGCACGTTTGAGGGAAACGCTTGAAGCGGCGATCAACGAATGCGCCCTTATTCTGATGACCGGCGGCAGCTCGGTCGGAGCCGCGGATCTGACCGCAAAGGCGCTGAATGATGCGGGCAAACCGGGCGTGCTGGTGCACGGCGTTTCGATCAAGCCCGGCAAGCCGCTCATAGTCGGCCTGGTCAATGCGACTTCGAAACAAGTGCCGATATTCGGCCTCCCCGGCCATCCTGCCGCAGTCAGCATCTGCTTCGAACTCTTTGTAAAACCCGTACTCATCAGCCTCGCCGGTGACGTTCCCGATACCGCGCTCAAGGGTGTATCCGCCTGTCGCACGATCACGGCGCGGCTCAGCCGGAGCATCTCTTCCAGTCCGGGCCGTGAAGACCATGTGCGTGTGACGCTTGAAAGGAAGGATGGCCGGCTCTGGGCGCGGCCCGTCTTCGGCGCGTCAGGGCTCATCAGCACGCTCGTCAAAGCCGTCGGCACCGTCGTGGTGCCGGTGAACAAAATCGGCATCGAGGCGGGGGAGGAAGTGGAAGTGAGGTTGTTCTGAACTCCAAATGACGCAAACGTCAATCCATAATACCCTACAGACGGTCTTCGGATTCGACTCCTTTCGGCCGAACCAGGAAGATATCATCGGCGCGGTGCTCGGCAAGCGGGATGTCTTCGCGGTCATGCCGACGGGCGGCGGCAAGTCCATATGTTACCAGCTTCCGGCAATGCTGATGCAGGGTACGGCAGTGGTGATCAGCCCGCTCATCTCTCTGATGAAAGACCAGGTGGATGCGGCGCAGGAAAACGGGATCGCAGCCTCATACATAAACAGCTCGCTCAATGCGGAGGAAATGTCAGGCGTTATCCGCGGGCTCAAAGGCAACCGGATCAAGCTCCTCTATATCGCTCCGGAGCGGTTCGCCATGCCGCAGTTCACGGACCTGCTGCGGGAACTGCCCCTGTCGCTTTTTGCCGTTGATGAGGCGCATTGCATATCGGAGTGGGGCCATGATTTCCGGCCGGACTACCTGTCGTTGTCGGGCATTCCCGCGCTGTTCCCCGATATTCCCGTCGCCGCCTTTACGGCCACGGCCACGGAAAAGGTGCAGCAGGACATTATCCGGAAGATCGGGCTTCGGGACCCGCATTGCGTGCGCGCGTCCTTCAATCGTCCCAACCTCTTCTACCAGGTTGCGCCGAAAAAGGAGCTCAACCGGCAGCTTCTTGAATTTCTGAAGGAGCACAGCGACGAAGCCGGGATCATTTATCGCACCACGCGGGACTCGGTCGAAGCGACCGCCGCATTTCTTTCGACCCACGGAATCCAGGCGCTTCCCTACCACGCCGGATTGCCCGCGGAGGTTCGCGACAGGAACCAGGAAGCGTTTAACAGGGACGAGGCCCCGATCATAGTCGCGACCATCGCCTTCGGCATGGGCATTGACAAGTCCAATGTCCGCTTCGTGGTGCATGCCGATCTCCCGAAACACATCGAGGCCTACTATCAGGAAACGGGCCGCGCAGGACGCGACGGAGAACCGGCGAACTGCCTGCTGTACTTCAGCCGCGGAGACATCCCGAGGATACGCTATTTCATCGATAAGATGGGGGATGAGGCCGAGCGGACGATCGCGCTTGCAAAGCTGAACCAGACCGTGCGCTTCGCCTCGCATAATGCCTGCAGGAGAAAACAGCTTCTCGCGTTCTTCGGAGAAACCTATCCCGCCGACAACTGCGGCGCCTGCGATATCTGCACCGGCAACGTCAACAGGACGGACATCACGACTGATGCGAAGATCCTCATGTCCGCCATGGCGCGGACGAACGAACGCTTCGGCATCACCCATGTGCTGGATGTCGTCATGGGCGCTAACACGAAGCGCGTGCAAGAGCTCGGGCATCACGAGATCAAGACCTTCGGAGCGGGCAGGCACGCTGATAAAAATCACTGGCGGTTCATTGTTGACGAGCTTCTGGCGCAGGAACTGATCGTCCAGGACGGAGCTCGGTATCCGGTGCTGAAACTCTCGCCCAGGGGCAGGGCCGCGCTTCTGGGAACGGACCAGGTGTTCGGGCTGAAACGCGAGGAAGGGACTGTCACCGAGCGGCGAAGGAAAAGCGCGGAGGGCGGCCCCTTTGATGCCGCGCTTTTTGAGAGGCTCAGGATCGTTCGAAAACGCTTTGCCGAGGCAAATGGCGTGCCGCCATACGTTATTTTTTCGGATAAGACCCTTCATGAAATGTCCCGGCGCTATCCCTCAACGCCCGTTGAAATGAGGGGAATCCATGGGGTCGGCGACGTCAAGCTGGAGCGGTACGGCGATGATTTCGTTGCTGAGATACGGGCATATGTCAAAGACAATCCGGGCGTTCAGGAGCGGGGCAAGCGCATGGGCGGGAAGGAACGATAATGATGTTCATGCCTTCAATCCCTTGCCATTTCCCCATTGTTATAGTATTCTTGCCATGTAATAAAAAGTTCCGAAACCGGCAGGAATTGTGATTATGTAATAACATCGCCGTGCTTGAGGTGAGGGTATGAATGGCGAAACAATAGTAAAAATAGTGCTCAGCTTTTATCCTGATGCGGAGGCGATATACCTTTTCGGCACATATTTGACGCCGGACCAGCAACAGGACAGTGACGCGGATATTGCCGTTCTCTTCCCGCATGAAAAAGCCGGGCTATTGAAAAGTCTTGCCTTGAGCGATTGCCGGGACGCGCTCGAAAATGTTTTGAAAATTACCGTGGACCTTATCAACCTGCGGATGGTAAATACCGTTTTTCAGAACGAAATCATACAGCAAGGCAGAATTATCCATCAGCAAAATGAACGCGTTGTCGATGAGTTCGAGATGCAGGTCATGTCTTCTTACCAGAAGCTGAACGAGGAACGGGCGGGCATCCTGGAAGATATATTGGAGACCGGGAGAATATTGCGATGATGATGGACGTGATTCTGAATAAAAAAGAGAGCATTGAGCGCTGTGTACAGCAGATCCGCCTCTATTATGCAAGGCCTTCCGAGTTGTCTTTTGAAAAAGACCACCTGAAACAGGACGCCATTGCCGCGAATCTTCAGCGGGCGGCGGAACAGGCCATCGATCTGGCAAATCACGTTATCAGAAAAGCAAAGCTCGGCTTGCCTAAGGAGAGCAAGGAATGTTTTGAAATACTGGCCGGGGCCGGGGTCATTCCCCGGGAGCTTGCGGATAAATTAAAGGGCATGGTCGGGTTTCGCAATATAATGGTCCATCAGTATCAGGAGATGGATATAAAAATCATGGTGGATGTCATTGAGCATCATCTCGAGGATCTGGTCGTTTTTACAACGCGGGTCATGGAATTCGGCCGCAGTCGTTCATCGTGATTTGTAACTATTCAGGTCAGCCGCTTCGCGTCGAAGCAAGTGGATGACCTGAGTAGCTACGAATAAATTATCACCAAATATTTCCGAAATTTTTTGTGTTTAAATAACAAAACAGCAAGGTATCGCCAACAGGAGAGCTACCCATGAGAATTCTTTTCGAGGTCCTGCTATTATCAATTCTGATCGGCGCGGTGGTGTTGTTTTATAAACTGCTCATAAACTATCTATTCCCCAAATCAAAGGAGAAAAGCGATGGAGAAAAACATTAAGACATTTATTATGGCAGCGCTTGCGGTATTTGCGCTTATCCTGTTCTTGACGATTAACCCGCTCGTGATCGTGCATCCCGGACAGCGGGGCGTTGTGATTCAACTCGGAGCGGTGCAGAATACCATTCTTGACGAGGGCATTCACTTTGTGATGCCGATCACGCAGTCAGTCAAGAAAATGGACGTGCAAATACAAAAGGTCGAAGTGGCGTCGGAGGCCTCATCAAAAGATCTGCAGATGGTCCATGCAACAGTTGCCTTGAACTACCATCTGGATGCCTTGAAGGTGAACAAGATATATCAAACGCTCGGAGACGATGTGGGAGGACGTATCATTGCTCCGGCCATACAGGAATATCTGAAAAAATCAACCGCGATGTTTACCGCTGAGGAGCTTATTTCCAAACGGGAGCACGTCAAGGATGAATTTAAAAGGTCGCTGACCATTGCTCTGTCGGTCAACGATGTGATCGTGGACAATGTTTTCATAACCAACTTTGAATTTTCAAAAGAATTCAACCACGCAATCGAGCAAAAAGTAACGGCGGAGCAGGAAGCCCTTATGGAAAAGAATAATCTGGCGAAGGTAAAATTCCTGGCCGAACAAAAAGTCGCAACGGCGACCGCGGACGCCACCGCGATCGCCATTCAGGCGAAAGCCGTTACTTCGCAGGGGGGTAAAGATTACGTGCAGCTCAAGGCAATTGAAAAATGGGACGGTCATCTTCCCACGCAGATGATCCCCGGATCCGCGGTGCCGTTTATTGATTTGACCAAAAGCAAGAATTAGAAAATTGGAGCCACAGTAAACCACAATGGCCTTCAAACAAAAAAAATATCTCGACAACCTTCCGCTTGCCGAGGCGATAGAAAAATACTGGGCCGCGCTGAAGGCCGCGAACATCAACGGTCCGCTCACGGGCGAGCACATTCCTGTCGGCGATGCCCTGGGCCGGGTCACGTCGGAGGCGGTGCTCGCGAAGCTTTCCTCGCCCTTTTATCATTCGGCCGCCATGGACGGCTACGCCGTCAAGTTCATCGACACCTTCGGAGCGTCCGAAACAAAACCCAAACGTCTCAATGTCCCGGCGCAGTCTATCGCCATCGATACCGGCGATCCAATCCCGGATGGATTCGACGCCGTGATCATGATCGAGGACGTGGAGAAGATCTCCGAATCCGAGATTGAGCTTCTGAGGCCGGCGACGCCGTGGCAGCACGTGAGGCTGGTGGGCGAGGACATCGTGGCCACGGAGCTCATTATCTCCGAAAACCATGTGATCAGGCCCGTCGACATGGCGGCCATGATCGCGAGCGGCCATACGAGCGTCATGGCGCGGCGGAGGCCGGTAGTCTCGATCATTCCCACGGGAACGGAACTGGTGGAACCCGGCAGCGAGCTTAATAAGGGCGACATAATCGACTTCAACTCAACCATGCTTGCTGCCATGGCAACGGAGTGCGGCGCCCATGCAGTTCGGAAGAACATCGTAAAAGACAAGGCCGAGCTTCTCAGGCGGACCATCCTGGATGCGCTTGGGGAATCCGATCTGGTGGTGATCAATGCCGGCTCGTCAGCGGGCAGGGAAGATTTTACCGCGGATGTGATTGCGGGAATAGGCGAAGTCCTTGTTCACGGCGTTGCGATCAAGCCGGGCAAGCCCGTGATCCTCGGTTTCGTCAAAGGCAGGCCAGTGATCGGCATTCCGGGATATCCCGTTTCCGCGGCGCTCACGTTCAATCTATTTGTCAAACCCCTGATCTATTCCCTGCTGGGACTAAAAGCTCCGGGTCCGGACACGATCGGGGCGAAACTGAGCCGCCAGGCGGCGTCCTCGCTCGGTTCCGAGGAATTCATCCGGGTGAAGCTCGGGAGCGTGTCAGGCAACCTTATCGCCACGCCGGTAACGAGGGGCGCAGGCGCGCTTATGTCGCTGGTGCGCGCCGACGGCATCATCCGCGTTCCCGCCGGGAGCGAGGGGATCGCGGCCGGTCACGCTGTGACGGTGGAACTCATGCGTACCACCCGGGATATAGAGAATACTCTTGTCTGCATCGGATCGCATGATAACGCCCTTGACGTGCTCGGCAATTATCTCAGAAAAAAACACCCCGAGTATTCTCTCTCATCCGCGCATGTGGGCAGCATGGGCGGGCTGCTCGCGCTCAAGCGCGGGGAGGCGCACGTTGCGGGAACGCATCTCCTGGACGAAGAGACCGGAGAGTATAACGTCAGCTATATTAAAAAACATATTCCGGGGAAAAAGATCGCGCTCGTGAATCTGGTGTACCGGACACAGGGCTTCATCGTTCCGAAGGGGAACCCAAAGGCCATCAGGGGCTTTGAGGACCTTGGCCGCAAGGACGTGGTTTTCGTGAACCGCCAGGCAGGGGCGGGCACGCGGCTTCTGACTGACCTGTATTTGAAGAAATTGCGGATTGACCCGGAAACGGTAAACGGGTATTATCATGAGGAATTCACGCACATGGCTGTTGCCGCTGCTGTGCTTTCGGGGGCGGCTGACACCGGGCTTGCAGTGCTCTCGGCGGCCCAGGCGCTTGAGCTCGACTTCGTCCCCGTGGCGCAGGAGCGGTACGACCTCGCAATTCCGCGGGAGTTTTATGAAACACCGATGATGCAGGCGTTGCTCGGAATCATACGCGAGGATGCGGAGTTTCGCGAACAGCTCGTGAAGATGGGCGGGTATGATGTGAGTGAGATGGGGAAGGTCATCAGCCTTGGCTGATGAAGGGTACAATGTTCCAAGTTCAATGTTTGTAACTAATCACCTACCCTCCAAGCGGCACTCAGCGCCACCCAAAAGGTCATCCCCGAAGGGTTCTATCGGGGATATGGTTTTACGGTTTTTCAGAACACCCTATTCCCGATTACGTCCTCGGGAATGACTGGAGCAATTAGTGTTGCAAGTGACAATAAATGACCTGAGTAGTTACCAATGTTTAAGAATAGGGACCGTAGTTTGAACTTTGAACCCTGAACCCTGAACAATTTATACGGAGGAAACAGAATGCTTGCAATAGCCGCGGTTCCCGGATTGAGTTCCGGCGTGTTAGGACTTTTTGGGGAGACCGGATGGGTCGGCAGGGGGATCGTGGTCATCCTCCTGGGTTTCTCGATCGTCTCGTGGGCCATGATCCTGCTCAAATATCAGTTCCTTCGGAGATCTGAAAAGGAGTCGCACTCTTTTCTGGCCGCCTTCAGGAAGGGCAAGGGCAATATCGAGGCCCTGCTCAAGCACGCGGAATCCAATAAATACAGCCCCCTTGCCACGCTCTTTATCGAAGGCTATCGCGAGGCGGAGTCCATCATCAAGACCCTGCCGGACGGCAAGGTGAGCGACGAGGAACGGCCGCTTATCAGCCAGGAGATCGAGCGCTCGCTCAAGATCACCACCCAGGACGAGATCGTATACATGGAGCGCTACCTCGCGTTCCTCGGGACGACGGGCACGGTTGGTCCGCTTCTGGGGCTCTTCGGCACGGTCTGGGGCATCATGGACGCGTTTTACAGCATCGGGCTGAAGGGCGCGGGAGACATCGGCGCGCTCGCCCCGGGGCTGGCCGCGGCGCTGATCAATACCATATCCGGCCTGTTTGTGGCCATCCCCGCCGTGATCGCATATAACTATTTCGCGGACAAGATCCGCGACATCGCCATCCGGTGCGATTCGTTCTCCATGGAATTTCTGAGCTTCATGGAGAGGAACCTGCTGAGGAGGAAAGCATGAGTTTTGAACGCAGGGAACGGCATATTATCCGCGAGATCAACCTGGTCCCGCTTATCGATGTGCTGCTGACCGTGCTGTTCTTTTACATGATCGTTTCGCCGATGATGAGCCGGGGGCTGGACGTCGATCTTCCGAAGTCGGAGGCGAACACGATCAAGGCCGAGGACCGCATGGTGCTCACAGTCACGCGCGCCCAGGAGCTGTTCGTCGAGAAGGAACGTGTGGACATCTCAAAGCTCAAGGACGTGCTCGAAGCGATCCGTAAATCCAAGCCGCAGATCAACATCTATCTCCGGGCCGACCGCGACGCGCCGTACGGGGCGGTGGTGCAGGTGATGGATGTGGTGAAGCGCGCGGGCATCGACAAGCTGGGCATGGTGACCGAGCCGGCGCAAGGGGGCGTGGCCGGCCAATGAAGCTGCGTACCGGGAAGAGGATCGGACAGTCAGGCCAGGAACTGGTCTCCTCAGTCTTCTTTTCGTTTTTACTCCATGCCATCGTTCTTGTTGCCGGGGGATTCCTGTATATGGGCGCGGCCCCGAAGACAGTTGTTCCGTTGTTCTATGAAGTCGCGCTCGTGAGTCCTCCGGAGGTCATCCCCGCGCCGCCGGTCGCAGCGCCGGCGCCCGCCCCGCCGCAGCCGAAGGTAATTCCGAAACCGGCGAAGCCGCTGGTGAAGCCGAAAAAGTCGTTTTTGAAAAAGAGCGCGCGGCGCTCCTTGAAAAGCGGCCTGCCCGACCTTGCCGCGCCGAAGGCGGAGCAGCCGAAGATTGAGCCGGAAAAGCCGGAGTCAAAGGCCCCGGAGCCGCCCGCCCCGCCCGCGGCCGCTCCCGGCGAAACAGCAAAACCCGGTCTGAAGGCGGATACCGTGTCCGTGGCCGTGGCCACGCCGCAACAGGACTTCAAATTTGCATGGTATCTTGCCATCGTGCGGGAAAAGATAGGGCAGCACTGGAACCCTCCCCCGGACGCCAGGAATGCGAAGGCCCGCGTGATTTTCACGATAAACCGGTCGGGCTGGGTCCTCGAGGTGAATCTGGATAATGAACATTCGGAAGGCTCCTTTCAGTTCAAAGCCGCCGCAATACGGGCGATACAGGCCTCGAAACCTTTTCCTCAACTGCCCGAGGATTATTCCAAACAGTCTTTGGCGTTCAGTGTGGATTTGATGGCGGAAGAGTGAGCATGGACCGATTATGAAACGTACGATAACAATAAGCCTTTTGATACTCCTGATAAGCTCTCCTTCCATTGTTCATTCCCAGTTTTATCTCGGCGTGATACAGGGTGAGGCGAAAAAGATCCCGATCGCCATACTCGACGTGTATGATGACGGGGCTTCATCGTCGCTTCGCGCGCTGGCGCTCGAGGTCCTGCAGAACGATCTGCGACGCTCCCAGATATTCGAGGTCATGGACCCCAGAAAACTGGACCTCGCATATTCCGCCAAAACCGAACCGCAGGAAGACCTCCTCAAGAGGGCGGGCACGTTCGGCCTCACCGGCGTCGTCTGGGCGTCTCTTCAAAAACGGGGAAATGAATTAGTGCTGACAGGCAGGCTTTACGACGCTTCCTCGGGGATGAGGATCGCGGGCAAGGAATATTTCGGCAATGACGAGACGTTCCGGCGCATGGCGCATGCGCTGGCGGATGAGATCGTCTCGCGGTTCACGGGAGAGAAGGGGATTGCGCGGACCCGCATCGCTTACGTATCGGACAAGACCAGATATAAAGAGCTGTATGTGATGGACTACGACGGGAAGAACCCCTTGAAACTCACGGCTGACCGGTCCATCTGCCTGTCACCCGCCTGGAGTCCCGACGGCAGGGTGCTCGCCTACGTTTCGTATCGGGACAGGAATCCGGACCTCTACGGACTGGACATGGACACGGGTAAGCGCTGGAAGATCTCGGGAAGCGTCGGACTGAACATCTCGCCGGCCTGGTCCCCGGATGGAAAAAGGCTGGCCCTGGCGCTGAGCAAGGACGGAGGGGCCGAGCTTTACACCATGAGCAGGGAGGGGAACGACCTGGGACGGCTCACCTTCGGGGTATATGACAACGTGTCGCCCGCGTGGTCGCCTAACGGACGGGAGCTCGCGTTCACCTCGGGCCGCGCGGGGACGCCGCAGGTCTACGTCATGAGCGTGGACGGCACCGATGTGCGGCGGATCACGTTTGAAGGCAATTACAACGCTTCGCCTCACTGGTCGCCGCGCGGCGACCGGATCGTTTTTGTTTCGCAGAAAGGCGGTCTCTTCAAGATATTCACGATCAATCCCGACGGGTCGGACCTCCGCCAGCTCACCACCGGTCCGGGCAACGACGAGAATCCCATGTGGTCCCCCAGCGGCAGGCAGATCGTATTCAGTTCGAGCCGTGAAGGTAAGTTCAATATCTTTATCATGAACGCCGACGGCACCGATATCGAACGGATCACTCCGAATGATGCGAATTACACCTCGCCTGCCTGGTCTTCGCGATAAAGCCCGTGGCAAAAGCACTTCTTTTCAATGTTCCGGCCAAGTAATCTTCTCCGAGATATTAACGGTCTCATAATAGTATTGACATAAAACATTGTGTCATCCCCGAGCGTAACTATCGGGGATATGGTTTTAACGCCAGATTCCCCCCGGCTTAAAACATGCTGGGGCAGGCTTTTAAACCTTCGGGAATGACGGTTTGATTATGTTGTTTCTATTTTGAGATGATTAATAATTTTCAATTAATTTGAGTAACTTTGCTATACTACTATATCATCAGCGGCATACATGTGCCTGGTCATGTTTTCCTCTGTCAGCCATGATCCCCGTGGCGCCATTTTTTCCTTTTTGCCCTAAAGAAATTACAGGGTTATGCCGATATTATGGACAAGAAAACTTGCGCGCCGACTCCGCGGCAATGCAGGGAAACGCGAAGGGTGTGACTGATGGTTGAACAACCGGACCTCCCCATAAGAATCCTCCTTGCCGACGATGAGCCGGGACACCGTCTGCTGATCAGAAAGCACCTTCAGCGGGGCTCCGGGCGGTTCGACATCGAAGAGGCGGAAAACGGCGCGGAATGCCTTGCAAAGATGGGGAGCGCGAAGTTTGATCTCGTCCTGCTCGACTACTCGTTCCCGGATGTAAGCGGGCTGGATGTTCTTGCCGGCATCCGGAAAAAGCACGACGGGGTCCCCGTCATCATGGTCACGGGCCAGGGCAACGATCAGATAGTAAAAGAGGCCATTCGACTGGGCGCGTCGGACTATATCATCAAGAGCCCGGAATTCATGGACCATATTTTCACCGTGGTCGAAAGGACCCTGGCGCAGCAGGCCCTCAAGATCCAGCTTGACCTGTCAAAGAAAGAGCTCCTGAAGCGAAGCGAGGAGCTGACGATCCTGCTTGAGGCGACCACGGCCATAACCTCCCAGCTCGATCTGGACAAGGTCCTTTCCCTTCTGAGCGAGCGCATCGGAAAAGCGGTCTCGTGCACCTTCGTCAAAATTCTCCTCCTGACCGGAGACGGAAGGCGGCTTGTGGTAAAAGCCGCGTACCCGGCCCCCAATTTCGATTGGGACCCCGCCCTCGACCACACTTTTGAAACCCAGCCCGGATCATTCGTTCTTTCCGTTATAGCGGACAGGGCGCCCATTCTTCTGCGGGAGGCGCAGATCAATGATTTGAAGGCTCACCACGAGCTGAAAATCGGGCTGATCGGCAACCTTCAGCAGATACAGTCCGTGCTCATCATGCCGATAACCATGCAGGAGGACTGCCTCGGCGTGGTGGTGCTCGGCGAGCGGAGACAATGGGAGCGGATGCCTTTTACGAACGAGAAATCCGGTCTTGCCATGGCGCTGGTGCAGCATGCCAGCATAGCCATAAAGAACGCTTCGCTTTACGAGGCCCTCCAGAAGGCCCATCTCCAGACCATCAGCGGCCTGGCCGAGGCGCTCGAAACGCGGGATGCCAATACCAGGGGCCACAGTGACAGGTCCGTGTTGTATGCCGAGGCTGTTGCGCGGGAGCTGGGCTTGAACGCCGAGCAGGCCGACCGGCTGAAGTACGCGTCGATCCTGCATGACATCGGCAAGATCGGCGTCCCTGACGGTATCCTGAACAAGCCGGGGAAATTGACCGACGAAGAATACGGCGTCATGAAGACCCATCCGGTGAAAGGGGCCAACATCGTTTCAAAGATCCCCTTTCTTTCCCGGATAGCCGAGGTCATCCGCCACCATCACGAGCGGTGGGACGGGAAAGGCTATCCGGACATGCTCCAGGGAGAGAACACCCCGATCGAGGCGAGGATCCTGGCGGTGCTTGATTCCTATGACGCAATGACCGCCGACCGGATCTACCGCAAGGCCCCGGGCAAGGAGTTTGCGATGAACGAGCTGCGCCGGTGCGCGGGGACCCAGTATGATCCCATGGTAGTGGAGGCGTTTCTGAAGGTTTTGAATATGATGGATGAATCGGAAAAGGGCGACGCCGATAATGAAAAGTTATGGGCTTGAAAAGAGCGTTTCACCATACTATGGGCCGACAGGAGGCAGGATATGCGCTATCGATTTTCGACATTAAGGAGAGTGTTGGCAGGAGTGCTGTGCATCTGTTCGCTGTTGCTGCTGTATCCGGCCGCCCGCGCCTGGGCCGATGAGCAGGGCGAAGCGCAGCCCGCGGACCTCTCCGAACTCAGCATTCTGGACCTTATGAATGTGACTGTGTACGGGGCTTCAAAGTTCGACCAGACTCTTTCGGAGGCGCCGTCGTCCGTGAGCATCGTGACCGCGGATGAGATAAAAAAATACGGCTATCGCACACTTGCGGACGTGCTGAAGAGCGTGCGAAGCTTTTATATCACTTCCGAAAGAAACTATTCATATATAGGCGCAAGAGGGTTCAATCGCCCCGGCGACTACAACACCCGCATCCTGCTCCTGATAGACGGCCACAGGGCAAATGACAATATTTACAACTCGGCCTCCCCCGGCACGGAATTTCCCATGAATATAGACCTCATCGACAGGGTCGAGGTGATCCGCGGGCCGAGTTCCTCGATCTACGGCACAAACGCATTTTTCGCGGTTATCAGCATCATCACGAAAAAAGGGCGGGATGTGAAGGGTGTAGAGGTCTCCGGCGCCGCGGGAAGCCTTGATACGTATACCGGCAGGCTCAGCGCGGGCGGTTATTCACCGGGCGGTCCCGAGGCGCTCTTATCGGGTTCCGCAATGGACAGCAAGGGAAATCACCGGCTGTACTACCGTGAATTTGATCCCGCGTTCTCATCCGACCCTCACGCCGCGAACAACGGCATAGCTGAAAACTGCGATTACGACCATAGTTACAGCCTGTTTTCAAAGGCGTCATGGAACGACTTTACCCTCGAAGGCGTATTTGGTTCGAGGACAAAGGGGATTCCGACCGCGCCTTATGGAATCGTATTTAACGATACGCGCAATCAAACCATTGATGAACGCGGCTATCTGGACCTGAAATACGAGAATAATATGGGCGACCGGTCCCGCATTACGGCGCGGGTCTTTTATGACCATTACAAGTTCGACGGCACATATATCATCGATTATCCACCGATCACGGTTTTGAAGCTCCTTGATTGGGGTGAATGGTGGGGCGGCGAGATGCAGGTCACGACAACGGAATTAAAAAACAACAAGATCGTCGCAGGACTTGAATACGAGGATAACATAAGGCAGGACCAGTATTCATACGACGAAGAGCCCCTCTTTTCCTATCTTGACGATAAGAGGGACACCAAGAGATGGGCCGTATATCTTCAGGATGAGCTCCTGCTCTCAACAAACCTTATCTTAAATGCCGGGGTCCGTTATGACCACTATGAAACCTTTGGAAATAATGCCAATCCGCGGCTTTCATTAATATATACCCCGCTGAACAAAACGACTCTCAAGCTTCTGTATGGGACCGCTTTTCGCGCGCCGAACGTTTATGAGCTTTACTACGAGGACAGTTTCACTCAGAAGTCCAACCCGGACCTGAAGCCCGAGGAAATAACTACCTATGAACTCGTTCTGGAGCAGTACCTGGGTGAAGCCCTGCGCATTTCCGCTGCAGGCTTCCAGTACAGGACAAAAGATCTTATAACGCTGGAGACAGATCCGGGAGACGGCCTTATGGTTTATAGAAACACGGAAAAAGTTTCCGCAAACGGCCTGGAGCTGGAGCTTGAAAATATATGGAAAAGCGGGATGAGAGGCAGGATCAGTTATACTGTTCAGAAGGTCACTGATGACGCGACGCATGATTTGTCGGTCAATTCGCCAAGGCAACTCGCCAAAATCAACCTCACCGCGCCCATGCTCAATAATAAGCTATTTGTCGGCATCGAAGAACAATACACGGGCAGGAGAAGAACGGTCGCCGGTAAGCACGCGGGAGGATTTATGATTACCAATGTGACGCTTTTCAGCCGGCAGCTGGCAAAGGAGTTGGAGCTGTCAGGCAGCGTCTATAACCTGTTCGACAGAACATATGGAGATCCGGGGGGCGAGGAGCATATCCAGGACATCATCGAGCAGGACGGCAGGACCTATCGCGTGAAGCTTGCATACCACTTCTAATCAGCCGTCTTAGAGGGAATGAGGAGACAATCCACCATGGTCCACAGGTTCCTGATATATCTTTTGTTGCCCCTGTGTTTCCTGCTGTCGCCGGTATATTCGATGAAGGCGGATGAGCGCGAGGTCGCCGAATACGAGGTGAAGGCCGCCTACCTTTACAATTTTGCAAAATTCGTGGAGTGGCCGCCGGAGGTGTTCGGCGGACCCGAGACTCCCCTGACCATTTGCATCCTCGGCGAGGACCCGTTCGGAGCCGCCATGAACGCAATTAAACGGAAGACCTTCGGGACCAGAAAAGTGGCGGTGAAACAGGTCCACGACGTTCAGGAGGCGAAGGGCTGCCAGGTCCTTTTTATCAGCGCTTCGGAGGAAGAGCGCCTGCAGCAGACGCTGGAAGCCCTCGGACATGCGGGCGTGCTGACAATCAGCGACATGAGGCGGTTTGTTCAGGCCGGCGGCATGATCAATTTTATCATGAAGGACGATAAAGTCCGCTTTTCCATTAATGCCGCGGCGGCGCGGCGGGCGGGATTAAAAATAAATTCACAGCTTTTATCGCTTGCGGTCACGGTCATGGAATAGCATATCTTTTTGGAGGGATGACATGCAATATCGTTTTTCGACGTTAAGGAGAGTGTTGACAGGAGTGGTGTGTATCTGTTCGTTGTTGCTGTTGTGCCCGGCTGCCCGCGCATGGGCCCACGAGCAGGGCGAAGCCCAGCCCGAGGACCTCACCGAACTCAGCATCCAGGACCTCATGAACGTGACTGTTTACGGCGCCTCCAAGTTCGACCAGACCCTTTCGGAGGCGCCTTCGTCCGTGAGCATTGTCACTTCCGATGAAATCAAGAAATACGGCTACCGTACCCTGGCCGACGTTCTGAAGAGCGAACGAAGTTTTTACGTCAGGAATGACAGAAACTATTCGTATGTCGGCGTTCGGGGGTTCGACCGTCTCGGCGACTTTAATACCCGCATCCTGCTCCTTGTAGACGGGCACAGGACAAATGACAATATCTATAACCAGGCATATTTCGGCACCGAATTTCATCTCGACATCGACCTTATCGACAAGATAGAAGTGATCCGCGGACCGAGTTCATCGATCTACGGCACAAACGCGTTTTTTGCGGTGATCAACATCATCACGAAGAAAGGGCGGGATTTGAGCGGGGTCGAGGCTTCGGCTGCCGCGGGAAGCCTTGATACTTATAACGGCAGGATCAGCGCGGGCAATAAGTTCCCGGGCGGCGCCGAGGCGCTTATCTCGGGTTCGATAATGGACAGCAAGGGAAATCACCGGCTGTACTACCCTGAATTCGACAGCCCCGCCACGAACAACGGCATTGCTGAGAACGGCGATTACGACCGAAGTTACAGTTTATTTTCAAAGGTATCATTGAATGACTTTGCCCTTGAAGGCGTATTCAGTTCGAGGACAAAGGGGATCCCGACCGCTTCGTATGGCACCATATTCAACGATACCCGCAATCAAACCATTGATGAGCGAGGGTATCTGGATTTGAAATATGAGCATGATCTCGGGGACCGGTCACGTATCATGGCGCGGGTTTATTATGACCATATGATGTTTGACGGCACCTACATGTTTGATGCCCCGCCCATCACGGCTTTTAAAAACCTTAATTGGGGTGAATGGTGGGGCGGTGAGCTGCAGGTCACTACAGCGGCATTAACGAACAATAAGATCGTCGGAGGGCTTGAATACGAGGATAATATAAGGCAGCAACAGAAAAACATAGACGAAGAGCCTTATTGGCTTTACCTTGACGACAAAAGGAGCTCAAAGAGATTGGCGGCATATGTTCAGGATGAGCTCGCGCTCTCGAAATACATACTGCTCAATGCCGGGGTCAGATACGACCGCTATGAAACCTTTGGAAACAGTACCAATCCCAGGATTTCCATAATGTACAATCCGCTGGTTAAGACAACCCTCAAGTTTCTGTATGGGACCGCTTTTCGCGCACCGAACGTTTTCGAGCTTTACTACGATGACAACGGTCTCTTTCAGAAGGCCAACCCGGACCTGAAGCCCGAGAAAATAATAACCTATGAACTGGTGCTTGAGCAGTTTATCGGAGAAAGCATGCGCGGTTCAGTTTCAGGCTTCCAGTACAGGACAAAAGATCTTATTACAATGGAGGTCGATCCGGCGGACAACTTAAAGGTATTCAGAAACACGGGCAGAGTTACCACGAATGGTTTTGAACTGGAACTCGAAAAAATATGGAAAAACGGAATCAAGGGCAGGACAAGCTATACGGTTCAGGAAGCCAGAGACGACGAAACGAAGGAACTGGCGATTAATTCTCCCAGACAGCTTGCAAAGTTCAATCTCATGGCGCCCATTATGGATAAACTCTTTGTCGGCCTTGAAGAACAATACACAGGCAGGAGAAAAACGCTCGGCGGCAATTATGCGGGAGAATTCTTCATTACCAATCTGACGCTCTTCAGCCGGAACCTGGCGCAGGGGCTGGAGCTGTCAGGGAGCATTTATAATCTGTTTGATAAAAAATACGGAGACCCGGGCAGCACGGAGCATACTCAGGACATCATCGAGCAGGACGGCCGGACCTACCGGGTGAAACTGACCTGTCGCTATTGAGCTTGCCGACACGGGCGGATGAAATTCGTCAACAGGCAGGATAAGAAAAGGATGTTTCATGATAAACATGTTCCGAAATTTCTCCATTAAGCGAAAGCTCATTTCGATTATTCTACTGACGAGCGGCATTGTGCTGCTTGTGTCCGCGCTGTCGTTCGTGGTGAGCGAGGC
>Ga0334722_10000615_pt1 | contig 50651 bp, 118 predicted proteins | sample C3_bottom_MG_FD_207210 | JGI IMG/M metagenome (GOLD analysis project Ga0334722, IMG submission 207210) | Sediment microbial communities from Yellowstone Lake, YNP, Wyoming, USA - C3_bottom | ecosystem: Environmental > Aquatic > Freshwater > Lake > Sediment | place: USA: Wyoming | collected...
TGTCCTTGTCCTCGAACGAGTCGAGGCCGATCGCAGCCGAGAACCAGCCGTGCGGGCTGACCCGGATGTCGGTCGAGACCTCGCCGGTCGGCAGCTTGACCTCGTGGGTGAAGACCTTCTTGCCGCGCGACTTGGCCATCAGACCCTCCCGAGCATCGCGCGCACCTTGTTGATCTCGGCCGCCGTGTGCGGCGTGCCGCCGGCATTGATGTTCAAGTAGAGCTGCAGGATCTCGGCGCGCGTCGTGAGCTTGCAGACGCAGAACTTGAACGTGAAGTCGAACGGGTGCAGCCGATCGGTGTACTCGGCGAAGGCGTGGCCGAAGACCGGAAACTCGCTGCGCATGAACGCGCGCACGGCTTCGAGTCGCTGCTTGCCGTCGACCAGCTCGATCGGATCCTTGCGATGTTCGCCGTACTCCATCCAGCGCGGGCAGTTGAGGACGATGTTGCCGCCGACCTCGCCGCCCTGCAGCTTGTACTCGACGTAGGCGACCTGCTGCGCGCGCGTCCACACGTGCGCACGCTGGAAGTCCGGGTCGAGCACGAGCTTGCCCTTCGGGTCGTCCCAGCTCGCGAGGTGGTTTTCGAGGTGGTCCCACGGCACGTCGACGGTGTAGCTCGCGCGCGGAAACCGCGGGATGTCGTTGAACTTGGGCATCACCGGAGCCCTGCCTCGTGCTTGAGCCCAACGTCGTCGCCGCAGTAGTCGACGACAATCCGGTTGGCGCGCTGGCCGAACCCGTGCGCGCCCTCGCGGAGCCGGATGCTTTCCCGGCGCTCGATGAGCAGCTTGTCCCATGCCGCGGCCTTCTCGACTGTGCCCTTGCCATCGTAGGGCGTGACCTCTTCGATGGCCCGGCCCAACATCATCATCCACGACATGAGACCGGGCTGCGCGTCGTCGAGCAGCGCGACCACGCGCGCAGCGGCCGCACGCAGCGCCGCGAGACCAGGAGGCAGCGTGTTGCTCATCGGAGCCCCCAACCACGGCCGCTCGACCGGATCAGCTTGCGCCGCTTCAGCTCGCCGATGATGCGGCCGGCCGCCAGCGCAGCGCCCTGCGGATGCAGGAACTGTGCGCCCGGCCAGACCGCGTAGCCGATCTCGTTCGCGAGCGTGCCGCGGCCGAAATCCTCGTTGTGGCGGATCGTGTCCATCGCGCGCTTGACGGCGATGTCGATCGGTACGCGGTCGACGACGCGTCTGACGCCGCGGGACATGCTCACGGCGCACCTCTTTCTCCGCGCTCACCGCGCGGCTTCTGGAAGTCGGGCGGGATCCCGATCTTGCTGTACGCCTCGCCCCACGCGCCCACACGACGTCGCGCACGCACCACCAGCGCAGGCCGTTGGCGCACGCCGAACAGGTAGTAGCGCTTCAGCACCTTCTCTGCGACACGCCACCTCATCGGCTGGCTCCAACGATGTCGCCGACCCCTAGCCCCAGCTTGCGTGCGATGCGCCTGATGTCGACCGCCGCGCTCAGATTCACGACTACGTCGAGCGTGCGCACACCTATCCCGTCCTGCCTGGCGACGTCGTGCCACACAACGATGCCGGCGGCATGGAGCGCGTCACGGAACGCGGTGATCTCGCTTTTCGTCCCTGTGAAGACGGCGCGCACGGTCGGGTATAGGCACAGCGATGCCATCAGCTCTTTCCTCCGAGTAGCTCCAACACCTTCTTGAGCACCTGCATGCGTGAGGACATGCCGACCTGTTCGAGCGCGAGCGGCGCGTTGACCCGGACATCGGCCGGCTTGTAGTGGTGGCGCTCATCGGCATCGATCTCGGCGATCTCGGCGCGCACCCACTCTTCGCAGTGCCCGATGCGGGTCAGGGCCTTGCGCCGGTCTTCGTCAGCGACACGGTATTGCGAGACCCAGTAGTCGTGATCCGGGTTCGACTGCGTGGGAGCGGCGGCACGATCGATCTCGGCGCACTGAGCCGGCGAGTGCAGGATGTGCGGATAGACGGCGGCCGAGAGATGCGGCGCGGCGCTGTCCCAGGTCACCGCGATGATGTGCGTCGGCTTCTTGCCGACACGCTTGACCGTGCCGTGGTGGTGGGCGACCTTGTCGAAGTAGCACACGCTGTCGCCGACGACGAAGCCGCCGGCAGAGCGCCACTCCTCTGGAGTCCAGCGCTTCATCAGTCTCTCCTGCACAACCCTTGCGAGTTGGGGCACTCCGCGTGGCCGCAAGCATACGTGTGCGCGACACCGCTGCCGCCCGGAGCGTGGCAGCCGGCGCAGTCGGGTGCGTGCCCGGCCTGAACGTGCGGCCCGCGGCACGCTTCCAACATCTCCTTCGCGCCGGTCTCGGCCCGCGTGACGACGGCGCGGCCTTCGGAGCCGAAGCGCAGATCGCGCACCATCACGACGTCGTCGCCGTACTCGTCATGGTCAAAGACGAGCTGTTGCAGCGTCCGCTTGTCAGAGACTTCGCGTATCGAGATGATCCAGTCCTTGGTGGGCGCGGATAGCTCGGAGAAGCCGCGTGCGAGCTTCCCCCACACCGGGTTCTCCTTCCAGCGCGCCCAGAATGCGGCGTCGCGCACGCGCTGCGGGTCTTCCAACTGCGCGATGTACATCCGCAGCGTCAAGACTTCGTCTCGTGTCAGGTGCACGCCTCCATCTGCGGGCGGCCAAGGCCGGCCCTCCCGCCGCGCGCGCAGCTCCTCGTCGGTGATCATCGTTGGCCCCGGCGGGTAGCGGTCCGGCCGGTGCGCGTGCTTGAACGAGCACGGCCACGTGCGGCAGTAGCCCTCGGCGTCGAAGCCGGTGTCCGACGTCCACGCCAGCAAGGTCTTGATTGCATGCGCACGCGTCGGTGCGTGGCCGCGGCCTGGGCCGTATACGAGGCGCCAGGCCCAGCGGCCGTCCTTCAGCTTGTGGACGTGGCCGATCGTGCCGCGCTCGTCGCTGTAGACATCCAGGGCGCCGACGCCGGCTCGTGTGCGTACCTTGTTCGGATCGCGCTTCATCCTCGGTCCTCCCGCCGCGCCGCACGCACGCAGCGCTTGCACAAGTTCTTCAGCAGCGGTTTGCGCCACCCAAGCGGCCCGATCGAGTACGCGAGATTCTCGCACGCCGAGGCTGGCCGTCCGCAGAACGAGTACGACGCCGGATGGTCGTGGATCGCTACATGCGTGCGCTTGTCCGGCTTTCTCACGACTTCCTCCGAGCGGCGACGCGCATGTCCTCGGTGTCGGCCTGGGCGTGCTCGATGAGCCTCTGGACGGCGTGCGCGATGTCGTAGGCCGTGGACGCGTCGAGTTCGAGCTGGCCGAGGCCAGCGATCTTCTCGTCCTTCACCACGTCGAGCGCGTCGCGCAGGCAGCCGAGCACGGACGCTATCTGCTCTTCGGCGCGTTCGAGGCGGCTGGCGAAGCGCGCGAGCTTGGCTCGCAAGACCGGCGTCGCCGGCACGGCCGCCGCGCAGTAGACCCCGCGGCAGTAGACGCCGGCCGTCGGGTTCTCGCGCTGGCAGGAGCGGCAGAGCTTCAGATTCGCCATACGAGCCCCGTGTTGACGTCGTTGATGATGCTGGCCCAGGGGATGATGTCGACGGCGTTGAGCCCCGCGCCTGGGTTGCCGAGTCGTTCCGGGGTGATCTCACCGACGATGCGCGCGTAGATGGTGAGCGCCACGCCCCAATCCCACCCGCGCTCTCGACGTGCCGACTCACGATTCGCGATCTGCATCCGGATCGTGATCTCGTTGTCGGTGACGTCCACGAACGCCTGCCGGAACTCGTCGTACGTGCTCCAGTCGAGCAGGAAGTAGATGCGCGCGGCCATCACGCCTCGTCCGCCTTCTTGTCGGCCGTACCGTGTCGCTCGATGCGCAGCGCGTACTTCTGCAACGAGATAATCTCCTCGCTCAAGATGCCGATGCCTTCGATGAGTGAGATGTCGTGCTTCGTCATCACGTCGAGGATGGCCTTGCTGATCTCGTGCTTGGCCTCCTGCACGATGAAGTAGCGCGGGTGGAGCTGCATCACTTCACCTTCCCCAGGATGCGGCGCACGGCCGCGGTGTCAGCCTTCTGGGCTGCCTGGCGCGTCTCGCTCGATTCCTTCACGTACTCGAAGGCCATGCCCGGCGAGGCGTGCCGCAGGGTCGCCTGCACCTCGGCCACGGCTTCGAGCGGCGGCGTGCCGAGCTTGGCCAGCTCTTTCGCGCGATGCGTGGCCCGGCTCGCGCGCAAGAGGTGCGGATGCCAGACGTAGCCCTTGCCCAGGCCGATCTTCACCGCCGCCTTGTGGTAGGCGTACTGCACGAGCCCGCGCGTCGTCGGTTGCGCCGGGTCCTTGGGGTGCGGGAACAGCCACGGTGACGCCGGCGCCTGTCGGATGTGCTCGCGCAGGATGTCGAGCAGGGCGGCGTCGACCTGCACGTCCACGACGGGCGGCGCCTTGCGCTTCTGCGTGACCTTGCCGGCCGCGTCCTTCTTGTCCTTGCTGCGCTTGAGCACGCGGATCCGGATGTAGCCGCGGGTGAAGTCGACCTCATCGCGCTTGATGGAGGCTGCCTCGGTGATCCGCAGCGCCAGCACGTAGACGACGACGAGGAGCGCGAAGTCGGCGTGGCTCGCGGCGCGGGCAGCCTGGAACAGGCGCCCGATCTCGTCCTCGGTCAGGTAGAGGTTGTGCGCCATCAGCTCTTCCCCGGCATCGGCGCCAGGAGGCGCTCGGGCGCGATGGTGTCGAGCGTCTTCGCGATGGCGGCCGGCTTCGCCGTGAACAGCAGCTTGCGGAGCTGCGCGGCCACGCCCTCGATCGTCGCGGCCAGCCGTTCGAGCGCCGCCCAGCGATCGGCCGTGTACGGCAGCAGCACGGTCTCGTCGCTCTCATGGTACTTCTCGATCTCGTCGGCGAGCTTGGGTTCGCCGTTCTCGATCACGGCCTTCTTACAGAGACGGTACGTCGTCTCGCGCGAGTAGTGCGGGTCTGTGCCGGTGATCTTCTGCGACAGGTTGAGCAGCTTGTAGTCGAGAACGACCTTGGCGCGCTCGGTGTTGCGCCACGAGTCCTCTTCCTCGCGCGGCTCGCCGATCTCCTGGATCTCGATGTAGAGGTCCCATCTCGTAGGGCCGCTCTTCTCGATCTGCTCGTCGAGCATCTTGCGGAGCTTCAGCAGCTCCGTCGACTCGAACAAGACCTCGTTCCAGTACGCCGAGAACCGGCCGCCGTGATCCATGCGGATGTCGACGGCAACGAGCTGCCCAGGGATGGCGCGGCTCTGGTGCGTCGTGATCTTCTTGCCCTGCTTGCGGGCCATGTAGTCGCGCGGCATCAGGTGGCCTCCGTCTTCGGCATCGCCGGCATCGGCCGCTTCTCGCGCTTGCGGCGCGCGATCGTCGCCTTCATCCCGCGGATGTAGCGCGGCTCGCACTCGGAAAGCGGCACCGCCCGCGTACCGTTTTCGGCGAAGCCGGCCTGGTAGAGCAGGATCTCCCAACACGACCGCACGTGCGTGTACACGCCGGCCTTGCGGAAGCCCTCGGCGTGGCCGCCCAGCCGCTCCCACCGGCGTCCGCAGTACGGGCACTCCCAGGCGTAGTCGAAGATCCGGAGCCGGCGCTGCGGCACGATGTCGAAGCACGAGCGCGCCATCTACCCGACCCTCCGACAGGTGTGCACGTGGCCGCACTTGCACGTGACGACGAGGAACTTGAGCCCGACGAGCTGCGCCACCTCGCGCTCGGTCACCTCGCCAGCGTTCTTAAGGCGACGGAGCCCGTTTGGGGTGCGGAAGATCGCGCGCAGCTCCTTCAGCGTCCGGATGCCGTTGTTCCGGAGGATGTTGGCGAGGCGCGTGGACACGGCGCGGCCGGCGAACACGTGCGCGGGGCGCTCGGCCGTCAGCCGGAAGCCGGAGACCCCTGCGAAGTCGTCCGCCTCGCTCATCACCAGACCTCGTGCCCGACGAGCCAGATGCGCGCGGCCGTCGGCCGCGACGCCTCGTAGTCGAGGCGCCCGAGCGCACCGCCTGGGTCCTCGGGCAACCTGTCGAGCGCGTACAGCCAGCGCTCCCAGCGCTCGGCCCACGCCTCGTACACGCCGTCGCCCTTGACTGCCTGGACGGCCCACGCACGCGGGCGACCGTTGAACTTGACCGGATACGCGCGAGCGCGCCACGACGCGAGCACGGCCTCGAAGCTCGGCTCCACGAAGAAGCGGTCGGGCCAGGTGCAGTCACCGTCGCGTCTGCCCGGCATCGGCGGTAACGAGGCGGCCACGGCCGCGGCCGACTCGCTCGGACGTGCGCTCGGGGCCTCCGTCGTCGCCGGCGCGGCCACGCGCGGGGCGCCTGAAAACGAGCCTGGATCTGCGGGAGGGGCCATCGAGGGTATTTGCCCTTATACCATACTGGCAAACGAGGACAACAGATAAAAGTTACCTTAGGTAACTAAACACCCGTTCAGGTCCAGCCGACCTTGACGTCGAGGGTGTCCTCTGCGAGGCTCTGAAAAATGGGTCGTCCGCGAGGCTCGAAGAACACGCTCGGTGACGCGCTCGTGCGTGGCCTGCGCCTCGAAGTCCCAATGGCCCAGGCCATCCGCCGTTACGCCGTAGAGCTGGCCGGAAAGCACGCCGATCTCGCAGGAAAACCGACGGAGCCGAACATGGCGGCCGCGGCTCGTGATCTGCTGCGACGCGGTCTCGCGACGCTGGGCAGCCAGTTCCACGGCGCCGGCAGCCCGGATGACGCCGGCTACCGCGAGGGCTACCTGCGCGGGCTCGCCGACGTCCGCAAACGGCTGGCGGAGGGCGCGTGAACCGGCCGCACCGCGCGCTACGCACCGCGCTCTCGTACGCCATCCCGAGCAGCGGCTGGAACGCGCGGCCGGAGACGCCTGGCCACTGGATCGATGACGCCGCGCGCTGGCGGGCCGACGTCTACGCCTGCAATGACGAGTGCGGCGTCGCACTCGAAGCCCAGGACGGCCCGATCAACGACGGCATCGTGCGCCGCAGTGAGGCGTTCCTGGCGCACGATGTCTGGCCACTCTGGGTGTTCCTGCGACGGATCCCGGTCGAGCACGCCAAGGACGCCGTGCTCGTCTCCACGGACATCGCCCGGATCCCAGGTATCCTCGAAGCGTTGGCGCGGTCCCCGTCGCCTCGCGGTCTGTCGTGGGTTGACGCGCAGAAGCCTATGCGCGCGGCGTTCGCCGCGGCCGCGCCGGTCGCCCCGAAGTATCCCGGGCTCTTCGAGGAGGCGCGCAAGAAGCTCGAACGAGCTGCCGCGATCGGGGCCTTGAAGTCGAGTCGTACGGCCGCTTATCGACGAGGTTGGAAAGACGGCTGGGCTGCTGCTGCGCAGGCGGAGCCGGCATGATCCGCGTCACCCAGCACCGCGGCTCGGGCACCTGGGACTACGACGTCCAGATCGGCGGCCTTGTGCCCGGCGACTTCTACGCCCGCGCCACCGGCAGCGGCGAGTCGTCGCGCGCCGCGGCCCTGCGCGCCGCCCGCGCCGAGCTGCAGCGCCTGCATGCGCTGGAGGCGAGCGGCCGATGAGCGTCGCCAGCGGCCACAAGAAGAACTGCCCCGGTTGCCGCGACCCGAAGGCGTTCCACCTGCTCACGGCCGCGTACATGACCGAGCTACTCCGCAAGGGCGCGAAGGACGCCGACGAGCTGGACCGCCAGCTCAGGCCGCAGTTCATGCTCGACGCCGCGGCGAGGAACCTCGTGCTGCGATGATCCCGACCTGGCTCATCATCCTCGTTCCCGTCGGCGCTCTGCTCGGTGTCGTCATTGTACTGGCGCGCCGCAACTACCGCCGGATGATGACCGTAGAGGCGTCGCATCTGGCTGAGCCGCCGCCCGAGCCACCGAAGCCGGAGTTCCTGGGCATCGTAGGCGACGACGATCTGCCGTCGTTCCCGGACTCGGACTTGCCCGGCGCGGCCCTCATCGAGGCGCAGTTCGAGGGACCGCCCGAGCCTGTGCGGCTGCCTGATGCACAAGAGCTTGCCTGGCGCGCGGCCAACACGCGCACGCTCAGCATCACGCTGCACCGTACGGACGTCGAAGAGCTGGAGCGGCTCGGTAAGGAGATCACCGAGCACGGTTGGGGTGTCCTAGGTACGCCGGCGTCCAGACGCGGCCGACCGCCGTTCGTAGGTGCGCCCACGCCCGAGAAGATCGTGCACGCGCTCATCGAAGAGATCGTCCAAGAGAGCCGCTGGGCTGCTGACCGCGCAGCCCGCGCGGCTACGGCCGCTGTAACAACGGAGCAGGTGTGATGGCGCTCGACAAGCCGTTCACCTGCATCTACTGCGGCAAGCCGACGGCACAGTCGCCGCACCACCTGCCGCCGATCGACGACGAGCCGCCGCGCTTCATGCCGTCGTGCTGCCTCGACTGCTCCCAGCTCGACCCCGTCGTCTGGGACTCGAAGCTGCTCAGTGAGGCCACGGCCGACGAGCTGGCCGTCATCCAGCCGATGCCGCCTGCGCCCGACACCGACAAGATGGCCGTCGCCTGCGACTTCGAGGTGCGCTGCCCGTGCGGCGCCGCCGTCAGGTTCGCCGGCGGCGAACACATGGCCGTCCTGCACGAGATGCCGCAGTGCCGGGACTTCAAGGACCGCGACGCGCTCAGCTACATCCGCTGGCTCAAGGACGGGATCGCGGCGGTGGCTGCATCGGAGCGGTCGTGAGGCACCTGCTCGCCCGCGCCTGGGACACCATCCTGCTGGCGTTCTCGAAGGTCCGCGCGCGATGAGCGACCCGCAGAAGCTTGACACGCCGGGCGTCCCGGCGCCTGACCCAGGCTTCGGCGGCCCGCGGCCGCCGGCGCCGCTCGATCTGCCTGCCGCGCCGGCACCTACGAGCACAAAGCCAACCTCGAAGAAATGGAGCCGATGATGGAGATCCTGCTACGTCTGGTGTACGGAGCGTTCGGCGGTCTCGGCCACGTGGTCGTCGGCCGCTACAACAACGAGGGCGAGAACGGCCGGAAGTTCTACGTGCGAATCCAGGAGATGGGTCAATACAGCGCTCTCGGCGACACCTTCGACGAGGCCGTCGAGGTGGCCACCGCCGACGTGCGCGAGTACCTGCACACCAGGATGAACGTCCTCGGTGACGCGCTCGCTCTGCGGCCGGCGCCGTTGTCCCCGGTCGTGTGATGAACAAGCCCGACGACAAGCCCGGCCCGGCGTCCATCGCCGACCTCGAAGCGGCCGTGAAGCGTGGCGACGACGTCGAGATCGAGCCGGACGGCCGGGTGTTCATGCGCGGCCGCGCGCCGGCCGAGCCGGTCATCCTGACGAGGCGGACCGACCTCGGAGGGCACTACTAGATGAGCGTCGAGACCGACCTGACCCGCGTCATCGCCGAGACGCTTCGGCATTTCCAGGAGACGATCGACGCGTTGGAACAACAAGCGCGCCGCTTCATCCTCGTCCAGCCGAAGGACGGCGGTCCGGTCGACGCCGAGCACGTCACGGCCGTCGTCGAAGGCGGCCGTGAGCTGCGCGGCATCAACCAGCGCCTGCGGGCCTGCAAGCGGCCGGCGGTCGGCAAGTTCATCAAACCCGAGGAGACCAGATGAGCGACACGAAGTTCTGGGACGGTCACACTGTCACCAACGCCGAGCGCGTCGGGGCAGCCGTCGAGCTGACCACGGTCTGCAAGCAGAAGTTCGCGTTGCCGATCTCGATGCCGATGCCGAAGCTGGACCCGAAGCGCTCGGCCGGCCCGGTCACCTGCGCGGCGTGCCAGACGCCGTGAGCATCCGACGCTTCGGTGCCGACCTCCGCCGGCACGTGAACACAGCCGAGGCGTACAAGCTCACGCGCGCCATGCAGAGCCCAGAGGCGACCGGCATCCCGTGCGACATCCGGGCCGCGCGCGTCTTGACGGCCTGGATGCGAGCGAAGCATCCGGCCGCGCGGTGCCGACGATGAAGAAGCGCGTCGTCTGCGGTCTACCGGTGCACACGGTCACGCCAGTGAGCCTGATCGCGACCCAGCGCGGAGGCGACCTCGGTTACGTGCGCACGCTGGCCGGCTACTTCACCCGTTGCGGCTGGAATGACGCGCCGCCCATCGTCGTGAACAAGCACGGGCGGATTCTCGACGGGCACCACAGGCGCGACGCCGCCCTTGCCGCCGGACTCGCTACCGTCGAGGTGGTCGGCGAGGGCGTCTACGACAGCGTGGCGTGCGGGATGCGCCGGGATCGCATGAAGCGGGCGTTCCATCGCCGCGTGTCGTCAGGAAGCTGCCGGCGATGAGCGCCGCGCCCGCCGCCGCTGTCGCTACGAGAGATCCGGCGGTGCGCGTCTTCACCGCCACGCTCGACCGTGTCCTGCGCAACCAGCACCTTCGCGCGCGGCTGCTCGCGGCGACGCCGAAGCCGTGGACGAACACCATCGGCGGCCGCCTCGTCACCTTTCAGTTGGACCTCTACATCTTCTTGACCGAAAGCCATGTGCTCGCCCAGGCGCAGATGCTCCGCGACCACGACGCGATCGTCGTCACCGAGCGCGGCCTCGTGCTCGGCTGGGGCTTCCTGTGGCCGGCCGAGAACCTGTTGCTGCGCGACGGTGCCGGGTTCGCCGACAAGCTGTGCCGAGTTCTATCACTCGCGGTCGCACCCGAGCATCGACGTGGCGGCGTCGGCTCGTGCATCGTCACGGCGGCACGCAAGATCGCCGGCGACGTACCGATCTTCGGCACCGGCGCCGACGCGACTGCATGCCGGTTCTTCAAGCGCCACGATATGTTGCTGCCGCGATGAGCAAGTTTGAGCAGATCAAGGCCAAGCTCGCGCGGATTAATCCCGACGCGTTGCTGGCCGACGGCTTCGAGGACGCGCTCATCGGCTACGTCGACGGCGCCTGCCGGACGCCGGTCGCCGCTCTACGACCGCCGGAAGTGCATCGAGATCCTGATGAAGCGCGACAAGATGACGCACGAGGCGGCCGAGGAGTTCTTCTGCTTCAACACCGAAGGCGCCTGGTTGGGCGAAGGCACGCCCATGTTCGCGGTGCTCGGCGATGGCTGACCGCCGGCGCCGACACGCGCGACGCATCGAACACTGCGGCAAGCCGGGTACGCCGTGCGGCAAGTGCAGCAAGACGATCGCGCCCATCACCATCAAGAGCGACCTGGACGACACCGTCTACCACACGCCCTACGCGTGCATCTGGTGCTTGACGCTCCTCTGCGAGGAGTGCGGCAAGGCGCTCGGCGTCATCGGCTCAGCGCCCGGTCTCGGCTACGGGATCGCGACCGGCAACCCGTGCGGCCTCGACGCCTGTCGAAAGCGCTCGAAGCCCTACCGCCTCGTCATCGAAGTTCGTCCAGATGACGCCGGCCCGGTCGACGCCGAGCACGTCGAAGCCGTCGCCGAGCTGAAAGAGGGCGCCACGCTCGCCGACGTGCAGAAGAAGCTGCGGCAGTGCGTGCGGCCGGCGACGGCACGAGATGCCGGCGCCAACTGACTGGATCCGGGGCGTCCCGTGCGAGCTGGTTGACGACGGCCGGCACGACGTCGGCGTCGGCTACGATGACGGCCGCGTGCTGCTCAGCAAGTGCGAGGTCGCGGAGACCGACGCGGCCGAGCGGCTCGGCGTGGCGACCTGCGGCCGCCTGCTGCACGACATCCTGCGCGCACTCGACTCGCGCGGAAGCCGGATGGCTCTGCGTGGCGAGGTGTTCGACGACCTCGAAGAGGTGCGCTTCAAGGCGATGCAGTTGGCCGACCCGAAGCCGCTGCCGTACTACCGGCGGCCGCCGTGGGCGCGCCACGAGGTCGTGCGCGCGCTGCTGGCCGAGCGTCTGGTGCTCGCGCTCGACCGGCCGGTCATCATCGAGCCGAAGACGATCCGGATCGCCGGCGAGCGCACCCCGTCGCTCTACATGCTCATGCCCGACACGGCTTCCAGCCAGCGCATGACCTGGGTACTCGCCAACGGCCCCGGAGACGAGCGGCTCAGGCAGAACGACTCGCTCCACCGCTACACGGCGCTGCTCGGCCGCGGCGGCGTTCTCAACGAGGGCTGAAGGCCAGAGCTACTCGGACGGCGCCGGCACGAAGCCCTTGGCGTCGGCCTGTTGATCGGTCTGCGCGACCTTGGCCGCGTCGATCGTGACCTCGAAGCCCGTGGAGTGCGGCGCCCCGAGCGCGGCGCGCTGCTCCTCGGAGCGCTTGGAGACGTACTTGCGCGTGACGGTCGCCATGGAGTCCTCGCTATCGGGAGACGGTGTGGCGGAAGATGATGTCGATGGTGCCCTCGACGATGAAGTTCGGCCCCATGCTCGCGGCCTGCATCGTGCCGAAGACGAAGTTCACGTTCGGCGCGGCGAAAGGCGGCGCCGACTCGGCCGAATACGACTGGACGTCGACCTTGGGATCGGTGCGGAGCGCCGAGAACTGCAGCGGCGTGAGGCTCGCGAGATAGTTCTTGAGCGGCCCCGGCGCGCAGTCGGCGATCATCTGGGCCTGCGTCCGACTGGCGACGTCGAGTTCGCTCACCGAGACCAGATCGTAACGGATCGAGTGCTGGGCTCGCGCAATCACCGAGAGAGTGGCCATCGCAAGGACCAGCTTGTGGTCACCCATCTGATGTGTCAAGTTTCCGGCCCATGGAGAACCCCACCGTCGCTGCAGACGCCGCCGCCGCGCCCCAGGGCAACAACGCCGGAGCCGCCACGGCCATGAAGCCCGAGGACGTCGCCTACGACAGCGGCTTCCGAGCCGGGCATCACGACGGCGAGGAAGCCGGCGTGGTCAGGGAGCGTCTGCGGATGCTGCGAGCGCAGCTCCGGACCTCGATCGTCCAGCAGATCGCGACCGCGATCGGCGTGCTCATCCCGACCATCGCCGAGAACGACGACGACCTCTTCGGAGACGACACGCCCGCGCCCGAGACCAAAGCCGAGACCGCCGCCGGGTTCTGGGAGAAGTTCGCCGAGACGCTGCCCGGCCTCGTCGAGAAGATCCGGACGCAGTCGCAGTCGCGCAACGCGACGCCGGCCGAGGTGATGCAGGCGCGCTACGGCCACGTGGTCGACCTGCTCAAGCGCTACGGCGAGCACACCGACGACTGCCCGTCCCCGGGCAAGCCCTGCACGTGCGGCTGGGAGGAGATCGCGACGTCGCTCGAACCGCCCGCGCCGGCCGAGCCGGGCGCCGCGGCCGCGCCCGTCGACCCGACGCCGGCCGAGCCGACGCCCACGGCCTAAGTTACACCCCGGCTGGAACCGATCTATGCTGGCGCATGCCGGCCGTCTTCACCGTCACACGGGTGGCGGCCGCGCCGCACCTGCTGCGGTTGAAAATCATCGCCGACCTGTCCACGGATCCCGGCAGCGTCCTCATCACGAACGCGCAGCTCATGGCGGGACCGCTGGCCATGGCCGCCGGCCCGCTGAAGACCATCTGGAACGTCTCCGGGCTCACGCTGGCGCAGGCCGTCGATCGGTGCCTCGAAGGCGCTCGATCGCGCATCTACGCCATCTCGACCAACTTCCTGCCGGTGTGCGGCATCACGGTCACAGTCGACGGTGATGGGCGACCGCAGCTCTTCCTCGACTTTCCGATCAAGGACTTCTCCACAACCCTATTGATTTCGTTGGAGTTTAGGCACTCCATCGACCGCTAGGTTCCGAACCGTCCGATCGCGTGCTACGGTCGGTCCGCGTGCCAGACGCCAAGACCGAGCTGCTTCTGCTGATCTTGCGGATGCTGGGCATGACCGCCGAGAAGCCGGCGGACCTGCGGCGTCTGAACGCCAGCCGCCCGGCCGTGGTCGCCCTGGTGGCGCGAGCGCACGTGGCCGCCATCGAGATCGGCGCTGCCGCACGCGAAGACCTGGCCGCGCGGATGAAGGCCCGCAAACGCGGCGAGCCGAAGCCGCACATCTACCCCGTCAAGCGGCTCGCGTCCGTGACCATGAAGGAATCGAGCTTCCGTATCGACGTCGTGGGCAAAGCCGGCGAACGAAGCCTCATGCAGATCAAGCCGGACGGCATCGCCACTTACCTGTGCCCGGACCTGCTCGACCAGCTCGACCGGCCGCGACAGAACATCTTGTGCGGCATCCGGATCTTGCGCGACGCCGAGCGCCGCTGCGGTCCTGACCCGCTTGACTTCCTCGGGCGTTTCAACGGCACGCGGGAGTGCGGACCAACGGCTTACGCGCGCAAGGTGCTGGCCATCGAAGCCGCAGCTAGTAGAGACACTCATACCGAGCCCGTCGCTGCCGGCGACACAGATCGACGGGCCGTCACCCCGACCGACGTCGCCCCTTTCGAGCGCGCGCCGCTCTAGCTCTACTCGTCGGGCGAGGTCGGGCCGCCGCCACCAGGAACCTGATCATCGTCATCATCGTCGCCGTCTTCGCCGTGGTGACCGACCGCGACGTCACCATCCTTCTTGCGGAAGATGAGCACGAGCACGGTCGTGAGGGCACCGATGCCACCGATCGCGATGAGCAGCCAGGCCCAGAGCGGCAGGCCGGGCTTCTTCGCAGGAGTCACCTCGCCGCCGGGCTCGGTCTTGACCATCGCGGTGGTTTCGCCCTCACCACCGCCGCCGCCGTCGTCGGGCCGGGCTGGCGGCGTCTCACTCGGCTTGGGCGGCGGAGCAGCGCCGGTGCGCTTGCGCGCGTTCGCCAGGATCGACAGCGTCTTGCCGATCGAGATCGAGATACGGGCGCGCTGCGCCGAGACGTCCATCGCCTGCCAGAGCAGCGCGAGCACGTGGACGACCTGCGCGGTGGGCTTCGCCGCGAGCATCGCGGTGTCGTTGTTGCCGGCGCGCACGACGAGCTTGTAGAGGAGCCGCGCTCGCGCGGCCACGGCCGCCGGCACGCGGTTGCCGAATGCCTTGCTCACGGCCGCGGCCTCGTCGTAGAGCGCCTTCACCTCACCGACGGCGAGCGACTTCGGCGCCGACACGAGAATCTGACGGCCGGCGTTCACCTGCTTCTGCGCTTTCCCAAGCGACTCCCCCTGGCCGTTGGTCATGCCGGGGATGTCCTTGAAGTAGCTCGGGTGCATGTTCATCGGCGGTGGCCCATCCTAGCCCGAGTTGGGACGCGGCGGAAGTTCATGTAGAATCCGCGGCATGCTGAACATCCCCGGCGCCCTCATGCTCGACATCCCGGGCAAAGCCCTCATCGAACAGCTTCGCGCCCGTCTCGACACCACGCAGAACGAAGCGAACCGGCTGCGCGGCCTCGCCGACAAGCTCGCAGAGCAGCGCAAGGCGGCACTCGGCCGCGCCAGCGATCTAGACGCTGGCGATCTCGGATTCGACGGCTTCGACCGCGGCATGTCGCCGGCCCGCGTGCAGCACGCCATCCGCCTGCTCACCGAGAACGTCGGCTGGCTCGACTTCATCGCGAAGCACATCCTTCCAGAGAAGACCTACACGCTCGCGCTGCACGAGCTGCGCGATCTCGTAGCGCCGCGAGTTGCGCGCCTCGAATCGGTGTCGATGTTCGGCGCCGATTTCGCCTAGCTAGGCGCGTCGAGCGGCGCCGAGCAGCGCCGTCAGCTCGGAGTCATTGATGGCGCCGAGCTTCTGCATGGCGCGCTTGCCGTCCGACGAGATGACCACCGTGGTCGGCGTAGCCCGGATCCTGAGCCGATCAGCGAGCCTGGCGCCCTGGGGAGAGTTGACGTCCACCGACTCGACCGGCATCCGCATGGCGGCCGCCGCGCGCTGCGCTCGCGGCATGAACTCCTCGCAGGCCGGACATCCCTGTTGCGCGAACACGAGTACGCGAGCCATGTCTCGATACTAGCGGGGATCGCCGGCCGCCGCTAGAATCCTGGCATGAGCACCACAGAACCGACCGCTGTCAAGCCGGGCTCGAAGACCAGCGAGCACCGGATCACCTGGCTGACCATCCTCGGGGTCGTCGGCGGCATCGCCGGCTACATCGCAACCGCACCGATCTCGCTGCCGGCCTCGATCGTGATCGCAGCCGGAGCCGTAGCCGCTGGCGCGGCCTCGGGCGCCTACGCCATCTCGCGCGGCATGGCCAAGCGCGGCAAGTAGCACTACCAGGAAGCCGGCGCGCCGGGCTGGCGCCAGCTATCGGCGCGCGACGGACCTCGGGTCGCGGCGTAAAAGACACCGACGATGGCGAAGAACGCACCGGCCGCGAGCACGCCCCACAACGGGCTCGGAGGCTTGTCACCGGCCGGCGCCGGCGCGGTCGCGCCGCCGAAGCAGCCCTGGATCGGCCGCGGCTCGTCGCCCTCGCGCTCGACCAAGACCTGCCGCACGTTGTTCCCCGAGCCGTCGTCGTCGCCGTAGGTGACGCGGTCGGGCATCTTCGGGATGGCCTCGCCAGCTTTCCACCGGACCCGGTAGACGGGCGGCCCTCAGCGATAGACGAAGCCGCGGACGAAGCCGGGGAAGCGGCGCAGGTAGGCGTCGAGCTGATCGGACGTCGGGATCATCGCCGCCGGCGGGAGGCTTTGACGTAGCAGCGCTGCAGCCCGTTCCAGAGCGGCCGCCGCTTGGCGTGCGGATCGAACACCATCAGCCAGTAGTTGGCTTTCCCGCAGTCACCCTTGCGCAGCGCCTCTCTAACTCGTGCAACGCGCATCTGTAGAAGTGTCATCGACGTCTCCTTTTCGCGCCACCGAGCCCGCGCGAGCGCAGCTCTCGGACCGTGCCGTACTGGATGACCTCCGAATCGAGGCCCGAGGTGAAGGCGCACTGGCCGTTCTTGTCGCTGAAGACGATGCCGGCCGAGCCGTGCTTCGGATCGATGGCGAAGGCCCGGATGCGCTTGCCGGCGCAGCGCACGTGCATGCACAGCTCGGAGTGCGGCGCCTTCATGTCGAGGCCCTTGGCTCGCGAAGCGGGATGAACTTTCACGCCCCGGGTCGCGGCCCACTGCTTGAGCGTCGACATGCAGCCGTAGCGCTTGTCGGATGACGTGGCCATCAGCGCTTCTTGCACACGCGAGCGGCAGGCGGACACTTGCCGGTGAGCGAGGCGAGCAAGGAACATCATCGCCCGGCTGTCACCCTGCGAGCGCGCCAGGTCGAGCGACTTCTTCACGGCCGACCGCTCGGCCGCCGAGGACGGGTGTCGGATCAGGCAGAAGCACTGCTTGGCCACGGCTCGATGCTACGTCCGGTCGGCGCCGGCGCCAAGTTACAGGGGTGGAGGCGGGATGCCCTGCGCGGCCATCTCCTGCGCGCGCTTGATGGCGAAGGTCTTGCGCTCGCCCGGCGTCTTGCCGAAGCCGCGGACCTTGTACCACTTCTTCGGATCGTCGCGGTCCTCGCGCCGGTACACGAAGAAGTCGGTCACCGTCGAGCCGCCGTAGAGCCGGCGCTCGGAGGCCGACGCACGGTAGCGGTACTGCGAGCTGGCGAGCCAGTCGACCGCACCGAGAGCACCGAGCTGACCGCGTCGCTTGTCTCGTTCGGCTTTCAGCTCTTTCGCGAAGCTCTTCACGTAGACCTCGTTGAAAGCTCGGAGTCTGGCGAACGCGCGATCGTAGTTGGCCTTGGCCTCCCGGTACTCCAGGCTCAGGCGGACTGCATCGGGCGTGAGACCTACGGCGTTTTTCGGGAAGCGCTTCAGGACGGCTGACGTCGAAGCCACCTCGGCATTGATGGCGGTAGATTTCTCCTTGGCTTCCGTGAAAGCGTCGCCGAGGCCGCGGCCCGGGAGCTTGAACGTCCGCCACTTGGTCGGCGTCACCGAGAAGCTCATGTGGCCCTTCCAGATTTCTACCCGCGATCGGCCGGGCGCGAGCTTGATCTTGGCGACGTCGACGACGTCGCGCTTCGAGAGCGCGACCGATTCCTGACCGACGAGCTTGCCGTCGGGGCCGAACATCTTGATCGTCCAGGCGTCGCCGAGGCCGGCGCCGCGGCGCCGACCGGTGAGAGCGACCGCGACACCGACAGCGGTGGCGGCGCCCGCCGCGATGGCCGGCGCCCAAGCTCGAAAGCTCATCGGCGACCGAGCTGGATGTCGCCGCCTTGACCCCAGCACCGGACGGCGTAGCTCTGGGGGCTGGGCCTCTGCAGCGTCGACGGAGTCACCGTGCAGCCGCGCCTGGAGAGCCGCTTCTCGGCGTCGATGTGAGCGAAGCTGAGGTGGTCTATGGGCCGCTGAAGAACCCCGAAGTCGCGTACGACGAGCTTGGCCTTCTCGGAGCTGAAGCCGATGCGCTCCAGGTCGGCGACCATGCGCGCGCGGGAGGTCACGTTGGCTCTGCGCCCGAGCCACGGTTGCGCGCGATCTCGGCATCGAGCTGCTCTCGTGTGAGCAATCGCGTGCGCTTGGCCCCCGTCGAAAGGTAGCGGAACGTGACAAGAATCTTGCCGTCCCTCCGCACGCTCCCGGGGATTATCACGATCCCGTGTTCGGTAGAGGCGCCGCCCGCGAGACCAGCGCAGCCCTTCCGGCACGGCTTCCAGGACTTGGCCAGCTCGTTGACCGGATTGATGAAGCCGCCGCGCGCGACCATGCGCAGCTCCGAATTGATCTTGGCGTCGTCGACGCCGAACCAGCGCGAGTGGCCGGTGTCGGTGATGAGCTGCAGCGCCGTCACGTGGGGAACAAGCGGTGTGCCCGGAGGATGCGAGCCGGGCGGATGCACGACGGCGCGCACGACGGGGCGCTCGCCGCCGGCCTTGAGCGAGAACACCGTCTTCGGCGCGTAGCGCCAGTCGTGTTTGGAGCTGTGGCGGGTGCGCGTACCGGCGAAGCCGCGGCGCGAACTCCAGCTCGCGATGCCGTAGGCCGCGCCGGCGACAGCAGCCAGGCCCCCGAAAGCCGCGGCGAGCACGAGGCCGGTCTTCTGCTTCTGCGCCTCGCCCAACATCACGCGGTTGGCCTGGATGATGGCGGTCTGGCGCGCACGGATGTGCGAAAGCCGCGCGTCCTCCTCGATCCCGGCGCCGATCATCAGATGCCTCCACTGGAGTGCGGCCGACGGGCCGAGATGAACCAGAGCTGGGTGGCAGGCCCGGGATCGCCGAAGTCCCAGGCGAGGATGTTGCTGTCGGTGTCGGGCGCGGGCCGCGGATCACCCGGGATGAGACCACCGACGAACGAGGGCGGCGGCACCGACGTCGGGCTCGACTGGAAGAGCATGTATGCCGACGCGATGAGGCCATTCGGCAGCCCGAGCGCGGCGCCTGAACCGAAGTAGATGTCCTTGACCGTGCGCAGGTACTGCCAGAGCGCGCCGCGGATCTTGAGGTCGATGCTGGACAGGCCAGCGAACGGGGTGAGGCCGTAGCCGACGAAGAACTGGCCTCCGCCAGCCGTGACCTGCACGAGCGCCGAGATCGAATACGGCGTCTCGCGCGCGAGTTCCGGATTGTTCGAGCCAGGCGGGAAGATCGACGTCGGCGGCGCCAGGACAGCCGATGCGACGATGACGGCCACTTACAGCACCGCCGGCAGCTTGACCTTGGGGAACGCGATCGACGGCGGCGGCATGATCGTCGGCATCGTCACGCGCAGCTCGCCTACGTGCCCGTCGTCGGTGCGCATCTCGGTCACCTTGTAGACGTTGCCGCCCTGCGGCTCGACCTTGACCGTGACGAAGTGCGCCTTGTCGTCCACGGCCCCATGCTACGGCCGAACGGTCCGGGCGCCAAGATTCAGGCGGCCGAGGCCGAGCCGAGGCCGAGCTGCTGGTAGCGTGCCGGCGGCGCGGCCTTGCGGTGCCGGCGCTGCCAGGACGCCAGATGCGCACGGGCGCGCTCCCAGGCGACCGTCCGACAGGCGCGGAGGCGCTTGACGGCGGCGTCGCGAAACTCGGGCGTCATCACGACCGCGTCGAAGCGGACGTGGAGCTTGACGTAGCGCGTACGGCCCGCGAGACGAACGGGTAGCTTGTCCATCTCGTCGGCGATGACGCCGACGTCCTCGCACGGGATCTCGAAGCGGATCTCGTTGAACTCGAAGCGCGCGATCGGCCGGTCGGCGATGATCATGCCGGGCGTATCGAGAAAGACCCAGGTCAGAGCCACGCGCTTGACGTGCGAGCGCGGCGTGCGAGGCGGCCGGCTGAGCAGGTCGCGCAGGATAGCTGCTTCGAGCGCGGCCGGGACCACGTGCCGCTTGATCGAGGCTTCACCGACGGGCTTGAACGTCAGACGCGTCCACATGATTTCAACGCCCGACCTGCGTCATCTGTTCCAGACGCCGACGAATCTGCCGGTCGCGGATCGGGCGCTTGTTGAGCAGCACCTTCAACTTGTCGGCGTGCCCGCGCACGTAGTTGGCGTCGCAAGCCGAAGCGTCACTGTAAAAGCAGCCGCGGTGGAGCGCCGCCTCGATGTTTCGCGCCACCGTCTCACCTTCGGTGCCCCACGCGCGCCTGAACGCATCGAATACACCAGCACCACTTGAAACGGGACCGGTCATGGCATCAGCCGCAGTCGACGCCGCGAGCCAGACCTTCTCGGCAGCCTGACGTGTTCGCAACATCCGGCCCTGGCCTTCCGGTGCCTCGACGTAAACAGCCTGGAGGGTTGCACGCGCGCTGGCCATCGTCGCATCGGGATTCCCGCGCAGTTGTGCGGACCGTCGCTTCATGTCAGCATACTACCATGCCAGCGAAGAAGAACAAACACGACCCGACCTTCAACGTCCGGATCCCACCGGCCCTGGCGCACCGTGTCCGCGTGTACGCCGCCATGCGGGAGCAGGCGCTCGGCCAGCTCGTGACCGAAATCTTCGAGGCCGCCGTACCAGCGCTGCCGACGCCGGCCGCCGCGCCCAAGGCGCGCGGACGCGGCGCGGCCGCCTACCCGAGAACTCTCAAGACGTCCCGGGCCGCCGTGGCGTAGTTGCTCGGGTGCAGACCGTCGGGACGGAGGGCGACCGTGGTATGGGCCAGCTCGACGCCGGTCTGCGCGATGGCGTCCCTGATGTTGGCGAGGCCGGGCAGCGGCCTGGTAGCAGGCGGGATCAGCCACACGATGCGCGCAGCGCCCTTGCTGCGAATGGCGGCCGCCAGCTTGCCGATCTGCGCGCCGGAAGACGCCTTGGTGGCGTCGTTGGTGCCGAGCGAGACGAAGACGGTGGCACCCGGCGTGACTGCGGCCACGCTCTGATCCTTCGTCCAGCGGCCAACGGCGTTCAGCAGGGCGCGAAGCGGGCCTTGATTCGCCTCGGCCAGCATCTGCACGCGCGTTCGCACAGCGTCGTTGACACCGTCGGAGTTGAGACGGTACTTGAGCGCGTGCGGGGAGGCAGAAAGAAGTGTGAGCGTGGAAGCCACCGAGTCGTTACCTCCGGCACCGGTTGAAATCACGCATGCAGATTGCGGCCGCGGCCTTCTTACCACCCTGCGTGACCGTGGCGTTGGACTTCATGCACTTGCTGAGGCCCGTGCGGCAGTGCTCGGGCGAGGCGTGGGCCTTGGCAGCGGCGCCGGCAAGCGCGCGCGGCCGGCCCTTGCCGAGCTGGCGCCAGTCGCCGCCCTGGCAGCGCGGCGCGTGCTCCGGTCGGGGGCGAAGCCGCTTCTCGCCGATGCACTGCGCGTCCTGTGAGAGAATCTTGAGCGCCTCGCCATCGAAGCTGGCACACGACCGGCGGCCGTTGCACCGGTTGTCGACCAGATCGCCGTTGCGCTTCTCGAAGTCGAACGAGACGCGGCTCAGGCTGTCGAGCCCGGAGGCCGGATAGCGGCTCCGAAACCGCGCGAGGGCATCCGGCCCGAGCGACACCCGGTACGTCGAGCCCCTGTCGAAGACGCGTGCCATCTACGCCCTCCCCGCCCGGCGGGCCTCGCGGAGAAACCGGGCGGCCTTGAGCGCACTTCGCGAAGCAGCGGTGCAGTGGCCATTGTTGGCGTCCATCACGGCGAGCTGGGCACGCTGTCGGGCGAGTCGGTAGAGCTGGCGAGCACCGCGGTCGTTCTCACGCTCTACGCCGTCGACGGCCGCAGCCTCGACGCGCTCAGCAAACTTGTGGATCGTGAAGCAAGAAGCCATCACGCAGCCTGCTTGGTGTCCTTGAGCAGCGCCATGCCGGCGAGCGGCAGCGCGAAGAACGCGGTCGAGCGCGCGACGCTGCGGCCGTGCGCGGGCCAGAGCGCGCCGCCGGCGTAGCCGGCACCGGCCGCGGCGCCGACCTTGAAGACGTCGTAGACCAGCAGGCGGCCCATGCCTGGCCGCGGACACTCGGGCGTGCGCAGGACAGCGCGCTGGGCGTAGAGCGCGGGCAGGATGCCGACCGCGCCGCCGATGACGGCGCCGACGACGAGGCGCCGCATGTTGACCTTGCCGGCGACCTCGGCCGCGGTCTTCTCGAAGGCCGCCTTCTCGGCCGGCGACAGCGACGCCCCGGGCGGCGTGGTCGACGCCGGCTGGTTCTTGAGCGCCGCGATGAGCGCGGCCTTGAGCTTCGGATCGGACGTCGCCGCGATGAGCGCGCCACCGAGCGCAAACGGAGCCCAGACGAGAGTGAAGAGGCCGGTCGAGACCAGCGTCCTCGTGTAGCCCGGCTTCGGGCAAGCAGGGCCGTCCGTCTGTCCAAACCGGTGACGCATCAGCGTCCTCCCTTGAACCGGAACTTGCGGAGCAGCTCACCACGGCGCTCGTAGACGCTCGGAAAACGCGCGGTGGCAACGTCCGAGGCGCACACGGCGAAGACCTCGACGGTCGAGCCGCGATTCGGCAGCGCCAGGTCGAGCGCTTGCTCGAAGCTGCGCGCGGCGTGCGTGTCGTACGCCGCACGATCGACGCGCAGGACGGTGAACCGACGCTCGCCGGGCAGGCACTTGATGGTCCGGCGGGCCATCAGCGTCTCCGCTTCTTGCTGCGACCGGTGGGCCTACGACCCGAAGCGCAGCGCTCGGTGAGGCGGATGTCCCAATCGCCGGCGTAGTGCGCGATCTCGCTCTTCGCATCGACGCGGGCGCGCTTGCACGCCTCGTCGCGATCGAAGCCGCGGCAGTACGTGTCGCCGTGCAGGCGGCCGTTCTTCCAGTAGACCGGGCACCAGCCACCGCGGTGGGTGTTGGTGTTGGGCAGCGCGCCGTAGGCGATCCGGATCTCTCCGTCGGGGCGCGCCATCAGTGCTTCCTCTTGCGGAGGCAGAACTTCTCCACCGCCGCAACGGCCGCGTGGTACTCGTTCTGCCGAGTCGGAATCCGGCCGACGATGCGGCGGTAGTACGGCGCCGACTGCTCGGTGCGGCTGCGACCGATCGACTCCTGGTGAGCGTCCAGCTTCCCGTGCTTGAACGCCGCGTCGTTGAGGTTCTTGAGCGCGCTCACGCAGTAGCCGTGCTCGGCGTCCTTCACGGCCAGGAACGAGCTGGCCGACGCCGCGCGGATGAGCCGGCGCAGGCGCTTGGCGTGCGCGAGCGGTGCGAGTCCGAGCGCCATCAGCCGCGCTCCCAAGGATAGAGCGCCCGATGCGAGCGCCCGGTCGCGTGGCGCTGGAAACAGGCATCGACAGCGCTGGCGAGCCGGTTCTTGATGTCCGTCGGCAACAGGCTGCGTGCCGAGTCGAGCCGACGCAGCGCCGCGTCGCACGCGCCGGTAACAGCGTGATGCCTGATCGCACGCACGGCGCGCGACGTCTTGCCGCCACGGCGGGCCATCAGCGACCCTTCCGCACCCGTCGCCCGCGCTCGTAGCACTCGACGGGCTTCTTCTTGCCGGACTGCATGATGCAGACCCGGCGGCCGGTGCCCATGCCTGGGTGCGAGATCGCCGCGGCCAGGCCGCGGATGAACTTGAGCGGTCCGGAACCGGTGGCGGTCTTGCCGCCGGCGTAGACGCCGTAGTAGCTGGCTCGGCTCATGCCCCAGATGCTACGGCCGGTCCGACGGGGCGTCTAGTTTCAGCGGACGATCCGGAGGTTGGGCCGGCGGCGCTGGACGACGCAGCGGGTGGTGGCGAGCTGCAGGCGCGCGATGCTCTTGCCCGGCATCGGCGCACGCCGGGTCAGCAGCGCAGCGACGCCCTTGTAGGCCGTCTTGCAGTCGCCGGCGTCGAGCGCACGGCGGATGCCGCGCACGATCTGCGCGGCCTCGCTGCGCGGCATCAGAGGCTTGAAAGGTCGGCGGCTCACATACCGATGGTAGAACCGATCAGGCAGAGCCGCTACTTTGGCGGCTCGGGATCGCCGAGGACCATGCTCGGCAGAGCGCCGATGTCCTCGCCAGCGACGGCGGCGTCACGGAGGAGCTTCGTGCGCTCACGTGCTGCGCGAAGCGTCTCTTCCACCTCGGCCTCGGTCAGACTCGGCTCGGGCTTCTTGCCGAAGGTCTCGTCGAAGTTGTCGCGGAACTCCTGGGTGGCAGGACGAGAGACGATGGGCACGATGAACCTCCTACGGCTTCGACTTCGAGATGAGCGCGCGAATGCCGAGCAGGATGACGCTGGCCGTGAACGAAGCCAGGGCGCCGAGCGCGAACGTGCGGCCGAGGCGCGGAGCAGGACAGATGCAGGCTGATGCCGCTGATGCCATGACGCGATTCTAAGCCAGAGCGCCAGACCTGTCAGCTCACGGCTTCGGCTTCCCGGGGAAGATCGACTTGAAGTAGTCGCCCAGCTCGTTGAAGAAGCCAGACAGGTCGGGCATCGCCGGCATCTTGACCCCGGACTCCTTGAGCAGCTTCTCGGCTTCGTCGCCGGAAGCAGTCGTCTCGGTCGTCGTCACGGTGACCGAGCCGCCAGCCGAGGTCGTGGTCTTCACCGTGCGCGTCACGGTGACGCTCACGACGCGAGCAGCTCCTCGACGATCGGCTTCCAGTGCGCGCGGTCGTCCTTCACCTGACGGGCGAGCCAGCCCTCGACGGCCGAGAGGCGCTCGCCCGACAGACGCTCTGGCAGCACGCAGTTGGTCAGGCGGCAGCGCGTGCTCGTCTTGTTGAACACAGCGATGTCGTGGTTGACCTCATCGAGGAGTTCGCGGAGGTCTTTCAACTTCTCGGGAGCGACCAGGGCGCCGTACGGCGTCTTGATGAAGCGGATCGCGCGCAGCTTGCGCATGTAGTCGGTCGAGATCACGTTGGCCCGACGGCGGTCCTTCGAGATGTCCCGCTCCTGGACGACGGTGACATGCTCGCGGACGCGGGTCTCGTCGGTCTGCGGCATCATCTTCATGCGGTTGGTCTCGCCGCCTTCGACGCGGACGGTGCCCGTCACGATGTAGTGGCGCTGCAACTTCACGAATCCAGCTTGCCGGACTGCTGTGTTGCTGTCAAGTGAGGATTGACAGAGGGAATCGCGAACTGCTAGATTGCTGGCGTATGGCGAAGGGACGAAACAAGTGCCCGCACTGCACGGACGGCGTGACGATGTGGAAGACCAGCCCGTCCGGGTTTCGTGTCCCGGTTCGCTGCCGGCCGTGCAACGGCACCGGGCGTCAGATCATCCGGCCGAAGACGCGTCGCTGATGGCGCGGCGGTCAGCGACGGTGTGGGCGCCCTGCGCGCTGGCCAGCAGGTCGCGAAGCGGCGTTCACCCGTGCACGATGGTCGTCGAATGGGCAGACGGATTCCGGTTCACGGAGAAGGCCGCGCTGCCCGACGGCTTCATCAAGCTGGCGCGGATCTATACGCCATACCACATGGCGAACGAGACCGACCCGGTGCGCCGACTCGGCGGACGACTGTGCAACGAGTTCGAGCAGAAGGTGCAACACGCGCTCAGCCGCCACACCATCACGTGGCATGACTCCGAGGAGCAGGCGCTCCTCGGCAAGCTCATCCGCAAAATCGGCCAGAACGTCTGGACCGCGCTCGATACCGAACGGCACGCCAAGGCGGCGGCCGAGATCGCCGCGGTCGCCAAGGTCGTGACGGCGGCCGCCACAGGGAAGCCGAGCGCGCCCGCAGTCCTCGGTGCGCTGCTCGGCGGTCTGGCCGGCGCCGCGCTCGGCCGCACGCTCGGGAATCTCAAGGACGACGACGGCACATGAGCGCCACCGGCCGCAGCGACGTGCGCGTCGAAAACGATCAGTACGCCACACCGCCGTGGTGCGTGCACGTCCTGCTCGAAGAGCTGAAGCTGCCCGGCGGCGCGTGGCTCGAACCGTGCGCGGGCGCGGGCGCCATCATCGACGCCGTCAACATGCGCCGTCGAGACGTCGCCTGGACGGCCGTCGAACTGGACGCGAAGTACCAGCCGCGCCTGGAACTAACCGGCGCCGACGTGAAGATCGTCGACTTCCTCAAGGCCCCGTTCATGGAGCGCCCCTACCCGCCGCTCTTCGTGGCCAGTGTGCTCAATCCGCCGTACTCGATCGCCGAGGAGGTCATACGCCGGTGCCAGAAGCTCGCCGGCATCACGGTCGCTCTCGTGCGGATCAACTTCCTCGCCTCAAAGCAGCGCGCGGCCTGGATGCGCGGGTGGACACCAGACATCTACGTGCTGCCGAACCGGCCCTCGTTCACCGGCAAGGGCACCGACGCGACCGAGTATTGCTGGGCCGTCTGGGACTGGCGACGGGTGTCCGGCCGCGGGAAGATCCAGATCCTTCGCGAAGCGTCCAAGGCCGAACGCAAGGAGTACGACGCAACTACCCGCCTCGGCGGCGCCTAGCGCATGCAGTTCTGTATGACGTGCGCGGCGAGCGGCCGCAGCACCTGCGACCAGACCATGCGGGCCTTGTGATCGATCTCGTTTCGGCGGCCGCCTTTGAGGTAAAGCGCCTCCTGCCGGAGGCCGCCGTAGATCCGCGCGACCTCGGCCAGCGCCTCGATCGAGTCCTTGCCACACGCGGGCATGCCGCGTTCGAGCTGCTTCTCGATGTTGCCAGCCTGCACGACGAGCGCGAGCGCAGCCTTGTGGTGGGTCTTCTCGGAGCCGCCGAGGAGCGTCGCCTCGGGCTCGCCAGCGCCACCGAGCGCGCACACACCACCGGCCTGCGCCTTCGCCCACTGCGCAGCCGTCAGGTCTTGATGCCCTCCGCCTTTGCCTCCACGACCCGTGTAAACGAAAAACGCTCCGGTGCCCCTGCTCTGATAGACGCGCCGCCCCTCGAAGCAGTAGTGCGTCTTCAGCGGCGGCTTCGGCGGATGGCGACCGAAAACCGCGCCCATGATCTGCGCCGCGTACATTGAAAGCTCCTACTGCACCTACGCCGCGTGCCGATAGGCCGGGCAGGTCGTGGCAGCCTTGATGAAACGGTTCTCGTCGAAGGCCGGATTGTCGCTCTTGAAGTGCCGCGCAAAGCTCGCGGTGAGTTCACGCGGAGCGCCATGCGTGCACAGGATGTCCGCGATGGTGATGAAGTGCTTCTTGGTGAACGCACTGGCACCGAAGCCGAAGCCGGCCATCGCGGGCGCCGACGCGGAGCCGCCGCCCTTTTCGAGCATCACCGAGACGCCGAGGCCGGTAGCGATGAGCCCGAGCGCGATGCCGATGCCACCAATGACGGCGGGCTTGGTCAGAAAGGCGCGGAAACCACCGCCCTCGGTCGGAGGCTCGGCCTCGGGCGTCGTCGTCGAGACGCTCGGGCGACGAACCGTCGACGTCCTGGGCTTCGGCGGCGGCGCCACCGAGCCGCCACGTCGACCGACCTCGGCCGCGATGACCGAGGTGATGTAGGCGATCTTGAAGTTGACCCCGTTGACGGTGAGCTTGCCGGTCCGGACGCTCTCGGTCGCCTGACCGGGACCGACGTGGGTCGTGAGCGCGCGATTCGTGGCCGCGACCGTGGCCGGCCCGAGCTTGCCGTCGACGCCGATCTTGGCGAGCATGCCGTCGCCGACAGCCTGGCCGAGCGCACGGAGCGCGCTCTGGAGCTTGACGACGGCGAGGTTCTTCTTGGCCGCGGCTCCGAAGTCGAAGTCGGGCGCCCCGCTGATCGTGAAGACCTCTTGCATGGCTAGATGCTCGCCCCGACAGCGAGATCCGTCAAGAAACGGACGCAGCCACCACGCCGAACGGCGCCAGGATGATAGCCGTGACAGCCGGCGGAACTGCGCCCGACACCTCGCGGATCTGCACGCGGACGTAGTGGTGCTGGCGAACGAAGTGGTTGCTGAAAAAGCCGGCATCGGGAAAGTCGCGCACGACCGGCGGCATGTGCGTGACCCCACCGCCGACATCCTCCTCGGCCACCTCGCGAGCCCACCTCGCCGTCAGCATATTCGGATCATCGGAGGTGAACTCCAAGTACCACTCGGTCTTGGCCGGCGAAAACGGCGCGGCGATGAAGAAGTCGAGCGTGACCTTGTCGGCTGCGATCAGGAACGGCTTCGTCGGCTGAAAGGCGCCGCTGAGCAACCCGTTGAACAGCTCGATCACGGAACCGAGGCTATCAGCAGCCAGCAAACTCGACAAGTTGCGCGAGCTGCGGCAGCATCGAGGACATGGCGACACGCAGGAAGACAGCCGGCTGGCACGCCATCGCCGTGAGCGGTGCCAGCGAAGGCGTCCCGGTGAAGTTCGTCATCCGGAAGACAGCGCGCCCGGAGATCAAGGGCGGCCGCTACGCCTTCGGTCCCTACCGGACGAAGAAAAAGGCGTGCCAGATCGCGATGTACCAGGGGTACGGCCACGTACCCAAGGACTGCATCGGCGTCAACGTACCGCGCGATGAAGTCGTCCGCGCCCGCATGCGTCGGATCGCGCCGTGAAGAAAGCGCGCTGCACGGTGGTTTTTCGTACTGACCGAGTCGGGCCGTACGCGATGCTGATGTCGCGCGGCCACTCGATCAACGTGATGAACTTCCCGAGCGGCACCGTGCTCACACGCGGCAAGAAGCTCCACGCCAGACGTTTGCTCATGCGCGGTTGCGCGGAGCTGTCCCGCCGATGATCAAGTACGCCCTCGTCCTGCTCGGTGGCGCAGCCGTCGGTGTCGGCGCGACCTACTACTTCGGCCGGCGGGCCGCGAGGCTCGCGTGCAAGGCCGGCCTGCTCGGCGCCGCACTACCGGCATCGGCCATCGCGACCCACCTGCGGCAGATCCGGCGCTACGCCTTCGCGGCGTCGCAGGATATGTCGCCGGTCGTCGGGCTCACGCACGCGAGCTACGCGCTCGTCCTGCTCGACACCCTCGAAGAAGTCGTCGGCAAGGAAACGGCGGCCAAGGTCGGCATCAACACGACCCAGCTCCGCGAGTTCATCACCAAGCACCAGGATCGGCACGCCGAGGCGCTGCAGACCTGTGACCCGCACCTGCAGCAGGTACTCGCGGTCGAGCGCGGCGAAGGTTCGCGTTTGCCTGGGCATGTGGTGGCGGGCGCCGGTTTCGCGGCACCGAGGGGCGCGTAGTACACTGCCACTCGTGAAGACCTACCGCATCGACATCGTCTGCGAGCAGGACAACGTCTCGGCGCTGCACCGGGACGGCGTACCCGAACCGGTGGCTCAGTCTCTCATCCGAGAAGCGCCACAGCTCGACGCTGCCGTCCTCGCGCTCAAGGCAGGAAACGCCTTGAAAGGCGCTCCTGGGAAGCTGGCGTCGATGCTGGCAGCGCGTCTCGGCAAGACCGGTTGAACACGGTCGGCGGCCGCGGACCGAGGACAGCATCGATCTGTCGACCGGTGAGCGTGTCGTGCCGGTCGAGCGCGCGGCAGAGCTTACGGTAGTCGGACATGCTGCCGGCTAGCTGTTGCCGGGCCGCGCTGAGCGCGTGGTCGAGGATGTCCGGTATGTCCTCAGCGACCGTGAAACGAGCGAAGCAGCGTCTGGCGTTCTCGAAGTCGCTCCGGCTGTGCGCCGGCAGTGCACGACCGAAAGCCACCATCTCGCCGGCTATGCCGCCCATGCAACACATCGCGTTGGCGAACGCGCTGCGCGGGCCTTCGAGCCGGATGCTCTCGACCACGCCCTCGTAGCCCCAGAGGCTCGGGACCACGGTCACGCGCAAGATGCGCTCGGTGTACGGTGACTGCCAGCCCAGGAGCGCGTGGCCAGCCTCGTGCGCCACCCGCATCGGCCGGCTGCGCGAAAGCGAGACCTGGCGCCACGTCGCCCAGCCCAGCATGCCGAGCGACCAGGCGGCGAGCGGCCGAACGTCGCCCACTAGACTCGGCGGCGGGTGCGTGCGTAAGCGATGCCGCCGAGGATGGCGCCGGTGAGCCCGAGCAGGCCGGCGCCGATGAGGTACGGCGCGACGCCCTTGGCGACCTCGGTGCGGACGGCGGCCTTGACCTTCTCGGCCGTGGTGACGGCCCGAGCCGCCAGGTCTTTCGCGATCGACTCGGAGAAGACGTTGAACGGCCCGAAGCCGCCGACCGGGCCGAGCGTCACCGACTTCAAGCGCGCGACGGCGTCGAGGTACATCTGCTCGGACTCCGGATCCTTGAACCGGAGCGTCGTCGTCCTGGATGGCATGGACACTCCGAACGCGCCAGCGGTGTACATGAAGATGATGCTAGGTCAGGTCGGCGCGGGCGCCAAGTTTCAGCGCCGGCGGCGAGCGCCGGCCCAGGCGCTCTCGACGCTCGTGGTGCAGCCTTTAGCCGCGACCGGCTCGTTCGGCATCTGATCTCCAGAGCCGGGGAAGACGCGGCGGACCTCGACGCAACACGGATCTAGGCTGACCGCGTGAAGCGTGTAGAGCCTCTTGCCCTTCGAAGCCTTCTACCTCCAACTGACGTCGAGCGTCGCAGTGCGACGGCCTCCGCCGGCGGGCCATCAGAGCACCCTCATGTAGGGGCCGCCGTTGCCGCCGCTGTTCCGGGACGACTGCGGAGCGGCCGCCGGCGTCCGGACGGACATCGTCGAGGCCGCCGGGCGCGTCGAAGCCACCGGGCGCATCGACGTCGCGGTAGAGGCCGGCGTAGTCTGCCGGCGCAGGTCCGCCACCGACGTGAACGGGTGCTTGAACACCTGATCGATCGGGACCTGGGCCTTGTACGCGGCGCGGCCGCGACCGGCTGCCCACTCGATGAGGGCGAGGCCACCAATGACAGCGAGCGCGGTCTTGATCATCGGACGCACCTCGCGAGCTTGCCGACTTCGAGCATGCGGCTGCGTATCTCGGCGATGTCACCGGTGTGCGAGCCCGGAGCGTTGCGCGCCGCACGCAGTTCAGCCCGCAGCGACGAACGGAGCCGCGTGATGCTGATGTTCCCGTGGGAACTAACGTAGGTGCGGTAGAGCTGTTCGAGACGTCCGGCGCACCGAACGCGCTCGACCGCGCGGTCGCGGTACTCCTGAGACCAGATGGACGGCGGTCGTCGCATCACTTCGTCTTCTTCCAGGCGAACACAAGCAGAGCCGGAAGCCCAACCACGAGCCCTACGGTCGCCGCGACGGCGCCCACCGAGACCGGCTCGCAGCCGCGCGCGACCTCGACAACCGACTCGAACTTGTGCTGGCCGATGCGCCGCGCCTCGGCCGCCGAGGCGGCCCGGATGCAGCCGAGCGGCCGCTTCCGATGCGGGTCGAGACTGCGCGGCATGAAAGCGGTCCAGCGTTCCATCAGCAGCGCGATCCCCACTGCGAGCCGACGTGACAGCTAGGCGGCCAGCCGCGGGTGACGTTGAAGAAGTAGCGCCGACCGGGCTGCTTGCCGGGCTCGGGACCACCAGGATCGCGGCTCTTACGCTCCAGCCGGATCGAGACGTCGCTGCCGGGCTGCAGGTCTAGCTTGGTCGCCAGGCGGTTGGCGTACGCCTTCGCCTCGGCCAGCGTGTGCAGCGGCCGGATCGTCTTGCACCGGATCTGGCCCTTGCGCGCGTACGGCGTGAGCTGGATGCCGGGCAGGCGAGTGGAGTTGACGCAGAGGTTGTTTTTCATCGCCTAAAATTCCACGATGCGCCCACGGTGGACGACCAGGGCTTCCAACCGCAACCGCTGGAGCGCGAGCAAGTTCGGATTGCGCTGCGCGACATGCGCAAAGCTGCGGCCCGACTGCTTGTCCTCGATCGAGTAGTGGGCTGCATCCCAGCACGCGGGCGGGTTGTACCGGTTGGCGTAGCTGTGACTGAACTTCAGCTTGTACCCCAACGCATCCACGCGATGCTTGAGCTGCGCGAAGGACATGCGAACGGCGCCGCTTGCGCGACCAGCACGCGAGGCTTCCGCCACGGTTGAGGCTACGCCACAGCGTGTCGTGGACATCAGCCGCGACCTCGAAGCCGCACACGCTGGACAGGCACCGCGAACTCGATGCGCTTGACGCGCATGATGACGACGTCCTGCATACGGCGGACGTCGCCGAACTTGAGCGAGGTGACCCGCACGACGGTGCCGCAGGCGGTCTTTAGCGAGCTTCGTCGGCACGACGTCCGGCCGTCCTGACGGTAGGCCGTGCCGGGCGACGCACAGGCGCGGAGCGCGTTCATCTCACCCTGCTCCGCAGGGCAGCCCCGTCAGCCGGTGCTCGTGGCCGTCGCTCTCGTCCGGCAGGATGCGGCCGCCGCGCACGCGATGGAAGTGCGACGCGACGACGTCCGTCGTGCCGTTGCCCTCGCGGTCGACGTAGGCGTTGTGCTCGTGCAGCGGATAGAGCCGCGACTCGACGCACTTGCTCGTGAGCTGACACGGGTAGCGCGGCGGATCCGTCGTCGGGTAGACGATCCGATCCGGATCTGGATAGCGATGCGGCACGGCGGCCCCCCGCCCGTGCGCTAACCTACCGACCGGTAGTTGCCAGCGGGCCTGTTGACGTTGGTCGCCGGGTTGGTCGCGCCACGCGCGATCCGGCCGGCGTTGGTGACGCCGCTCTTGATGTGGCGCAGCGTCTGATCGAACGGCGACCAGATGCCGCTGCGCATCGTGGTGTACGGACCGGCGCCGAGGCCGGTCGCGCCGAAGCCGGCGCCGCCGAAACCGGCCGTCGGTCCGGCGGCGGGCGCTGCCGGAGTCGGACCCGGGAACGAGGTCTGACGCCGCGTGCCGGCGCCCACCCGCGCGTTGCGCGGGTTCATCACGCCGGGCGAGCCGGGGATGCGCACCGGAAACGCCGACGGCGCCGTCAGGATGCTCGGGAACGCCTGCATGTGCGTGATGAACGACGTGCTGAGCAGACGGGGCTGCAGCCCGCGCTGCTTCCCGCTGTTCGGACGCGGCGGGTTGAAGGGCGTACGAAATCCGGGAGGTGCGCCGAGGCTGTACATGAACAGAGCTTCCGCCGGTCACGTCGAGCCGTCAAGTTTACTTGGACGAGGCCGACCGACACTCCTCGGACCGTGCGCCGCCGAGGTAGTGGAAGCGGCAGCACTCGGCCGCCGCACCGTCGGTGAAGTCGTCCTCGTCGTAACCCGGGAGCTTCCGGAAGATGACGTCTCGGCCGGCCGCGTGCGCGCGCTCGATGCCGAGCCTCATGCCGTGCGAGATCCCGCGATCTTCGTAGACGACGGTGGCCTCGGCCGACGCGCCCCAGACGAGACCGGCCCCGATGCCGAGCTTACGCTCGTCGGGCTCTGCGTCGTCGAGCACCTGAGTGTAGAGCAAAGCCGAAAGAAACGGAGCCTCATCACGCCCAAGACAGTCCAGCATGCACCTCCGCGCATAGCGAAGATTTGCCTTGATACTACCTGCATAAGGATGCTCGACGATCACTAACCGCATGTCTTACCCCACGTGTATAATTAGTCTGTATGCCGAGCGTGAATCCGAGCCTGATCCGACGCTTCTGGGGAAACGTACGCAAGACCGCCGGCTGTTGGATCTGGACCGCGTACACCGGACCCGACGGCCGCGGACGAATCGCTACCCGGCACGGTGAACCGCCCATGCTGGTTCATCGGCTGTCGTGGATCATTCACCACCGACGCCCGCTTCCCGAGGGGGTGGTCATCAAGCAGACCTGTAACCGACCGAACTGCGTCCGACCGCAACACCTGACTACCTCCCTCTACTACGGAACGCTGCGACAGCGCTTCTGGAGACACGTGCGAAAAACACGCACTTGTTGGCTCTGGACAGGCGGCCACCACACCGATCCACGAAGCGAGATTCGCTACGGATCCTTCTATCTCCGCCCCAGAGTCACCGAAGCGGCCCACCGCGTAGCTTGGCGCTTGCGCTTCGGTCCTATTCCAAAAGGGCGCTGGGTGCTGCACCGCTGTGACAACACACTTTGCGTGCGCCATCTTTTCCTCGGCGACCACCGGATGAACATGACCGACATGATCCAGAAGAACCGCAGCCAGCATGGCGAACGCCACCATCACGCCAAGCTCAGCGAAAAAATCGTGCGTGAAATCAGGCGGCGGCACGCGCAGGGGGAGCCACGCAGCTCGATCGCGCACCGCTTCGGCATAATCCCCGGACACGCGACCAAAATCATTAGCCGGAAGGCGTGGCGTCACGTTCTGTAACGAGTGCCGCCCAGGGCGCGGGCTCGGGCACCTCGACGATGGTGACGAACGCGTGCAAGCCAGGGATGATGATCGACGGACTGACCATCCAGACCGTCGGCCCGAGCCGACGCATGCCCCAGCTAACCATCTTGCCGTCCTTCGGATCTCCGACGTAGACCGGCTCGCCGTCGACGATCGAGAAGCCGAAAGGAATCCTCCGATTCTGATCGGACGTGAAGACCAGCAGCAGCTCCAGACCTCCGCCCACAAGCGCGGAGCGCGGCTGCACCTTGGCGACGTAGTCGCGCGTGTCGACGATCGGCGTGTCAGACCACGGCGGCGTGATGTGGGCGATACCCTCCTCAGCCATCAGCCGCCAGCCTTCGCCGCTTCAACGAGCCGGCCGATGGCGCCCTGGATGGTTGCTATGCCCTCGACGCCGCGCTTGACCCCGTAGGCGTATGCCCACGTTATCAAACAAAGAACCGAACACGTCTTGACTTGTCCCGTCACGCGCCCGTCGACGCGATGATGCAAGACCGTGAAGTATCCGCCGCGCAACTCCCGATGGCACTTCACACACTTCCCAGAGTCGCTCACGGCGATGCCTCCTGACGCTTCTCCTTGCGAACCAACCGACTCACGTAGCTGGACGAAATACCGAACCGACGAGCTACTTCCGTCTGAAGATGCCGGCCAGTTCTGTAGATCCGGCGAATTTCGCACACGTCACGATCCGTCAACCTCGTCGAAGCGTTCGCTTCCCCTCGCGGCGCGCCGCCACGCCAACGTCCCTTCAGCACCATGTCGCGGTTGTTGGCCACCGCATCGCCGAGGAACAGATGTGAGGGCCGAACACAAGGCGGGTTGTCGCAACGGTGTAGAACCCACCGCCCCCCCGGAATCGGTCCCTTCGCCAGCGCCCAAGAGAAACGGTGCGCCCGCGTGTAGTCGGTCCGGCGCGGTCCCGCGAAAAACTTACCGTACCCCTCCGGCACGCGCGTACCCTGCCACAGCCAACAGCCACGCGTCTTCTTCACCATCGCCCAGAACCGGGCTGTCGGAGGTTGACGGCGCGCCAAGCCGATCTCGCGCATCGCCTCCGTCCGGAGACAGCCACACGATCGAGTGCCGCCGCTCCGTAGCTTGAAAGCCGTTGTCACCGTTCGGCCGCCACAACGGCATCCGGCCTCCACCTCCAACCCCGAGTGTACGACCTCGACCACCAGACGTCCGAAGCGCTTCCCGACAAGGGCAAGCGAGGCCGCCCTGGGAAGCACCGTCACGGCCGCACCTCCTTGAACAACGTCATCGACCCCGGACCGAAGCCATCCAGGACCGATGCGTAGTCGACATCGGCCGGATGAAAGGGCCTGTAGCGGTAGTGAACGAAGGCCATGCCCGGCAGGAGCGTCTCGCCGTGGCGCGCCTCCCGACCGATGAACGCCTCGCGCGTTGTCTTGCCCTCGGGCACGATGGCGAACGCGTTGATGCCGACGCCGAACACGAGCCGGCCCCGGCGCCAGCGCGGCTTCGGCATCGAGCGGCTCACGACTTCTCCGACTGCGGAGCGACGACTTGCGCCATGATCTTCTGCTGCTGCTCCCGAGCCTTGGCGCTGCGGCGCTCCGCAGCCGAGAAATCCGGCGCGGGCGGCGCGCGGTAGGTGCCGCTCTTCTCCTTGCGCGGTGGCGGACCTGGCCGCTGACCGCCGCGTCCCTTCTGCGGACGCCGGCGCTGCGAATCCTGCCACGCACGCAGCTCGTCCTCGCGCCTGATCTGCGCCGTCTCGACATCGGCCTTGATGGCGGCGTCGCGCTCGGCCTTCACCTTGGTCAGCAAGGCGATGGCGGCGTCGAGGTCGCCCCACGGCACGTGGACCCCGAGACCGCTCGGCAGGTTCCGGTTGGCGCGGCCGAGCTGGAACGAGTAGCGCGGCACGGCGAGCTTGGCGCGCGAGACGCGGACGATGATCTCGCCCTCGGTGTGGTCGGTTCGCTCGTACTCGATCGGGGGCCGCGGTTGGTCACTCATGTCGCGCTCCTCGGGTCCTGCGGTCCCTCGACCAGTTGTACCTCAACTCCATGCTGCTTGAGGTACTCGACGCCGTTGACGCCGGAGTAGCCCTTGTTGACCACGAGCACCTTCGTGATGCCGGCGTGGTGCAGGAGCTTGGCGCACATAAGACACGGCTCGCCGGTCACGATGAGCCAGGCGCCTGCGGTCGCGATGCCGTGTGCGGCCGCGTTGCACAGAGCGTTCATTTCCGCATGGTGGCATCCACGCTCGACCTGCGTACCAGACGCGATCTGAAGCCGCTCGCGTTCACAGACGTCTCCGCCACACAGCTCACCGCCGCCGCGAGCTGCGCCATTGTACCCGCTGATCAGATCGACGTTGCGTACAGGGTCGAACAGCAGCGCACCGAACTTACGGCGCGGGCAGTTGGACAAGCTAGAGATGACGAGGCACTGCTCGACCCGAGCGCGGATGTGCTTGTCTTTCACGTCTTCCCCTTCCTTCGCTGCGGTCGATACTTGGGCAACCTACCCTCTCGCTCCAACCGCTCGGCAACGTGTGTCCAGTTCAAACGGCATCGGATCATGTTGATGCTGTGCTTGGTGACACCGAAACGCGCCGCCAGCTCCCGATACATGCCAGGCCGGCGCGGAGCCAAAAGAATTGCTACCACACGCCGCTCCGTCAGCTTCACCGACCAATGCCGTCGACCCCGACCGCTCATACCGTCCCGCACACGATCGCACGCGTTGTTCCACGGCGTCCCTTCGTACAGGTGCCCGGGGCGAACACACCGACCTTTGCGACATCTATGAAGCGCCCAGAACCCGGGACGCAACGGACGGCCCAACTTGAACTCCAGCGCAATCACGTGCGTGCCTTTCGGCCTCCCATCAACCGACAGAAGACCGTACCCGCCATCGGAACGCCCCTTCCACAACCAACAGCCGGAACGTCGGAAGCGACGATCCACATACCTAGCGAACCGATCCCGAAGGCTGGGACGCGGGTAGACTCCGATGGGCATCGGCCTTCCGCTGTTCTACCACGATCAATTTATTGAGTAACAGTAAATAGTTCACCGCGTCGTGGATGCGGCCCTCGATCGGCTCGGACTCGACCTTGCCCTTCCCGATGTAGGTGAAGACCGCGTCGAGGTGCTTCTTCATGTAGACGCCGAGCACCTGCAGCGGCGTGAGCCCGAGGGCCTCAGCGCTCGTGTAGAAGTTCTTGAGTCGGCCCTCGTCACCCTTGGCGCCTTGGGTGTAGTCGTGGCCCTTGACGGTCAGGAGCTTGTCGCACGCCTCGATGCACGCGCGGAAGTCCTGATCGTTGAAGATGTGCGGTATCCAAGGCGTCGGCGTCTCCATCGTCGTCTCCTTTTCTAGGTTCGCTTGTCTTCGATCAACACGAGCAGATCCGGTCTCTCGGCGACCTTGGTGACATACTGCCCCAGCTCTGTGGGCGACAGACCGCACAGTTCACCACCGACGGTAGCGGTGACACGCGCCAAGGTCGCCAGAACCACGGCCTTGTACGGACCCTCCTTGTTCGGAGACAACGTCGACTCTATGACCTGGATGATGGCCTCGTAGCACTTGTGGCCGATCTCCTTGTAAGCCGCACGCGCCTCTTCATCAGCAGGGTTGCTCATCAGTCCGGCAGCTTCTTCGTCGGCCACGCCTCGAACGCGTCGACCGTCTTCTGCGCGAGCGCCGCGTGTTCGGGGCTGCACTGCGCAGTCGCCAGCTCGGCGTAGTGCTTGACCACTTCGAGCGCGAGCTTGTCCTGCGCCCTGAAAACGATGACGGGCTCGTTCTCCGCCAGGCTCTTGGGGGTTCTCTCCAGCAGCACCTGTCCGTACTTCATGTCGATCGCCATGTGGGTCTCCTCGTTGGTTAGGGCATCCGCCCGCCGATGTGTTCCTGCTCGAACGTCTTCCGGTATTGCGTAAAGCCGTAGAAATTGCCCGAGCGCTGCGACGCGAGACCCTCGGCCTTGGCGACGTGCTCGAACGGCGACCAGTGCCCAGGGTTGGCGTTCATCAGCCGGTCGTGCAGCGCGATGTCGTCGACGAGGTCGCGCCGGCCGTCATGCGTCAGGTACGAGACGCGCGCGCAGCGACCGACAGCGACCTTGCGCGCGATACGCCGGCTGATGATCGTGATCTCGGCGTCGACCACCTCTCGACCCTCAGCCGTCTTGATCGCCTCCACCGCTGCCAGAGTGCGCGCCTCCTCTTCATCACCATCGAAGCCCCAGAGCGGCAGGTGCCAGTCGTGGAGCTTCAGCTCGCGCGGCGTAGATCCATCGCGGGCGACGCGCGCCGCACGCGCGAGCTTCTGGAAGTGCGGCTCGGCGTCCTTGTGGTCGCGCAGGCCGAAGAAGTTGTCCCACTCCGTCGCCGAGACGATGATGGTGATCCACATCCACGGCTCGATGACGCGGTTCACGATCTGCTTGTGCAGACCCAGCTCGACGAGCATCCGAGCGCGGCGCACGGCCTCGTCTCGCGCGGCCAACCAGATCAAGGCCGCCATGTCCTGCTCAGCCGGAGTCAGCTCGACGTCGGCCTGCATGCCCTTCTGGTTCTTGCCCCAGACCTCGGGAACGAACGGCTCGTCAAGCACGCGCTGGATTAGCTTCTCGGTCGGGATCGCGCGCGAGCTGGCCGCGTTCTTCGACAGGATCCGGTGCGTCATTATCTCGCTGTGGATGCAGCGTGGGTAGGTCATCTCGAACGTCGTGAGCCGCTTGCCCGAGGGAGCTACGGAATCGGCGAGTACGCGAGCTGAGATCATCGTGACTTCCTCCGGTTGGTCTTGCGTTGCGTGACGCGCGCGGCCATCCGCGTGGTCAAGGTAGGAGCCACGGTGTCGCGGACAGCGGTCGCCCTCGTTCTCGACGCGGTTCCAGCACGGCGCACCGGTGTGCTTCCGCATGCCGCGGCAACGGGGCGTCGCCATCTACGGCTCCAGCTCCACCTTGATGAGGACCGGACGCAGATCGCGGTTGCGCTGGAAGCGGCGGCGTGTCCTCGAACTCGACGTGGCGGTAGCCCGTCTCCTTGAGGAAGTTCTCGATGAGCCGCGCGAGCGACGTCTTGCCGGTGTCGTGCTTGCCTCGGATGATGACGGTGACAGGGTCCATCTACGGCCTCCTCTCGTATGTCGTGTCGGCCGTGTGTTCGGCGAGATGCCGCTCCGGCGTGAGCGACCAGACGTGGTTGCAGAGCGCGCACTTGTGTTGACCCGGCTCGCCGGGCACCGGGTCGCCACGGCCGATGCAGTCGGTCCTCCGGTCCATCGAGCGCGGGCCTTCGACCGTGGCCGGACACCGAGGACGCCAGCCCATCACGTCACCAGCTCCGGGCTGATCGTCGTGCCAACCGAATTGTCGACGACGAGGTCGAGACCGCGAAGACGAGCGAGTCCAGCACGCATCGAGCTGCCGCCGGCCAAGTAGCGCTTCTCGGTCAAGACTTCGAGGTCGTGCTGCGTCAGCACCGTCGGATTGTCGGCGAAGACCTTGAGCAGAACACGCGCGGCCTCGGGCAGCGTGCCGAGCCAATGGTCAAGCAGCGCGCGGCCCGTGGGCAACGGCGTCCAGGAGCCGAGCGCGGTCATCCCGGTAGGTGTCGCCGACAAGATGTCGCCAGGATGATCCAGCACGTAGACGTTCTTGCGGCAGTACGCCAAGGCCGCGCGCATCGAGCTGCCCGACGGCGCATAGCCCGCCAGGATGCCAGCCTTGCGACGGGTGATCGCATCCGGAAACTGCGCGAGCGCGGTCAGGACCCGGCGCGCGGCCTCGGGCATGTCGCCGGCCGAGACACCGTTGCCGCCACCGGCCGTCTTCAACCTGTTACTGACGTTGGGCTCGTCGGCTGGCCAACGACCGGTCCGGACCGGCGCCGGAGGCGCCTTGACCATAGTGCCACCCGGCCGGAGCGCGGCCGTGTCCATCGCCTGACGGAGCAACGTCGACAACAGGCCCACGGTCGAGACGACGGTCTGCTGCGCCTGTGCGGTCGCGTCGCGCATCTTGTCGAGCTTCTCGACCGCGCGCTCCAGGCGAGCGACGGCGGCCTTGTCGAGCACCAGCTTGACCTCGGCCCTCGGCGCGGTCACCCGCTCCACCTTCACCGTTCCGTTCGTCTTCGCCGCGCGTAGCTCACGCATCAGCTCGGCGATGCGCTCGCGCAACATGGCCTCTGTCGCAGCCTTTTCCTCGGCCTCCTTGGGCAAGTCGGCGAGCTGCGGCAGGAGGTGCTTGATCTTGTCTGGAGCCGGCGGCGGCCGGGACGTCCGGCGCTTCCGACCGCGCTCCGGGTGCGTCGTCTCGACCGGGCCGACCTGGACGAGCAGGCGCTCCTTCGAGAGCGCGCGGCCGAGCGCGAAGAAGTTGCCCGGCTCCAGCACTTTGAGCTGCGCCATCAGCTCGCGTCGGTCGCGCGTCGGCACCGAGAGCGCATCGCACGCGCGGTCGAGGTCGACGTCGAGGAACGTCGGCCCAACAAGGACGTTCTGCAGCTCGGCAGCGCCGTCCTTGCCGAGCTTGGCAAGGCGCTGCGTTGCATAGATCGAGCAGCGACCGCGCTTCTGACCGCGAGCGGCTAGGTCCACCATCGCATCGGACGCCGGTGATGGACGCTCCTTCTTACGGACCTCGGGCATGTAGACGTGCGCCTCGTCGACGACGACCATCGTGTCGACCCACAGATCCTTGGGCGCCTCGACCATCGCTTCGAGAAACGCCTTCACCCAGAGGTGCCGATCACCGGGCTTCATCTCGGACAAGTCGCAGACGGCCGACGCGCCGATCTTGACGAGCCGATGCGCGAGCAGGCCAGCCGACCGGATGTCGGGCACGGTCTCACCGCCGGGGCCGACGAGCACGAAGCCGAACTTCTCACGCAGCGTCGCGAACTCGCCCTCGGGATCGATGATGATGATCGGGACCAGCCCGAACGCCTGCTCGACGAGACGCCGCAACAAATAACTCTTGCCGCCGCCCGTGTTGGCCTGGACGAGCAGGTTCGAGCGCATGAGCACGTCGAGGTCGACGAGGATTCGCTTGCCGTCGATCCCGGTGCCAAGATCGATCAGTCGCGTCTTGCTCACACGTCACCTCCGTCGTCTACGGGCTCGCGCCGACTGTCTCGAATCACTGGATCAGCGTCCTTGTGCGTAGGACAAAGCGTGAACGTCCAGAAATTGTCGACAACCTGCTGCTCACCCACCGGCTGGCCGGCCTCGACGAGCGCCGAAAGTCTGGCCACGCCGTAGATCCGTTTCATCTCGTCGCTGATGCGAACACGCACCGCCGACCAGTCCGCGGGAAACCAACTCGTGTTCGGCGTCCATCCCGGACCGCCATCGAACGCGGCCGACGCCGCCACGAGGTTCGTGATCGACTCGTGTGCTTTGCAACCGACTGCATCACAAGTCACGGTGAAACTGGCCTGTGGATCGTCGGTTGTCGTCACGGCTGCACCAGACCGCGCACGACGTTGACCGCGATCAGCACCGCTGTGCTGAAGAGCAGGAGCACACCGACCGCGGCGACCATCTTGTCGAACCAGTCCATCAGACGCGGGTGAACTTGCGCTGGAAGCGCAAGACGCGGACGTAGACCGCGGCCGCGTCGGCGCCACCGTCGTCGAGCTTCTTGATGCGCGCCGGAACTTCGGCGGCATCGATCTGCTCGTACTCCTCGCCGTCGTCCCAGGTGACGAGGCAACGAGGCGACAGGTCACCGGCCACGAGGGCCTGCGCGAGGCAGTACCGGCAGCCGTAGTCGGGCGCGGCCCGGTGCTCCGGGCACATGAAGATCGGCTTGCCGACTACCTCGAAGCGTTGTCCATCCAGCTCTTCCTCCTCCTCTACCGCGCCCCCACCATCTGCACCGGCATCTACGACGTCGGTCTCGTTGAGCTTCTTCTGCACGGCCGCGATCCGGTCGTCGAGCTTGTCGCCGCGTACGCGCCGCGCGTCCTCGATCGTGTTGCGGTGCTTGCTCTCGTCGGCCGTCAGCTCGCGCGAGACGAGCGGCATCGCCTCGACATGCTCCGGCACCTGCCGCTCCTGCAAGCCACCGATCGTGTTGTGGCCGAGACAGAAGAGGCTCGGCGGCACGAAACAGGTCAGGCCGATGCCGGAGCCGGCGAGATTCAGACGCAGCCAGCCGATGTCGCTGACCGAGTAGCCCTCGGACGCAAGCCCCGTGCAGCCCACGCGCGCGATGTCCTCGGCCACGGCCACGCCGCACTTGCGCAACATCGTGCGAACGCGCTCGGCCGCGGCCGGACGATCGGCCTCGGCCACGTTCATCGCGAGCGGTAGGTCTTCGAGCGGGCGTTCGTCCTTGAAGTCGAGATCCATGGTTCAGGCTCCCTTGGTTTTCCGGATTTCGATCACGAACGCTTCCTGCACACGCTCACCCGTACTCAACTCCACCATCTTCGAGGCGCGCACGGCCATCCCGCCCTTGTCGAAGATGTCGGTCGCGAATCCGCACGTGATGAGGCGATCCTCTACCTCACGCGCGATGTCGTGACTGCTGGATGGCGTGCCCGGGTTCATCGCGAGCTACTCGACCTTCACGAGACCAGCGGCGGCGGTAGCGGTGGAGGCGTAGCCGACGAAGTTGTCGCTGTCCTCGCAGGCGCTCGCGCCGTCCGTGGGCAACACGATCAACCCGACGAGTTCGCCCACGCGCAGAGCGAAGAACGCGACCTCGTGCACGACGGCGCTACCGTCGTCGTCCTTGAAAGCCGCGTAGGCGAGGTGTGCCGGCGCCGGCACGATCTGCGACAACGATGATGTGGTGGGCTTCTGAGGCATCGAATCACGCTCCTTTTTTTCCGCCGTCTGAACCGCGCAAGCTATCCCAACAAGTCGTGACGAGATCGCCAACGAAGTCGACGCGCGACTTGCTGCCGCGCAGCGCATCGAGCCGGCCGAGCACCTCGTCAGGCAGATCGACAGCGCCGCCGAGCGCGCGCCGGATCAGCCGTACGGCGAACTCCGATCTAGAAGCCGAGAAGCCCTCTCGCTCCGCGAACGCCCGGCGCTCCTCGTCGAGCTTGTCGATCAGCTTCTGCTCGACACGGAGGGTGAAAGCTCCCTGCACAGACGCCTTGGCCACCCCTGGTAACTACACGAAACGAAGTTGAACCGTCAAGCTAAAAAATGAACCGCTCTGAATCAGCCTCAGCTCCAGCTCGCCTCTTCGACATCGTCCGTCGACCCGCCGTCGGTGAACTTGAACTTCTCGCCGACCTTCGCGCGCAGGACGGCCATCGACGTGTCGCTCTTCCCGGCAGGATCCTTCGAGGCGATGAGCGCGATCTGCTTCGTCACCGGATCCTGCGCGACGATGACGATGTGCTGGACACCGAGGCGCTGAGCGGCGTTGCCGACGACGGTGATGAGCTGTTCGAGCGCGGTCTGCATGCCAGAACTCTAGCCTGAAGCGCCCTTCTTGCGCAACTTCCGCGACCGCACCGGCTCCGTCAACGCGCGCTCCGGCGACCACCCAGCGTCGAGACGATAAGCGATCGTTTCCCCATCGATCCCTGTTCTATGCGCCCACGACACAAGCGGCATCGTCGTCGAACCGAACGTGATCATCCGCAGATGTCGGCTGTTGTGCCGCTGTTCCATCCGCGTCGCCCAGCGAACGTTGCCAGGCTCGTAGTTGCCGTCGTTTTCACGGCGGTCGATCGAGTGCTGCGGTGACGGTCGAGGCCCGACGTCGGCCAGGAACCGCGCAAAGTCGTGTCGCCAGTCTGGCGAAACCTTTATCCCGCGTCCGCCCCAATCTTTATACTGCTTGGCCTTGGGGTTCTCGCACCTGTGAATCAAGTTCTGCCAGGCCCGATACTCGGGCGTCATCCGCCCACGTGCTGACCCACCGTGCTTGATGTTGGCCGCGGCACAGGCGGCTGACTTGCCACACCCGCAGGACAACACCTCACCGCGACGTAACTTACCGCCGACAGCGGCGTGTTCTTTACCGCAGTCGCATAGACAACGCCATCGGACCTGTCCCCACCTATCCCGCCCCGACTGATCGAGCACGAGTAATCGCCCAAAGCGAATCCCGGTCAAATCCAGGTAGCTCCCCACCGCGACCATCTTCACTAAGCGCCCTAATCTTGTCAAGCGCCTTCTCTTCTATCTGCCTCACCCTCTCCCGCGTTATTGACATCATGCCCGCCACTTCTTCGAGCGTGGCCCCGCCGCGATCAGCTACGTCGAGCGCGCACGACTCATGGGCTACACCAAGCTCGCTATCCGCAACGCGCTTGAAGAGGCCACCGTTCGGCGTGATCTCGTAGCCCAGGTGGTGCGGGCAGGTCACGTACGGACACGGCCGCGGGCCATCGATGCAGTCGCCGCGCGTCAGCGGCTTGTCGTACGGCTCGATCTCGAACTCCGCGCGGAACGCTTGCACCTCGGCGATGACGGAGGGGAGCGGTTGCGACTTGGGGCGCACGGGCCGTTACCGGGAGACCCTAGCACACCGGGGATGCCGGTTTCTACTAGGAAGTCGCCAGCCCGCGCTGGCCTAGGAAGTCACGATGCGCGGCCGATCCTCGACCGTCGGAGCCTTGTTGAGCGCGCGGCCGCCGGCGGTGGCCTTCACGGCGTCGATGAGGATGGACGCGAACGCCTCGTGCCGCTTGCGCCCGTCCTCTTCGAGCGACGTGTAGGGCTCGACGTGGCCGCAGATGCAGCACGGTCGACCATCCGACAGCGCCCGCGGCTCGCCGGTCGAGAAGTCACCGTTCTCGTGCATCGACTTGGCGAGCGCGTCCGCGGCCTGGACGTTCATGTTGGCGAACCAGGCGAGCCCGGCCTTGATGCGCTCGCCCGGCCGGTTGCCGACGATGCGTATGTCGGAGTTGCCCTCGGCCGGCGAGTAGAACACCGTCGCCGGGAAACCGGCCTCCTCGGCGCCCTTGAGGAAGCTCTGCACGATCTGATCTGCGGGAGTCACAGCTCAGGTTTCTATCACAGCAGGCTTGCCGGAGAAAACAGTATTTGTTGGCGTCAACAGCGGCTTCAGCTCAGCCGACATCCGCAACCTCCAAGACGAGACGCCGATCGAAACCGCCGTCACGCGAGATCCTTTCGCGCCGCATCTGCGAGAACGCGTCCGGCCGCCAGCCGTAGTATCCGCAGATCGTCTGCAAGACCTCAGCGACGTCGGCAAGCGCGGCGAGCGTCGGCATCTTCTGGAACGCATGCGCGTCTTCGATGAGCTTGGCCGCGAGCAGCACCGGGAACTCGTCATCGCTGGCCCGCTGACCGACAACATCTCCACCCGCGGCGCGGATGCGCTGAGGAACCCGATCACGCACCAATTTCTCCATCAGCGCACGCCCGAGGTGCCGGCTGGCGGCGCGTTGGCGAAGCCGGTGCCGCGCCACCGGCCGTGCTCGGCCTTCGACACGGGCGAGCAAGCGAAGCAGAGCAGCTCGCGCGAGCCGGGCGCCGTCCAGCGTCCAACGTAGCGGCGCGCCGCGGCCTCGTCGACGTTGTGGAGGATGACGGGCTGCCCCAGGAAGCCGTCGAAGAAGACGGTCCAGCTCAGGTGACACGACCGGCACGTGCCCGTGCCGTGGAGAACGACGCTACTAGACATGGTTCCGACCCTCGATCACGAGCCAACCCCAGAACCGGGTCGGCGGCAAGCCTGTGCCGGCCGGGCCGCCGAGGCGCCGCTCAGCATCCTTCGCACGCATCTCTTCGAGCAGGGCGTCGGCCGGGATGCCGACCGCGAGCGCGGACAGCGTCGCCAGGAGCGAGCCGTACGGCGCAGCCAAGTACGAGCGCAGCCGGCCGTTGACGGCGTCGTCCTCGAACCGGACCTCGCACCGGATGTACCACTGCGGCGTGCCCGCGGCGTCGATCATCGCCTTGATAATCTTGACCGGGATGTCGATCTGGATGCCGTCGCCGAGAAGGTGCGCGAGTGGCGCGTGCGTCGAGGCCCGCTGCGGATCTAGCGACAGATCGACATAGGCCGCCGAAAGGAACTCGACGACCTCGTCGACCATAGGCGACGCCGTCACGAACCTGAGACGGTCGGGGATGATGTCGACGAGGCGCTGCGACTGGTTCAAGTTGGTGTGCGCGAGCGTGGCCATCGTCCCTGACACCCCGGGTGTGTTTGGCATCGGGAGCAGTGCCTCGGAAAGAACAGAGCCGCGCTCGTAGCTGAACGGGCGCGTGTACGTCCGGTCGAAGTCGTGGCCGAGCACGAAGGCCGAGTAGTAGCGCTTCATTGTCAGACGCCCTTGCGCTTGTGAAAGTCGTGAGCGTTCTCGTTCGTGATGTGATCTAGCACCGGCCGCTGGCGACGCGTGCATCCACACTGTAGCGGCGGCGCGTTGCATGTTCTGCAGAGCCGCTTGCGGTTCTTGCTGTGTCCTCTCCTAGACCTGCGCTTCGACGGCGACTTACGAACCACAAGCCGCAGCCCATCGGCCGGCGGTCCGCTACCGCGCCGCGAGTTGCAGAGCTTGTGCGCAAGGCGGAGGTTGCTCTGCGCACGCGTACCGCCTTGACTGCGCGGGATGACGTGGTCTCGGCTGGCGTCGTCCTCGTTGACGAATAAACTGCAGATCCAGCAGATGTGGTTGTCGCGCTCGTAGAGCGCGCGCAGACCTGGCCGCATCATCGCCGCAGGCGCAGTGCGAGGGCGCTGCCGAGATAGCCGGCCGTGATGACGAGCGCGATCGGCCAGAGGAACGCGCCCTTGGCCGTCGACCACACGTACTCGCTACGATCGAACTCCTTGTGGTCGCGATTGCCGAGTCGTCGAGCCGCGTCATCAACCGTCTGCGCCAGATGCTCTCGGACTCCGAACCAGATCATGCGTACGACCGCCACCGCCAGCACGCCAGCGCCGTACCACGCCGCAGCGGCCCACCAGTTCACGCTGTCCAGGAACAGCAAGAGGCTCACGGCGCCGGCTCCTTCGGCGTCAGGAACTTGCGCTCCAGCCAGCGCGCCACGATGTCCGGAATCGACACCGCGATCGGCGCGTCGGAATCGCCGGTCATGCCGGCCGGCTCGAAGCGCATGCCCTTCATCTTCGACACGTACTTCTCCAGCGGCACGCCGTACTGCAGGCCGAGCGATACCGACGTAGCGAGCGCCTCCATGAAGCCGGATACAGCCGAGCCCATCTTGCTCGACTTCAGGAACAGCTCGCCCGGCGTACCGTCCTCGTAGAAGCCGACGTGTGCGTAGATGTCGACCTCATCCGGCTTGCCCAGCTCGTTCTGGAAGCGGATGGTGAACTTGTGCGTGAGCGACTGGCGCTCGTCGGGAAGTCTGCGGCGCTCAGGCATGCGAGACCTCCCGTACCGGCTCCAACTTCTCGCCGCAGTAGGGGCAGAAGAACACGACGAGCGACTGACTCGGATCATCGTCATGCGTAGGGAAGTCGAGGCTCCACTCGTTCTTCTTGAACGACTTGCCGTCGAAGAGGTTGAAGAGGCCGGTCTTGCGCGGCGCAGTCACCACCATTTGGTCGCACTTGTGCTGCATCACCCCTCCGTCAGACGCCAAGCAGCGTCGGCCGTCTGCCAGGTCTCCGCGACCTTGGCGACCTCTTCGATCGCATCGAACATCTCGACGCTCGACATCCGCATGTTTTCGAGCAGCTCACGCAACTGCGCAGCCGACGGCGCCGTCGTGGCCAGGTGGTCACCCATGACGTCGCCGAACGCCGAGTGCGGCGTCTCGCTAGGCGGCAAGATCGACAGCAACCCGGATAGGTTTTTGCCGGCCGTCTCCAGCTCCACGCGCAGCCACAGGTAGAGGTGACGGAAGCGGACGAAGGTCGCCATCCGCTCGGCTTCTAGCACCGTCTTGGCCCGGGTGTTCATCGCGGCCATCAGCCGGTTTTCCCAGCACCGAGTCGGAACGCGGCGTCGACTTCCTGGTAGACCTCCGCCGCAGCCGCGGACTCTTCAAGCGCAGCCGCAGCGCGCAGAAAGAGTGCCGCGTACCCGCGCTGTTGCTCGGCTGTCGGAAGAGTCGAGTTGGACCGCTGGGGGTCGCCGCCACGATCGAATGCGTCTCGAACCACGGAGATGGACGGCATCTCCTGGCCGAGTGCCCGCGCCAGGATAGTGACGCTCTCGAACAAGCCGAGAGCCTTGGCATGCGCCGCAGAGCGCTCGACTCGGACCATTTGCGAGGCGGCCATCACCGCGGGCCAACCTCACGCGACTGCGGACCACGCGCGTAGAGCCGCTCCATCTCGGCACGCTCCTCGGCGCTCATGTCGGCCAGCGTGCGCACCGGCCGAGGCGGCGGCAAGGTCTTCGCGGCCTCGCGCTGGTGCCGGCGCCAGTTCTTGTTGCCCATCGGATCGATCGTGAGTGCCATCAGCGACCTCCTTCGACTCGACGCTCGATTTCCTCCAGTCGCTGCATGAGCGCGCGCAGCGGCCGCTTGGCACCCTCAGACTTCCATCGGTAGACCGTAGCGGCTGAGGCGCCGAGCTTGACCGCCAGCTCTTCGACAGTCAGGCCGGACGCCAACAGCTTTTCGATCCGATCTTCCAACGGCTTCGTTTTCGTTGTCATAGATACCTCTTACACGAGACGCACAAGAAAAAGAAGCCCCCAGATTACGCGCTGGGAGCGCCCGCGTTTTCTTTGCCGGCCGCGGCGCACCTCGCCTAGCCAGTCCTTACCCGACCGCGCCTCACCCCACCAGACCTTGCCAGCCGCGCCCAACCTAACCCGACCTCACGTTGCCGCGCCCAACCTCGCCGGCCCAACCGCACCGCGCCATACCGCGCCCAACCCCGCCGTACCAGACCGTGCCTGACCTCGCCATGCCGCGCCAGCCCAACCATGCCCCCGCCGGACCGTGCCTTACCTTGCCCAACCTTACCCGTCCCAACCGTGCCCCACCAGACCCAACCTCGCCAGCCTCGCCGAACCGTACCCGGCCTGACCCAACCTATCCTTGTCTTGCCGGCCAAACCACACCTTGCCTGTGCCGTACCTCGCCGTGCCGAACCAAACCTTGCCTTGCCGGCCCCTCCTCGCCACAGCCATTCCGCGCCGAACCCAACCTTACCCAACCTTACCCAACCTTGCCTGCCCCACCGCGCCATACCATGTCATGCCACACCTGACCCCACCTCGGCCTGCCACGCCAGCCACGTTCACTTCGTCGGAAACTTCCCGAGAATCGAGCGGATGTTCTGAACGACACCACCGAGAAAACTGTACTTCTCGAATCGCGCCACCCAGCCCTCCAACTCACGCCGAGCAGCGTCGATGATAGTCGCAGCGTGGTCCTTCTGTGAAAAAACCACCGACGCCGGCGAGTATTTGCCGTCGGCGACGTACTTCGGTAGGAACGATCGCGTGCTGACCTCGTCGAGGTTGCCCCTGTCGTCCTTGATGACGACGTAGACCCAGATCGAGCGCAGCAAGTAGCGCGCGCGCTCGATCCGAGCTGACGCCGCGGCCTTCGCGTCGTTCCACTCGAAGAACCTGTGAAGCGGGCTCCGAGGAGAATGAGCGTCGGCCACGATGATCTTGTCGGTCAACTGACGGTGCTGCTGATGCAGCCTCCGGAAGCGTCGACCGATCGTGACCGCATCCCGCTTCTTGATGTGTGCACCCGGCGCAGGCCGGAACTGACCAGCGCGGTACGCGCCGGCCAGCGCCTTCACCACTGGAACTGCCGTGCGCCGGGTTGCCATCGCAGCTAGTTCCCGCGCTGGCGGCTGTGACCGTTGCTGGCCTTGATCTTGGTCCCTGCGGCCACCTGCCAGCGCCCGAATTGGCCACCACCCTTCTCCGGCCGCCACTCACCGACGCCGACCGCGAAGCCGGCCGAGTTGATGAGCGAGATGACCTGCTCGGCGCCGATGAGGCTCTCGTTGAACTGCACGACGAGAGTCGCGCGCCAGCCCGTGTACATCGGCCGATAGCGCAGATCGGCCGAGCCCATCCCCACGCGCACCGGATCCTCCCGCCGCTCGACCTTGTCGTACTCGATCGGGATCAGATCCCCGAGCACGAAGATCGTCCCTGCGACGTACTTGCGCGAGAGGTTCCGCGCGCCCGACGCCTCACGCTCGATGGCCGCCGCCGTCAAGATGGCCTTCTTGAACGCGATGGCCGGCATGCAGTGGCGGCCCTTATTGTCGAGGTAGGCCGCCTCGCGGTACTCGGCGTCCGCATCGAGCTTCTCGCGCGGCCGCTTCACCCCACCCTCCTTTTTTATCCGGATGGATTCGAGCATCTTGTGCGACCACGGTCTGCGTGGATGCGGCGTTGCCGCGTGGGGAGACGACAAGCAGCTCCTGCGAGCCGCCTACGTGAAGAACCCGGACGAGGCGGCGTGGTTGCCGATGGTCGAAGCGGTAAAGCGCGAGTTCAAGA
>Ga0334722_10000617_pt1 | contig 50551 bp, 38 predicted proteins | sample C3_bottom_MG_FD_207210 | JGI IMG/M metagenome (GOLD analysis project Ga0334722, IMG submission 207210) | Sediment microbial communities from Yellowstone Lake, YNP, Wyoming, USA - C3_bottom | ecosystem: Environmental > Aquatic > Freshwater > Lake > Sediment | place: USA: Wyoming | collected...
CTGTTGCAGGAGGATGGGAACGACCCATTCTAGTACAATTCCAGCCTTTCCGGGGCAGCAAATCTGGCTTGATCACCGATTGCACTGGCATGTCTCAGTAAAGAGCCTCATGCAAAAATCTCGCAAAGTGGCTCCCCCTCCCTTTATGGGAGGGGGTTGGGGGGAGGGTGAAGCGGCACCCGTTGATTATATGGCAACCTCCCCCCACCCTAACCCTCTCCCACAAGGGGGGGAGGGGATTTTTTTACTTTCGCCAGATACCATAACACTCAATCGCCAGCCGGGACCGCCAGATAGAAGGTTGCCCCCTCGCCCAGGGTGGACTCACAGCGGACATTGCCGCCCTGCCGTCGGGCCAGGGCCTTGACGAAGGCCAACCCGATTCCCTCGCCGGGCCTGTCTTGTTGTCCGGCCCGGCGGAAAATCTCAAACACCCTCGGGAGATCGTCGGGGGCGATCCCCCGGCCATTATCGGCGACACAGAACACCATCTGCTCCCCTTCCCGTTCTGCGGTAATCGAAACGAGACCGGCCCGGCCCGGGTCCAGGTACTTGAAGGCGTTGTCGAGAAGGTTCGCCACACACTGCTCCATGACCAGCCGGTCGGCAACCACGGCGGGCAACGGCCCCATCCCGACTTCAATGCCCTTGTCTTTGATGGTCCCGGCGAAGTTTTGCAGGGCCTGCTGCACCAGCTCTTCCATATCGATCGCCTCGGGGTTGAGGGTCTGGAAATCGATGCGCGACACGTGCAGGACCGCATTGATGAGGGAGTCGAGCTTACTGGTTGACGAATCGATGTAAGCCAGCGCCTCAGGGACCGCTTGCTCCAGGACCGCCACGGCGTCGCGCCGTTCTTCCTTACTCAGGGATCCCAGGCCGAGCAGTAGCGTGGGCGTGGCCCCGGCGAGATCTACGCGGAGTTCCTTGGAGAACCCCTTCAGGTTGACCAGCGGGGCGCGCAGATCGTGGGCAATGGAGAAGACAAAGGCCCGCAATTCCTCGTTATGCTCCTTGAGTGCAAGCGTCATGGCGTTAAACGCCGCAGCCAGCTCGCTGAACTCGTCATCCCCCCCCAGCCTGATCTGGTGTTCAAGATCACCGCCCTTGATCAGCTCGGTGCCGTCCCTGAGCCGACGGAGTGAGGAGACAATCCCGTTGCTCATCCGGATGGCCAGGAGCAGGATCAGGCCGGAAAGTACCGCCGTGCAGAACAGGCCGATAAAACCGCCAATCATCAAGGTGTTGCGCAACCCCTGGTGCAACTCCGCTATCTCTTCCCGGCTGCCTTTGCCAGCAACCGTCATGCTGGAAAAGAGCCGGTCAAACGAGGCCTCCAGATGGTGTTCGACGTACTCCAGGCCGGCCACCCGCCCCTGGGCGCGCCGTACCGCCACGGCCTTCTCCATCTGGGGCAGCAGGCCTTCGTACTCCGCCCCGACGGCCTTGAGCTGTTCGGCATCTTCATCCTCACCGACGCCCCCCTGAGCCTGCTGGTGAACAATGACCTGGTGCCACTCCTCAAACAGCCGCCGCATCTCGAAGCGGTAGCCGAGAAATTCTTCCCAGTCCAGAGGCTCTTCGTGCAGCAGGAATTCCGTCAGTTCCGCTATCTGACGATAGAGGCAAACCTCGGTATTGCTGACGGCAAGATCGTAATCCACACCGGTCATGGCGAGCTCCACCTGCTGCAGACCCACCCCGGCCACCCAGGGCAATGCCCCAAAATTCCTGGTAATGATCCGGTAGGCATCGGTGACCTCCAGGATCTCTTCCCGATCCAAGCGGTTCAGCAGCGGCAGGATTTCCGTTTCGAAGAAGGGGGTGACCTCCTTGTCCAGGTTAAGCAGAGCCTCCTCCAGGCGGCCCGTCTTTTTTTGCTGCACACAGCTTTCTACCTTCAGGAGATATTGCCGATACCTCTCCGCCAGGTGGTTAATATTAACCCCAACCTCTTCTTCTCCCGGGATGCCGAGAGCGGTCTGTTCCTCCACAGCGGCCGACAGCCGCCGCAGTGCCTCTTCGATGGCGGAACGATGGATGGTTGATTCCTGCCAGATAGCCAACTCACCCGCCACCACAAAGTGGGCCAGGTCGCGCTGCTGCCGATGCAGCCGGGTCCGGACCTGGCTGAGCAAGTTGATCATTTCGAGGGTGGGGGCCACCGTCCTGACGGTGCGATAGGCAACCAGCGAATTCACCGCCAAAAAAATGGCCACCAGTGAGAGGACCAGGCCGATGGTCACAACGATCAGGGAGAGCTTGTTTCTGGTTTTCATTGAAATCTCCTGCTGGCGCCTCAGATCGGCAGAATATGCATCTCTTGCCGCACCGGGTGCAGCCCCTTCAAAAACAAGCCCTTGCGGCCATCGATGGAGATGGCATCACCGAAGCGGATCACCATGCCATTGATCTCGGCCCGTTCCTCGGTTTCATATACCTTGAGGGCATTACAACCAACCACGCAGGTCTTCTCCAGGCGCAGGGCCACCACCGAGGCGTGGGAGGTCTGGCCGCCCCGGGCGGTTAAGAGGCCATCGACCAGGGAGATATCCTTGATGTCCTCCGGCACCGTATCTTGGCGGATCAGGATCAACGGGGTATGCGAATCGCTGGCCCGCAGCGCCCGGATATTGGCCTCGGTGAAGACCGCCCGCCCGGCCAGGGCGCTGCCGGAGACGCCAATGCCGTGGCCCAGGAGGCTGGTCTCGATCTCATCGGCGAAGACCAGGAAGCTCTCCTTCTTCTTGATGGTGATCATGTCGCGGGTCTGGAGCAGATAGAGGTTCTCCGCCCCCGGGCCGTCGAAGGTGAACTCGATCTCCTGGGGGTTCCAGCGCTTGACGTAGCCCAGGTCGCGGGCAATGGCCAGGAGCCGCTCGTAGATGGCCGGAAACATCACCTCCAGCGACATTCGCGCCTCGCGGCCATCCAGCTCCGCCTGCTCCACCGAGATGGGGAAGGTGGCGACCAGACCGCTGACGATATCCTCGCCCTGATCGCCCACCGCGTAATCGCCCCAGAGCGCCACCCGCTGCACCTTGCGATAGGGATGGGCGGTGAAGAGCACCCCGCTGCCCGAGTTGCCGCTCAGGTTGCCGAAGACCATGGCCTGGACCACCACCGCCGTGCCCCAATAGTCGGAGACATCCATCAGGCTGCGATACTCCCGGGTCTTGTCGGTATCCCACGATTGCAGGACCATCTCGATGGCCCCGGTGAGCTGGAGCCAGGGGTCCTCGGGGATCTCCACGCCCAACCCACGGATGTGATCTTGATATTCTATTGCAAGCTCCCGCATTTGGGCAGGCGAGAAGAGCCTTTTCACCGCAACCCCGTGTTTTTCCTTGGCAATATTCATCAAATTCTGGAACGTTTCACGGGCAACACCGACCGTCATCGCCCACGATTGCAGGAAGCGCCGGTAATTATCCCAGGCGAGAAATTCGCGCCCCGGCTCCTTGGCGAACCCCTCCACCAGGTCTTCGTTCAAACCGACGTTGTGGATGGTGGCCATCATCCCCGGCATCGATACCGCCGCCCCGCTACGCACCGACAGGAGCAAGGGGTTGTCCGGATCACCGAAGCGGCGGCCGGTCTGGCGCTCGACCTCGGTCAGCGCCCCGCGAATCCGGGCCATCATCTCGTCCCGGGCCTTGTTAAATTTGACGATGGCCGGCCAGCAGCGGAAGATCTCGGTGGTCACCACAAAACCCGGCGGCACCGGTTTGCCATCGCTGGCCAGTTGGGTCAGGTTCAGCCCCTTGTTGCCCAGGAGGATCAGGTTGCGGCTGAAGGAGCTGCGCTGGTGCAGGGGGCTGATTACCCGCTCCGGGTTGTAGGTCATCAACAGGTCCAGGGTGCGCTCGTCCAGGAGGTCCTTCTGGTTCTCCAGGGTCTGGTAGATCCGGCTGATGAAGTTGTCCAGCAGTTGCAGGCCGAAGGTGCCGGCAATCAAATCACGCAGGAAGGACTCGGAGAGGCGGTGGATGGAACCGGCCTGGTCCTCCGGTTGCCAGAGGCCCCGGTATTTGGCCAGCAGGTTGTCCTCGCCATCACCGGCGCAGATCTGCGGCACCAGAATCGACAGGTTGTTCTCGTGGATATTTGTATAGTAGGCGTAGATGACATCCTTAACCCCCTCGGAGAGCCCCCGGAAAATATCGAGGTACTGGGTATAGGAAAAACGCTTGATGCCGATGGAACTGGAGAGCAGTGACAGATAGGTCTCCAACCGCCGACTGGTGACCCCGTCAATCTTCAGCGCCCGCAGGTAGAGACGTAGACACTTGCCAATGCGGATGAAGGTGGCCCGGGTGATGAAGGAGAGGTTGACCGACTCCGGCAACCGCTCCAGATAAAGATTGGCCAGGTTCTCTAACCTGAAAGTGAGCCCCAAAGCGTCAAATTTACGCTCCCTGTATCGGCCATACACCGAGGGAATGTCCACGGCGATGTGGCGCTTGTGGTAGATGTCCTCCTTGGCGGCGAAATGCTCATTGCTCAAGATGATCGCCTTCAACGCCTCCAGCCGGTCCAGTAAGGCCTTTAAGCACTGGAAGGTATCACCGGAATCCAGCTCCTCGATCAGCCCAGCCATCTCCGGGAAACCGGAGTTGGCGGCCTGCTCTAGCTGAAGGCGCAATTCCTGGAAGCCCAGATTGTATTTCTGGTTGACCAGCCGGAACATCCGGATCAGGAGGACGAAGCGGCGGGTTTCACCGGCGGCCAGGTCGCTCTGCCGGGTGATGAAGCGGTCCAACCGGTGCTGCTCCCAGTCGAGAAACTGGTCGATGGCGGTAATCCCTGGCTCGGCCATGACCCGGCCCATCAGGGTATGGAGCTCATCCACATAGGGGCCGGAAACCGCAATTCGGGCCAGCACCTCCTCGGGCAGATAGGAGGTCAACACCCCCTTGTTCAGGGTCAGCCAGTACTCGAAGATCGCCCGGATGAAATCAACGATCAGATTGCTGCTCTCCACATGGCTCTGCTTGCGCAGGAAATGGATCAAGAGGTCGCGGCGGCTGTGCAGCTCATCCAGCTCGGTGGAAACCTCACGCAAGGCGCCTTCGGCGCCGATCTCATTGAAAAAGACCGGCATCAGCTTGGCAAACTGCTTGACCAGGTTGAAGACCGGCTCGACGGGATGGTTCAAAAGCTCACTGATATCGCGCTGGAAGAGGTCGGTATCTTTAACACAGGTGCCGGAGAGCTTGAGGTTGATGATCAGGGCCGAGAACAGCGTCGAACACCACTTGGGCTCCTGCATGATCAGGGAGAGCCAGACCCGGATATTCTCCAGGTGCGAGGGGTTGTAGATCGGCTGCCACTCGGCATCCACCCCGCTGACCCGGGCATATTGGAAACCGAAACGCACCGTCTCCCAGAGGAAGGTCTCGACCAGTCGGCTGCTCTCGCGCTTGAAGACCTCGGCCCCCAGCACCTGGATACACTGGAGCGAGGTGTGGGGATAGCGGCGGACGTTCGCTTTTAATAACTTGAAGGTAGTGAGCAGGAAGGATTCGATCTCCTCGAAGGTCTGCTGGCGGATCAACTGGATCAGGCTGCGGTTGATCTCCCGCAGGGTCTCCTCATGGATCAGGTAGAGGCCGGCGGTGTCCATGATCCGGAAGAGGAAGAGGAGCTTGCGGTTTTCGGCGAAGCGGTCAGCGGCGTCTGGTAGCAGTTCGGCCCCCTCCTCCACCAGCTTTTCCGGGATCTGTTTATAGAAGCGGACGATATCGACATGGGCCGGCAGCTCCAGGAGTTTTTCCAGGGCCGCCCGGGGATTGCTGGCAATCACCACCGCCTCGGCCACCGCCAGGTGCTCGCGGATCTGCTGGTGGGAGATGGCCGTGAACAACCGTCCGGCCTGCCAGCCCCGGCAGAGTTCACCACACTCGCCCAGGAACCAGGGCAGGGGATCTTCCTCACCCAGCCAATACTGGAAATTGAGATGGAGAACCTTCTGCAGCAAGGTGGCCAGGGGGGTGAAATCGTACGCCTCGTCCTGCCGCTCCACCAGACTGAGCATGGTGGCGGCGATCTTCTTCAGCGGGTGGTGGCCCTGGACCATGAAGAGCATCACCTTCTCATCCAGTTCCCGCAAGCGGTTGAACGAACCGGCCAAGGCGTCGCTATAGCGCGACAGATCACCCGCCTCCAGACCGGATACCACCTTTTCCAGGTAGGCGGAAAGCGCCTCCATAGCCTGGGAGAGCTGGGCCTCGTTCTTGCGGGTGTCCTGGATGGCGGCAAGAAAGAGATCGCAGAAGCGCTCCAGGGCCTCGGGCCCCCGGGGGTCCTTGCGGTAATAGCCGTGATTCTTGAGGGCGAACCCCCGCAACCGGGGCAGGATCAGCGTCCAGTTACGGAAGGGATGGCTGATCTCAAAGAGCAGGCCGTTGATGGTGGTGGCGACACCCTTGTAAGGGGCGACAATCTCCTCTAAGAGCCGCAGCTCGGGAGGGATGACCACCGCGTCTACCGCAGTTTCCAGAAGATTGGCCTTGAGGGCGTCGGATTCGATCACGGGTTTTTCATCAGTGGTCATAGAGGTCACAGAAAAGGGAATGGGGGGAGACACCGCAATACGGTGCCGCTCCAAAGAAAACTGCCACAAAAAGAACGGGTATGGCAAGAGGGATTTACAGACAACAGGTCAAGAAAATCTGCACTCGCTGGATCGGCCAGCCCAAATGAAGCCTAACCATAATTTCTCCTGCTCCATTGACTTTACTGTATGTTCAAACTTCCATCAGATTGCGAAGGCCTTTCAAAAGGACGTTGAAGCTATGCGACCGGTTATTTCTCAGATCAAGATGGGGACCAATAGACCGAGAACCGGATACCTTCTGATATGCACCCTTGGTTAATTTCATCATTTCTTCGGACGGATTGCTAAGTTCGTCCGGGTTTCTATATTTGCTCCTCTCACGCTGGGAGGCAATACCCTTAATCCCCAAACCCTTTTCAATAGCCTCCAAATCCCCAAGGTAAAAGCTTTCCAACTCATGACAAGCAATTCTGATAAGCGCGCCATCTTTTCCGGCTTGTCGGCACAACTCGATCAGCTTTTTTTTAATTGCCACACAATCGCCGGAATCCTGATCACGCATAACGACAAAAGTTGATTCCGGTTGCCGCCATCCTTTCAGCTTTCTAACCAGATTTTTTTCCAAATCTTGTTTTCCTTGGAAAACCAGATAACGCGGGATGATCCCGGGTGGCAGAATCTTGGGGAGCAACTCAGCGAGCATTTTCTGGGCGGAGGGCTCTTCTAGAAAGAAAACCATGGTCTTCATCGCGGGTCGGCACCCTCGAAAAAGCCTTGTTCCCAAAGATACCCCATCTGATCTCCTTCCTTCATGTAGGAGACTATCTGCTCATCTTCATTGGCTCGTCGCACCTGGGTATAACCTTCTTGTTTCACCAACCAGAAGACTTCGTCAACCGTGGTAGCATTCAGGAAATCTGGAGAATGGGTAGAAACAAGAACTTGCCCCCCCCGATTGGCGTAGGAACGAAACTCCTCGGCTAACTCCCAAAGCAGCTTGGGATAAAGCTGATTTTCAGGTTCTTCGACACAGAGAAGGGGGTGTGGCTTGGGATCATAAAGCAAAGTCAGATACGCCAACATCTTGATGGTACCATCCGAAACATAACGGGCCAGAAAAGGATCTTCGAAAGAGCCGTCCTGAAACTTCAGCAAGACCCGGCCTTCTTCCGTAGTCTTGGAATCCACATTGGTGATACCCGGAACACGCATCTTTAGCAGATTCAAGACGTTATCAAAAACATCAAGGCGATGGTGGTTATAGAGATACTGAATCACCAGCGAGAGGTTTTCGCCTTCGCGAGACAGGTGTTCAGCATAACCGGCATCTTGTTCCGGCCTGGCCCGGCTAATATGGAAATCTGAAATATGCCAGTTCTCGATGAGGTTACCCAACGCCACGACCGCAGGGAATCGTTCAAATTGAGCTAACCCCTTGATTGCAAGAATATCGGCTGATTTGAGGATCTGCTCTTCACGATTTAGATCCCTAACGTCTTTGACTTTCTCAAGTTCATTGGTAACAGCTGAACCTTTGCCACTGGAAAAATCCAAAAAATGCCACGGCTGCCCACTACTGCCTCGGCGATATTTCAGGATCTCTCGTTGGACATAAACCTTTCCCTTTTTTTCATTGATCTGAAGGAAATACGTGGTCAAAGGGGTGTCAACGTTATCCCGAAACTTGAGTTCAATTTCAATTGGCCCTTTGGCATCACGGCTGCGTACTTCCTGGAATCCCCGGCTACCGCCCAGTTTTGCCATTGCGGTATTAACATTGCTGATCATGGCATCGCGCAGAAAACCAAAAACACTAAAAATGGTGCTTTTGCCAGTGCCGTTGGCGCCAACAAACACGCAAAAGCTGGGCAAATTGCTGAACTCCGCGTCTTTGAAGGCCTTAAAATTCTTTAGGCGGATGCTTTCGATTTTCATGCGTTCTCCTTCCACTTTTTCCACGTCCCACACGCGTTTCAGCAACTCGTGTGGGTTCTCATATGAATGCTGTAATCCTAAGGGACTCTACAAATCAATAGAATTTCACTACACGGAGGGCTTAACACCTACTTTCACCAATCTCCAGCAACTGCCTCCCGAACCAGTCTACCGGGGAACTCCACGCCACATTGGCAGATCAAGCCCGAAAGCCATACACCATATAGATCAGGATAATCAGGGCCAAAACCCCGACGGTGCCATTGACCACCGCCGCACCCCAGAGGCGGTAGCCCGGGGGAATTTCGGCCGGTTGCAACGAGGCAATGACGGTGCGGTACTGGAGGATGGAGAAGAAGCTGATCAGGCTGGAGAGGGTCAGAAAGATAGCCCCCAGGTAGAAGGAGGCCTCCCGCTGGTGAAAGACAACGCCGCTCTTGCCGATCACCTCCAGGAAGAGGCCGAAACGTTCGACCACGAACCCGAAGGCCATCAGCGAGACACTGGTCCGGTTCCAGGCCAGCAGGGTCCGCTCGGAGGCGAAGAGAACCCGGGGATCATTGAGGGCGGACATCACCAACCCCTTCGCGGCAGGTTTTATAGACCAGGGTTGGGGGATCCGCACCATCCTGGCCGACAATGATCATCCCCGGCACCAGGCCGGGGATGCACGGATTTATTTCTTTTTCTTACCGCCCTTCTTACCGGTGTCGATGGGGCAAGGGACGCCAGCCTCGGCAAAGGCGCTACAGGCCATGGTGTCTTCCACCGCCTGCACGATCTCCGACTTTTTGCCCTTGCCACCACCCTTCTTGCCCACCTCGATCGGGCAAACTACCCCCGCTTCGGCATAAGCCACGCAGGCCATGGTGTCTTCCACCGCCTGCACCCCTCCGGATTTCTTGGCCTTGGCTGCAACCTTCTTGCCTGGGCCAATGGGGCAGGGCACGCCCTCTTCGGCAAAGCCAGCACAGGCCATGGTGTCTTCCACCGATTTTACCGCCCCGGTTTTCTTGGCCTTGGCCGCGCCCTTTTTCCCCGCGTCGATCGGACACGGTTCACCGGCCTCGGCAAAGGCCGCACAGGCCATGGTATCTTCAACCTTCTTCTTCACCGATTTCTTCTTTTCCATGGCCTCATCTCCCAAGTTTTGATGGACAAGCAAAAAGTAACCCGGGGCGCCAACCCCCTCATTTTCCCAGCACCTTGGCCAACTGTTCTTTGATCTCGGCCAGCCTGGCCAGGTTCCCGGTTTCCCGGTAGATGTCGCCCAGTTCCTCCAGGCCACGCAAATGCTCCGGGGCCTGGTCGAGAATCCGCAGGCAACTTTCCTCGGCCTCCGACAACCGCCCATTTTTCCGGTAAATCCGCGCCAACCCTAGATGGGCGTAAGGATCGAAGCGAATCTTCAGACTGGCCTGGTAATGCTCCAGGGCCTTGTCGTGCACACCCATATTGAAGTAGGCGTCAGCCACCCGGGAATGCATGACCTGATTGCGCGGCTCCTTGTCAAGAATCCGAACCCACCAGCAGACCACTTCCGGATAGCGGCGCAGCCAGCGGTAACAATCGCCCAGTCCGTAGAGGGCGAAGGTGTTGTCCGACTCATAGTCCACCGCCTTCTGGTAGTAGGCGATGGCCCGTTCGAACTCCTGGCGGCGGCGATAGATGTTGCCGACCATGGTCAGCACCGCCACATAACTGTCGTCCAACCCCAGGAGCCGCTCCAGAAAGAGCAGGGCATCGTCGTCTTTTTCCGCTTTATAAAAAAGGCTGCCGATCCCCAACAGGGCGTAGCGATCATCGGGCGCCACACCCAGGGCCTGCCGGTAATAGCGCTCGGATTCCCCGGTGTTGCGGAGTTTTTTATAGGAGTCACCCACCCGAGTCATCACCTGGATGTCGTCGGGGTTGCATTGCAGATAGCGCTGCCAGTAATGGATGGCCTTGTCGTGCTGGTTCATGCCCCGGTAGGCGTCGCCGATGCCGCGCAGGGCGAAGACGTTTTGCTCCTCCAGGGCCAGAATTTTTTCGTAATGGGTGATGGCCCGGTTATATTTACGGGTTTCCCGGTAGAGGTCACCCAGCCCCACCAGGATGTAGGCGTTGTTGGGATCGAGCTCGGCAGCCTCCAGTAACACCTGTTCCGCCTCGGAGTAATTGCCGCCGCGCAAAAGTTTGTTGCCCTTTTTGGACAACTCGATGGCCGCCTCCAGGACCGGCCCCTGGGCCTCGCTCCCTCCCTGGCTTTCCCTGGCCCACTGCCAGTACTCGGCCAGCACGTGCTGGGCCTCTACCGCCAGCCACTGCGGGACCTCGTAGGGGTGGTTCTCCCGGAGCCAGGACTCCAGCTCGGCAGCCCTTTCGGAGAGAAACTTGAAGGTGACCCGGTACTCTTCGGCACTGGTCGGCTGGCCCTCCCAGCGGAAAAATGAACGAACAGGTCCATCCACCTGGGCACAGGCCGCCAGCTTCATCTCGACACTTGTCCGGGCCAGCCTTTCGGCGCTTTCCCGGTCAGCTGTGGTTGTCCAGCCGATACTCATCATCATTTCGTCACACTTTCATTTGGGTTTCAAACCATTTGCAGCCAGGCGGCCGGATCATTCGCGACAAAAATATCTATTTCACCAGGATCTTAGTAGCATTGGCAATTGACAATGTCTTACACTCTGACCGGTGGAAATACCACACTTTTCCACTTGCTCCAAGCCCAGATTCAGGCGTGAATAAATCGCCACAAGTGGTATCTTAGCCCGAGTTTTTTGGCCTGATGTCACTTTAAACCATGTTCAGCCAAACCGGTAGGAGCGGGCCATGCCCGAGATTAGGCGCAAATCGCGGGCATGGCCCGCTCCTACAGTACAGAAACACCAGCGCATTTAAGACAATCTAGCTGGAACCCTTGTTGGCTTTGTTCCCTACAATGTAATCGCAAAACCTCTATTTACTAGGATCTGCACGCGTGAAAAAAACTCCCCTCCCAAAAAACCCGGTAACTTCCCAACCGCAAATGGGCGACAAGTCACGCTGGCCTTGGCTCGGCAGCCTGCCGGCCCTGGCCGGGGCCGCCCTGATCGCCGCCGGGCTGGTCCCCCCCCATGCCACCACGGCCCCGCCGGTGCTGGCCGTAGCCGGCATCCTGACCATCGCCGGTCTGCGCTACCTCCGGCAGCGGTGGCTCGCCCGGACTGTCCCCCCCCTGGAAGAGGCATTGCTGGCCGTGGTCATGACCTGGCTGATCTTCCTGGTGGGCGGCTGGACCAACCCGGCTTTGATCCTGCTGCCCGGCATGGCCCTGGCCCACATCGCCTTTCGCCAATCCTGGCGAGTGTTGGCCGTGGTCGGCGTGACCATTGCGGCCATGGCCTTCGGGCCGCTCGTCCTGGGCCAGGCGGCCCCTTCACTGGCCGCAACCCGGGCGGTGCCGCTGCTGCTGGCGGTGGGACTGTTTCTGCGCCTGCTGCCGACCACCCGCCGCTACCGGCAGGAAACTGCCGAAAAACCTGGCACCCTGGCCGCCACCCTCTCCCGCGGGCGCCACGAACTGGTCCGGGAACTCGGCATCACCGCCAAACCCGCCTCCTTGCCCGAGACCATTCACACCCTCGACGCCCGGAACGATGGGGTCAATTTCAGCCGCCAGACCCTGGGCCGCCTCAACACCTCGTTCGAACTGCAACTGGAGATGATCCGCCAGAGTCTGGCACTCACCACCGTCGCCGTCCTCTGGCCCAGCCCCAACGGCCAAGAGCTGCGCCTGCGCTGGCTCGCCTCCACCCGGGAGGACATCGACCGGGGCCCCTATCCGGCCGGCCGCGGTATCACCGGAGCGATCAGTGACGACCACCCGGAGATCGAACTGCAGCTAGTCAATCCCGCCCACCCGGACATCCCCTACTACCAGAACCAGCCGGAAATCGGCGCGGTGCTGGTCCTGCGGCTGCCCACCGAGGCGGAAGGTGGCCCCAGCGAAGACCACCGCCATGGCCTGCTCTGCGTCGATCGCGAATCCAGCGAGCCCTGGAGTGACCGGGAACGCACGATCCTGCGGCTGGCCGCGCAAAAACTCGGCCTGGAGGTAGAAACCAGCCGCCTGCTCCTGAGCCTGGACCGCGACCGCACCGCCATCCACCAGCTCAGTCTCGCCCTGCGGGAATTGAACAGCGGCGTCACCGTCGCCGCCGTCTTGGCCGCCACCATCAAGGCGGTCAAATCGCAGGTGCCCGCCGACCTGGTGGCGGTCAGTCTGCGGGAAGGCGACGGCCATCGGCTGGCCATCGCCGAGGGCAAAAATGTCGTCGATCTGATCGACAAACGCTTCCCCCTGGCCCACGGCCTAGTGGGCCAGGCCATCCGGATCGGCACCATCCTCCCGGCCGGTGGCCGCTACCCCAAACCGGCCCCAATCTTCAGCCCGGAGCGCACCTTCAGCGAATTCGGTTCACTCTTGATCTTCCCGCTCCGCACCGAGGAAAACGAGCCGCTGGGCGCCCTGGTGGTGGCCGGGAATGCTTCCGGCCTCTTCACCAAGGGCCGCCAGGACATCCTGGAACTGATTACCACCCAGGTGGCAATCAAGATCGAACTGGCCCAGGCCCACGAACGGCTGGGACGGCTGGCCACCACCGACGGCCTCACCGAACTGGCCAACCATCGCGCCTTCCAGCACGGCTTCGAGGTCATGCTGCAACGGGCCCGGCGCAACCGGACCCCCTTATGCCTCTTGATGGGCGACCTGGACCTCTTCAAGCAGATCAACGACGCGCACGGCCACCCCTTCGGCGACCTGGTGCTGCGCGAAACAGCCCGAATCATCAAGGAAACGGTGCGCAACGTCGACCTGGCCGCCCGCTACGGCGGCGAGGAATTTGCCGTTGTTCTGGAAAACTGCGATGCCACCGGCGGCCACCAGCTCGCCGAACGCATCCGCGAAAGGATCGGTTCCCTGGCCCTGGAGAGCGATAGCGAAGAGCCGGTGCAACCCACCATCTCTATTGGCCTGGCGGTCTTTCCCGAGGATGGCAAGGCCAAGGACCTGCTGATTGAACGGGCCGACCAGGCCCTCTACCGGGCCAAACACCGGGGCCGCAACCGCACGGTGATCTGGTTGGCCAGCGATGAGGATTGAGGGATTGGTAAAAGCTTGGAATTGGTCATTGGGAAATCATTGCAGGGTGGTAATTTGATAGCAAGGCTGCCAATGCCCTTCGATCCTTCGACAAGCTCAGGATCAGAGGATCGGAATTACTGTTTGCTTGACGCAGATAACAGATACAAAGACCAATGAGCGGTGAATTCTAATCAAGCCATTGCTAGTTGATGCCCTGCTAATCGTTATTCCGATCACCCTGAGCTCGTCGAAGGGCGGCCCAAGCCCATTATGATGCTATAAATTCAAATCTAACCTCGTTAATCTACAGGCACCCCCATTAAACTCTTTCCCACCCTCAGCCAGCTACTCAAGGCCCGGGCCACCATCCGGCTCCTGGGGCCGTATGTCCGTGCTTACCGCCGCATGCTGCTCTGGGGAATTGTCGCCCTCCTGACCGTCGATCTCCTCCAGCTCTTTATCCCCCGGGTAATCAAGGCGGCGGTGGACGACCTCCAACGCGGCCTGGCCAGCCCCGCCTCCCTGCTCGCCCAGGGCGGGTTGATCTTGCTTTACGCCATCGGCATTGCGGTCAGCCGGTTTGCCTGGCGCTATCTGGTTCTGGGCTTTTCGCGCCTCTTGGAACGCGACCTGCGCAACCGGCTGCTGGACCGCCTGATCCGGCTGGACCGCCCCTTCTTCAACCGCCACACCGCCGGCGAGATCATGGCCCTCTCCGGCAACGATCTGGCCAACGTCCAGATGGCCTGCGGCATCGGCCTGGTTTCCTGCATCGACGCCTTCCTCATGACCGGGGCCGCCCTGGCCTTCATGGCCTACATCCACCCCGGCCTCACCCTTCTGGCCCTCTCGCCCATGCCGGTTCTGGCCGTTTTGACCGGCCTGCTCTCGGCCCGCTTGCACCACCGCTACAAGCTGGTCCAGGAGCAATTTTCCACCATGACCGAGTTCGCCCGCTCGACCCTTTCCGCCATTCGGCTGATCAAGGCCTACACCCAGGAGGAGCGGCAGAGCCAGCATTTCGACCGGCTGGGGCGAGAATATGTCCGCAACAACATCCGGCTGGCCCTGGTCCAGGGGGTGCTGACCCCCTTCTCCACCCTGATCGCCAGTACCAGCCTGTTGCTGGTCCTTTACTTCGGCGGTCGGCTGACCATTGCCGGAACCATCTCCCTGGGTGACTTCGCCGCCTTCATGACCTATCTCGCCCTGATGACCTGGCCGATGATGGCCCTGGGCTGGGTGGCCAACCTCTTCCAGCGCGGGGTCACCTCCCTGCACCGGATCCGGATGGTCCTGGAGGAGGAGCCGCAGCTCCACGACCCGGTTGACCCGCTGCCGGCCCCACCCGGCGCCACGCTCAGCGTCCGCAACCTTTCCTTCCGCTATGGTGGGCAGAACAGCCCGACCTTGAGCAACCTTGACCTGGAAATCTCCCCCGGCCTGCTGGGCATCGTCGGCCGCACCGGTTCGGGTAAGAGCGCCCTCTGTCAGCTCCTGGCCCGCCTCTACCCGGTGGCTGACGACCAGCTCTTCCTGGCCGGGGTCGACTATAACCGCCTGCCTCTGGCCACGGTCCGGGGGAGGATCGCCTACGTGCCCCAGGAGGCCATCCTCTTCGCCGACACCATCCGGACCAACATCGGTTTCGGCCGCCCCGAGGCCAGCGACGCCGAGATCGAAACCGCGGCCCGGGCGGCGGCCATCCACGAGGAGATCCTGGCCTTCAAGGATGGTTACCAGTCGCGGGTGGGGGAGAAGGGACTGCTCCTCTCCGGCGGCCAGCGCCAGCGGCTCGCCCTGGCCCGGGCCCTGCTGCTGGACCGCCCGATCGTCATCATCGACGACGGCCTCTCCGCCGTCGATACCGGCACCGAGCAGCGGATCATCGAAAATTTCCAGCACTGGCTGCCCGGGCGCACCTGCATCATGGTTTCCCACCGGGTCGCCCCGCTGCTGGGGGCCGAGCAGATCATCGTCTTGGCCCACGGGGCCATCGTGGCCAAAGGCAACCATCACGAATTACTCGAAAAAAGTGCCTTCTACCGCACCATCCATCACCACCAGATGACCGTCGGCGAGGAGGCCGCCTGATGCAGCAACACGGTTTCGGCTATTTCGAAGAGGACCGGCTCGGCAAGGGGAGCGACCTCAGCCTCTGGCGCCGAATCACCGCCTACACCCTGCCCCACTGGCCGTCGGTGCTGGGGGCGATTCTGTTGTCGCTGGCCATCACCGCCTGCAGTCTGGCCCTGCCCCACCTGGTTAAGGAGGCGGTGGACGGTTTTATCACCGCGCCCAACCTGACTCCGGATGCCCGGCTGGCCGGGGTGGCCCGCCTCTCCGGCCTCTTCCTGCTTCTGGTGGTGGTGGGTTTTATCGCTAATTTCTTCCAGGTGGTAGTGCTGGAGCTGGCCGGGCAGCGGATCATGCACCACCTGCGCCAGGATCTCTTCCGCCACCTGGTCTCCCTGGCCAACCCCTTCTTCAACCGCAACCCGGTGGGCAAACTGGTCACCCGTTTGACCAACGATGTGCAGAACATGTACGAGATGTTCAGTACGGTGATCGTCTCCCTGTTCAACGACTTCGCCAAGCTGGCCGGGATCTTGATCATCCTGCTCCTGATGAACTGGCGCCTGGCCCTGATGATGCTGCTCCTGGTGCCGGTGATCGTCTTCAACACTACCCTCTTCAGCCGCCTGGCCCGGCTGGCCTTCCGCGACATCCGCACCCAGATGGCCCGGCTCAATTCCTTTTTGCAGGAGGCCATCGGCGGCATCTCCATCATCCAGCTCTTCGGTCGGGAGGCCTACTCCCGCGCCCGTTTCAGTGAGCAAAACGAGGCCTACCTGGAGCGCAGCCTCTACCAGATCCGGATCTTCGGCATCTTCATGCCACTGCTGGAGGTCTTGAGTTCGGTGGCGGTGGCGCTGATCATCTGGTACGGCGGCGGCCAGATCATCCAGAAAGAGATGACCCTTGGCATGCTGGTGGCCTTTCTGTCCTACATGCGCCTCTTCTTCCAGCCCCTGCGGGAGTTGTCGCAGAAATATTCGGTGGTGCAGTCGGCCCTGGCCTCGGCCGAGCGGATTTTTCAGCTACTGGACAGCGAGAATACCCTGCTCGCCCCAGCCCAGCCGGTGCAGCCGGAGCGGGTGGCCGGGGCCATTGAGTTTGCCGGGGTGACCTTCGGCTACCAGCCGGAGCGGCCGGTGGTGCGGGGGCTCAGTTTCCGGGCCAAGCCGGGCGAAACCCTGGCCATCGTCGGGGCCACCGGGGCGGGGAAGACCACCATCATCAACCTACTGGAACGCTTCTACGACCCGGATCTCGGGGTGGTGCGGCTGGACGGGGTTGACCTCAAGGAGTTCGATCCCCTCTTCCTGCGCGGCCAGATCGGCCTGGTGATGCAGGAGGTCTACCTCTTCCCTGCCTCGGTGCGGGAAAACATCCTCCTTGACCAGGAGTTGCGCCCAGAGCGGCTGGCCGAGGTCATCGCCACCGCCCAGTTGACTGACTTGATCAACACCCTGCCCCAGGGGTTGGAGACCCGGATCGGCGAGGCGGGCCTCGATCTTTCGGCGGGCCAGCGCCAGCTTCTGGCCCTGGCCCGGGTGCTGGCCCGCGACCCCCGCATCCTGGTGCTGGACGAGGCCACCGCCTCCATCGACACCGAAACCGAGATGCTGATCGAAAAGGCCCTGGCCGCTACTCTGGCCAACCGGACCAGCATCATCATCGCTCACCGGCTCTCCACCATCCGCCGGGCCGACCGCATCCTGGTCATGGAGCATGGCGAATTGGTGGAGGAAGGCAGCCACGAGGAATTGATGGCCCACCCCGGCCTCTATCACCGGTTGCAGAACCTGCGAAACGGCAACGGCAATCCGCGCCAACGCTAGGGATCCGTGGGTGTTGGCTTCCCGGTGGGAGCGGTCGCCTGACCGCGAATGCCCAGCCGACAAAACCTCCAATTGCCTCGCCAGCCCGGACTGCCATTTCGCGACCAGGCGGTCGCTCCCACCGCTCCTGAACCACTATCCCCAAGATAAGCGACAAAAAATATTATTAGCTTTTTCCCAACCTCACCCCTGTGATAGCCTTTTCCTTACCTGGGGGGGCGTTTATGTGCGTGGTACTAAAAACCAACGCTGAGGGATCGACAGATGTGGCGGGTTATTTGCGGTGACAACCGGCAGATCAGAATACTTTACGCCACCCTCAATGGCCTCTTGCTGGTCACCATTCTCGCCTCGATCAGCCTCAACCACTATCATTCCCAGCAGGAAATGGAACAAACCGCCCGGACCGAAGCCAAGACCCTGGTAGAACGCGATCTCCTTTTCCACCGCTGGTTCTCCGACTCCGGCGGCCTTTACGCCCCGGTTAGCGCCGATATTCCCGCCAATCGCCACCTGACCCAGGTTCCCGACCGAGACCTCATCAAACCAGACGGCACCCTGCTGACCCTGGTCGACGGCACCTACCTGCTCCAGCTCGTCAATAACCGCAACAGCGGCAACAGCCTGCCCCTTACCCGCATGATCAGCCGGCAGCCGCTGTACCCGGGAAATAACCCCGACGTTTGGGAATCCGCCGCGCTGAGGCTCGCCGAACAACAGGGGAAGGAGGTCAGCGAATTCACCACCATCAACGGCAGGCCATACCTGCGGCTCCTCCACCCCCTGCGTACCGAAGCGAGCTGTCTGAAGTGCCACGCCGCCCAGGGCCACCGGCTGGGCGACGACCCCAGCGGCGGCCTGGCGATGGCCCTGCCCATGGGAGAGCTGCAGGCGTTGCATGACACGACCATGCGCTTCTTCTACCTCAACCATCTGCTCCTCTACCTGCTGGGGGTGGTCCTGCTCTTTTGGGGGCAATGTTTCGTTGCCCGGCGGATCAGGGAACGCGATCTGGCCCAGGCCGCCCTGGAGGCGAGCGAAGCCAACTTCCGGACCGTCGCCAATTTCGCCTACGCCTGGGAATACTGGGTCGGCCCCGACGGCCAGATGAAATACGTCTCGCCCTCGGTGCGGGAGCTGACCGGGTACGAGCCGGAACGATTCCTGGCCGATCCGGATTTTATCAAGACCATCATTGTCGATAAGGATCAAGAGCTCTTCCGTGACCATGTGGCGTTGGAGCAACTGGAGCACGCTGACTGCTCCGGCGATTTCCGCATCCGCACCGCAACCGGAGAAATCCTCTGGCTGCACCACGTCTGTCGGCCGGTTTACGGTCGGGATGGCGACTTCCTCGGTCGCCGGGCCAGCAACTTCGACATCTCTGTGGAAAGGACTGCCCTACTCCGCAACGAGGAGTTGATCGCCAAACTGCGCGAGGCCCTGGACAAGGTCAAAACCCTGAGCGGCTTTCTCCCCATCTGCGCTAGCTGCAAGAAGATCCGCGACGACCAGGGCTACTGGAACCAGATCGAATCTTACATCTCCAGCCATTCGGAGGCGGTGTTCAGCCACGGCATCTGCCCGGACTGCGCCCACCGGCTCTATCCGGAATTTTACCCGCCCGGCAATAAAGACGGGGAGGATAGCGGCCCCGGGAAACCCGCGGAAAAATAATCGGTTGATAGATGTGGCTGGCGCCTGAGTCCGGTTGCCGTGACAACCACTGTGGAGCCGCCAGGCGCCGTAATGAATTTTCCCGCTGGTCGGCAACTCCTGCTTTTGTCGAGCCACCGCCTGTGATAGCATCTTCTTAACCAGTCCCAACCTCTCGTTAAAAAACCACGCCGCCAATGGCGGAGGATTAGAAATGCAGGAATATCTCTTCGGCGGTATGTCCCAGGTCAAAAAGGCCGCCCTGGCGGTCCATCTCGTCTGGCTCCTGACCATCGCCGCCTCGGTCGCGGGCAACCACTACTATTCCAGCCGGGAGATGAAGCAGATCGCCCTGGCCCAGGCCCAGGCGGTGTTCAAGCGCGACATGGCCTTCCGCCACTGGTTCGCCGAAAACGGCGGGATATATGTCAAGGTTTCCCCCCACACCCAGCCCAATCCCTTCCTGACCCAGGTCCCTTACCGGGACATCACCGTTCCCGACGGCACGCCGCTGACCCTGGTCAACCCCGCCTATCTGATGCGGCTGGTCAACGAAAGTATCACCACTGAAGGTTCCCCCCTAACCCACATGACCAGCGCCAAGCCGCTCCGCCCGGGGAACCGGCCGGACGACTGGGAAGCGGCCGCCCTGGAACGCGCCAGCCGCGGGGAGGATGAGAGTTATGAATTTACCACCATCGACAGCCAACCCACCCTGCGCTATCTCCATGCTGCCATCGTCGAGGCATCATGTTTGAAATGCCACGCCGCTCAGGGTTACAAGCTGGGCGACCTGCGCGGCGGCATGGCCGTCATCCTGCCCATCGGCCCGATTATGGCCTCCCATCAGCAAAGTCTCCGTAATCTCTATCTCTGGCATGCGCTCATCTACCTTCTGGGGCTCTTCGCGCTGCTCACCAGCCAGCGTTTCGTCTCGCGGCAGGTCCGTGACCGCGCCCTGGCCACCAGCGCCCTGACCAAGAGCGAGGCCAACTTCCGCACCGTCGCCGACTTCGCCTATGCCTGGGAGTATTGGCTCGCCCCGGACGGCAGCATGGAATACGTCTCGCCCTCGGTAGCGAAGATCACCGGTTACCCGCCCCAAAATTTCCTGGCCGACCCAGAGTTCCTGAAGACCATCATGGTCGACGACCCCGAAGGCATCCTGCACCGCCAGCTCCATGAAGACCTCCAGCACCAGGATGACGAGCTCGACTTCCAGATCCGCACCGCCACCGGCGAGGTGCGCTGGCTCCACCACATCTCCCGCCCGGTTTACGACCGGAACGGCACCTTCCTGGGCCGCCGGGCCAGCAACTACGACATCACCAGGGAAAAGCTCGCCGAACAGCAAAAGGATGCCCTGCTCGACGAACTCCGCGCAGCCCTGGAAAAGGTCCAGCTCCTCAGCGGATTTCTGCCGATCTGCGCCAATTGCAAGAAGATCCGTGACGACAGCGGCTACTGGAACCAGATCGAATCCTACATCGTCAAACATTCAGAGGCGGTCTTCAGCCACTCCATCTGCCCGGCCTGCGCCAAGAAACTCTACCCGGACGATTTCGCGAAAATCTACCCGGAAGAGGCAGGCAGGCAATCCGCCGTAATCATCGCCAAGGCGCCAGAGCCCGACAAATAGAGCTGGGATTGCCGCCAGTCGGAGTGGTCGGACTGGTTTGATCGCTCCGAATGCTCCAACTAAATCGGCGGGCCTGATCGGCAACTTCGCCGTCAGCCCCCTGATTTCCCTTGGCTTTCCCGCCGCTCTTCCTTATCATGCGGGAAAATTTTCCCGGTGCCCTTATTCATGCCCAATATCATCGACCTCCACCTCTTCCAGGCCATCGGCCGCCCCTTGATGCTGGCCCTGCTGGGACTGTCCGCCCTGTTGGGCTTCAGCGGCGCCGCCAACCTGATGCGCCGGGAACCCTGGCGGGAGAAGGAGTCCCGGCTGGGGCTTATCCTGGTCACGAGCCTCTTCGGCCTGGGCTTTGGGCTGATCGGTTGGATGCACTGGCAGATCAACCGAGAATTGCCCCTGGTCCTGCCGGAGCAGCTAGTCGCCTGGCTGAACAGCTCACTGGCCGAAGCCAATCAGGGCGCCGCCTATGGGTTACCCCTTTACGATCCGGCCCACCCGCCCCGCTATGTGATCCCCCTGTGGATTGAGAACGAAAAGTACTACTTCTGGTTCATGAGTTACGCCCTGGTCGCCCTGCTGGCCTGGCGCCGCCTGGTCAATCACCGCTTCCGGGGCTCCATGCTGCTGCTCCTGGCCGCACAGGTGGGACTGCTCTATACCCTGGCCGATCCCTTCGCCGAGCCATTACCGCGATTCTTTGGTGAGATTGCCCCCTGGTTTTCCCCGGACGGTGACCCCATGGCCAAGATGGGGCTGTTCATGAAGCTTTATCCCCGGATGACCTTCTACTACAACGCCCATTACATGTGGCTGCACCCGCCGCTGCTCTTTTTCTCTTACGCCTGCATCACCCTGACCTTTCTCGCCTCGCTGTTCATGCTGGGCGACCGGGAGCCGGAAATAGAGCGACTGGGCTACGACGCGGCCAAGTTCGGCTACCTGCTCCTGACTCTGGGGATGCTGTTGGGCTACCCCTGGGCCCTGCAGGCCTGGGGGCCGAATTGGTGGTGGGATCCCAAGATCTGCAGCTCGATCATGATGTGGGCCATCTACTCAACTTACCTGCACACCCGGCTCTATGCCAACAAGGTGTCGATGTGGTACTTTTCCTCATTCTTAGGGATACTGTGCTTTGCGGCGATGATCTTCACCTTCCTCGCCTCCTTTCTTTTTCCCGGCGAGCACACCTTCCAGTAGAGCAAGATTATGGCAAAAAAAGGCTCCTACGACTTCTATCTGATCCTGGCCACCACCGTGGTCCTGGCCGCCATCTCGCTGATCTGCGTGGGCGCCATGTTCCAGTTCAAGGCGGCGGCCATCCACACCTTGCCGCCGGAGGCCAAGGAGGCCTGGCAGGAGGGGATGAACCGGCTGATCGCCCCCTTCCTCATGGCGCTGCTGGTGCTGCTGGGGATCTGCGTACCCAAGCGGCTGCTGCCCCTGCGCTGGCTGCATCTTTTTGCTATTATACTCCTGCTCGCGGCAGGGATCAGCGGTTGGCAGTTCGGGGTCAAGATCGGCCTGCTGGTTATCCTTGGCGCCGCCCTGGGGCTCCAGCTAGTGGTGCTGGTTTTGGCCGTGCTCGGCAGTGAACGCTTGAACTTCACCAAGAAGGGCTATTGGGCCCGGGTCGGCTCCTCCTTGGTCCACCTGGGGCTGGTCCTCTTCGTGCTGGATATCTTTTTTTACCGCTTGCCCGTCCTGCATCTTTTGCTATTTTGGTTTACCACTGCGGCCACCACCTGCGGGATGATTTGTTGCTTTTATGCTGAAGGGATTGTCCGGCGCCTTAACGGCGAGGCTGAAGACCGAAGGCTGAAGTAAAATCCTTATAGACCGAGCCTCTTGCAAAAGACCCGCAAAGAGGCTCCCCCTCCCTTTATGGGAGGGGGTTGGGGGGAGGGTGAAGTTGATTCCGCAGCAACCTCTCCCCCACCCTGACCCTCCCCCCAAGGGGGGAGGGAACTTTTATACTTTGCAAGAGGCTCAGACCTTCGGTCTTCAGCCTTCAGCCTAATAAAACAGGAGTACACCAAATGAATTCCGACAAACCACTTCGCATGATACTTATGGGCGCGGCCCTGGTGATCATCATCGCCGGGATGCGGGCGGCCCAGGCCATTCTGGTGCCATTTTTGATGGCGGTGTTCATCGCCATCATCACCGGGCCACTCTTGACCCGCCTCAAGCGGCGCCGGATTCCCACCGCCGTGGCCCTGCTCCTGATCATGACCGGGGTCATTGCCATTACCGCCCTGACCGGGATGCTCCTGGGCGGGGCGATCAGCGATTTCACCGCCACCCTGCCGGACTACCAGGCCAAACTCCAGGATGAAACCGCCAACCTGTCCACACTCCTGCAAAACTTTGGCATCAAAAGCGAGGACCAACACTTCCTCAAATACACCGACCCCGCCGTGGCCATGGGATTGGCCGGCAAACTGCTCACCGGCCTGGGCGGCCTGTTGAGCGACACCTTCCTGATCCTGCTGACCGTGGTCTTCATCCTTCTGGAGGCCTCGACCTTCAAGGAAAAATTGCGGGCCGCCCTGGGGCGCGCCGATGACACCTTCGAGAACCTGGAGGGTTTCCTGGGCAACATCAACCGCTACATGGTGATCAAGACCTGGATCTGCGTCGCCACCGGCCTCTTGACCACCGCCTGGCTGGCCGTGCTGGGGGTGGACTTCCCCATCCTCCTGGGCTTTCTGACCTTCCTCTTCACCTACGTACCAAATATCGGCGCCTTCATCGCTGCGGTGCCGGCGGTCCTGCTGGCCCTGATCGGCCTTGGTTCCACCCCGGCCCTGCTGGTGGCCGGCGGTCTGATCGTCATCCACACGGTGATCGGCAACATCCTGGAACCCCGCTACATGGGCAAAGGGCTGGGGCTTTCCACCCTGGTGGTCTTCCTCTCCTTGGTCTTCTGGGGGTGGGTGCTGGGGCCGGTGGGGATGCTGCTTTCGGTGCCGTTGACCATGACCATCAAGATCGCCCTGGCCAGCCATCCCGAAACCGCCTGGCTTGACACCCTGCTGGGCGAGCAGCCGGAAGGGACGACAGCCAATTAAAGATAAACCTAAATCCGACCGGCAGCCCCGATAATAGGGATTGTTCCTACCATCGAATAGGGGATTCCCTCTCTTGTTTTGCCTTCAGCAAGTCCGGTATAAGAAGAGCAGTCAAATGATCAACCAGAGAAACGGGAAATTACCAATCATCTGACGCCGTACGGGTCTCCTTCATTAAGCCTGCCCGTACATCCCCGAAAGCCACCGGAGTACCCCCCTATAGCTCCGGTGGCTTTCCCTATTTTACCAGACCCGTTCTTCACTCTGGGAGTCATCCTGCCCGCCTGAATCGCCTTCGCCTCAAGTGAATCGTTCCTGATGTTGCTCCAGAAAGCGGTAGAGGGTAGCGCGACCAATGCCCAGTAGCTTGGCGGCCTGCAAGCGGTTGCCGCCGGTGGCCGCCAAGGCTTCCACAACCGATTTCACGTCTAGGCTGCGTCGCCGACGGCGTAACGAACCGGAATGCGGCGCTGGGACCGCGACCGCCGCCCGCAGACTTTCCGGCAGATGATGCGCTCGGGCCACCGCCTCGCGGCAGCGGACCATCAAATAACGGATGACGTTCTGCAATTCGCGGATGTTGCCTGGCCAGGAGTGGGTGAGCAAAATCTCCATGGTTTCCGGCGCCAGCACCAGTTCACCGCGCTGTTCCTCCCTGCCAATCAATTTAATGAAGTGCTCGACCAGCAAGGGAATGTCGGTCAACCGCTCCCGCAAGGGCGGCAGATGGACCGGGACCACGCAGAGACGGTAGAAGAGGTCCTCGCGGAACCGGCCGGCAGCGATTTCAGTTTTCAGGTTCTTGTGGGTGGCGGAGACCACCCGGACATCGACCTTGACCGTCGCCTCCCCGCCCACCCGGTGAAAGGTGCCGTTCTGCAAGACCCGCAGAAGTTTGACTTGCATGGCCAGGGAGATATCGCCAATCTCGTCCAGAAAAATCGTGCCGCCGTCGGCCAGCTCGAAACGCCCCTTTTTGTCGCGAATTGCCCCGGTAAAGGCGCCCCGGACATGGCCGAAGAGTTCGCTTTCCAGAAGATTTTCCGGCAGCGCCCCGCAGTTGACCGGCACGAAGAGTTTCCCTGCCCGGGGGCCTTCACTATGGAGGGCGGCCGCCACCAGTTCCTTACCAGTGCCAGATTCCCCGGTGATCAGCACCGGCACCCGGCTCTCAGCCAGTTCGCCGATGGTCTGAAACATTTCCTGCATCTTGGGGTCACGGCCGATGATCCCGGCAAACTGCTCGATCTCCCCCAGACGCCCGGCCAATTCGAACTCCCGGGAACAGTCCCGGAAGGAGGCCACCACCCCTCTGGCCTCGCCACCGGGAGAGGTGATGGGAGTTATGTTCATTTCCAGATGGAGTTCGGTGCCGGCGCGACTGGTAAAGCGCAAGGCATACGGCTTATCCGGCAGGGCAGGGGCGCGATCATCCCGGCAGAAAGAACATTTACCCCCGCAGAAGTTGCCGGGGAAGACCAGGTGACAGTCGCGCCCCACCACCTCCTCGCGCCGGTAGCCGGTGATCCGCTCCGCCGCCTGGTTGAAGAAGAAGATCCGCCGGTTTAAGTCGTGGGCGATGATGCCCTCCTGGAGGTTGTCGAGGATCAGTTCCCCGTTGCGCCGGGTGGCCAGCAGGGCCTCGAGATAACCATGGTTGAGTAAGGCGTTGAGGCGGAGACGCAGTTCAACCGAGAGTCCGTGGGATGGAATTTCGGCCAGCTCCCAGGTCAGGAGCGGCGGCGATCCCGGCAGGTCCGGGCAGCAGGTCAACGAGTCTGGCTGACCCAGCGAGATGATCAGGTCATAGGCCAGGAGATCGACGGTGGCAGAGGCGACCGTCTCCGGCGAGGGCGGCGGAGGGGCATCGAGAATTTTCCGGGCCAGTCGCGGCGCCGCGACCGGATCCTGAACCGCCACGCTGGCGGCCAGATCACCCAGGCCAAGGCTGTTCATGATCCCGGCGGCCAGCCAGGCGGCGCCGGGAAAATCTGTGGAGATGAATAGAATTTTAAGCATGGTCGTTGGCAAGAGGGAAGAGGGAAGTCTTTCTTGTTTATTCCTGATTTATCCTTGCACCACAAGGAAAACCTTGTTGGCAAAACCAGCGCCATTTGGCAGATACCACAATTTCTCCTTAAATAACAAAGGGGATCCCGCTGGTAAGCGGAATCCCCTTTAGAAATGTACCATGGTATGCGAATACAACTGCGAAACAGAGAACAAGAAAGGGCAACAGGTTACCCCTTCATGTATTTGTCTTTGCCTCCGGCCTTATTGACAGGCCACGGGGTTCAAACTGCTGTCATAGACCGACAGACATTTTGAGCCAGTGCCGCTGACGCCACCAGTGATCATGGTATTGGCGATAAAAGTGTTGCCAGCCGCGTTGTCTACTCCAACGGGTGCCGATATTTTCGAGTTGCTTATCCGAGTCGTACCGTCCCCGTTCAAAAGACCGCTGCCTCCAAGGCTGGTGACAGTTACATTGTCGAAACTCGATGTCCCGCCGCCCCCATTGATTAGTCCGAAATCATAATAGCTCGATGCGCCGCCGTTGGTCACCACTGCGACGTTTTGATATGTGGCAGCCGATCCGTTGTTTACGATGCCATAACAAGGTTGGTCAGAAGAAACATCGACCTTAATGTTGGTAAAAGAAGGGGAGCCACTTATATTTTGAATACCGATGTTTGAACCATTGTGAGCGGCATTAGTGCCACGTGCAACTGCAGTCACGTCCGTATAATTCGCCGTGGCATAATCATTTTCGATCGCAGTGCAATAATTGTTGCAGATGGCGGTGACATGGCTGATTCTCGCTGCACTGCCATAAGTGGTCTGGAGCGCATAAGCCCCGCCAATAGTTGAAACCGATTCAACGGTGAGGGATCGCAGTTCAGAGGTTCCTGACTCCTGGACAACAAGCGAATACGAACCGATGATCTTGGTCACGGCCTCTCCTGACCCTTCAATGTCAATAAAGTGATATGCCATCAGCTTATTGAACCCGATATCGTACACCCCGGGCATAATTTTTATCAGGTAGGGATTAGTCGCCGAGGCATCGGTGATTGAATTGATGGCGGTAAGAGGATCGGTAAAATCGCCACCGCTCTTGGCAACCACAATTACATTCCCATATTTTTTCTGATAGAGGCCGTCGTGATTGTGGTTACCAGCCGCCACCGTGCCGGCCGCAGTGCCAACACTCAACTTGCTGGTGGCAATCGGCCCGGTAATCTTCGCATCGGTCACCGCGCCAGCCGCCAATTGGGTGGCCGTGATCGTCCCAGTGGCGATTTTCGCCGCCGTGACTGCGGCATTGGCCAGATCCGCCGTCATCACCTGCCCATCGATAATTGCGGCCGAATTGACAGTGTTGGCTCCGGCCAAAGCCGCATATGAGGTGCTGGCTACCGACAGCGTGGCGGCAACGGTTAGTAACGCTAAGCTTTTCTTCTTCACTTTAACTTTCTCCTTTACGGGGATTATTCCACGGCGTTGCCCTATGCAAACGTCGTTATTGGTGAACTGAAAGGCAATGTGTCGCAAAGCAATCACTGGAACACACGCGAAAGAGAAAACAATGCGTTAGAAAGATGAGTCAAAACAACCAGCAAAGAAAAGCACCACGCCTAACTCAATTTACTAAAGATTTTTTCCATGACCATTACGCAGCAATCCCACCAAACACCGGCGATCCCGCGAATATCGGAAGCTATTGCAAGATATTTAACCAAATATATTAATGGGATAACACAAGCAACGAATCAATCTCAATACTGCCGACCACAAACACCTAACACCAAACAGCTATCATTACTAACTGTAGTTATGAGTTGAATAAATTAATAGTCAGAATATTGTCTAACACAGGTAAATGATCTGGTTCTTACATTCAAGCTTTTTTGTGATAGATGGGATGATAACCAGACGGAGGGGAAAGCTATATCCGTCGAGGAAGGCCACGTCCAGGTCGGCGGTTGATTTGGCCTCCTCGGCCTTGGCGGCGGTGGCCAGACCAAAGGAGAAAATTTGACACGAATGTAAGACTGATGGCACCGGAGATGAAAATGGTGATTGAGGCGGATGGGGTTACTTCCATGGATCTGCGGTTATAAGATACGCCTGAGTGATGAGTGAATACTCCACCGGCTAAAGCCGGTGGCTTCAGCTAACAGCCAAAGCTGGCGGGGTCGGCTTCGCCGACTCACAGATTGATCCCCTCACCCTGCCCCTCTCCCTGAGGGAGAGGGAATACACACCTTCTCCCCCAGGGACCTCGGTACCCCCTTGTGGGGTAGAAGGACGGGATGAGGAGTGAACGTTTACTTGATCACCAGCTCCACCTGGGCAGCATTAGCGGCCTCTCCCGCCCCGCCCACCTTGGGTTCGACCACAAAGAGCCGTCCCGGCTCGACCTTGCCCCCAGCCGCCAGGGTGGTAACGACCTGGCTGGCCCGCTCCAGGGCCAGGAGGCGCAATTCGTCCTCGCCCACCTTGATTCCGGCCAGCAGGGCGGCCTCCATGGTGGCGACGTCAGGCGGTGGTGGCGTGTCCTTGGCGGGCTTCGGATCCTTGGCGCCCTTGCGGCTGGCCTGATAGGCCAGGGTGAGGAAGGTGGGGTATTCGTCAGCGCTCAGTTCCACGCCAGCCACCTGGCCCGCACTGTCTTTGCCACCCCTGCCACCGGCCAGCAGCTTCTGCAGTTTGACGCTGTTGCTCAGGTGGAGCCGGGCCAGGGCGGCGCGGTCGGCCACCGGGTCAACCTTGCCGATCAGATCCATCCGCAATTCCGGCCGTTCAAAGAGAACCTTTTCCACCGTGGCCACCTTGGCCCCGGCTTCCGGGGTGATTTCGCTCAGGCCAGGGGCAAAGGCGATGAAATGGATGTCCTGCCCCTCGGGGATCAGCGCCCCCAACAAGGCCAGGGGCGAGGTTGCCGCCTTGCTGATCAGATTGATCAAGACCTGGATGACCACCTTGCCAATGCGGAAACTGGGGTCGTCCAGACTGCCCTCCACCGGCAGATCAAGGGTGATGCCGCCCTTGCGGTCGCGTAACAGGGCCAGGGCCAGGCGAACCGGCAGGTTGGCGGCATCGGGGCTCTCCACGGTCTGGCCCAGGGTGAATTGATCCAGAAAGACCTTATTCTGGCTGTTCAGCTTGCGGTTGGCGATGTCGTATTTCAAGTCCAGGTTCAGTTTACCCTTGTCGATCTTGTAGCCGATATACTTGCCGCCGTAAGGCGACATGGGACTCAGGTTGATGTCGGTGAAATCCACCTTGAGGTCAACGAGGAGATCCTTGCGCAGCGGGTTGATCCGCCCGCTGATCAGCATCGGCGCCTGCTGGTCGAGCTTGCCGACAAACTTGACCTCGGCGCTGCTTTCCTCCATGGAGGAGAGATCACTGATTGAGCCGCTGAAGTCCGCTAAACTGGCACCAAAGACCGGCTCAACTTGCCGATCGAGAAAATCCAGCTGACCACCGCTGACCGTGATCCTGCCGATGGTGGTGGTAAAAGACTTGGCCGCCGCATTCTCCGGTGGTGCCGGGGGAGTTTCCGGGACGGCAGGGGGAGCGGCGGGCGCCTTGTCGGGACGGATGGTGGTCAAATTCAGCACCCCGTCCTTGCCAAACCAGACATTTACGTAGGGATTGGCGAGATCGACGGCCGCCACCGAAAAGAGCCCGAGATCGGAGGAGTAGTGGATTTTCTTGAGCCCCAGGTTGCGCCATTTCACCAGATCTTCGCCAAGCACGGTATCCACCGTGGCCAGATTGGCAATGGCGGCCTCGCCCTGGAAGTCGCTCCACAGCGGGCCATCATGCGGGCTGCGCAACGAGAGATCGCCGGCCACCGCCAGGGTCCCGCCGGCGATGATCAGGCGGGCCTGATCCGCGATGTACGGCTGGAAAGGGCTCAAGGCCAGATCCGTCAATTGCAGGTTCAGACGGGCCTGAACCGGCTCCAGGCCGATCTGCCCCGTGAGCTGGAGTTTGGCGGTGGCATTGATTTTACCGGCCAGACTCATCTTGGCCAGGGCCTCGGGGGTATTGCTCAGGTCGGCAACCCGGATGGTCAACTCGCGCAGGGCCAGATGGGCGGGATCCTCACCGGCAGCCACCGCCGCATCCAACACATCTAGCTGACCGTTGTCCATGACCAGGCGATCGATGAGCAGCTTAAGGGGTTCCGCCGGAGCCGATCCGAATTGACCGGGGTTTTCCGGGGTGGCCTTGGGGGCGCCCGCCACAGGCCCCGGTTTATCCGAGGGCAGCACGAGTGCCAGCGGCAGCAGACGGCCGTCGGCCAGCCGTTCCAGATTGACCACCGGTGATTTCAGGCTGATTTCACTAAAATGCACCTCATTAAAATGCACCTCATTGGCCAGGAGATTCCCCTCGGCCAGGGTCAGGGCCAGCTCGGGCAGTTTCAGGTAGGATTTCCCGCTCTTGTCGGCCAGAGCCAGATTCCGCAAGGCCACCCGGCCGATCACCGCCAGACTGGGCTTGTCGGCCTGGCTCAGCATGTGCACAGCGGTGTCGATATCCAGCCGGGTCGAGACGGTGGCACCGGCCGCCTGATCCAGATAATCCACCCGGCCGTCGCTCAGCACCACTTTATCGAGATCAAGTTTCAGGGGTTCGCCAGCGCCCTTGCCTGATTTTTCGGCCTTCACCGGGGCGGCCTTGGTTCCTCGCCCCCCCGGCAGCGACGGCTCGGGAGCAACCAGCAACGCCAGCGGCAGCAGGCGGCCATCGGCCAGCCGCTCCAGCTTTATGGTTGGGGATTGGAGGCTGATTTCGTTTACGTGCACCTCCTTGGCCAGCAGGTCGGAATCGGCCAGGGTCACGGCCAGCTCAGGGATCTTCAGATAGGTTTGCCCCGCCTTATCCGCGATGGCCAGCTCCCGCAAGGCGACCCGGCCGATCACCGCCAGGCGGTAGGTATTGTCGGGCCGCGCCAAGAGGTGCAAGCGGGCGTCGACATCCAGCAGGGCCGATTGCAGAACCAAGCCGGTGGAATTGGGGATATAGGCCAGATACTCGGGGATATTGATGCCGCTGGCCTTGAGCTCAAGCACCGACTCCAGGGATTTGGCGAAGGGCTTGCTCTGGCCGCCAAGAGCAAACGGGGTGCCATTGATGGTGGCGGAAAAGGCTGGCTGGACATAGGTTTCCACCTGATAGGGCAGATTGGACAGGGAGGGAACCCCCAAGTTGAGATCGGTGACGCTGTGGTCGGTTTTCTTGGGCAGGTCGTGAAAGATGAGGCGCCCGCCCTTGATTTCGATGTTGCGGATGGCAAACTGGAAGGGCTTAGCTGGCCCGGGCGGCGCCGCCTTTTTTGCGGGGTCTTCGGCCAGCAGATCGGAAAAGCTGTAGGTCTGGTCGCCAATCCGGCTGAATTCCACCCGGGGCCCGGTCAGGCTGAAAGACTGGATGATCAAGGCCCGCTTGAACAGGGAGGCGGATTCAAGGTTGACCACCAGCCGCTCAAAGGCGAGCAGATCTCCCGCCCCCTCTTTCTGGCCGATGTGGAAATTTTCGACCGCCACCTCCAGACTGAAGGGGTTCAAGGTTATTTTGCCGATGGATACGGGCCGGTGCAGTACCCCGGGCAGCTTTTTTTCCAGGACCATTCTGGCCACCGGGGGCACCAGCCAAAAGCCCACCACCGTGAAGAGCAGCAACAGCACGGCGGCCCAGCAGGCCATTTTCCCGGGCAAGGCCAAGGCGCGGAAACGGGCAGCAAGGCCCGGTTTTTTTGTCTCTGTCATGTTTTTCTCCCTAGTCTGACCCGTCCGACAGGTCAGACGCGCCTCGTGTTTTGCTCAATTTCCACCAACTCCAGATCACCCCAGGCCCCCAGCTCCTCACCGATGATGATCACCACCCCGGTAAGCCCGGGGATGGCCCCGGCCACTTCCAGGGCCCGGCCCAGGTCGGCTTTGGATTTTACGGTATTACCGATGCGGGTGGCGGCGGCATCCGCCAGGCAAGCGGAGGCGGCCACCACCGTCACCGCGTCGGCCTTCCCCAGGCTCAAGGAATGACCGACCGTGGCCGAAGAGGTGCAGACGCCACAGGGCATCTGGTCAGCCCGAATTTTCAGGCCCACCCGGTTGCTCAACGGCGAGGGCCCGGCGAAGATGGCGATGGTCGCCGTCTGCTTGCGGTAGATAAAGATATCGCCGCCGTTTTCCACCACCACCTCGTCGCAGCCCGGCAATTTCAGGAGATCGCGTCCCACGTATTCGGCGATCACTCCAGCCACCGCAGCCATGGGGCCCACCTCGGTGATCTCACCGGCCTGCAGCATCGCCCGGACCAGGGGAGGAGCGGCGGGGTCGTCGGGCAGCGGCGTCAGCGCCTCCAAAAAACGGGGTTGGTGCGGGAGATAGCTTTCTAGCTGGTTGCGGTATTGAATGACCAAATGTAGAGCCGCCTGCGAGACCTCGACCGGGGCGAGGACCTGTAAGTCGGTTTCCCGGACCTGGATTTGGCAGGCGATGAGGTCCAGGCCACCGGACTGCTGCCGGTAAACGCGATGGCGGTAGGACTCCGGTCGTTTTTTTGGTTTTCCAGCCATGGCTTTCTAGGGTATGGTGTTTTTGTCAAGATGGCGGTGGAGCCGGGCAATTCCTGGCGCTCCTGTTGAAAATTACCACTTTGCAGATGGTTTTGGCAGAAAAACTGATAATCTTTACCCGTTACCCACAGGCTGGCACCACCAAGACCCGGTTGATTCCGGCTCTAGGAGCGGTGGGAGCCGCCGAGCTGCAACGGTGGTTAAGTGAGCGGACGGTGCTAATGGGCCGCAAATTGGCGGCCAGCCGGGGTGCGGCCCTGGAGGTCCGCTACGCCGGGGGCGATGCGGCAACAATCGCCAACTGGCTGGGTGCAGACCTCCTGACCGCCCCCCAGGATGAGGGCGACCTTGGCGAGCGCCTGAGCCGATCCTTCGACACCGCCCGAGACCAGGGTTTTCACCGGGTGGTGCTGGTTGGGGCCGATTGCCCGGACCTGTCGCTAGAAATATTGCAGGACGCCTTCACCGCCCTGGCTGGCCTTGATCTGGTGTTGGGCCCGGCCCGGGACGGCGGTTATTATCTGATCGGCCTTTCCCGCCCCGCCCCGGAGCTCTTTCGCGGGCAATCCTGGGGCGCGGCTGGTTTACTGACAGCCACCTTGGCAATCGCCCAAAGTTTGGGGTTTTCCGTGCAACTACTTGAGGAACTGGCCGATGTCGATCGTCCCGAAGACCTCCACCATCTCGGTGATTATCCCGACCTGCAATGAGGCGGTAAACCTGCTCACCATTCTGACCGCTCTGACCGGGGAAGACCTGGTTGAGGTCGTTGTCGCCGACGGCGGCAGTGTCGACGGGACCGGGGAGCTGGCCAAGGCGACCGGGGTACGGGTGGTCGGCACCTTGCCCGGCCGAGCCCGCCAGCAGAACGCCGGGGCGGCGGTGGCCACCGGCGAGTTCCTGCTCTTTCTTCACGCCGATACCACCCTGCCAGCGGGTTTTGCCGTAGCGGTCCGGGACGCGCTAGCCCGGCCAGGCGTAGTGGCCGGGGCCTTTCGCCTGCGAATCGCCGGTGAAGGCCGAGGCCTGCGGCTGGTCGAGTGGCTGGCCAACTGGCGCAGCCAGTGGCTGCAAATGCCATACGGCGACCAGGCCCTGTTTATGCGGCGCAAGAGTTTCATCGCCGTGGGTGGCTTTCCCGACCTGGAGATCATGGAGGATTTCGAGCTGGTCCGTCGGCTGCGCAAAGTCGGCAAGGTCGAACTGCTGGAGCGGACGGTGGCCACCTCGGCCCGGCGCTGGCAAAGGCTGGGGGTGGTCCGCACCACCCTGATCAATCAGCTAGTGATTGTCGGTTACTTCTTGGGGGTTGCACCGGCCCGGTTGGCCGATTGGTACCGGGGCACGGGTGGCGGCTGAGGTGGCACGACCTTGGCCGACTCCGGCTTGGCGGGCTCTACTTTAGTGGCCAATTCAGCCTTGGCCTTTTCAGGAATGGCCTCCTTGGCCTGCTCCACAAGCTTGGAGATGGCCGCCTCCTTAGGGCGCAACCGGTCGCGGAGATCCTGGTCGTGGATGAACCAGGAAAGCACCTTGGCGCTGGTGCTCAGGGAGGAATAAAAGAAGGAGCGGCGCAGAAATTCCGCCGATTCCGACATGATCCCGGCCACCGCCATGAAGAGCAGAGTGGCCAGAAAAACCCCCTTGACCAGACCGAAGACCCCGCCCAGAACGCGGTCGAATCCGCCCAGCATGGTGACCTTCATCATTTTGCTCAAGGCCAGACCGAGCAGGATCACCACCAGATAAACGACCAGCAGAATAGCCCCGTAGATCAGGAGAAAGTTGAGCTGGGGGCTGGCGTCCAGGGGCTTAAGGAATCCGGCGAGCTGTCGGGAGAAGGCCCCGGCCACCAGAAAGGCCAGGATCAGCGCGGCAATAAAAGCTAGCTGGCGGATAAATCCGATCCAGGCGCCCCGGATGGTAAACAGGGCGATGATGACAATGACAGCGATATCGATGGAGGTCATGGCGGGTATTTAATAACCTGTTCAATGGGTTATTCAAGCTCTTTCCGCAGGCTGGCGGAAAATATTAATAACAATTATAGCAAGATAAGCGAGCCATCTGCCGATGTTTGCCGTCACCGAATTGACCCTGCCGCCTCTGCCGCCGCCGCTCCGGGAAGAACTAGGCTTTACAGTAGAGCCACTGCTCCGCCGGGTAGACCTGGCAATGCTCCAGGCCCTTCTTGACACCAACCGGCTGGCGCCGGGCGCCTTTCTCACCCCGGCCGAGCTGACAATCTTCAGCGGCTTCACCTTTCCCAAACGGCGGCGGGAGTGGCTGGGTGGCCGACTGGCGGCCAAGGCGGCGGCCATGGCCTGGGACGGGCAACCGGTCACGACCACCGGCCTGGCCGGCTGGCGGGTGAGCAGCGCCCCGGACGGGCGACCGGGGTTGGCGAGGGTTAAAGCCCTGCCCGGGGCGGCGAGACTGGAGCTCTCCATCTCCCATAGCCACGGCCAGGCCGCAGCCCTGGTGATGGCGGCACGCCCCTGTGGTTTGGACCTCCAAAAAATAACCGACACCGTGATCCGGGTACGGGAACGCTTTTGCAGCGAGGCCGAATCAGACTTGCTGCGGCATCCCGGGACAGGCCTGGGGGATCGGGATGAGTTGCGCCTGACCCTGCTGTGGGCGGCCAAGGAGGCCTTACGCAAGGGGCGCGGCGGCGTGCCCCTCCTGGCTTTTCTGGCCACGCGGTTGACCGGGGTTGAAAGGCTGGGCCAGCATGCCTGGTGTTTCCGGCTGGAGCTGGCCGAGGCAAGGGAATACCCGGTGATAGTATTTCTGGAAAATGACTTTGCCGGGGCAATAAGTGTGGTTTGAGCCAGTGGCAGGACCGACCGCGGGTGGTCAGGCCGGGATGGCGGGGGAAATTTGTCCAGCTTGGTCATTCGTAGAAAAAGCTCGAAAAGATCTATATCCATCAAACTGAATGTAGCGTTGCTATGAAATTGGGCCGTCCTTCGACAAGCTCAGGATGATCGGAATTACTCTTTTATATCCTTCGATCTGCTTAATCCGAATATAAAATCCTGACACTAAATATTCTGCTCCTCGTATAACTCGACACCTTTACCACTCATCTTCCCGGAGCTTCCGGCCTAGACCCGGCGAGCCTTTGATGGCCGGTCTGACTGGCGCCGGAGATATCTCAGCCGGGGTTGCAGCAGACCTTACCTGTTCTGTTGTGGGGGCTGAGGCTGCCGCATCGGAGGGCAGTGAAGGTTCCGTGACAAGGGCATGAGTTGCCTCAGGCGGCAGTGTTGACTGGCTTTTCCGGATGACTTTAGCAGGTGATCGGGCAATCTCGCCCCTTGCCGACGACGGTTGTCCGGAGCTGGCGCTGGAAGTCGGGCGCCGATGATCGGTGGGGGCGGGGGGCGCTGATTTGGCCGGAGCGGCAACAGCGCTATGCGTCCGTTCCCCAACTCCAGTTGGGGCCGGGGTTGCCGCTGGGGTCGGAGCAGCTTCGTGCCGGGACTCGGGGTTATGGCCAAGGGTTCTGACCCCCAACCAACCAACAACGATGGCCAGCAGAACGAGCCCCGCCGCCAAGAAAAGCCACCGACGGCTGGGGTTGGCGCCCCCAAGCGGCAGTTCTGCCGGGCCGGGGGTGGCGTTAGGCGGCGGCGCGGACCTATGCTCCTCTGCCGACAGGGCGACCGTGGCCTCGACCGTGGGGCTCCGAGAAAAAGCGGCGCCTGCCGCCACTCCGCCACGGACCACGTCCTTGCCGCGGCAGGCCCGGTTCATGGCCTGGGAAAACTCATCGGCGCTCTGGTAGCGGTCATCGGCCTTCTTGGCCAGGGCCTTTTCGAGCACCGGGTCGAGGCTGGTCGGCAGTTGCCCGTTCAGCTCCGATACCTTGGCTGGAATAGTGTGCATCACCCGGTGCATGATGGTGACCAGCGAGTTCCCGGGGAAGGGCTTTTCGCCGGTAAGGAGGTGGTAGAAAATCACCCCGGCGGAAAAGAGGTCGGAGCGGCAGTCCACCGGCAACCCTTCGTATTGTTCGGGCGACATGTAGGAGGGAGTCCCTAAAACATCGCCGCCTTGGGTCAGGTCGGACGCCTCGATCTTGGCGATCCCGAAATCGGTGATCTTGATCCTCCCATCGGCCAGGAGGATGATGTTACCGGGTTTGATATCGCGGTGCACCACCCCGTGGGCGTGGGAATAGGCCAGAATATCCAGGAGCTGGTTGACGATGGCGATGGCGGCGGCCTGGGTCAGCCGCTCACCCCGGTCCAGAACCTCGGCCAGGTCCCGACCCTGCACACATTCCATGGCGATGAAGGCCGTATCTCCCTCCTCGCCGTAATCATAGACGGTGACAATCCCCGGATGGGTCAACCGGCCGGCGGCCTGGGCCTCATGCCTGAGCCGAGAGAGCAGCGGTTCCAGCTCCTGGGCGGCGACAACGCCCTTGCGGATGGTCTTCAGGGCAACGGTACGGCCGATGACCGGGTCGTAACCCTGGTACACCACCCCCATGGCGCCCTGCCCGAGGACCGAGATGATCTGGTATTTACCGAGCCGCTCTGTCTCGCTCATTAATGCTGGTTCCGAAGGGAAGAGTTTTATCAGAGGTGCTCCTCGGCGTTGCACCGGCAATAATTATGGGCAGAGTTCGTGTCTCCGGCAAAGATATCATTCCCGCAAAGAATTATGGCGATAAATATTCCATTTTCAGAACTCACCGGTGGTGGGTCACGCCCACCCGCTCCTGTCGGACTCCCTCTGGCGGCGTGAGCGGAGATTCCGGTTCCTGGCGGGTCAGGAAATAGATCAGCAGGGCAAAGATTGCCGCCACCAGCAGGGCCACGGGGAGCCGCGCCACCTGCCAGAAATTGGCGAAGCGCGAGGCGCTGTTCTCCCCCCCGCCGCTTTGGGCGACGCTCAAGCGGGCCAAGAGCTCAGGATCAATAGTCTTCCCCTTTTCCTTGAGGAGGGCTTTGACCTCCTCCACCAGGGCGTGCTGTCGTTCTTGCGTGCTCGGCATATCTGATCTCCATTGCGACGATCCAGCCGCCCGGCAACCTCCCAGCCTTATTGCTTGAAAAGGCCGGGGTGTCTGATTATAAGCAGATTCATTCTGAATGGACTCATGGCCGCTCCCACCAGAACAATCGCGCCCGTTTTGTCCTGCTTGACTGATTACGTTGTGCCGCAACCAGCAACCCATACACACCCCGATTATTCCCGGATTAGCTAAAAATGTCCACCCCGACAAACCCGACCAGCCCCGAACCAACCGCGCACCTGCCCTGGCAGCCCGGCACCACCCCGCTGATGCTGGCCCCCATGCAGGGGTTGACCAACCGGGGGCTGCGGGGGCTGTTTGCCGATTGGGTCAAGCCGGATGTCCTCTTCACCGAGTTCATGCGGGTCCGGCCCGGTTCTAAGCGCCCCCTCTCCGCCGTGGACCAGGACGAGGCCGCCAGCGCCGCCGAAACCGACCGCGCCCCGCTGGTGGTGCAGCTAATCGGCCGGGACACCGAAGCCCTCCTGGCCGCCGCCGAGGCGGCTCAGGCCGCCGGAGCGCGCCACCTGAACATCAACCTGGGCTGCCCCTACGGCCGGATGAACCTGGGCTCGGCCGGCGGCGCCCTGCTCAAGGACCCCAGCGGTCTGGCCGATCACCTCCGCGGTCTGCGGGCCGTCTGCCGGGGCAGCTTTTCGGTCAAGGTGCGCTCCGGTTACGACGATCCCGAGCAGATCTTTGGGCTTCTGCCCCTGTTCGAGGAGTGCGGCGTGGATTTCCTGGTCATCCATCCCCGCACCGTGGTCCAAAAATACACCGGCTGGGCCGACCACCGGATCACCGCCCGGCTGGTCACCAGCACCAAGCTGCCGGTGATCGCCAACGGCGACGTCACCACCGCTGCCGAAGGCTTGGCCTTGCTCCGCGACAGCGGGGCCGCCGGACTCATGCTGGGCCGGGGCGCCATCCGCGACCCCCTACTCTTTGAGCGCTTGCGCGGCCTGGCCCCGGCCGAACCGGCGCGGGGCGAACGGGCCAGAGAAATCCGTTACTATATCGGCGAACTCCGGGATCGCTACCGGCTGCTCTTCCGGGGCGGCGACCACCAGGTCCTGATCAAGCTGAAAACAGTCCTGACCATGCTCCGCCACGACCCCGACTTTTCCCGCCCCATCGGCAAGCTGTTGCGCACCCACACCCTGGAGGCCTTCAGCGAACTTCTTGAATATCTGGAATAACTTTAGTAATAGTACCACATATGTCCACATCAGGGCCGCCGGGGCCGCGCCATATCGCCAACCTCCGGAGCCGTCAGTATGCGATCAACGAGACCCTTATCATGCACGATCACCAGAACCTCGACCTGTGGAAAAACAAGACCGCCCTCCTTCTCGCCCTGGAGAAGATCCCCTTTTTCGATGGCCTGGCCCCGGAGGAGATGAAGGTCTTGATGGATTACATGAGCCTCTATGAGCTGGCCGAGGGCGACATCCTGTTTCGCGAGGGCCAGGTGGGGCTGTATGTGGCCTTTTTGGTGGAGGGCAAGATGGAGGTGCTGAAAAAGTCCATCACCGGCGCCGACATTCTGATCACCACCGTGGGTCCGGGCTATGCCATCGGCGAGATGTCGCTGCTCGACAAGGCACCCCGCTCGGCCACCATCAAGGCCCGCTCCAAGACCACCCTGGCCATTCTAGCCCAGGGCGCCTTCAAGCTGATCATTGAAAAACATCCGGCCGTCGGCATCAAGATCCTCATCGGTTTCGCCCGCTTCCAGACCGAAAACCTGCGCAAGACCTCCAATCGCCTGAACGATTACACCCACCTGCTGGCCACCATCTGCAACCAGAAAGGGGTGATGCTCGACGCCAACCTGGCCGAGCAGTTACGGGAGAATGACGCCAGTCTGGTCCGCTCCACCCGCTCCATCAGTTCCTTAAGTTCATCGGCAAAATTCTTCAAGAACCTGAAAAATGCCCTCACCACCGATCTGCTCAAGTAGCTTGCCGCTGGAACCCCTAAAGTAATTTTTTGTGGGAGCGGAACCGCAGGTATCTGGTACTATACTGACGTTTCGCCAACCTCATCCACGGAGTGACCCGCGACCATGGCCGCCACCAACAACAAAACCCTGCGCCACCTGACCATGGGCCTGCTGTTCGGCCTGGCCCTCGGGCTATGGTTCGGGGTCAACCTGGGCCGGGGCCACAGCCTGTTCAGTAACCCCTTCGCCAAACAGACCTTAAGCGAACGGCTCAAGGATACCGGCAACCTGGTCCTGGACAAGAGCGGCCAGGCCCTGGAAGAAGGCGGCAAGGCTCTGCGCAAGGCCGGGCATTAATCGTTCAACCGTAAACGGATAAACCCCATGCTTACCTACCCCCATATCGATCCGGTAATCTTCCGACTCGGCCCGCTGGCGGTGCGCTGGTACGGCCTGATGTACATCATCGGCTTCCTGGCTGTGCATATGCTGGTGGGCTACCAGACCCGGAAATACAAACTGACCCGGCTGGCCGAACGCTACGAGGATCTGAACTTCGTCCTGATCATCAGCCTGATCCTGGGCGCCCGGCTCGGTTACATCCTCTTCTACAACCTCTCCTACTACCTGGGCCACCCCCTGGAAATCTTTGCGGTCTGGCAGGGCGGTCTCTCCTTCCACGGCGCCCTGCTGGGACTGCTGCTCGGTGCCTGGCTGTTCTGCCGCAAGAACGGCCTCGAACTTCTGGCCACCACCGACATCTATGTCCCGGCGATCCCCATCGGCCTGGGACTGGGCCGGATCGGCAACTTTATCAACGGCGAACTCTTCGGCCGGGTCAGCGACGTGCCCTGGTCGATGATTTTTCCCGGCGGCGGCCCCATGCCCCGCCATCCCTCCCAGCTCTACGAGAGTTTCCTGGAAGGGGTATTGCTCTTCACCGTCCTCTGGACTCTGCGGGTCTTCCACCATCGGCGCGGCTGGCCGGCCGGGTCGCTTTTTGCCGCCTTCCTCATCGGCTACGGCACTCTGCGGATCTTCGTCGAACAGTTCCGCGAGCCCGACGCCCAGGTGGGCTTTCTCTTCAATCTGCTGACCATGGGCCAATTGTTGAGCGCCCTGATGGTGGCGGCGGGATTGTTCATTATCTTCCGTTCGCGCCTTCGCGGGAATGACGCTGAAAATGCCCGGTAATCAGAGCCTGTGCAAAAATCTCGACAATGGCCTCCCCCTCCCTTTATGGGAGGGGGTTGGGGGAGGGTGATGTTGCAACCAGTTGATCCCTGTCAACTCTCCCCCCACCCTAACCCTCCCCCACAAGGGGGGAGGGAATTTTTTAGACTTTTGCTTGACGCTCAGCACATATGGATTATCCCATGGCCTTAAAAAATAGAATCCGCACCCTCCTTTTCCTAACCCTCAGCCTTCTGGCCCTCAATATGACAACCGCCTCGGCCCTGGAACTCGCACCCCTGCTCTTTAAAAATACCCTGGACAACGGCCTGAGCACCATCGTCAAGGAGACCCCCGGCACCCGGGCGGTGACCGTGCAGATCTGGGTCAAGACCGGCAGCGCCTACGAAGAGAAGAACGAGGCGGGCATCACCCACCTGATCGAGCACATGATCTTCAAGGGCACCACCACCCGCAAGGCGGGCGAGGTGGCCGGGGCCATCGAGGAGGTGGGCGGCAACATCAACGCCTACACCTACTACGACTACACGGTCTACCACGCCACCCTCTCCTCCCGTTTCTGGGAGCTGGCCCTGGAGGTCTTGACCGATGCGGTGGAAAACTCCACCTTCGACGCCGCCGAGCTGGAGCGGGAAAAGAAGGTGGTGTTGGAAGAGATCGCCATGCGCGAGGATCGGCCCCAGACCCTGCTCAACGAAGAGCTGATGCGCCATTCCTACCAGCTCCATCCCTACCGGCTGCCGATCATCGGCACCCGCGAGAGCGTTGCCTCCTTCAACCGTGCCAATATCCTCCGCTACGTGGAAAAGCATTATCAGCCGGAGAATTTCACCGTGGTGGTGGTGGGCGACGTCCGCGCCCGGGAGGTGACTGAACGGGTCCGCCAGCTCCTGGGCAATCGCCCCAAGGGTGGCCAAGCCAACCCGCTCATGCCCAAGGAAGTGGCCCGGGAAAAGGCGGATCTCTTTAAGATGAGCAAAGAGATCAAGCAGACCCATCTGGTCCTCTCCCTGCCCATCACCCCCTTCGACCACCCCGACACCCCGGTGCTGGATGTCATCGGCGCCCTGCTGGGACAGGGCGACACCTCCCGGCTCTACCATCAACTCCGCGACCAGAAAGGGCTGGTCTACCGGATCGGGGCCAGCGCCTTCACCCCCAGGGACCAGGGGCTGATGGAGGTCTTTGCCACCCTGGACAATGCCAAGGTCGAAGCTGCCATCGGCGCCATTCTCGATGAACTCTGCAAGCTAAAGTACCAGCCGGTGGAAGACGACGAGCTGGCCCGGGTCAAGCGCAACCTGGAGAGCGATTTCATCTTCGGCATGGAAAAGGTCGAGGGCCAGGCGCGGATCATGGGCTCCTTCGAGTTTCTCGCCGGTGATCCCCGGGAAGACGAATACCTGGCCCGGGTCCGCTCGGTCACCAAGGAAGACATCCTCCGGGTGGCCGCCACCTACTTCCGGCCCGAGGGGCTGACCGTGGGGCTGCTGACCCCGACCAATGAGCCGAGCCCCCTGACCAGCAGTGACCTGGAGCGGTTGGCGGCCAGGGCCGAGAGCCTGGCCCGCGACGGGGTGCCCAACGCCCTGGTGGCCAACGCCTATCTGCCGGGAACCTACCAGTACCGGTTGCGCAATGGCCTGCGGTTGATCGTCAGGGAAGATCCTCGGGTGGAAACCGTGGCCATCCGGGCGGTGCTGCCCGGCGGTCTGCGCGGCGAGACCGAGCAGACCAACGGCGCCTTCGCCTTCATCTCCGCCCTGTTGCCCAAATCCACCCAGGCCCTGAACTCCCGGCAACTGGCGGTGAAGATCGCCGATCTGGCCGGCACCATCGAGGGCTTCAACGGCAACAACACCTTCGGCCTCAACGGCGATTTCCTGGCCCGCTTCTTCAGCCCCGGCCTGGAACTGGTCCGCGACATCATCCGCACCCCGGCCTTCGCCCCCGAGGAGGCGGAAAAAATCCGCCCGGAGCGGCTGGCCCAGCTCAAGCAACAGGACGATTCCCTGCCCTCCCTGGCCTTCCTGCGCTTCAACCAGAACCTTTTCCAGGGCCACCCTTACAGCCTGAACCCGGTGGGCAGCAGTGCTGCCATCACCAAACTCAGCGCCAAGGAGCTGCGCGGGATCTATGAGGCCCACGCCCGGCCCGACCGGCTGGTGTTGACGGTGGCCGGGGCAGTCAAGGCCCAGGAGGTCCGCGAGCAGGTGGAAAAACTCTTTGGCGACTGGCAAAACCCCGCCGCCACTAGCTCCCCCCTGACCGAGGAATCACTGCTGCCGCCCACCCCGCCCCCGGCCCCAGTTCTGGACAAGGTGGTGCGGGCCCGGGAACAGACCCAGATCGTCATCGGCTTCCTGGGCGCCACCCTGGCCAGCCCGGACCGCTTCCCCCTGGAAGTCCTGGAGACGGTGCTTTCCGGCCAGAGCGGCCGGCTCTTCACCGAACTGCGCGACCGCCAGAGCCTGGCCTACAGCCTGTCCGCCTTCGGCCTGCTGGGGCTGGACACCGGCTCTCTGGGGGTCTACATCGGCACCAGCCCCGACAAGCAGGACCAGGCCGTCAAGGCCATCTGGCGCGAACTCTTCCGGATCCGGGAGGAACCGATCAGCACTGAGGAACTGAACAAGGCCCGCAATCTCCTGATCAGCCAGTACGAACTGGGGTTGCAAACCCACGGCGCCCAGGCCCTGGACATGGCCTTAAACGAGAGTTACGGCCTGGGCCAGGACTTCGGCACCCGCTACCTCAAGGGACTAAACGAGGTGACCCCGGAACAGGTACTGGCGGTGGCCAAGAAGTACATCCAGCCCGACCATTACGTGATGGTGACCGCCGGGGCCGCAGCGCCGCAGCCGGGGCCGGAAACCCCGCCAACGACAAGCCCGGCCTCACCCGAAGTGGCTTCCAGTCGACCTGCGCCGACTGCCCCAGTCGCAGGTGCGGGTGCGGTGTCCACCCAGTCCACCCAGTCCACCTCGACCACCGAAACCACCACCATAGCCCCGGAGAACCAGTAATGCAAAACTACATGATCGCCCCCTCCATCCTCTCCGCCGACTTCGCCCGCCTGGGTGACGATGTCAGCAAGGTCGTCGCGGCCGGCGCCGAGGTCATCCACATCGATGTCATGGACGGCCATTTCGTCCCCAACATCACCATCGGCCCCCTGGTGGTCAAGGCCTTGCGCCAGATCACCGACCGGCCCCTGGATGTCCACCTGATGATCGAAAACCCCGACCGTTACCTGGACGATTTCGCCGCCGCCGGGGCCGACTGGATCACCGTCCATGTGGAAACCGGCTACCATCTGCACCGAACCCTGGGCCGCATCCGCGAACTGGGCAAGAAGTGCGGCGTGGTGCTCAACCCCGCCACCCCGCTCTCCAGCCTCAAATGGGTACTGGCCGAGGTGGATCTGGTGATGCTGATGAGCGTCAACCCCGGCTTCGGCGGCCAGTCCTTCATCCCCTCGGCCCTGGAGAAGATCAAACAGCTCAAGGAGATGATCGACGCCCATAATCTCAAAGTCGGCATCGAGGTGGATGGCGGTGTCACCCCGGCCAACATCGGCGCGGTGGCAGCGGCCGGGGCCAATATCTTCGTGGCCGGCTCGGCCATCTTCGGCCAGCCCGATTACCGGCAAGTCATCAGCAAGATGAAAGCGGCCCTGCCGCCCCGCTGAACAATAACGGAGGAAGATCCCATGGCCAAATGGCAAAAAGTATCGCTACTCTCAGGCAGTCTGCTGCTGCTTGCCCTGGACGGCTGCCGCCTGCCCCCGCCCCCACCGCCCCCGCTGCTGCTGCCGTCTGTCGGGGCCCGCCATGCCGCACCGGTCGCAAGCAATCGCTGGCGCTATTACTACTACCCCGACGTCGAGGTCTATTTCAATCCCTTCTCCAGGCTCTATTTCTACCCGGGGGATGGCGGCTGGGAGTCGGCGGCGGTTTTGCCGCCCCGCATCCACATCGACGTCAATAACTATCAGCCAGTCGAAATCGAGGACGAAACCCCCTGGCGCCACCATTCCGACACCCTGCGCCGCTACCCCCGTGAGCGCTACCGCCCCTATCAAGAACCCCAAAGGGACGATGATCGGAACGACCTGCGGGAACGGGATCGCGACCACCAGCACGACGATCACGACCGCCGCGATCGAGACAGACTGGAAAGAGAGCGCGCCGACCGTGACCGCTATGACCGGGAGGTCCGCGACCAAGAGCGGCAACACCAGGAGCAAGAGCGGCGCGATAAGGACCGCGTAGATAAGGAACGCAGCGACCGGGAACGACACGATCGGGAGGCCCGCGACCAAGAGCGGCAACACCAGGAGCAAGAGCGGCGCGATAAGGACCGCGTAGATAAGGAACGCGGCGACCGGGAACGACACGATCGGGAGGCCCGCGACCAGGAACGGCAGCACCAGGAGCAAGAGCGGCGCGATAAGGAACGCGTGGATAAGGAACGCGGCGACCGGGAACACCACGATCGGGAGGCCCGCGACCAGGAACGGCAGCACCAGGAGCAGGCCCCGCGTGATAAAGACCGGCTGGAAAAAGAACGCAGCGAACGCGAACGCCACGACCGGGAGGCCAAGGAGGCCCGTGAGCAGGCGCAGCCACCGCGCGAAGAAGGGCAGACTCGCTGGAAGGTTGGGCAGCGGGCGGATTCGGAAAAAAAATCCCCCGAAAAAGATGACAAAGACCATGCTGACAACCCTGGTGACAACCAGGGCGACAGAGGCGATGGGAGCGACAGGGGCGACCGCCGTTCCCGGTTCAACCGGTGACAATCACGGGGAGGTCACGCGCCAGTCGTTTGGTGCATCAGGGAATAGCGGCGGATGTCAAAGATTCCCCGGACCACCGCGGGACCCTACCCCACCCCCAGCCGGACGAGCATGATTCGGACCGTCATCGCCGACTCTGGCTGCAATATGCTTTGCAGACCCCGCAACCGGCCCGTGTTCATCCCTTGCCAAAATAAGCGCATGAGCCAGAAAGCAGAATATGCCCATCCCCATCTGGCCGACGAGTTACTGATCGTCCGTCATTCCGGGGAGATCCCCGAGGTGGCCCTGCACGGCTCCCTCCATTTTTTGACCTGCGCTCCCGATGGTCCGGCCCTGGTGTTGAGCGAGACTGAAGTCAGGGCGCTGAAGGGAATGGTGGTGGAGCGTTACCGGGAAATAATTCAGCGTGACCTGGAACCGGCCAACCGTGACCTTACCTTGTTTCGGGGCCTAACCCGGGCGGCGGTAAATTGGCGGCGGCTGGAGAAATTCTGCCGACAGGAGGGCCTGGCCTTGGAGGAGTTGCGGGAAGAAACCAGGCAGGGGCTGCTGGCCATGGTGCGGCAGGAAGTCGCCGAGGTGGCGCTGGGGCTGCGGACCCCATCAATCAATTGCCCGGCCGAAGAGCTGAGGAGGTTTGCCAAGGCGGTCGCCCTCAACCCCTCCGAACTGGCACCAGGCTGGGAGACGCTCTGTCCGGCAGCCTGGCGCTAACACCAACACCATAGCGCGCCCCGTGGGAGCGGATTTATCCGCGAATCCCCCCCAGTCCAACCGCCCCACTCCCGTTCCAGCCGGGAAGGCTAAAACTAAAAAAAGGCGGCAGGAATTTCTTCCCGCCACCTTTGCTGTCTCGCGAAATCCCCCCAGGGCCAAAAACCAGTTAGTTCAGCCCCTTGGCCACCCGATAGTTCTTATGAAATTCCGGGTTGTCCGGCCAGAGGGTGATGGCCTTATTGAAGTAAAAAATTGCCGAAACCATGTCTTTTTTCCGGAAAAAAGTCAGCCCGGCCTCGTTATATTTTTCGGCCTCCTGATGCTTGATCCGCGCTTCCCTTTCTTCCTTGGTGATCGGGATGGTTGAAACCGACCGACCTTCCTGGTAGGTCACATGAAATTCATTCCCGTCCGGATCGGTGTAAATCCCTTCACCGTTGGGGTCATTGCTGACGAAACTGCCGCAAAATTTTGAACCGTCATTCCACTGAAAAGTACCGCGGCCATTTTCGCAGTTCCCCTCCAGACAGTTTCCTGCTATCGCCGTGTTGCCAAACAGCAGCAACAGCAACGCCGACAAAACCATACCTCTACTCATATTTTCCTCCCTGTTTCAGCCGTAACCCTGCGCCGATTACCCGCAGATTATAGCGCATAACCGGCCAAAAGTTCAGCCTTTTTCCCGCCCGGCGATCTTTTCGATCAGACCGGTGGTGGAAAAATCCGCCACCAGGGGAATGCTCAAGACCCGGCCGCCCGCCGCCAGCACCTCGGGGGCACCGACGATCTTTGCCACCGGCCAGTCGCCCCCCTTCGCCAGCACCTCGGGCAAAAGGGCGGCAATCAATTCCTGCGGGGTGTCCTCCTCGAACAATATCACGAAATCGACACAACCCAGCGCCGCCAGCACCCGGGCCCGGGCATCCTCGTCGTTCATGGGCCGGGATGGCCCCTTCAGACGTTTGACCGAGGCGTCAGAATTGAGCCCCACCACCAGACAATCGCCCAGCCGCCGAGCCTCTTCCAGATAGGTGACATGGCCGCGATGGAGGATATCGAAGCAGCCGTTGGTAAAGACCACCTTACGGCCCAGGCGGCAATACGCACCGCGGAGCTCCAACAGCTCCTCCAGGGCGACGATCTTATCCCGGTCGGGAAAGCGGTAGGGAGTGAGGGCGGCGGCGGTGAAAAGCTTGCGGCGGCGGGCCACCAGAGCCGGATCAAGTTCAACGAGCTGGGCGGCCACGTCCTCCCCGGCCTCGGCCAGGATGGCGCCGTCCGGGGCAACAATCAGCGAGTGGCCGCCAAACTCGACGTCGTCGGTAACGCCGCAACGATTGCAGCCCACCACATAGAGCTGGTTCTCGATGGCCCGGGCCTGCAGGAGCACCCGCCAGTGCTCCCGGCGGACAGCGGGCCACTGGCCGCTGACCACTAAAAGCTGGGCGCCCCGGGCCGCCTGGCTGCGAGCCAGATCGGGAAAGCGCAGGTCGAAGCAGACCAGACCGGCCACCAGTCCCAACTCGGTGGCAATAGGTTGAGGATTGTCGCCAGCGGTAAAGTGCTGGCCCTCGCCCATGGGCGCGAAGAGCTGCTGTTTGCGGAAGGCGCCGACCACCCCGCTCGGGCCGACAATGAACAGGGTGTTGTAGATCAGCCCCTCCGCCGCCTCGGGCAGCGAACCGGCCAGATGGATATCATAGCGGGCCGCCTCCCCTTGCAGGGCGGCGAGCAGCTCCGGAGTGCGGGCACCATGGGCGACCAGGTTGGGGTAGTCGAAACCGGCCCCCCACAACTCCGGCAGCACCAGCAAAGCCGGACCGGCAGGCTTGAGCGCAGCCAATCCCCGGCGGACGGCGGCCAGATTGGCCTCGGTGTTGCCCAGCTTCACGTCGAACTGGAGAAAGCCGCCTCGGCTGGGCTGGAGTTCTCCGGTATACATCGGCTCGGTGGTCATAGCGGTTCCCATGGTTTGGGGTGGATTTGCGAATCAACCCAGCATACCCTGATTCCCTTTCGGCATCAAATGCTATGACCGGCCAGCGAGGGATGGACAGCAGATTGATCGTTCCCACCCTCCAGCGGTCTCCGTGGGAACGATAAGAGTGTTTCCGCGTGTACCTTAAGAGCCGGAGATAAACAAAAAGCGCGGAGGGAATTTCTCCCGGCCGCGCCTCTTCCGGCCGGAGACTTCCCGGCCGTTATGGATCTGAAAGAACTCTGTCGCTCAACCGATTACGGCTGAAAGGAATCCGCCAACCACCCCACCAAGCCCGTGGCTCATCACGGCGCCGACCATACAGGCCATGGCCCAGATGCCGATCAGGCCGGAGGCCACGCCCATACTGATCAAGCTGGCGCGGGAAAGGGTATCGATGCCACTGGTGGTGTTGACGTGGGCTGCGCTCTGGGTCTTGATAGTTGCGGTCATGGTCGTTCTCCTCGGATTATCTTATTTTTCCGTTTAACTTCGTATCTTTCAGATCTTACAAACCGGTTACGGCCGAGATGAAGCCCTGAACCAGGCCAACCGGTCCGGCGGTCAGCAGAGCACCGGCGAAGCAAGCGACGGCCCACAGCCCGATCACCATGGCAGCGCCACCGAAGAGGGCCACGGTTACCTTGCCAGTAGCGTCGAGGGCTTGATCATTTACCTTAACCTGGGTCCGAGTCTTGTTGATGGCGTTCATGTTGTTCCCCTTTATGTGTTGTTTCGTTATGAGTGCTTTGACTGCTTGCTTCCCTTTGTCTGGTTACTAATGCCAGTCTCGTGCCAACACAACAGAATTACGTATTTACAAAGTGATATCTCGATGGCAGCTCGTTTAGATGGCCTTAATTCCTGCCAGCTTGGCAGGGACAAATGTCATTTTGGCAGACAAGAGGGGGCACCGAGTTTGCAAATATGGTTTATTTGGCACGACAGTACGTGCATTTCTTAGACAGTCGAGGACACTGGCCGTGACCGAAAAATTGCGAACAAGATGAATAACCCTGGAGAAATCTCCGAACGATTGCTGGACTGGTTCGCCGCCACCCGGCGCGATCTGCCCTGGCGGCGTACCTACGACCCATACCAGGTGTGGATCTCGGAGGTGATGCTCCAGCAGACCCAGATGGACCGGGTTGTCCCCTTTTTCCTCCGCTGGCTGGCCCGCTTCCCGGATGTCGCCGCAGTGGCTGAAAGCGAACTCGCCGAGCTGATCGGCTATTGGGAAGGGCTGGGCTATTACTCCCGGGTCCGCACCCTGCACCAGAGCGCCCGGCAGATCGTCAACCGCCATGACGGCCGACTGCCGGACCGGTACGAGGAGCTGCTGGCCCTGCCCGGCATCGGCCCCTATACCGCAGGGGCGATCATGAGCATCGCCTTCAACCGCGACTATCCGGCCGTGGACGGCAACGTCAAACGGGTTTTGGCCCGGCTCGATGATCTTACCGCCCCTTCCGGTTCAAAGGAACTGGAAGCACAGTGCCAACAACGGGCCGGGGAATTGCTGCCCAGCGGACGCGCCCGGGATTTCAACCAGGCGCTGATGGAACTGGGGGCCTTGGTCTGTCTGCCGCGCCAGCCTGGATGTGCCACCTGCCCCCTGGCCCAGCTCTGCCTCGCCTACCATCGAGGTTGTATGCACATGCGGCCGGTCAAGGGCAAGCGGGTGGAGATCATTCCCCTGTTCCGGGTGGCTGCGGTGGTCTTTCTTGGCGACAGGCTGCTGATTCGGTGCCGACCCCTGGAAGGACGTTGGGGTGGTCTGTGGGAATTCCCCGATTTTCCGGTCCGCCCAGAGGCAAATGGGGCGCAGGAGGCGGAGCGTCTGGTACAGCAAGAGACAGGCTGCACGATCCGGGTGGTTGAGGATCTGGGCGAGATCGTCTCCGGCTTCACCAACCACAAGCTGACCACCCGGGCCTACCTTTGCCGCACCGATGCTCCAGCATTACGAACTGGCGAGTCCACCCCCGGCGAGTGGCAGTGGCTCCCTTCGGCAGAAGCGTTTGCCCTCGCTTATTCCTCCGCCCACCGGCAGATCATGGAGCTGTTGCGGAAGTCTTCCGGCACTAAGCATGAGGGCGAGTTTCACCCAACATGACCGACTTGATGTTGTTCTTGACATACCATTGGTGAACGTTGGGAATCCTTCGCTCACCACCAACCTACACGATCTGCGTCTCCCCGGCGCCAGACCATTCCCTCCATGCCGAGCAAAATCACCCTCCCCTGCGCCCGCCCTTTTCGTTATCCGCCATTTATGTTAAATACTCCCCTTCACCCCATGGTCATCAACGGAGCGAATCATAAATGAGCCACGAAATCCATTTCCTGCCCGATAACGTCACCGTCCAAGTCGAAGAGGGTGAAAACCTCCTGGCCGCCG